>Ga0207433_10001155_pt1 | contig 57924 bp, 70 predicted proteins | sample YelNatPaOPGAMG01_FD_187559 | JGI IMG/M metagenome (GOLD analysis project Ga0207433, IMG submission 187559) | Hot spring thermophilic microbial communities from Obsidian Pool, Yellowstone National Park, USA - OP-RAMG-01 (SPAdes) (version 3) | ecosystem: Environmental > Aquatic > Thermal springs...
CCATCTTGGAGCGTCACTAATGAGTCTGTAACGCTGCGCACAGGTACAGTCGTCACGACAAAACCTCCTTCAGTCGATAGGGTGGGGTTAGGCGCCGATGAGGGCCACACTAGGCGCGACGCTGAATGTCACGGTGATCTGATCCGCCCGGTTGTAGCACAAACGCCCCGCTGGTCAGCCCTGTATTGGTTGAGGCTTGAGTCCCGAGCGTAAGAGCAATCTGCGTCACGGTGCCGCCCTGCAAAATGAGAGTCACGGGCACATTGTTGGTATTGGTGTAGGCCGTGCCGCTCGTGAGCGTGGGGGCGGTTAGAATGCCAACAGGGTTGTAGCCGGGGTTGTTGCGGGCGACGGATGTTGAACCGGAGGCGAACACAATTGCGGCTCCCGTGTTGCCGCTAAAGGTGTTGCCACGCGGACTCACACTCCTTTTTGATCAACTGCTTGGTGCGGTACTGCTTCCGGCGCACGGCCCCGGCTAATAGCTCGCCGGTGCCCACGTCACTGCTTGGGCCTGCGCGACAGTGGTGGTAGCTTTAGCCTCAGCCACCAGCGTGCGCAGTTGCTTAATCTGCGCCCAGGCGAAGCTGTTGGCCGCCACGTCAAGCTCATCCAGCGTGGTCTGGTCAGGGATGCTGACGGTGTTCCCGTTGATGTCGGCGTAGGGCATGGGGAACGTGTCGATTCCCTTGTCAACCGCCTGCTGGACCTGCATGAGATGCATCTGGTCCATCTGTTGCCAGCCGAATGTGTACGAGGCGCCACTGATAGTCGCCTGAAATCCTGCATTGACCGTCTCCTCGTAGCCCCCTTGAATCGCAGCTATCGCTGAGGCCTGCGCCTCCGCGAGAAGTTGCGCGTTCGTTACGGTGCTGATGAGTTTGTTATTGACTACAGTGTAGTGGGATGGGTTGTTGATTGCGTCCTGAGCGGTGGTGTCAGTTTCGTCGAACGACACGGACGATTGGCCCTCTGTCGTCTCCCACTTCGATACATTGGATCTATGCCGTTCGAGGATCTGCCCAGTGGACGTGTCGTAGATGAACCAATACATTTGGTCCCCTCCTTAGCTACCGATGGCTAACCAGCTGATGGCCGCCACACCAGAGATGCCGGTGTTCTCTACACCGAGGGAAAATCCGGTGGGCGTAACCGCTGAAACACTCACATACGCCGCGTTGTTGTTCTGCGCGTACGTCGCAAGTACGACAGGCGCTGAGGTGTAGGGGGTTGGGAAGGTGACCGCCTGAGCAACCGTAGTGTTTTGAGTCGTTGTGACATAGGCGGTTCCGCTCTCTACTTTGTATCCTCCGCTGAGGGCTTCAAGGAGCGTCCCGTCGCGGCCATACGGGACAAAGGCACCGCCAACACCCACCCCCGCGACCCGAAAACAAACGACACCCAGCGGATCGGTCACGTTGAAGGCGTCAGCGGCGGCTGAGTTGGTTTTGGCCCCCCATGTTGCGCCTCCGCTTCCGGTGGATAACGTCGCGCCTCCCGGTGTGACAAAGCCGGTCCCGTTTGACATCGCGACGTTACCCGTCGGAGCTACGGTACCTTGCAGACTAGCCAAGATCCGCTCGTCCGTGATGTTAGCCTGTGTAATGCCTGTGGCGCCGGGCGCAACGTACACGTGCGCCAGTACGATACCCACATACCCTGCTGGCAAGGATGGCGCTACGGGAGCGGCCGATGCGATGCCCGTTACCGACTGGACAATCGGCGTGTACGGCGTTGTGGTCGTGTTGATAGCCGCAACGATAAGGTCGATGCGCGGATTACTGGGGTCAGCGGTGGCAATCGTCAACGTTTGGGGGGCATCACTGCAGAAGCGGTACCCCCCAGGTAGCCAAGCGTTGCCCCCTGTCGTACCCTGCGCCGCCCCGGCCACTGTCACGCTCATCGCGTTTGGAGTGGAGGCCGACACCCCCAGATCCTCGCTCGTTACGACACCGGGACTGACCCAGTCCGTCCACTGCTCCATAAAATCCTCGGGAGCGTACGAACCACCTGAATAAAAACTGGCATGGATAGCCACGCGAAAACCTCCTTATGTGCTGACCTGCGTGACACTTCCTGTATCCCAGTGCACATAACTCGTTGTACCCAGGGCTTGCACCTGCTGCATGGTTTGAGTGACAGAGATCTGACTGTATGTCGTCTGGTTCGGGTTGTTAATGTAGACATCAAGGATGAGAGCGGCAGACGTACCGAAGGTCACGGGGAAGGTGACCGGGAACGCCTCGGTTCCGTTCACGCGCACCACCACCACCGGATACGCCCCCACAATGCCTGCGATGAGCGTAATCATCGACGAAATCATGGAAGACGTTGAGTAATCGAGCGTGGCCTGATAGCCAGCCGATTTGACCCGGTTCAGGATTTGGAGCATCTGGCCCGTGGTGTAGGCATACCCTGTGGAGCTCCCCGCGCGCGACGCTTGGACGTTAAACGTGCCGGGCGACACGTCATAAACGGCGGCCTTATAGCCGAGAGTGGCAAACAACTTTTGAATGGCGAAGTTGTTCTGCGTCGGGCCAAACCGCATGGCGACCAGACGTTGCATGTACATCGCGTCTGGCTCCCCTTGAAACCGGGGAATGCCCACTGAAGCTCCCCACCAGTCCGCGCAACGTGTCAGCGCGGCTTGCAGGTTCACCTGCGCCGCTTCTGCGTTCGCAAACCGCTTGTTCCCTTCGAGGAGGCGGCCCATCATCCCGAGCACCGCATACGTCGGATCGCTTGGCAGGGAGAGCGACACGGGCAACGGGCTTGACGCCACTTGGTTCGGGAGGGTCAACAATTCCGCGAGTCCCACCGTGGCGGCGGAGGTAGCGACCACACCGAATTGCGCATTGATCTGGTCGGCAAGTTGCGTGACGGTTAGACCATAGAGATCGAACGCGGCAGAGGTAGCGCCCACGGTCATGTACAACGTGTTGCCTGACAGACTGACACTGCCACTCCCGGCGAGAGACAACGCGGAGAACGTATCCGTGGGAACCGGCAAACCGCCGGGGATATTGGTGACCAGGCGACTAATAAACGGGTTCATCGCGCCTCCTCCTAGCTACTCGCCTGTTGAATCGTCGGCACGCCCGAGAGCACATACACATTCCCGTTGATGAGCGCCGTGTTGCTCGTAGGTGGCGACGCGGCCCCGGCGGCAGGTAAGGCCGTCAGGGTCTCCTGAGCACCGTTGCCGGAGAGCGCGAACGTAACGGACGCCCCGCCCTCTTGTGACAAGTAATAGCTCACGCCAGTTGCGCCGACCGCCAGCGTTTGCGCGGGTATCTGGATGGCTTGTCCAGCCGTAAGGGTGACCGACCCGAGCGCAGAGACCGTTGTCTCGCCCCATGGGTTCGTATACGTGATGCCCACTTGATACGTGCCAGCTGCCAGAGACGTTGAGGCGCCCGGTGTAATGGCAACCGGCACAGGGGCTGCACCGGGGGGCGCCACGTACGGCGTTGCCGGCTGGTCCGCAGACGGCGAGAGGATTTGGACGTTCCCAACCCCCGGGACGGCACGAATGGCTGTCGCGAGCGCTGTGACGCTGAACGTCTCGCCCAAGCCGAGTTGCGCAAGGTAGTTCTGAATGGCCGCTTGCACACCGGTTTGAACGGCTGCCAAGGTATAGCCATTCGCCGGATACACGGCCGCGGTTACGGATAGCGGAGTTTGCGGTGCGTCTACGACGTACAGGAAACACCCTCCGGGCTTCGGGCCCACCACGACGGTGCCATTCGTGTCGGTGTAGCCGTACAGCAGGTTTTTCGTCTGCGTCAAGAGGGCCGTTGACATTGATCCGACGCCGTTAAACACGTAGCAGTACCCGGTGCCCGGCGCCACCCCGTCGTACCATTTGGCTTTGACGACCTGCTCGGTCGGGTTCCCGGACGCATCCGTAATCTGGCTCTTCACGGCGGCCGCTTCAATGGATGGCCCAATACCCTTTTGGATTTGTTCCAGTTGGTTGGCGATTTGCGCCTGTATCTGAACCTGCGTCGGTGCGTCCTGTCCCGGTACAACAGGCGTACTAGACTCATTCGTCACAGTGAGACCGCTGACAGGGACCACCATCTGCGTGATGCTGTTCGCAGGAACGTTGGTGATGCTTCCTGTTGAACTACAAAGACCTGTAAGGGTCACGGACTGACCCGGCTGTAACGTGCCAGACTGCCCGATGACCCATTGGAGTGTGCTAAGCGGGATCGCGGCAGCGGTGCCCGACGTATACGTCCAGACCGGAGCCGAGGCGGACAAGGTGAAGGTGAGGGCGTACACCGAACCAGTGGCACCGATGGGAGGTAGTCCGAGCATCCCGGAGAGGACGTTTAGGACCGCGACCGCAAACAGGTCTTCCGTTTGTTGCTGCTGGACGGACGACTCCACGGCGAAGCTATCCACCAGGCTGCGAATCACGGTGCCGGTATTAAAGTTTGTGGCCGTTGAAGTACTGCTTGTAATAGTCTGAACAGCGGAAGTGGCAATCTGAGTTGGGGTCTGTGGCAAAGCTCAACCCTCCTTTCAGGCGAGGCTGACCGTAGTATTGACGGACAGAGGAGCGTTATTGCCAGTAACGTACGAGTCACCCGTAATCGCTAGACTGGAGCCCGCGAGCGTCGTCTGGAGGTTGCGAATATCCATTATCTCGGGTAGTTTCATCAGCGCTTCCCGTGCATACGCAGGCCACGGGGTGTCGGGTGACGAAGATCCGAGTTTTGCGCGAAGCTGGGCTCCGAAGTCCGGGTGAAGCGGTAAGCTCTGCAAGTCAGTTCCGAGCACACTGGCGAACCGCTGCTGCGCCATCGCCTCCCCGCTCACCGTGGCCAGGTCACCGGACGCATCCCACTGAAGCGGCCACGCGAGATCGGTTCCAAACGCATCCACCAACTCGGCCAAGGCGCTCAAGTTGAAGTTGTTTGTCGCGCTGGTCACCGGGACATAGACGGTGTCCCCCGGCAGGAGGACGTGGACGTTGCCAACCGAGAACGCAGTGAACATCTGCACTTGCGCACTGAGCCCGTACGAATTCTGCAGCGGGGTTGACAACTCAAACGTCGTCCCGTCGTACGCCCTCACGCCAACGGCTTCTGCTACCAAGCCAGATGCTCCGCTGTACGCAAGGTAGAGCGTGTTGATGCTCTGGGGCTGACCGGGGAAACTGACGGACGACGATCCAGCCGTCAACGGTTGCGTGGACGTTACCGATGCAAGGGGGGGACCGTAAACCTCCGACGGGTTCAGCGTGATATACGGTGGCGCGAGCCGATTCGTCGAGATGAGCGTGCCCACGTCCGTCCCGAGTTGGGTGGCAACGGCCTCGATGCCCCGTTCAATATCGGTCACGCTAAGGATGTGTGGTTGCCCTATCATCTCACCGTCACCCCTCCCATCAACGTGTTCAGCAACTGCACCGGATTACTGGGTACGCTCGTCTGCTGCACCGGGTCCCATGCCGTTAATGACGTTAGCGCGGTCTGTGCGCCTTGGGTCAGCGTAAGGCCTACCGAGCCGCCTGTACTGGCCTGCGCGCTCAACGTCGCGTTGGCGGATACCGCACGCGCGGACGAGGAAAGGTGGAGCAGGTACTGACTGCTGTAGATGCTCTGCGTCGTCGCGGTGTATAAGGCATCACACACGTTCGCGACCGATAGCGCGATGCTCGCCAGATTTCCGAGGGCCCCCGCAGAGAGGGTATCGTAAACGGCCTGCGCGCTCGCTAAGAACGTGATCCACGTCTCGAGCGCCGGAACCTGGCTCAATAAACTGGTGAGAGGCGCCAAAATCTCCTGTTGTGACGGTACAGATGCCGGATAGCGGAGCATGGTTTCCCTCCTCAGTTCGGAATTTTGAGCCACAAGCCGGTGAAAATGAGATTCGCATTTTGCAGGTGATTGAGCGCGACAATTTGAGCGACGAAGCTCTCCACTTGCGCTTTCGACGCTTGCCGTGGGAGATAGGACTGAGCCATCGTGTACAGAGTGTCGCCGCTCTGGACCTCCCGCAGCAGGTAGGGGGTTTGCTTCTGGGAGAGCGCCTTTTGGTGCGCGGTCGTCACGCTTTGCTGCGCGAGTCGAGCAATGGCGGCTGCGCTGTGAAACTTCGGCGCTACGGCGTCAGATGCTTTCTCAACCGGGCCCTTGGTGAGATCCTTAAGCACCGTAAAACTGACTCCATACGAGACGGTGGTCGGGCTTGCCACCGAACGCGTCAATTGTGGCTGTCCAACCGGTTCGAGCTCCCACGTTTCTCCGGTGGCCCCGTTGATGCCCGTCAAGGTCTGGCTGTTTGGGTTCGAGAGTTGTCGCGTGGCGTAGTATTCGAGAATGTCCATCGCCAGGTGCCGAACGGCGGTATTGCCGTCCACATGCTGCCCGTTAAATCGACCATCCGGGCTATCCCAAGCGGAATCCCCCTGCAACGCGATCGACTGCGGACCTAAGCCAAAACGGTCTACCCAGATCCCCGACAGGGTCTGCGTGATAGTGGTGCGAAAGAACAAGGCCACGCTCTGACTCGGGTTGACTGGCAGCGTGAGCGTGTTCACAGAGGCCTTCCCCGTCGGTCCGACTTCCAGGGTAAACGTGCCCCCGATCTTCAACCCGACCATTGCCATCTCCCTCACCCCCTACCCGGCATACACCTTTGTGCTGGAGGCCTGAATCACTCCGCCGACGACCACATCGCCATCTCGCGCAATCGGCTTGCCCCCTCCCGTCACCGTCCCCACGTAGACTTCCGAAGCATTCACAGTAACCGTCCCACTCACGGTGAGGTTGACGGTCCCCTTCACGTTCAGCGTGAGGTTGTACGGCGTGGTCGTGGTCTGCGGGGACCACTCTGCATTCTCTTGCGTCATGTCTACGGGAGTGTCGCCGGTGGACGCCAACGTATAGGACCCGTCTGGATACCCTGTCTGCACGTCGCCGGCAGGTGAAATGGCCGTCCAGATCCCGCTCTCGTGCAAGCTCACTTTCCACCCTGCATTCACGGTGTGAACCTGCGAATTGTATGGGCTTTGAAAACCCAGGCAAATAGGACGCTGCGCTCGTCGACCGAGAAAAACGATGACGGCCCAAACGTCCTGATCGCCCGATGGGATAGGTTGGTCGTAGGCTCCGAATTCGGTCGGTATCGGAGCGGCCAGCTTGATGTTGCTTGGCAAGTAGGTCTCTCCCGTTTGCGTCCCGTAGGACCAACTCGTGACCGGGACCCCGTAGAGAATGCCGCCTTGGACTTTCCCATCGAGTGCCACGTCGATGCGACCCGTATCGGAATGGACAGCGATGACCTTCGCCAAGAACGGCCCGGGCTCATTGCTGTATGGGTTGGAGTTCTCGACACGAGCGCGAGCGGCGAGCGCCGGGTCAATGTGATTTGACTTCACGGGACGTCCCACCCCCGAACCCCTTGTAACGTGGCATCCCAGCCGTTATTCGCGTACTGGAAGTTCTGCGTCACCTGCGAGAGGTAGTACTCACGCTTCTTCTCCGGCACGGTGCGGTAGGTGCCGACTTGCAAGGCCTCGTCTCCATGCGCGTGGATCGAGCCGCTCCAGAACTGCTCCACGTCGCCCAATGTGGCAATCAGCCATGCGTTCAAATCAGCGGCTTGCTGCAGAAGCGGCATCGTGTTCTTCGCCGGTTTGCCGTTGCTCTGCGCGATGCTGATCCAAGGCGTGTCGAGCTGCAACGGGTTAATGCCGTACAACTTTGCTTTGCTCGTCATGACCCCATTGGACAGCCCCGGCAGGAACGTGGGTTGGGTCATGTTGAAAAGCTGACCGTCCGCCGCCCACGTAAGGAAATAGGTGTACAGGTCCGCGTCCGTCTGGGCGTCCACCACACTATCCACGTCGAGCACGTCCCCGGAACTCGGGCGAGACCGTCCATGCGCCGGCGTAGCACCGGTAATGGTTTTGTACGGAGCCATTCGACCAACGAGCGTCGGACCTTCGGCGTCGTCGCGGACAAACAACTCACCCCACGGAGGAGAGGACGCGTACTGCAGAAGGTTGTAATAGCTGCCGGTGTAGGAGGCAACCGCGAGACCATTCATCGAATAATGAGGAAAAGTGAAGTCGTGACGAAAGTCGGGTAGCGTCGGATAATTGTGCGCCTGGAGTCCTTGCATAAGAGGGCCGGCCAGGTTCGCAAACGCCGCGGTAATCCACTCGTTGACGCTGTTTGCAAAGAGCGGAATCTTGAAATTTGCAAACAGCCCGAAGCCTGCGTACTCTGCGGCGATGCCTTTTAACTGCGCTGCACCCGACTTCTGAAACACGTTTTGCGTGAATAAGTAGAGAATCTGCCACCGATTCAGGAGTTTCGTATAATCTGTTCCCGTGAGAACAATGCGGGGTTCGCTCAGGCCGCCGCCTTGACCGAGGGACAGGTTGTTGTTCGGCGAGTCGAGAAACCCACGCATGATGATCGGATACTCTCCGTTGACCTTCTGCCCGGTCTTGCTCGCTCGTATCTCCACGTAGTCCATGGGTTTTAGTAGGGCCGACCACTGCTTGCCAAGCTGGTAGGACCCGGGGGTGAGGGACAGCTTGAACGTTCCGGTCGTGAAGGACTTGGTTGTCGTCCAAGAGTATAGATCACCTGCGAGCTCGTAGGTTTCACCCCGCCACGTATGTACAGTAACGCTGCTCTTTGACGTGTATCGGTTGACCGCGAAGCTCACTGGCAATCCCTCCCTTATGGTATTGTACGGAGTAGAAAGGGTGAGGTAGATGAAAGGTCGATGGGCGATCTCCGTTTTATTCCTTGCAAATACCATCTTCGGTATTCGTGTGAACGCGCATCCTCTCACGGTTCGCCAGGTGCTCCTTCAATTCGTCCCTCCTGGCGAACCTGGCGCGCCACACAATCTTGAATGGCTAGTGGAGCATCGGGCCGGCGACGGAGGGTATTACGGAACTCGTTACTTTCCCGGTACCCTTCGCATCACCAAACAGACCGATAGAGTGATCCTCCACTACAAAACAGTAGAAACCATTTCGGCCACCGGGATCACAAAAACCCAACGCGTGCTGTCCGGAACCACACATGTCTGGAACAATGTGCTGTGGTCGGCAGAGTGGAAGCTGAACGCCCGTGATTTCACTTTCTTCCTTTATCAAAACTTGAAAAGGCCGCATACGTGGCAAGTTGTCGGTCAGAACGATGCGGGAATCCAAGTGTTGCATTTCTAGTGTGTCGGGAGCGCGTTCAGGTAATGGGCAATCTCCTGTCCGAGCGCCTGAATGGACTCCTGCGCAATAGACACCTGGGTGGCACCGTTGGCCAGATTGTTCGCTCTCGTCAATACCTTCTGCGCATAACCGGGCGTCCCCCCGCTGTAGTTCTCCAGCGCGGTCTCCCACTGAGCGGTATTCATGGTGCGCGGATCCTTCCCTTGGAGGAGAATGTTCAGCGCTTCGTTTGCGCTCCAGGTTGGATTGATGGCGCTGAGCGGGGTTACACCCTTGTGAAAATTCTCCAACTGGAACGCCCCGAGTGCGAGCTGGTGATGTTTCGCTGTTAGCTGGTTCGCCGTCGTGAGGTACTGCTGTCGTGTTTGAAAGGAATAAGACTTGCCCGTTGAATTGTCGTTGATGACGTAAGGATTTCCGCTGCTCTCCTGCGTGGCGACAGACTGCATGATGGCGTTCACCATGAGGTATTCACCCTGCAAGGCTTGCGGCACGTGGTGGCTGGCCGCTGCCTGGTAGGCCTTCGCGACGCTTGGGGGCGCGTAGGGGCCCGTATAGGGGTTTCCTGCCGTACCGGTCGGTGTCACGTACGAGGAGCCCCCGGCAACTTTCGCACCGAGATTCCCCAATAGACTGCGCAGCGCACCCAGTTTCCCAGCCAGCACCTGCATCTTGGCCCGTGCGAACGCATTTTGTTCGCTGATGGTAAGGCGTGTCTTCTGCCCGCTCACCGTGGAGACGTGTTGCGCGTTCAAAGCGCCAGACTTCAGCATCTGCACGGCTTGGTTTTCGCTGATGCCCGTCATCTGAGAAAGGATCCCCGCTTGCGTGAAGATATCGCCCGGGGCCATCTGCTTGACCATCCTGGTCAACTGAGCGCCAAGGGTAGTTCCCCCCACTTGAGCACCAAGGCCCTGCTCCATAATGCTGCGCATCTGCCACGGATTTGTAACTTTACCGTTGCTAGCTTGGTAGATTGCCGCCATGCTCATGAGGCCACCGAGACCCGAGCCACTGCCGATGGAGCTATTCATCGTCGAGAGGATGTTGGCCCCAGCTGGGCCTTGCAAACCTTGAATGCCCGTGGCGCTCATGGCGGTGTACTGAGCGGCGGTGCTGTTCGCTGATGTGATGATGGGGCTCATAGAGCCGAGACCTGAGTACACACTCAAGAGTCCCGTCGCCAGTGCGCCCTGACGGCCTTGCATGTGACCTTGTTGGACCATGTTGAGGAACATCTGGTTATATGCCGACGGGTTCATGGAGCTCCCCACGCCGTTGGTGATGCCCAGCTGGGCGGCTTGCGCCATGATGTTCGCCTGCACCTGCGGATCCAAGCCGTTCAGAAGGGCATTCGCCCCCGCTTGTTGGACCATCCGGGTAAGTCCTCGCATTCCGAGACTGTTCCCAAACCCCTGCATAAGCGTTTGCGCAACTTGAGTGGACTGGACGGGGCTCATCGCGACTCGAGCCCCCGCCATCTGAAGGCTCTGCTGGAAACCCAATGCCGAGTTCGTGGCGTTATCAAGAGCGTGCGACATTTGCGAGAATACCGGAATGGTCTCGCTGAAGGTCTGCATCCCCTGCTTAATTGTTCCGCCCACGAGGTTCAGGATGGAGCCCACACCGGCAGCAATCGCCGCTCCAAGGGGTCCGCCCAGCATACCGCCAATCCCCGCTCCCCCGAGACCCCCGGCCACCGCTCCGGCTTCGCCACCGCCTGCCAGTGCGTCAATCGCTGAACCCGCAACGCCACCCTTGATGCCCCCGACGATTTTGCCCACCAAGCCACTGCCGGACGCGTTGTTCGTGAAGTGCTGCGCAAAGCGTTGGAGCGGCGTCTGCGCAATAGGCGTCTCGGTGACCAGCCGCTGCGCTTGCGGTGCGCCCAGCCCGGTGCCGTACTCCTTGTAGAAATTCTTTATCGCGGAGGGGAGCGCCACATTCGAGCTTCCGGCACTGTACGCGGCATTCAAGTACGCCAACTGGGTGTCGCGCTCCATGGCAGAGAAATTGCTCTGCAGTCCCTGGAACCAGCTCTTAATCTGCTGGGAGGTGACGCCCACTTTCTGAACGCTGGTGCTCACGGGACGGCCCGCGTACTTGACGCCCCACAGGTTCTGGCCTGCTCCTCCCCGAACCGTGCCCGCAATCGCCGTCATGGCCGGAGCCACGACATTCTCGTAATACTGGGTGTACCCTGCAGTCGTCGCTAGGTTATAAGAGGGACCCCCGCCGCCGATCCGAGCCGGCATTCCCGCCGTTCCGGGAATCGGAGAATCTGGGGGCGCATGATGACCGACAGAAGGGCGCCCTCCTACGGCTACCCCGCCGCCGGATGCCGCCATTTGCGCGTGACCGGCGTCCACTTGTCCGACCGAACGCATCAGGGAGGTGTACTTCTCGGCCTGTTGGATCATCTTCGACATCTCGTTTTGGAGTTGTCGATAGCCGCTTAAGTCGGCTTTCGTGCTGACTTTAATGTCCGGCATCCGTTAGTCCTCCCATCCGAGTTCTTTCGGCGTCGTGGGTACCTGCTCGGCGTCTTTGGCCAAGTGCGCCCGTATCCTTGCGTACCGTTCGTTCATGCTGGCGACCTGCTCCGAGAGAGAGGTCGGGCGTCGAGGTTTCCCGCTCATCACGTTGCCAAACTCGAATCGAGCTTGGATCCACACGTCCAAGTCGTGATCGCTCAAGCGGTCAAGGGCAGCGTCATGCGGCGCAATCCCGTAAAGCATCGCGTACACAAAGCGTCGGTCGTCGAGCAGCGCATCAACCGCGTCATCTCTAAGCTTTTCCCACTGCTTTTTCGGGAGCTTCCGAAAAGGAGTTAAGCCACTTCCATAGCCCTCCTCCGAGTTTGTTTACGACGTGAAAGTCTAGATCCTCGAAATTCACATTATCAGGCGATGTGCACAAGAGATTCAATGCCGCGAGATTCTGCGAATGGGCGTACGCAAGGGGAACGCCATCAGATACCCCTCCGCGCATCTGGAGTGCGTCGAGGTCAAGCTGAATCATCTCTTTGGACGACGGAAGCCGGAACGTGTACTTCACGCCTCCGGCTTCGATGGTTTTATTGATCGGCGGCATCATAGCCCTCCTTAGACTTGCCAGACACTCGAATCCGGTGCAATGAAGGACAGGTTGTACGAGACAATGTCGCCGGCGGCCACAGCCACCGCGTCGTTGTTGTACACACAGTTGTCGATTTGATAGAGCGCGGTGCCGACGGTGTCGACGGCTTCATGCACCGCAATCGTGACCCCTCTCGCCCCGACCTCGGAGACGAGACTATCATGGACGGCATTGTGGGCGTTGTTCTGCAGAACCGTGTTTCCCGACAGCGTGCTCTGCGGCACCATGCCCGTCAGTTGCACACTAACGGTGATGGTCGTTGGAGGGGCGTCCTTGTACCTCGGGTCGCCTACGGCAAAGCGCGGCTGACGGTTCACACTTCGAGTAATCGTGATGTTCTCGCAAAACCCGTACGGCCCTCCGTTGACCCAGATATCGACGTTATTCGCCGTAAAGAGCGGCGTCAGCTGCGCGCTGTTTTGAGCCAATCAACTCACCCCCTACGCCACTGCAATGGGCGTCAGTTGCAACCCAATGTAGTTGGTCGGTACCGCGAATGCGCCTAGAACGCTCCCCGCCAGTTGGTCCGCTGCAGGCTGTGTCAACTGGATGTCCGAGAGCTTAGGTTGAGCAACGAGGTACTTTTGCTGGTACCAGTAATTTAGCCGCGCAAAGAGCGCCGCGGTGGCCACGCCAATAGGCGTCGGTTGCCCGATAAACGGCTGCATTGTCGCGTTGAGGTCCTGCGCGACGATATCCACGCACAGCCCCGTGGAATTCTCCACCTTGTCGTATGCGGTGGATTGTAGCCAAGTCGTGCGATCCTGCTGCAACACCACTGTACCCGCTTGATTGGGCGCGACCACGGCGATCCCGGATGCCAGCCCTTGCGCCACCATCGCTGGCGTGACCGTCACGGCCATCCCGCTTGATGGCACAGGTTGTTGCGTCAACGCGTTGTATAGCGGGGTCGCGGCTCGCGCTCCCACGATGGAGCAGGCAACAAGATAGGGCGGGAACGTCACTTTCGTGTTTCCGTTGTAGTCCGTTCCCTGTTGCTCTGGCCAGACCAGGGTTGACCGATTGCTGTTCAGCGCGGCTTGCGCGGTCGATTCAGCGGTTAGACTTTGCCCGCTTGCATCCCCTAGATAGCCGCGCCGAGGAACGCCGATGCTCGCCATGTACTTACAATGGGCATCATTCATCGCCCAGACGCTCTGCGCGGAAGACACGGGTTGCACGAAGGTCACCCCCGTGGTGCTCTGCGCCGTGGTGTACGCGTTTTGCCAATCCGCGTTCGTCGCAGAGGTGGACGTCCCACCGGTGGCGTAGGTCCACGATGCGGACGTTTGGATGGCCGTGGCTCCTGCCTGACGAACGGCCGTAAAGTAGAGGTTGGCGTTGTTAAAGTAACGCACCACCGCTTCCACGTTCCCGTACAGCGTGGTCGGCGTCGCACTTAGCGTTCCGTTCGTGACGTTGTCAAACAGCGCCGCCGTTGTGTCGCTCGGGTTCGGGTCGGCTACCGACGCGGTAATCGTCGACACCTGATTCAACTGATTGACCACCTGTTGTACGGTCACTGTACTTCCGAGAGCCACGGTTGCAATCACCGTTCCGTTCGAGTTGACCGTCAGTGCGCTGTCGGTTGCCGAGACGGTTGGCGTAGCTGCGGTACACGCAATCGTCAGGATGGGAAGACTGATGTTATCCTGCGAATCTGAAGGATAGGTCCTCCCAGCTGGGCCTTGGTAGTCGCTGGCCTGCTGGACTTTGTAGCCAACCGTCGAGCCGGCGGACACCATCCATTTGTTCGTGTTCGCCGACAAACCCTGCTGAACGGTCGTCAGCGCGATCTGAACCACTCCGCCGGACGAAGGAATGTTGCTTGTCGCAGGCATCAGCTCGTCCACGTTGATCGCGCTAATGGACACGGGGCCCCCCACGAATGTAGCACCGGCGAAAGTGTTCAGGATGCCTTGCAACAAGTCGCCACCCTTTAGCTGGGTGATGGCGTCGTTGGGTGTAGAGAACGGTCCAAGCAGGGTATTGGTCTTCCCGTCGACCGAGGGCCCAATGAGAAGGACGCCAAGACCGCCTACGTTCGGGGCGCCCTGAAAATTCGCGTCGTTTATGGCGGTCTTGACCGCAGGGGCGTCGAACCATATTCCATTTACCCAAGGCATTCGTCAATGCGCCTCCTTTCTACTTCGGGGTTGCCTGAAGCCACGCATCGAGGTCCAGTCGCCACTGGCTTTCGGTCTGCTTGAGGCGACCGAGAGCCTTCTTCGCATTGGCGAACGCGCTCAACGCCTCTACGTGCACCTGCCCAAGTTTGCGCTGTATCTCATCATGAGCCACGTTTAAAAAGTCGTCCAAGTGCAACAAAAGAGCGTCTTCTTCAGACGCCGGCGCGGGAGTTGCGGGTGTCGTTTCATCCGGTGTCACGGTTACACCTCCACAAAGTCGACGGTCACTGAAGCCGAAGTCAGAACCGGCTCAGCCAAACGATTCCAACCCGCCATGGTTTGAGCGTTCAAGGTCACCGTCCGTGTGTACAGGAACGTAATGGCCCCACGTAAGTCGTCGGGAGCTGGTTGCATCGGACCGAGAGACAACTTTTGCTGCTGCAGCCCATACAGCCCCTCGATGGTTTGGCGATAATAGAGAAGCGCCCACTTACACAGCATTTGCGACCAGCGAAGCCAGTTTCGATTCGGCCCGAGGCAGGCAATCATGACGCTGACGTCAAAGTTGGTGGTTTCCGTCTTCACACCACCTATCGTCGCTGCGCGACTGCCGATGGGCTGTTTCTCGATGTCCTCGTCTTCCACGCCACCAATCAAATTCCACGCGAGTCCCTTGACGGGCTGGTTCGTGAAACCCTCTTGGATGACCAGTGTGTTAGCCGCATTCGCCCACCACGTTTCGATTTCCGTTTGAGCTTCCGTGGTTTCGAACGAGTAGATGTCTGGGGCAAACGTGCTTAGGTTCTGCCGAAACAGCGTCACCGCGCTCTGAAGGGCGGTTATGACGACTTGTTCTGCACTTAGGATTGCCATGGAGTTGTCACCGCCTTTTCCCACGCCGCCACCAACGCGGCCTCAATCGCCGGTGCGACCGCATTCCACGCCGCCTCCGTGATGGGATTTGCCGGGAGGGCCGGGTGAATCCACGAGTTGGGCGCCGATCGAGTCGACACGGTCCGGAACGTGAGGTACTTATCCTTCCCGAAGCGATACAGATTGCTGTAGCGCTTATCTTCCAGCGCCCCGAGATTGTCGCCCCACTTGTAACGATTGCGCAAAACTTCCCATTGATCGTCCGCGCGCACCTCAAGGTAACGGCGCGTGATGCGTGAAATCTTGAGTTTTGCCGCCATCTCCGCCATGGCCTCGGGTAAGTCCGAACCTTTGCGTACAAACGGAACGATAGTATACGGTTTCCCGTCCTTCGTGACCCGGTGACGTGGCCCCCGCAGTAAAGCGGGTTTCATGTCATAAGGCGCCACAGGCTGTTCCGGCTCCTCAGGGGTTTGAACTCGAAACGCGAATAGTCCATCGATGGACGCATGGATCGCATTCGCCGCGTTCGAGTTAACCACCTTTCGTGTCATGCCCGCCAACACCACACCCGAGTAGGCCGCCTGAACGGCAGCCACCATCACCGCACTCGATTCCAGGACCGCCTTGGCGACGGGAGAGTAATCCGGGGTGCCGGATACCGCACTGGCCAGAGTGCCGAAGTCAAAGGTTACCCGCACACGCCTTCACGCCCCAATCGGGCTCGGGCAGCCCTGGAAGACGACATGCCGCTTCCTCAACGTCACAATCTGACCTAAGTCTTGCCCGAATACGAGGCGTGGCGTGGGGGGATCGTACGCGACCCACTCAAACTGTGCGGCATACCGCAGACTGTACATTTGACCTGTCGTGGGGGCGTTCGCGCCCCACGTGATGGTCTTCCCGGCAGCGGTGAAATCCGTTCCCGGCGTGTAGGCCGTCGCCACGCCCGTGGTCGGATCCACCGTCCACGCTCCTTCCGCAACCGCGATGTTGTAATCCGCCTCGTCGGTGCTCCCCGTCCCGCGTTCAATCGAATCGCTATAGGTGGGAAAGCTCGCCGTAACCGGGAACATCAGTAGGTCAAACGTGGACAACCGGGGACCTTTCGGATCGGGATAGGCCGTCAGTTCCCCCTCCTGCGCCAAACCGTAGCCTTGATCCATCATGTCCGTCTGTTGAGAAGGGTCCGACACCATGACCGTCAGGGAAACGGGAGGGTTGGGATACAAGAGGCCAAGACCGTGGCACGCCGCACAGTTGATGTTGCTTGCCGCGCCTGGGGAGTTCCCACAAGGGCAAAGGACAGCTTGGTACAAGGCGGCCGGGTAGCCTTGGTATCCAATCACCGTAGAGATGTCGCCTAACACGTCCTGATAGGGACTATCCCCAAGAGCCATATGGGAACCCCCAATCGAACTTATCCAAGCTGCCACCCTTGGTGCCGCGCGGTCGGCTCATAATCTGGTCGTTCCACACCTGGCGGAAGTTCTCCGCCCTCGCCTCGAGCGACTCCACCATCTTGGAATTGTCGACTTCCACATCCTTAGCCTTGTAAACCTGCGTCTTGCCAGCCTTGTCCGTGACTAACGCATCGAGGGCCTGGGCGGCCGCCCAGTACATCGCGACATACTGCTCATCCGCCGGAATCGTACAAGCTACCGTCGGAGACACCTGGTGCAACGCGAAATAGTCGAAGTTCATGGTGTAGTCGATGAGGGGAGTTGGTGTCACCGTCAAAGATTGGTCAGAATCGTACCAATCGAAGCACAACTGACGAAGTTCCAAGTTTGCGGGCATCGTCATGATGACGTCGAACTCATACGCATACACTCCGTAGAGATACAGCTCGGATCGGTTCGGACTTTTTGCGTAATCGAAACTGGGCCGATCGACTCGAATCCAGTCTGTCGGGAGCGTGTAGCTTGCCGTACCCGCAACCAGGTTGAGCGTGTAGGGGCGCTTGCGGGGTTTGTATCGGCTATACTGCGCGACCGCATCCATGATGAACTGGTCCAACTCGATGTTTTGAAAGGCCTGCGTTGTCCCGTTGTCGCGAATCTGGGTGCGCACCAGAGTCTCGAGATCAGATAGAAGCGCCATCGTCCGTCACCACACCGTCTGCGGGTTTCTCCGGGCACTTCTCCACATGCGCGTCGTAATTCTTCTGCGTCCGGTACGATTTACCGCAAAAGGGGCACTCAAAACCGTCCGTCGCATTCTCCGTGAGGAAGTCTTCAACCGCTTGCCATTCCCCATTTTCGTGGTCTTGGTGCGCGATGCCCTGATACCATTGGTCCCTCCCCACGAGCTCGTGGGTAACCGGGTGGTAGAATGGCGCTCCTGCGTTGTATATCCACTTCGCTTCCATCCCTTCACCTCCCGACGACGCAAGAAAGGACCGGCGGTCCACGCCAGTCCTCTCACGTCGGTATGCTGAGTTGTCGTAGCGGAGGTTACGGCACGATCCGGATGGTGCGGCTGACCGGGTTGATGACAGTGCCACTGACGTTGGTCACCTGCGGCGTGGCCAGCACCGAGTACTCTTTTCCGTACCACACCTTCGCGTCGATGACATTACCGGTGGTCGGATCGTACTTCTGGAACGGTCCTTCCATCACATAGGGGGTCTGGATACCGTATCGCGTCGAACCTTTCTGACTCAGCAGGATGCGACCGTCGCCGGCAATCCAGGGGGCGTTGATGCGATTGAAGCTGACGCCAGAGCGCTTGCCGAAGTTGTTATCCGTCACCGGTGTAAACTCGGAGCCGTCTGGGCTGTTCAGCCGGTACCACATGGACGCGTTCTCGATGTAGGCCGAGGTGTTGAGACTCATGATGGCCGTGTTCGGCTTTTTGAATCGAGGCGCACTCCCCATGTAGGCCGTGGTCCGTGTCATCTGTTGCAAGAGGGTGTTGTAATAGTCTTCTGGACGCTCGCCGGTCGGCGACGTGTAGTGCCAGGTGTCGTAGTTAGTGGAGGCGCTGTAACTGATCGTCGGGAGAAGCGTACTCGTGATGCCCGCTCCAGTCGTGAAGTACACGATGCCGTTCTCCCAGTCAACCGCGTAGGTCGCAGTCGCTCCGGTTGCACTCGCCCCTGCCACGTTTCCGGCCGAATCGAGATATCCGGGCACCAGGGTAGCTCCGTTGACTACGATCGTGAACGGATTGGTGAGAACCGTGGACGTCTGGCCACTGGCGCTGGTGATTTCCGTCCTAGTCCGGGGACGCACGACGGGGAACGTCGAACCCGCCGCCGCCTGCAACTGATACTTGTATTCAACGTTTGTGCCGTTGTTCACCGCCACAACGTCATTCGCATTGGTGCCTACCGCGGCTGGAGTTTCGTTATTCACGGCAGTCGGGTTGTATTCATCGGATGTCAGAATCATCTCAGCGTACGCAGCCAAATCAAGGCGCCTGCGTTTCTCATAGCCGAGGTGGTAAATGGCCCGTGCCACCGCGGGATACTTCGCAGGTCCGGTCAAAAGGCCACGCAGCGCGTCTTCGGTCATACTGAACGCATTACGCCTCCAATACGGCGCAAACGACAGCCAGTTCAAGTTCGTGCTGGCCTCGGGGATGGCTTGCCCCTCGCTCACAATGATGTCCAGCAACCCGGTAGTGGGGTCAAAGGTTGCGGCGCTTGTGTAGGTCTCGACTGGCACACGCCACTCTGTTCCGTCGAAGGTGTCCACCATCATGAACTGGGTGCTCTCGACGTCCTGGAAGGCTTGGACGACGACCGCCTCGAGAACGGTGGGCTGGTTAAGCAGTTGGCTTGTCGTGATCGATACGCTGTCCGCCAGAGTTCCGGCCTGCACGCTGTCCATAAACGCCGCCGAGTCCGTCATCTGTTGGTAGGTGTTGTCCTTTTCGAACTTCGCCAAGATGCGGTCGATGATGGGCTTGTTCAACTTGCGCAAATTCATGTCGGGTTCATGGCCAAGTTCGCGCCCGTATTCGTCAAACGCATTCACCAGAGAGTCCACAACCGGTTGCCACGGCTTCGGCTCATTGGCCACCTGTACTTGCGTTGCCGTCGCTTGATTGGCCGCTCCTGTGAACCCGAGTCCGCCCAATGCCGTCATCGCCCCGCTTCTGCTCACGAGCTCCATCGCCGCGTCAAGAATGACGTCGGCCTGCTCCTTGTTCTCCGCCTTCCCTTTTACGCTATCCAGGATGGTAACGATGGCCTTTTCGGAGAACTTGTCCTTCATCGCGTTCAGCCGCTCCTGGATGTGACTTTCGGCCTCGGCTCGCGCGGCCTGTCGAGCTCTTTCCTGCTCTTGGGTTTGCACGGAATCAAGGGCTGGCTGCGCGATCGCGCGCGCACGTTGCTCAATCAGTTCCTGGAGCTTAGGGCTTGCCAGGAGCTCTTCGATGGACGGCATGGGGTCATCTCCTCCGGTCTGGCGACTGTCTGTCGCCGGTTTGGGCTTGTTGTTGCGTTGCCACTGACGGGCTAATGAGTAATTACCGCCATCGTCTTCGGGTGGCAGTTTGCGCAAGTACTGGTGGGCGTGCGTCTCATGGCTCATCCTGCGCTCCGTCATAAACACTTCGCCCTTTGGGTTCGTGTAGAAATCCACATCGCCGTCCCCGTCCGGGTCTTGCGGCTCCAGTTCCTCACCCGTGGAGGGGTCGATTGGCTTGTCAGTGAACTGCACCGAGTCCGTTATCGACTGCCCCACGTCGAGAACTGCAAAGCGAATGGGTGTTTGCGCCGGCACCGTGTCACCTTCTTCCATAGGCGGTCCAGCCGCCAAGATGTCGGAGAGCTTGGAGTCCGCAATGGGAACCAGCGAATCGGTCAAGACGCTGACCACCTGACTCCCCGCGGTCGCCTCGTTCATCACGCAATCAAATGCGTGGATGTCGAGGTGTGTGGCCACTTGCACGTTTCGATCGTCGATCTGGCGCGTTGTCCAACGTCCGATGGCGCGCATCGAGTCACCAACCGGAACGCCGGCTCGAATGTTCGCTTCCACGTCTTTTCCCGTGGAAGTGGGGATCATCTCCACGTCGGTATAGACCCACCCATCCGCGTCCATGAACACAGCCGTGTGCTTCCACACGCTGCGACTCGCATTTGTGTCGAAAATGGGCTTGCCGTTCGCATCACGCAAGGCCTTCGGATGAGGACTTTCCCCAACAGCTCGCCCAGACTGGATGCGGTCATTGAATCGCTGCACAGCGTCTTGGAGTACGTCGAGGGGGTACAGGCGATTGTTGTCGTTGATGACGTTGGCCCGCGTCCCCTTGAGTCGCACACGAAGCGGTTTACCCTCTTGGGCACTGTCGAGAATCTGCGCTTCGGCCACAATCACGTCGTCGGTCGCGGCTTTCTCCCAGTCGGAAGTATCGATGCCGAGGACCTTGGCCCGCGTTTTGATTCGCTTGCGGGCTTCCTCGCGCTCGGCATCTGACAGACCCTCGGTGCGATCTATCATGTCCCAGGCCAATTTCACGTGTTTCTTGTCGTGAATCGGTAGTTCGCGCTTACCCGGCACAGCGAATTGTCCATCAGGCATCTTCTTGCGTTCTTCTGCGCTTAGTGGCACACAGAATCAGCTCCCTTCCTGTGCCCGAACAGGCACTGTGTAACAGCGGCAACGAGGATGGCTGGGAATCGCAGGAAGCGAGTCCAGGGCAAACGTAGCGCCGTTACGCGACGCACAAATGGGACAGGTTTTATCGTCCATGTGCGTCACCCACTGCACCTGGTCCACTCCGGCATCGCTATAGAGCCTCTTCAGCGCCTCGTTGAACGCGTTGGACACTTCCGTTTGCGCAATCATGTCAGCACGCCAATCAGGCAAGTCCAACACACTGAGCGCACGTCTCACCCAGCCATCGACGGGATCTCCACTCGCCATGGCCTCCATGAGCGCCTTCGCCAACATCTTTTGGGTCGTGTCCACGATGTCAGCCGCGCGCTGCGCAACAGTAAGGTCCTGCATCTGTTGCGCCCTTGCGCTCTGCACCTCGAGACTCGGTGCCACCTCGCGCGACGCCTCCATGGGGCCTGTGGGAGGGGCTTGCGGCGGCGTGACGGTTTCCGGTTTCGGGACGAATTGAAGTGTCCCCGTTGCCGGCACAGACGTCTGAAGACTGGGCTTGTAGGGCTGCTCCCTCGGCACCTGCGGGATGTTCCCGTGTTCATCCTTCGGCGCATGAGGGATACCAGCCGCCGCCAGACCCGTGAGAATCGGATTCGCGTGCCACGTGGTCGGAGACCGAACGGGCGCACGAACCGTGTGATTCGTTTGCTGGTACACCTGTTTCAGAAGCTCCGTCAACTGCGCCTTCAAGTCGTATCGCTCCATCAGGTCCGCAAGGAGCGGATAAATCGCCGGGTTCACCTGAAACGTCTGCGGGGCATCCGTCGAGTGTGAATGACCTCCAAGCAGCATCTCGGTATACGGGTCTATCGTCACGGTGTAGCTGTCGAGAATGCCTGTCGCGATGGAGGGTTGCACATCCGCGAGTTTTGCCATGTTCTTTCGGTTTTGCAGGACAAACCGCTGGGCGACCGTTCCGAATAGGTTCTTGATGCGCGTGCGAATCTGCTGCTCCAACTGGAGTAGATGCGGGTCGTTCCTCGAGGGCGAAAAGATGTCATTGCCCGTCGCGCGCAGGTTCACGTTGCGATAGGCCTCGTTTGCCCCCTGAAACTCCGTGCTTGCGGCGTCCGTGAGTGGCGTTGGGTCCGGAGTCCCGGGAGGGTTCAGCGCATTCTTGGCGACCTGTTCTTCCTGCATGGCGTCGGCCTGCTCAGCCTTTATTTGCTCGAGCTCTTGTTCGAGTGAATCATCTGTATCCAGGCCAATGTCGCGACCCAGCAACCGCATCGCCGTCTTGCGACTAAGGAGCGGGTCGGGAACAGCTGACCGCAGTTGGGTAATGCGATTCACCCGATCGTTGGCGGTATCGTTATCCGCCTCGTACCAGATAATGTTGTAGTCCAGGATAGATGGGTCGATTGCTTGAAGTGCCAACTGGAAGTCGAGAATGTTCCGGAACCCGCTGTACGCCGCGCCGTCGCCATACTCCAAGAGACGCCGCAGTTCTTCTACGTCCTCCTTGAACTGGCGCATTTGGTCTTCGAGTATGTCTCGATTGACCTCTTCCCCGAAACCAAGAATGGAAAGCGGCACGCCGGTTCCAACCATGTGAACGTTGTTCAGGTACTGAATGTCCGCGATATGGTCCAGTTGGGCATCGGCGTTCAGGTCCGTGATGCTCGTCAATCCGTTGCCGAAGTAGTCTGTGGCGATCTCTCGCTGGGAGCCGCGTAGTTTGTTACGCTCCATATACGCGTCAATCTCCGGATCCGTACCCGGATGGTCCGCCGTCCCGACATTGTGCAATCGTTTGGGAGCCGCCCGGGTTCGCCGGCGCACCACAAGGTCTTGCTCCGTCATGTTCAACATACGCCAGGTGCGAAGATTGCCGAGGTACTGACTTCGCCCGTACCGTTGGCCGTCCTCATGGCTCCAACGGATATGGTTGACCTGCCAGAGCTCGAGCTCGAGCAACGGCTGAAGGCTGATCGGGTCGATTTGCTGAAACGCCTGACGTAGATCCGGGAAATTGCCCGTGATGTCGTCATTCCGTTGCATGGAGATTGCGGGAAGGCTCTTAATCTGCAACACGAGCCGCGTCGCCGGGTCCACAAATGGGTTCAGGAACAAATCGCCGTCCCGAAGCAGCACACGCGCCCACTGCGTTAGCTTCGCGTTGAACTGCACACGACGGATGAAGTCGTTGACGACGTCTTGTGCCTTTGCCGCCTCTTTGCGGCTGACCTCGGACGTGATCCGGATGTCAAACCCGCGCCGAACCGCCGTCGACGCGAACACGTGGTTGGCTCGCTGTAGCCGGGTGTCCTCCCGGAGCATTTCGTACAGGTCTCGCAAGATGGACCGCCTCGTCCACTCGATGCGGAACATATCGTATTCCCACACCGTCGGGGACGTTTTGCTAACCATCGTGCGGTCATCGTCACGCGACTGCTGCGCCCCGTCGGGCAACGACCGGAAAAACGCGTTCGAGGCGGCAGCGATAGACGGCGGCTGCCGGATCATCATCACATCATGCGCCATCTACCGCATCACCTCCCTTCGGTACCGTGAATCCGACACCGGCGGACTGTCTCAAACGAAAAATGTGAACAGCGGATATATCCCGTCGCCTCACAAAAGTAGCTCCGTTATCGGCGCCCACTGAACGCGCAACGTAAAATTCGCAATCGTCAACATTCCCGCTCAGCCAGGTTTCCAAGCGGTCACGACCTTTGGCCGAGGTGCTATAGCTGACGCGCTCACCGGGTGTCAGGAAAATGTAAACGTCGTACTTTTCACCCGTGGTCCGGTCGCTCATTACAGTCGACCAAATGGCCATAGTCGGATCGGACGGCCACGTCGGGTAAGCCAGAACACACTGGCAGCATCCGTTGCGTCCCATCGCGACTCCAGGAACCGCACGATGGTGCCGTCCTTCTTCGTAATCTCGAACCCCCCGTCGAACACACACGACACCACGGCCTTGACGTAGCCGCCCTGCTCGTGATAGTGGCAGAGCTGCCTTCGTTTCACGCTGGGGAACCGGGGCTGAATCTGAGTGTCGGCTGCCATGAAACCACTCCTAGAAATTCGGATAGGGGGCATAGCTGCCAAACGCCGACGGCGCATTCAACAGCTGGTCATAGGTGTGCGTAATGGGATCTCCTGTCACAATCTTGTCCGGGCTCTTCACTGCGTAGTTGGCCAGCGCGAGGGCCCAGAACTTATCGCCGTGATGCTTCTCGTTGCGCTCCGCCGAGTAACGGAACGCCCCGTTTGCCGTCACTTCGCGCTTGATGCTGACGATCTGCGTGATAAGGTCGCGGTCGTTCGGGATGAGAATGCCGGCTCGCCCGCGCTCAAACTCGGTGTGCAGCTGCACCGCCATCAGCTCTTTGGTCGCATTGGTGAACGGCACGCGCTCCACTTGTGCGCCGTAGGTCTTGAACATCCCTTCCGCCAAGTCCATGCCGATGCCATTCTCGTCGATGCACAGGCGAACCGGTTGCGCGATGTCCACGAACCGACGCAGTTCCTTACGCTGCAAATCAAAATCGGACTGCTTGTACGTTGCCATGAACCGCAGGATTTTTCCGTTGTCTGTGGCGTCGAGCGCCATGAGTTCCGAGGCGTCCTTACGACGGCCCACGTCAAACCCGCCGCCAAGGCGCCCCGTCGTTTTGGCCCGCAAATCCTCGAGCCCGGAGGCCATCAGGCGCTGCTGCTCGGGTATGCCGTCCCCTGCGGGCTCATCGTTCATCAGGCAGCTGTAAATCATCTCGAGCGGGAAATAAGACGACGTATCGTCGATGAACGCGCACTCGAACTCCTGCTGAAAACTTTCAAGGTCCATCGCATTGAACAACTCGTGAAGCTGTTCGGTGCCAAAGACCTCCACGCGATGGAGGGTGTGCATAGCGTGCGCTTCCTGGCGTGCACGCTGGACGTCCTTGCACAGCAGGCTGAAGTCCCACCAATACACCACTTTGCGTTTGTAGCTCTTGTAGGTTTTTGCCCCGTCCCAGATGTCGTAAAACTTGCCCAGCTTGCCAAGAGGCGTGCTAATCAGGGTCAGACTCCCGTGCTTGGCCCGCGTCAGCACCGGAACGGCGGAGGTGTACACCTGGTCATCCCACGCGCCGAAGAAGGCGAACTCGTCCAGCACCACGTCGACGAACGTGCCGCCCTTCCCGCGAATTGGCCCCTTACCTTGCGCAATGATCCGAGCACCCGTCGACTGCCTCCCGGACTTACTGACAAACTCCAGTGACGTCGTGTTGTCGACGAGCTTGCGCTTCTTGTACTGGTCCGGCAACGCATCGTACAGCTGCTTCGCGTACCGGATTTTCTCCTTCGCGTCGTCGAGCTTGTACGATGCCAAGAGGCAGGTGTAATCGTCCAAGTTCTGCGCTCTCGCGAGGGCCCTTGCGGCCGACACGAAGCTGAACCCCAACTGGCGACCCTTGAGGTAAATCTGGAATCGGGCCGTCGACTCCAGGAAGTCACGTTGGTAATCGTCAAATCGAATCGGTGGGTCAGAGAGGAGCTCGATGTATCCTGACTCCGTTGCAAGCGCGTCGCCCAAAACCTCCGCTGAAATATTCTTCGGTGTCACAATGGTCGGCGCCATCAGGGATCCGCCGCCTTCGCGCCATCCGAGAAACGAGCGGCAAACCGCGCATGGACTTCGTCCGCAGACACCCCGATGTTGACCTGCACCTGCGGGGGACCGTCCTTCTGACTTTTCGGTGTCATCAGGAACTCCCCGAGGTCAATCCCGAGCGTTTTCATGAGATTGGCTGCCTGGGACAGCGCGGGATGAGCCACCTTCTCGGTGTAATGATCTCCCGATGCGCTGTACTTGTCGACCTCAATCACAGCCCCGTCCGCGTTCACCGCCTCCAGCAGACGGCCAACTTGCACCGCCATGGAACCCGCCACCGTGCCGACATCGTCCTTCAGGGCGTCCAGCTCCCCTTTGCGAAAGGCAACCTGCCACTTCTTGATGCGGCGCAGTTCCGGACGGCACAGCTCGTTGTCTGCCACCCGGCCAGACTGGAAATCCTTGCAGCGCGCACGCAACGTACAGGAGTCCGTGCAGGGGCGGACTGGGATTTCGGACGTGAGGTAGGTCTTGGTGCGCTTTTGACGATGCACCACTTGCGCGTCCGCCACTTCGACCAGGGCCTTTTGGTACTCCTCGTCGAAGTGGTTCTCATCGGCTACAGTGGTGTACTCCACGTCGTCGTCGGATACCTCGGTCACTGACCTCACCTCCCGTCCTGGGTCGCCGCGCTCTCGGGCGCAGACAGCCGAGCCGTCCGTAAGCTTCGCGCCATGGCTCCCTCGTATGGGTTAGGCGGCTTCAACGTCGCACGGCTGTTCCCTGCGCCCGACAGCGCGGTGCTGGCGTGTGGAAATAAGTGGAAATCGAAAAGGGCAAAGGAAATTTGGCGGAAAATTTACGGGGAGGAGTACAGTGCCCCCAACCGAAAAAGTTCCGCCTTCGCGCCGCCCGTCGTCGCACACGGACGCACGCGAAATGGCCCTCCGCCGCGTGAAGCCGGGAGGGCCGAAGATGGCGGCATGTTGGCCGTGCGGTCAGGTGTAGTTCAACGTCTCCATCGAGTTTTGGAGGTCGTCCAGTCTGGGGCGCGTATAGATTGCCGTCGTGTTGAGGCTCGAATGTCCGAGAATCACGGCAACTTTGTCGAGACTCACCCCTGCGCCGACCAGATTGTGTGCCATCGTGTGCCGAAGCACATGCGGTGTTAAGTCAGCGATTTTTGCTTTGCCGCCAACGCGCTTGCAGAGCAGCTGTACCGCACGAGGCGTCAGCTGCGGGTCACGCTGGCCCTCGAACAGGAACCTTCCCATCGAACGCCGCTTCGTGAGAAATTCCCCTAGCGGTTTACGAAGGTCGCGAGGAATCGGCACCTCTCGGTATTTGTTCCCTTTTCCCGCTCGCACGGTAATCACCCCGGCGCGCTCACTGATGAGCACGTCATCCGGTGTCAAGTGCACCAGCTCCGATACACGCAGCCCCGAGAACAGCAACGTCAGCACGATGACGCCGTTCCGCGAGTCCTTCTCTGCGAGAGCCGTGCGAATCAACCGATGCTGCTCGTTTTTGGTTAAGCCGCGCGGGGCTTTCTGGGCGACTTCGATGCGCTTCACGTCTCGAACAGGGTTGTGGGTCAGGTAGCCCTCGTTTGCCATCCAAGCGCAAAACGCGTCAATGGACGACAGGGCCGTGTTGACCGTGTTCGGTTTACGGCCCAGGTCTTGCAGGTGCTTGCGATATCGCGCCGCGTCAATGGACGTGATGGAAAGCTCGTCACGACTGCCGGTTGTCTGTTCCATCCAGTCCAGAAACTGCGTCAGCATGATGCGCCGCGTCGCAATCGACTTCGGACTGCCACCCGTTGCTTCCAGGGCATCGAGATACTTAGCCAACATACTACCCGCTCCCATCAATAAGCGAACAGTTTTTCGGGGGATAGCCCGACGGTACAATGCGGTCCCTTCGAAACCATTGTACCTAATCTGTTCGCTTATTGCACAGTAAGCGAATAGTTTTTTTGAATACCCCAAAATGCCGATTTCGGTCCCTCGGCACCTACGGGATGTTCCCGTCACCCGTCATCGTACCGTCTTTGCTTCACTCGACCGCCACGACGCTCATAGGTGTTTCCCGCTGACATCATGCGCTCCAGACTCCTCAGCTCTCGGTCACGCGCCAACTGCTTGCGCTCGTCATCAGATGGCCGTCTATACTCACGCCGTCGACGTCGCTTTGCGCTCACAGCTCGACCACCTTTGCCACTGAAAAAGGTTTTGGCGCTCGGGTCGCTCCACCCGGGCGCCGAGAGGAGAAGTCGGAAGTGGGCACGCCTGGTCAGGACGCACCACGGACGGCGCAAGCGGAGCCCAGCGGATACGCCTCTATACCGTGCCTCGTGCCGCTTGCGAGGGGGTCTTCCGTCCGTGCTACGCCCCGATTCCTCGGAAGTATGCCCCTTAGCAAATCAAAAAGGGCACCCGTCACCGGATGTCCTTGGGCATACTCCCTCTAGGGGTAAAATTACACCCGATTTCGCACGAACACAATGGTAATTTCGCACGGATTTCGCACGGATTTCGCGCATTTTTCGTCCCATTTTATTCCTCCGTCACCGTTACCCCGAAAACACTGGCTAGCGTCCACAGTGCTCGCGACTTCTGGTGATCGTAAAATCGCTTTTGATACACCCAATTCGGGCGCATTGTTTTCAGCTGCTCTAACACAATCTGGTCCGTTGGAAGCAGGTCTGCCACGGACAGGAACCGCAACTTGATCAGCTCCCGCTGATACGCCGGCAACGCACCCACCGCACTGTCCACGCGCTTGATATGGGCTGTCATCATCTCGTCGCGTGCGGATGGACGGGCCTCCAATACGCCCATCCGGCTGCCGCCCTCGCCGTGGATCAGGTCTGGGTCCATGGCTTCTGCGTACTCAGGCAACGCGGGCTCCAGTGGACCCTGCAACCCCTCGCCGCCCGCTAACTCAACCCGGTACTGTCGGTAAAGGCTGAAGATGAGGTCCAATCGCTGCCGGGTCGGTGTCCAGAGGACTTTGGACTTGATCGTCTCTGCTGACACGGGCGATTCCGACGAAGTCATACAGGCACCCCCTCGTGAACGTGGGCGATCCTCGCTTTCAGCGCTTCCAGCAGACGGTCCTGACTACTGCCCTTCTCGTTCAGGGCTCTCATCACGTCCGCATCCACTCCCTCCTCGACCACCAAGTGGTGAACGATCACCGTCTCCGTCTGGCCTTGGCGGTGAAGTCGCTTGTTGGCCTGTTGGTACCACTCGAGGTTCCACGTCAACCCGAACCAGATAACGTGATTCCCGCCTGCCTGCAGGTTGAGGCCGTACGCCGTGCTGGCCGGATGGGCCAACAGGATGTCAATCTTGCGAGCGTTCCAGTCGTCCACGTCCGCTGGGCTATGAAGGAATCGAACCTTCAGCCCGGACTTCGCCAACGCCCCTTCAAGGCGTGCCGCGTCGTGCTGAAAGCCGTAAAATACCAACGCCGGCTTACCGTTCAACGCCTCCACCAGCTCCATGAACGCCTCCACCTTGCACCGATGGATCTCGACGGCGCGGTGCTCCCCGTCGTATACGGCCCCGTTGCACAGCTGCAGCAGCTTCCCCGTGAGAACTGCGGCACTCCCCGCGTCAATCGTCGCCTCGTCCACCTCAAGCAGCATCTCGCGCTCCAGCTTGGTGTAGGCCGCTTGCGCTTTGGCGTCCAGGACAACGGGGACTGTCACCGATACCGCCTCCGGCAAATCGAGATAATCCTCGGCCCGCATGCTCACACAGATGTCCCCGATCAGCTGGCGTATGATCTCGTTGGCGCCCGGCTTCGGCGCGTAGCTGTATACCCGATCCCGGTCTCGTTGGTCCGGCTCAAAGTACCGTTCCCGAAAGCCTCCGATACGCGTTCCCAACCGTGCGCCCTGGTCCAGCAGATAAATCTGCGCCCAGAGGTCCATCTCTCCGTTCGGCGCTGGCGTCCCGGTCAACTCGACGATGCGGTCGATGTGCGGTCTCACCCGGGCAAGCGCCTTAAACCGTTTGGCATCCGGATTCTTGAAACTCGACGACTCGTCCAGAATGACCATGTCGAACGGCCACGCGTTCCGGTAGTACTCCGTGAGCCACTCGGTATTCTCGCGGTTGATCACGTAGATATCCGCCGGGGTATTCAACGCCCGAATGCGCTTCTGCTGGGAACCTAGGACCGGCACAATCCGCAGATGCTGCAGGTGGCTCCATTTCTGCGCCTCGCGCGACCATGTGGCTTCGGCCACCTTCTTTGGCGCGATCACCAAAGCCTTTCGAATGGCGAAACGGTTGTATTTCAGGTCATTCACCGCCGTCAAGGTGATCACCGTCTTTCCTCAACCCAAGCCCATGTCGAGAAACAACCCAAGGGCGGTATCGGCGATGAGTCGGGAAATCGCGTAGCGCTGATAGGCGTGCGGCATGAACTTCATTCGGCATCACCTCCTCGAATCGCGGGAGATCTCATGGCTGCTCGAACACTTCGCGGATGAACTCGTCCACTCCGGCTTTGCTGTCGATGACACGTACATCATTCCCGAGACTGCGGATCCGCGACATCTGCAACTCCTGCAACCGTTTCGGCTTCTTCCCCGGCGCCTTCATCTCGACGAAACACACCCTGCCGCCAGGCAAGAGAACCAGGCGATCGGGCACACCATCGTTCCCGGGCGACTCGAACTTATACGCGATACCGCCCCGCGCTTTGACCTTGTCCCGAAGATAGGCCTCGATGTCTCGCTCACGGACGTTTGTTACCCTTGCTACCATCCGGCATGCCTCCCTACACATTCACAACGATTGCGAATTTGGGCTTGTCTACTTTGTAAACGTTGTAACCACGCGCGCGTATATAGCGCATAAATAGGCGTTTTAGGCGTTTTAGGCGTTTAGGGTAACTACCTAAATTACCTATCTAAGATCTCTATAGAGAATCAAAGTATACAAGGTATACAAATGTCCTTTATCTCTTACTGTGCTTGAGTTTTTTCGTCTACCTTCGTCGTATACCTCGGCATTTACCAAGGTTGACAAAGTATACAGTCTGCAAGGTTGACAAAGTATACAAGGTTGACAAAGTATACAAGGTATACATTCTGCAAAGTATACAAATCACATTCTAAGATATCCTCCTTTTACCATCCCGTATGGCCCAAAGCGAAACGGGTTTTTGTGTTTCGCCCATCCGTCAATCTCATCCAGGACCTCGTTTATGGACATCGTATCGGTCCGTTTCATCCACCGGATGTCGCTTCGAAGGCATTCGCACCACACTTCTGCCGCGCATATCCGGTCTCTCGGCACCAGTGTCGACGGGTCTACGTTTCCCCGGCCAAATTCGCCGGACCAGTACAACATCCGGTCGCTGAGGGACTGTTTATCCCAGCCTTCCGGCACCATGCGCTCCACGAATTCGCGGATCACACCTTCTCGCGGATCGGCCTCCTGATGAGCTTCCTGTTCCGCCGTGGCCGCTTTCTCGAGGTCGCCCGTCAGGTACAGCGGCTCAGCCAGCTGCCAGCGCACGTACGCTTCCGCCCACACTTGGTCCACTTCCTCATCGAGGCCCCCAAAGACGCGCTTGGAGGCGTCCTGGACGCCGACGTCCACCGGCCAAAATCGCCGATTCCCTGTCCGATCCCTCAGGTATTCCCCGTTGTTGCTGGTCCCGAAGAACACGCACCGGCGCGGATACCACCCCACGTGCCGCCCGTAGGCGGCCCGGAAGATATCCTCCTGCTGGGACAGGAACTGCTTGATGCGGCCTGTCTCGGACCGGTTGAACGCCTCCAGTTCGCTGATTTCCACGATCCAGACTCCGCGGACCAGCTCCGACGCTTCTTTCCCTTCGAACGTCTTGATGCTGTCGCTGAACCACGCACGACCCATCTTTTTCAACAGTGTAGATTTCCCAAGACCCTGGGCACCGGTGAGAATGGTCATGTTGTCGAACTTCGTACCGGGTACCATCGCACGGGCCACAGCCGCGGTAAACGCCTTGCGCGTCACGGCGCGCACGTACGGGGTGTCGGGGGCGCCCAGGTAGTCAATGAGCAGGGTGTCGAGGCGCGGTGTGCCGTCCCAGGACAGCGACTGCAGATAGGCGGTCACCGGGTTGAAGCCATACTTGGCCGCATGGTCGCCCACCGCCACGTCCACCAGGTCCCTCGATTGCCACCCAAGGACGCGTTCCATGTACTTGCGTAGACCGCGGTCATCGTCGTCCGTCCAGCGGAACGCCCCGACCTCCCGCTCCCGCGCGCCCCATGGCAGCGGGGCGACTCCGAAGATCGCCTCCGCGAAGGTGTCCTTTCGGATCCGGGCCTTGAGCAGCGGGTCGTGTTCGAGCATGATCTGCACGTTGCGGATGGTCTTCGCCGGCGCACCTGAGGAAGGGTTGACCTGCAGCAGGGGCATCCAGTTGGCCGGCTCGTCCTCGGCTGGCGGCACGTGGGTGAAGTCCTGGGTCGCCTGTTCGTATCGTTCCTGGTTGATGAGCGCGGCCACGCTCGTGTCGGCCACCGCGAGCTCGCACATCGCGGTGTAGCTTGGCAGTTTGTTCACCGGGGTGTCGGGCTTCGACTCGTCGTCCATGTCGCCGAAGCGGTGCAGGCGCACTAGGTCGAAGCTGTTCACCAGGCGCCCGCCGCATGGGTCGGTTGCGTGATGCGAGAACAGGAAGTCCCCGTTGTCATACACCACCGCGCCGCCGGTCGTACTGCCACCCGTGTACGTCAGGCGTCCGCTGTCGTCCTCCGTGGGCACGTAGACACCGGGCAGGAACGTATCGAGCGCGCGGTAGATGTCGTAGACCTGGCAGAACGCGCCCACTACGCCGTGCTTGGCTCTCGGGTCGCCCTGGCGCGCGGCGAGCTTGACGTGCGCTTGGCCGACGCCGGGCACCTCGGGCCACTCGCGGACATCGTGCCAGTCCCGGTAGAGACGCAGGAGGCCATCGACGTCGAGGAACGGCTTGTCCGCGTAGTGGAAGATGTACTGGCTGTCAGCCGAACAGCTGGGCCAGTACATCAGGCGACTGGGCTCGAAGGAGCTTGGGTCGAACAGGTCGATGCCGATGAGCTGGCCCACCTTGCGCCCGCACGGCTCGTACTCGTCTGTCTGCGCCGTCCGGTTGAACGGGAAGAGCGCGCGCAGGCGCGGTCGCCCTGGCTCATGCTTGCGCGTGCTGTGGGCGGCAAAGGCACAGCCAAGGCCCTCGAGACGACGGAGCACGTCGTCCGTCCCCCCGGCAGGGATATTGTCCAGGTCCAGCGACAGGAAGTCGCGGCCGAGAAGGTTGGCGGCTTTGCGACGATTGCCCCTCAGCGTGCCGCCCACGTAACCGCCGACGTCTTTACGCTCGTCCTGCTTGGCCTTGGGCAGCCGCAGATACTCGGCGAGGGTCTCGGTCCCGCGGGCCGGATGCCTTAGACGCTCCACGAACTCCGACCAGTAGAGCGTCTGGGGTGGCCACGAGGTTGCCCGTCGGTTGCCGGCGGCGGATAGGGTGAGCTGTCGGTCATACTGCAAAAGAACCACCGCCTAAGGCTTAGTTTGCCGCCGCTGCCACTCGTGACGGCCGTACCACCAGCGCTTGCAGGCCGTCGTACCACTCTGCCTCACAAGGCGTGCCCGGTGGCAGCCCCGCGGCGTGGACCTTGTCCATCAGGCGTCGTCCGCCGAAGTACAGGCCCCTGGTTTTGTCCTCGGTCCGGGTGCGCCAGCCGACCGCCGAGGCCTGCACGGCTAGGGCGCCGTCCTGGATCCCGACACGCACCCTGGTCGCGTCACGGAGACGTTCCCGGGCCCAGCCGGTCAACCGAATGGAAGACTTGTTGATGTGCACGACGGCGTCGGACAACGGGGCTGACGTTGGGAGCACCCAGTCGAACGCGTTAAGGTCGATCGGTTGGGGCGATGGGTCGATGCTAGCGGGCGGCGTTGATACGTCGGCCGACGCTTGCGTCCGTGGCGAATCGGGCTCTCCTACAGGTACACCGTCGAACCGTTCCATCTCGGCCAACTCGACCGACATGTCCCGGAGGCCCCATCGGTCGAGGTAGGGATTGAGCGTTGGCGGTTTGACTCCCGCGGCGCGGGCTACTTGAGCCCTCGTGAGTCCGGAGCGGCGCATCTCGAGATACGCTTCCTTCGTGAACATGGCCATGGTGGTTTCCCCCTTTTGCGGTTGCCGACGCGCAGCCAAGTCTTCCGCCGCAGTCGATATCGGACGCTTGGACGGCTTCCCGACGTGCTTGTACCGTTCAAGCATTTCCGGCGACGCCTGGTAGGTAATGAGTGCTCCTGGCGCCTGTGACTGCGACTCCTTCTCACGGCTCGGTATGGGTGTGCCGGTGTGGCGGATGCTGGTATCACGGTAGAGGGTCATGGGTGAGGCTCACCGTCCTTCCTCGTGTGTGGCGATTTCTGCTTCGGACTACACGTATTTTGTGGCGGCCGGAAATCGAGCTACGAATTCTCTCCACATTTGCGGATAGTGGCGTTTGACAAAGGCCCACCTCCCGCGCGACAACGTGCCCTCTGTTGATCCGGCGTAGGCCCCCACCCGGATTGCCTCGCGGCCACCCGGCCACGCTTTGTCGTATACCGGGTTGTATGGTAGGTCTTCTGACACGATGTAGGCCCACACCTCTTCCGTTCTCCATTGGGAGACCGGGAGACAGTGCGTGATACCGTCGTAGGCGCACTCGTAGGTCTCGCCTCGCACGCCAACGTTTTTACGTCGGGCGGGGCTCTCCTCGGCTCGCAAGCCAACAAACGCTAAGTCGCACCCATGACTGAGATTCATGTGCCGGGCCGGATCCTTGATGAGGATGCGCGCCAGCTCTCCTGTGTGAAGCTCGCGCATTTGTGGCTTGTTTTGCCACACCCCAACCAGCTCATAGAGGTCAAGCATGCCCATGGGTGGGTCGACCCAGTGCAGATCCAAGTCCCAGGCAGTCGCCGTTTTTTCGACGAACCGATAGGTATCAGGGAACTCAGCTCCCGAATCGAAGAAGGCGACTTTGATATCTGGTTTTAGGCTACGGACTAAGGCCAAAGTGACGGTGGAATCCTTTCCGCCACTCCACGATACGTAAGGTTGGCGTGCTTGCCGTAACGCCTGCTGGATGACGCTCAGGCTGTGCGCAAGACGCCGGCAGAAGACCGGCATCTTGGCACACAGCAAATAGCGTTCGCGTTCGGCAGAGGGCATCATCGATTGCCGCCGCCTTTTTCCGGGCCGCCGCTTCCCCCGCTTTTTGTGGGGCTAGTTTTGGGTGCGGCGCCTTTGGCGCTCTCACGCTTAATTGCCACTGATCGTCACCTCCCTTCGGCACAGCAACCGTTCAGAACCGGGCGGCCATTTGCATACGCGCAGGTTAGAGGACTCCCAATAGGGAGGGCGAATGGACGTCACTTCGTCTCCATTTTCGTCCGGTGTCGGACGCATCCAGGATAGGTCCTCGCTTGTTTCGCCAACCGCCCATCGGCGTATGCGCCCGTACCCCTGACTGCGTTTCTTACCGATGTGGGTGACGTTCTCGAGGAGCTCCCGGATCTCGGTGGCGTCTCCCACGCAGTACCAGGTCAGACGAGGAATCAGAAAAATCGTGATCGGCATGCGGTATCCCTTGTATGGACCGCTCTTTGAGTTGACCTTGGCCCTACGCCCCCCAAAGTCCGCATAATCCTCTGCGATCTGGGCGTCGAATCGTTTATGCCAGAAGGTTGTCCGCTCTCCGGCCGTCTCTCCTATCGCGAAGGAGCATGCGTACCACCAATCGTCGCCAATCTCGACTCTTTTCAAGGGGACAGGGGGGTGGTAGATTTCTTCGGCTATCCCGCTCGTCGTCATTGCCAAACGCTCTGGCTCGTGCTCGAAGATCCACGACCAAGCGAGGAGACTGTCTAGCGGAAGATACAGATCGGACGTTGCAACACGCCCATCCACCATCCAAGCGTCAACGCGCAACGCCTTCAATGGCCCTCACCAGCCCTTCCCGGTCAGAGTCGAGGTACTCCGTATACCGTTGGAGGTAGGCATCATAAGCCTGCTTAGCTGCCTCAGCTGTGGGCCCGAGTGTTGGGCGATTTCCGTCGACCTGTAGTAACAGCTCCTCTCGTTCTGATCCAAACGGCGCCCAGGTCGAAACGAGAGAGACGCGCCCAAAGCCGATCCGGTTCTGTCCGCCGAGGTACGGTGCGGAGGACCACTCATGAAGGGCAGAGGCCAGAGCTCCGAATTCGAGTTCGGTAAACCCCAGAAGGTCTGTGGATTGATATAGTCGGGCACCGGCCGAGAGGCATTCCATCGTATAGCGCATTTGTTGAGGCTTGGATTCTTCTTTCTTGGAGGATCTAGATTTCGGAGTATCGCCTGGATCGCGCCCCGTTTGGTCGCCGTCCTTTACTGCCTCTATGAGTTTTGCGTCTTCGGTCGATTGGACGTAAACGGATAGGTTGCTGTCCTTTGCATCGTCTTTGCGACTGTGGCTGCGCTCTGTCGTCATCTGCCTCCAAGAGACTGCGTCGAGGTTGCGCAGCGATTCTGGTAGCAGGTGTTGCACTTCAGCGCAAAGCGGATATGCATCCCCAACGGCCATTTTGCCGGGCAGAAGCTGGTTCCCGACACCGCCTCCGAACACGGACACGAGAGGGAGCGCCTCGCGTATCCGCAGGGCCTGATCGATATCGATGGACTGATCTCCCCCGATGGAGCCACCAGAGAACAGGAGGTAAAAGATTTTTAGTGGAACCCGGAGGGTTTCTGACCTACCGAGGGCGTCCAATAGATACTTGGAACCGCAGTCCCGAAGTTGCCCGCGCCAGGCGTTTCCGTGGTACACGAATACTTCCGTCGGCAGTCCCTCGGGCCCGAGGATGTCTTGGGTGTCCAAGTAGCTGTCAGGACCGTGGCTTGATCCAATATGCGACATGGGCGATAAGAGGGTAAACAGCGTCTCGATGCGTCCTCTCAACTTTCCGTTACTCATTTTCGTCGTCCTCCCCCTGAATAAGTCCTTTCACTTCGAGCGGTTTCTCCCGTTCCAAGCGGTCGCGCACGAGAGCAATGATGAGTGCCGTGCGCCCATAGAGCCTTGAAAGCACAACCTTGTCGTCGGCATCCTCTAGGACGGATGTCCAAAACACGCGCCGCCCACGGTCCTGCACCTGTGTCATTTCTCCGGTAGTTCGGTCGACGGCCATTGTGATGGTGTTCCCGCCATCCCACATCCAACGCGGCTGGAGGGTGGCGCAATGTAACTTCGGCTTTAGGCGCTCGATAAAATCTGACAGATTCAGTGCTCGCTTGCTGCTGGACTTGACGGCGGATTCAACGGTACCCCAGATGCCCGGCGTGATTTTCAGGCGTTTCACGTCACGGCTGCGCCAAATTCCGTATACGAGAAGCGCACCTATTGCGGCGTCTTCATCGCGGGTGTCAAAGCCGTAGAACACGATACTTCCCCTTTCTGCGCCACGAACGCGACAACATCCAATAAGCGGCTTCCGCGGAACGGCCCGATGACCGCCTCGTCTTTCTCCCAATCTGCAATTCCGTAGGTCTGGATTCGGTGCCCTTGGTAGGAGGCGCTGAGGATCTCCTCCTTGGTGTGGCCTCCTTGATAAAGCCGCTCAAAAACTTGGAGCACGCAGGCGAAAACGCTTGGTCGAACCAGCGTCCTGCGCTCCTCCAGCATCAGATCCCATTGCTCACGGCTATACCCAACGTGGCCTTTAAAATGCAGCCATTTTTGTCCGCTGACCGCCACGAGGAGTACATAAGGAGGATCAGGTTGAGAGATCAGGAGCGAACGAATCTGTGGGCGCGAGAGCAGGTCCAGTTTGTCGCCGCGCGCGTACATGCTGTAGTTGCGCGTGTCGAATTTGTAGGAGAGCGCCCACGCACAGTAGTCGCAAACCACATCGCTGTCCGGCGCCTTAGCCCAGGATTGGTCAGTGAATGTATCCTTGATTACTTTTCCTTTCGGCTTTCCGGTTGCCACGGCCCCGCAGAGATAGCACCGTCCCCGCAGCCACCCTTCGACCAAGGGTTGATAGACCACAGACTTACCGGAAGGAGACGGCACCGGCGAGCTAGCAACGGCGCAGTGGTACAAAACCTCAGTGGGACTCACCTCTCACTCACCCCATCCAACGCTTTACCTTCATTTCGTCCAGAGTGACGTACCGGATCGGCATCTTGAGCTGAACGGCGTTCAGGTGTTCCATCTGCGCACCTTGGCTTCGCTCCCACCCCGGTAGCATCCATATCTCATCGGCGTCCATGAGCATCCGGAGGGCTCGACGCATGTACCACTCCCAGGGCTTGCCGAACTCCGTTACACCGTCAGCCGGGTTGATAGGCTCGTGGCCTTCGAATTTCACGAGAGCGGCTGCGGCGAAGAAGGCTTCTCGGTTCCAATTCGGCAGCCCGGTCATGGGACCGGAGATGTACACCTTACACACGGCCAATCACCCTCCCCACGGGTCCGCATCTGTTAGCTCTACACGCGGTAACCGACCGTATCCCGCGATAGAGTGCAGTTGCAGCAATCGCGCTTCGCCGCCGGCGTAATGGAGTCGCACGGCGTCTCCGTAGTCCATCGGGTCCATGACCCAGCGGTACCAGCGGCGCTGTTTGGTTAACGACCGAGTCAGTTTCCGCAAGAGATCGTACTCGAGGTAGATCTCCGTCCCATCTGCCACGGCTAAGATTGGATAGCCTTTCAGAAGCGGCCGCGCCGCTTTGACCCTCCCTTCGAAGTCTCGCAATGCCGGCGTACTAATCCGTCCCTTTTTAGCCTGCTTCAGCTCGGACTGCAGGCGTTTGTACACTGCGACTGCCCGTTCCCGACCGCTCTTTATCTGCGCAATCTCCGATTCCGTGAGTGCTCGAAGAGTCATCGCACTCACAGCCTCTCTTGCATCTTGCTGATGAGGCCGGAAACGGCGCCACGGAACTTCGATCGGGCATCTTCGTCGGGTACCACATCGAGCGCGGTGAGCACGTCCTGGAAGGCACGCGTCAGCGCTTCAAAACACACCCGGAACCGCGCCGCCTCGACCCCGTTCGACTGGGCCGCTTTGCGCCGTAGATCCTCGAGCTCCCGTTCCAGCTCGGGCGGTACCCGTTCCACGACCGCGGGGACGTCCACATGCTTCGCCTCGAGCTCTTTCACACGGGTGCGGGCTTCGGCTAACTCGGTTTCGAGTCGCTGGATGTCGTCCGGCCGACCGATGAGCTTAGCCTTTTCCAGCTCACCTGTCAGATGTTTCAGTTCGACCTCGAGGGATTGCGCCCGAGCGCCGATCTCCAGGGCTACCCGTTCACTCTGCTGAAGTCGCTCTTCCAGCTGCTGCTTTTCTTTGATGGTTTTCTGCAGCTCGCGCGCGGACATGGCTTCCACGTCGTTTTCAGTGAGGAACTGGTCGCGCTCTTCGGCGGGCACACTGAGCAGCGCCAGGGCTTTGGTATACGACAGACTCCCAAGCGCTTGGGACTCTCCATACTCGCGATAGATCTGCATCAGATTGTTGGCCGTTGACTGGGAATAGTCGACGTTGTGTTCGAGCCACGCCATCCACTCGCCGTGAGGAACGACCTCTTTGGCTTCGACGAGACGACATCCAATCTCGACGCTGCTGACCAGGATGGCCTGACGGGCCTGTCCCTTGATGGCGTTGATTTCACCGGCGATCACGTCCGCCGTGCGGTTGATGGTTAGCGCGCTCATACGGCCACCTCCACTTTGGTGTGCTTCTTAGTTAGGAGCTTCTCTTGCCGGAACAGATCTAGGAACGCTTTGACCTCGTCCGTAGGCGAGCAGTTCCTCAGGCCGCGACACTGGGTAATCGCGTTGCTCGTTCCGTAAATCTCAAGGGTGTAAAACGGCTTGTCCGGCTCTTCGGCGCGACGGATTACGAAGAGGTTGGTCCGGCCGTCGGCATAGTTCTTTGCGTACGTGCCCACGCAGTGGTGCAGTGCTTTCCCCTCGTCGATGAGCTCTTGAGAACTGGCCGCTGGCCGCAGGATGAAACCCGACGCTTCGAACCGGTACTTTTGGAGCACCAGGCACCGTGCGGCGATCTGTTTGTCGAGCAGGGCATCCGCTTGGACCCTGACTTGCTCAATCGTGTTCTGGTGAGCGTTATGCAGGTTGGACGGGAACAGCACAGCGTCCTGAGTGAGGTCCATCCCGAGCTTCGTGCAGTCGTTGATGTAGTCGTGCCACGCGGCGAGGAGCGGCCCCTTGGAATGGTAGCGCGTGTATACGGCCTTGGTCCTCAGTTGCTTGGTGAGATAGGCTTCGACCCGTCGTAGAGTCGTGTGGTGCAGTACGTGTCGAAGGGCGTAGTCCTGGCTCCCATCTACCTCTGTCGCAAGGGCGTCTAGCTGCTCGATGCTGAGCTTTGACCCGTCTTTACGCGAGATCTGGTACAGACGCAGAAACCATGGAGTGACGTCGACCTTCGAGGACCGCAGGTCGGTAAGGTCCTGCTTGGTCATCCGAAGAACCTGCAGCGGATTCCTCCCCCGCCAGTTGACGACCCCGTACGTCTTGTATCCGTAAAGTTTTGCTTCTACCAAGCTCGAAAAGCCCAGCTTCGTGAGATACTCGATGCACGGGTACTTGGCCGCCAGGTCGAAGAATTTAACTCGGTCGCCGTTGTTGTAGCGCTCCCACGTGCTGTACTGGAACGGCGTGCCTTGCACAGCAGCGACGATACTGGCGTTGGAGCAGAAGCACGCCTTGAACTGTGCGTAGCTACCCATGAGAGACCACACGGTCTTCCTACGGCTCCAGAGGTCCCCGCAGACATACGTGCCACGCTCAGCGTAGTAGACGTACCGCTCATACATCACGCTCTCCCCGGGTGCGAACACGTACATCGCCCGAACGGCAAACTCGGTTTTCACCTCGCGATAATCCTCGCGATAGTCGCGCACCACGTAGATCCCGCGCGCGGTGATTGCCTCTGGGTTTTGCGCTGATTTTTCGTAGTAGACGACGTACGCATCGTCCACCAGATATTTGCGCCCTCGGCCGCTTGCGCGAACCCTGCACGTCGAGCCACAGGATGGACACGTCTCCGTCTCGCCGTGTCGCAGACCGTCTGTCTCGTGGTCTTGGTGGCAATGCGTGCAGTATGCGAATTGCCGTTTGCCCTCGCGGCGGGTGAAGAGGTAACGACTGTGCAGAAGCGCCACATCTGTGACGTACTCGACGAGGCCTTGGCTGACGGTCGCCGAGAAGTGAGCACTGAATCGTTCAAACTCGAGATCGCCCAAGTCCGCCACCCCCTACAGAAAGTCGTCCAGACTGACGTTGAACTCCGTCACTGCTTGTGGCGCGGGGGTAGCCCGTGCGGATGCTTTACCTTTGATCCCGAAGTACTTGAGTACAATCCCGAACCCCTGGGCGTCGGTCAGCACGGCGACGTTGCCTGACTTCTGCTTGCTGGCCTCTTTGCTCATGCCGTCCAGGCTCTTGGCGATAGTCTTACCCTCGGCCAGGACCTTGGCCGCGTCGTCGGGGTGCGCGGTCACGTGTCGGAGCAGAAAGTCACCGACCACTTGCACGTAGGTGTTGTTGGGCGCCTTGGCCATCTCATCGCGGATCTTCTCTATCGCTTGGTCGAGCATTGCTATCAGTCCTTTCTGTAGAAGCTCGTTACGAACCCATCCGCACGTAGCGAGAGGCCTGGTGCCCAAGGGATGGGCGAACTCATCGTTGCGATCACACTCTCAAGGTCTGCGGTCTCGGTGGGGATCTCAACCACCGCCTCATCATGGACATGGAACACGGTTCCCCATCCGAGTGCGTCGAGTCGTACCAGGGACACTGCGAGACAGTCTCGAGCGAATGCCTGTGTTACATTTTCTACCAATTTACCCCCATACGTGGGGACGACTTCCCACTTGCGCGTTTGCTGATTGACACCGTGATAGTGCAGCGCTTCGCGGTTGCGGTCGTTCGTCTGCAGGAACGGTCGCGGATAGAACAGCTTTCGGCTGCTCGGCAACGTGATGGTCAAGAAGTCTTGGCCCGTCGCGTGAGGGCTTTCCCGTGCTAGGAGCAGCCCTCGGATTCCAACCGGCTGACCCGTGCGCATCACGTCGAGGGCTGCGTTCTCAAGCGAGTACCACAAGTCCACGATCCGCTTGTTGGCCGAGCGCCAACGCTGGATGATTTCAAGAAGTTGATCATCGGACAGCCCCATTTGGTCTGCGCCCATGGCCTTGAGCGCTCCAACGCCCCCTTGGTATCCGCAGTTGTGAACGAGTTTTCCAGACACGGTGAATCGGTGGCGTGGACCGGCGTTCAGAATGTCATAGACGCGAGTTTGGCGGCGATTCCGCGCCAGTTCTTCCGTTTTTCGTACACGGCTGATCGTGCTTCCTCGATGATTTGTTCGCGGGTCATCCCACTGGAAAGTTTCCGGACAACGGTTGACCTCGCGTATGGCCACTCGTGTGGATTCCATTCTTTCAGAACCGTGATTCTTCGATTGCCGCATCGGCTTACTCGTGTAGCCCATCGAAGGTTTTCCGCTTCGTAGTGGCCCTCGTTGTTGATACGATCGATTTCGAGATATCGTCCGGGCAGCCCGAGATTCTGGATGATCCATATCCCTGCTTCGGTTACGGATGCGAATTTGAACTTGATACCTCTCGCCCCGAAATTGTGATAGCCCGGATTGCTCGGGTTCTCGCACCGTTGCTTTGCGGCCGTTAACCTCCGGTCCAACCAAAGGGGAACCTGGCGAGGCTGAGAGCACGGCTGACACCCTGCTGATTTTCCAGAGACGAGATTGTAATAGTCCGTCCACTGAACCCTTCCACACGAAGCACACCGAGTCAGCACCATCGGGTCTCGCCAGTTGCGTTTCCAGCGCTTCTCCGAACTGATGATCTCTACCCACCCGTACCGGATGCCGACCATCTCCGGATTGAATGAGACGTGCTCCGCTGGCGGCGGCGTCGCCAAACCGTAACGGCCGCGATTCCCCTTCGACCCAAACGAGATGATCGGGAGTTGCTGAGAGGCCGTCATAGCTTAATACCTCCTTCACACCCTTGCAGATAACTCCGTCATGCGTAACCCAACCCAAGCCGTCCCACAGTCGATGAGCCCGGGTGACCTGCTCGATGGGTATAAGCCCTCGGTCGGTGAGGACTGCCTCGCCTTCCGCTATGCAGGCGAGTTCGGCCACCTTACCTTTCTGTCTCAGCTCGTACTCCGGGTTGCCTTTCACAATCCGCTCCAGCGGCACGCCGAACATCTGGCTCGCCGAGGCTTCGTAAATCTTGCCGTGGGTTGCGAACACGTCTAGGCGCCACTGTTCCCCTGCCAACCATGCGATGACACGCGCCTCGATGGCGCTGAAGTCGGCCACAACGAACACGTGCCCAGGCACCGGTACGAACGCGGTGCGTATGAGTTGCGAGAGGGTATCCGGAACGTTACCGTACACAACGCGCAGAACGTCGAGCTTGCGCTCCTTCACACAGTCTCGCGCGTGCGACAGTGCCTCCAGATGGTTGCGGGGCAGGTTTTGCACCTGCACGAGACGTCCCGCCCATCGTCCGGTTCGATTGGCTCCATAGAACTGGAGCAACCCTCGCACGCGGCCGTCCTCGCACACGGCGGAACTCATCGCGGTGTACTTCTTGACGGATGTCTTGCTGAGCTCTTGCCGGATTTCGAGCATTCGTTTGGCCGCGCCGTCGTCCAGACCATCAAGCATCCCGGTCACGGTGTCCTTGCGCAGATTGGTGACTTCCTCGCCCAGTTCATCCCCCAACCACTTGGACAGCTGGGACACGCTTTTGGGGTTCTCCAGCCCGGAGATCCGGACCGCTTCCCCCATCAGGTCCATGGTGACGATCTCGCTTATGGTGATTGCGCCTTTGACCAGGCTCAGGTCTACCGCGACCCCGCGCGCGTTGATGCGCTGGTCCAGCTCCCACAGCCGTTGCTCCTGCTCGGGCACGGGGAATGCGGCCAAACGTCTCTCTATCTCCATTTCAGTAACGACATCCTGGACGCAGTAGTTCTTGAAGAGTTGCCATTTCTCCGGTTCGTGATGGGGTAGCGTTCGGGTACGGTTGCCGTTGCTCTTAGACGGTTTGCAGGGAACGCAGAACGTCCGGATGAGCGCGGAGCCAATGCTCATCTTCCGCTTGTCCTCGGGCAGCCCGAGGGCGGCGGCGGTCGCGCCTAGCCCAGCGGTGTACCCGCAGTACAGCCCATGCAGCATTGTGCAACGCCACTGAGCGAGCCAATCCTCGGTATGATCTACCCAGAAAAACTTGCTCAGGCAGTACCATTCAAAGGGCGCGTTGTAGGCGTGCTTGGTAACGCAGGGGTCGAACAGGGCCGTAACCACTTCGTCCGGCAGGCGCTCGCCCTGTGCCAGGTCCACGATTTGCACCGGCGCACCGTCGAGCGAGTAGGCCAGGAGCAGGATCTCAAAGTCCGGTGACTGGACGTACTTGTGCATGCCAGCCTTTTTGATGTCCACGCTGGAAAATGTTTCGATGTCCAAGTTCAAATGTTGCACGGCTTACCTCACCCCCAGACACTCCGGGCCCTCGGGAGGTTGAGGGCCCGTGTGCTTCGTTGTGTGGCCACCTAGATGCCCATCACGGGGCTTCCGATCGGCAGTCCAGTGATCGGGTCACGTTCGGCACGTGGTTGCTGCTGCGGGTAAGCGGGTTGCTGTTGCGGGTAAGCGGGTTGGCCATACGGCGCTTGAGCGGGTGACGGGTAGCCCGATTGCGGCGGCTGTGGTTGGCCATACGGCGCTTGAGTGGGTGACGGGTAGCCCGATAGCGGCGGCTGTGGTTGGCCATACCCCTGCCGTGGTTGACCGTATGGCGCTTGAGTGGGTGCGGCAGGCGGGTAGGCCGGTTGACCGTATGGCGCTTGAGTGGGTGACAGTTGACCGGGATACGGCGCAGGCGCAGGTTGAGCGAGGCTGGCGAAGTCTTCTTCGGCCGAACGACCGCCGGACAGCGGCTCGCCGTCGCCGACCTTTTGTACGTTGCCAAGCCCACACCCAATACCCTTTTTACCGTTGGTGAAGTAGGCAAACATACGGAATGACACGTGAGCGTATATACCGGAGTAGATTTCCGTCGCGTTTAGGATAGGTTGCAGTTGAGCGTCAACGATATCCGGTTTGCGGTCCGCTTTGCACGACGCCGTCATCACCCAGTGGCCCTTGCATTCGGGTCCGAACGGAAGACCGTCGGATGGCTTGACGCCGTCCCCGTCGTAAATCGGAGTCGCGATCTGTGGCGGCCGCACCCCATTCCAGCGCTTCTCAATACCCTCTTGGATAGCGGCTTGGACGGCAGTATCGACGCGCTGCTTGGTCGCGAAGTCAGATTTCGGGATGAGGATTGTGACGCTGTACTTGGGTTCTTGACCATTGCGCGCGTAAGGTTGGAGCAGGTGAACGAAACTCAGTCGCACACGACCAGTAACAACGCGTTGAGGATCGGGTTGACTTGGCATTGGGTTAACACTCCCTTGGTTGATCCGTTGGATGACGACATCATCGGCGTCCAGGTATTCGTAGGTTCTGAGACGATGCGCCGTCAGCATCCGCATGACTTCGCCGAATTCATTCAGCTGATCGGTGATCCATTGGCGAGCTCTACTCAGTGATTGGTTGACGAGTTGACGAGTTGACGAGTAACGTTCATCGCGTGAGATCAGTCCTCGGTAACGGGTGAGAAGTCGTCAGCGGCCGTGCTACGAGTGATCGCTTCACGCTTGTCGGTTGCGGGTACGAGTGTCGGTTTGCCGGGTCGCATCTCAACGTGCGGTTCGAGCAGCTCCCGATACCGCGCCTTGCCGAGTACCTTTTCGACGGCGGCAACGGTCAGGGGTCGCCGCTCGTACAGTACCGCCTCCTCCACGCCGCTGGCGACCAGTGCCGCGAACGCTTCATCGAGGTCTCTGTACTGTCGACTCCCGCGGCCTTCAACGGCCTTCCAGCCGGGTAACTCGGTGCCTGACAGGCACTGCGCCAGGGCGTACTCCTCAAGGTCAGCCACCCATTTGGCCAGGTCCTGAGCCTTCGCCAGTATCTCGGCCACTTCTACATCCGAGATGAGCGGGGGCTTCATCTTCTTGAACCCCTCAAGCGCAAGGTTCGCGTCCGCCCTGGCGCGGCAAGCGTGCCGGGCCCGGCAGAACCGGCAGTGTTCACCCGGGACGTACTCGCCCTCGCCGACGTGGGCCAGAGCCGCGAGGGGCTTGATGGACGCTCCCCATGCCAACAGCTCGGTCAGAGAGATTGTGTCCTCCGTGATGCTGTCGAGCCGAGGCTGGATGATGGCCATCTTGATGGTGTCGATGGGGTACAAGAACCCATAGGCCGCGTAGGCCCCAAGTGCGTAGAGTCGCATCTGCGTGTTGCCCACGGCGTCAACGGGGACGCCTTTGCCGTACTTCAGATCCGTGACGTACAGCGTCCCCCCGCCGATGACGATGCAGTCGCTCGTACCGAACCCTTCGGGCGCCCAGGCCCCGTAGTCCACCTGCTTCTCGACGGCCACGTACGGCGGAGACGTGTAGGCATGAACGATGGCTTGGACGTACTCGAGGTACACATCGGTGTGCTTGTTCATTCCGCGATCCCAGTCCGGATGATCGCCCAGCTGTGCCAGGAGCTTTTTCAGCGCCGCGTTATACTTGCGCACCGTCATCGGTTCGACGAACGCCTTGCGGAGCTTGAGCTCGGCGATCTCGTGTGCCAGGGAGCCTTCGGCCGCGTACTCCGACCCAGTGTCCGGGAACTGCGCGGACAGCCGGGCGCTCGGTGTACAGGTGAGCCACTGCTTGCTTGATGAGGCGCTGAGCACCGCGTGTGCGCGTTCGGCGTGAGCACGTTCGGTCGGCGCCGCGGTTGATGTTGAAGTCATGCGGTCATCCCTCCCCTCGTTCGCTGACCTTCGGGGTTGCCGTTTCGCCGAGGATGAACTGCACGTCGATGACGGAACCCGTCGCAAGATCGTTGAAGTGATCCTCGATGTACTGGTGAGCGGTCTGCATCGTCCGGGCACGCCAGGCGCAAGGCAGAAAGGTGCACTCATCCAGCCGGAGTTTGTACACCATGACGAGTGGCCTGGTACCCCCGAAACTGCCATCCATCAGCAGCCAAGCTTCCTTCGGCTCATCAGACGCAAGCTGCGTCGCGATGACAGGAATGGATAGCGGTGAGTCACGGATCTCAAACGCCTTGGTCACAAGGGGCCTCATATTCGTGCCCCCAGGCTTCGGAGGGCCGTCGCAAAGTCGCCGTACCGCTCATGCGGCAGCGCGGTAAGCGCGTCGACGCCGTACTGCCCAAGGAGGCCTCGGACTTCGGCCATCCGTCCCGCATCAATGAGCTGCGTCGCGGCAACGGCAAGCTGATCCATCGTGTACGTCGGCGCAGACGTGGGAGCGCCAACTGGCGGCTGTTGAGGCGGTGCCGCTTGCTGAGGCGCCGGTTGAGCTGGGGCGGTCTGCTGCGGCATTCCCGATGACACGGGGACACCCGCAGGCGGTTGCTGCGGATAACTTGGCGCGCTCCCAGGTTGCTGCACCGGTGTGCCGCTGACCGGTGGAGACTGTGGTGCGGGTGTTGTCCAGGGGGCTTGATTCGTTACGGGAGCCGGTGCAGCCACCCCTCCGTGCGACAGGACGGTGAGGGCGGACAGGACTTCAGGCGTGAGATCAGCAGGAGCGAGCTCGATGGTCAGTCTCATTGGTGGTCCTCCTCGGGTATGTGCTAGGGTTACTAGACGGCGCGCCGCTGCTGGGCGGTGCGGACGAGCAGGCGGACCCGTTGCTCGGCCGCGAGGTATAGATGCCAGCATGCCGGTTCGGTCTCGGGGTCCGCATGACGCCACGTGTCGTACCGGGCATCGCGTTCGCGGATGGCCGCAGAGAGATCGGCTTGGACGTCGGAGTAGTCTGGCGCGGGCATCAGGGGTTTACCTCGCAGGTCGTTGACCAGCTTGGCCATCGCAGCATCAATGGCAGGCGAGACGTCCTTGAGCAGCCACTGCGGACCGTAGAGTTGGACGGCAAAGTGACAGTCCTCGCAGACGAGCAGCTGCCTGCCTTGTACCTCAGTCTCGTGCCGTACGGGCCCGGTGAAGCGGTGGCAGTGGTCACAGCGTGGCTGTGTCTCGCGACCTGGGCCACGGGGTGCACGTAGACGGTCAAACAGCTCGGCAATCTTCATGGGCTTGTCCTCCTTCAATCGGTTGGCGGTTAGACGCTCAGCGTGTTTGCGACGGCGCCGGATGCATCGCGGGCAGAGGTCCACGGGCCCCAACGAGACCCAGGCGCCGGAATTGAGTTGTATGCACCTGATTCGGACAGCGCCGACGGATAGGCAGTCCTGGCAGCGCTTCTGGCTACGCATTGGACTTGTCCGGCATAGCTGTCGGCTTGAGCGCGTCGCGGTTGAGGGCCTCATAAACCGCTCGATCCTTGAATCCGCAGAACAGGCAGTCGTCGTTGTGCCCAATCAACTGAACTCGTCGTAGTTCACCGCGCAGACGCTCAACCTCGGCGGCCAGCTGGTTGCGCTCACGTACCAACCCGCGTACGGACTTCAGGTCAATCGCCGTTTCCTTCGGCAGAAGATCGTCAGTGGAGCCCACAGAGCTTGTCCTCCCTTGTCGCCCTGTGGCCCAGGTGATACACTGGCCGCAGAGCGTGGCGTTTTGCGCTTCACTTGGGCTCGCCGGCACCTGCCAGGGCTGCGGCGAGCTTTTGCACGTCTACTTCCAGTCGGTCCGTGTGGTAGCGGATACGGGCGGCGGCCTGGCGCGCCTGGATAGCTAAGCCAAGACTGTACGTGCTATCGAACGTCACGATCTGCGAGGCCTTCGCGCGGGCTAAGTACAGTGCGCCCAGGTCCTCTGCGGCGTGTTCCTCATGCCGTAGGTCCCTTACGTGTGCCTGGAGGTCGGCGAGGAGCTGTGCGGTGTCACGCGGCACGACGAGTCCGGCCACATACCGCATCCGGTCTCGCCAGTTCGCGCGGTCCTGCAGCTGCATCGTGAGTGGTCGACTGTCTTCCATGTGTTGTCACCCCCTTTCACGGTCGAGCCACTCATCTACCGCCTGACGGATCTCGGCATCGCTATGGCCCAGGCGTCTCATACTCGCGATGAGCAACCTCAGGTCTGACTCAGCGCGTCGGGCCAGGTGGGCGCTGAGTGTGTAGTCAGGCGTCGTCTTCTGCGGTTCCTTCACCGACGGGTCTCCTTTCGAGTCTGGCCTCGATCCATTTGTCTACATCTTCCAGCCGGAGGAAAATCTTGCTTCGAATCCGGAACGACGGGATTTCATCGTTGTCGATCATGCGACGAAGAGTTTTGCTGTGAATACGTAGATACCGAGCGCACTCTTCCACCGTCATGTGCCGGCTGTAAAGGGCTTGCTCAATTCGCGGTTCAAGGCGTTCCAGCAACCGGCGTTCCAGGTCATCCGTGATTTCTTGGCGCAGTTCCTGGAACGCCGCCTCAAAAAGTGGCATGTGGCATCTCTCCTAGGAGGATACTTTTTCTCTCATCCGAAAAAATTCTGACTTAACCCCGAAAAAAATTTTGTCCGCCGGAACGCCGTAAACTTGCTCGGCCTGCAGTACAAAAGTATGCGGTACGCGCGTCGAGTCTTGCTCGTATTTCCACAAGGTGTCTCTATGAATCCCGAATTTCTTTGCGGCCTCGATTAGGGTCAGCCCGCAGTTTACGCGCGCGGCTTTCAAGGTCAGCTGTATCGTGATGTTCTGCTCCACGGGACTCGTCTCCTTTCCGCATAGGGACATCTTATACGAATAAAATCGGACTGTCAACCGACTTTTTCGGATATTCGGTTGCTTTTTTCGGTCTGCATCGGATATAATCGAACCGTCCTGGACAAGGCCGAAGGAGGGCTGGATGGTGGATCGCGGAAAGCACACTGAGTATGAGTCAAAGCTGCGAGACACGATCGCGGCGAATTTGCGCCAGTTGCTGGCGGACCGGAACATGACTCAAATGGAACTCAGCAGACGCTCCGGTATCCCGACCAGCACGATGTCGGATTACTTAAACTCGAAGTCTCTAGCGGTCCCTGGCAACGTAGAGAAACTCGCACGAGCGCTGGACGTCGAGAAACATCTGATCGATCCCAGTTTTGCCGACCGAGAAGGATTGACACCAAAGGTTCCACGCATCGGCGTACAACGGATCTTTGACACCGTTGCGCGGGCAGAAGAACTGCCTGACGAGGATCTGGAAGTGCTGGCAGAGGGTATTGAAGCCTTGGTGAAGCACCATCTCGGGAAACACAAGGACCGGTCTTGACGGAGGTTTTCCATGCGAGAGTGTTCACCGCTAGGCTTCCCCGTGTCAGATTTGCCCCAGAGATGCCGTACATACCGCGCGCTTCGAAAGGCGCGGGAGTTTCTTATCCGTTCGCACGTGACGAAATTGCCGATTCAACCTCAAGTTCTGTACGACATGTACGGCTGGGGTTTGTATTCCAAAGACGAAGCGCGGTCGATTTTCCCGGGCGTCGACTTCCTGCGTAAGGGTATCGAGGCTCGCACGGTGCGGCACCGAGAAACGGGAGCCTACATTACGGTCTATGATGAGACCGTGCTGCCAGAGCGAATCCTTTTCACCCTGGCCCATGAGATTGGTCACATTGAAATGGGGCACCTTGTGGCTCTGTCTCAACGCGACGAGCTCCTTACCGCACTAGTGCGTCCTGTTGTTGAGCGCGAGTCCGACAAATTCGCTGCCGAACTGCTCGCCCCGACCGCCGTACTGCGTGCTTTGGGCCTCACCAACCCCGCAGAGATAGCCAGAGTCTGCGGACTGTCGACTCAGGCATCGCGAAATCGGGCGCGGGAGCTGGCCTGGTATTGCGACACACCGATGTGCCTAGAGATGTCACAAGACATGCGCGATCTATTTTCACCGTTCATTTCCAACCTTTGCTCCGTGGCGCGATAGTCTAGCATCTTTATCTGAGAAAGGAGGTGATAATCTATGCCGAGCATTGAGAAGCGCGGCGCGAATTCCTGGCGTCTCGTGGTAGAAGATGGGTACGACGCCACCGGCAAGCGCGTCCAGCGCAAACGAACGGTGAAGGTAGACGATCCGGAACTGCTGAAAGGCACCAAGGGGGCGAACCAGCGGCTCCAAGACTATCTGCGTATGGAACTGCTCAAGTTCCAACGTGAAGTCGAGTCGGGGCAATTTGTTCAGCCGTCCAAGATGACCGTCTCGGAGTTTGTCGCGGTATGGAAGCAGAACCACGCTGATCAAAAGCTCGGGGCCTACACGCGCCGGCACTACGTGCAGCTGCTCAACGCTCACGTTCTCCCCGCGTTTGGGCGCATGGACATCGACAAACTAAAGACGATGCACCTGGTGTCATTTTTCTCGCGTCTGCGTACGCCGGAAGGCCGTAAGGATGGACGGAACAAGCTACTGTCGGCCAGTACGCGAATCAACATTTACAACGCCTTAAAATCCGTCCTGGATGCGGCCCATCGTTGGCGTGTGGTATCGGCCAACCCCCTGGATGGCGTGGAACGCCCGAAGGCTGACAAGGCGGAGAAACGAGCCGCGAGAGAAGTAAAGCACGCGTACACGCGCACCGAGGCTGAGCAGCTCATTGTTGCACTCATGGACGAACCAGAGCACTGGCGGCTGTATTTCCTCGGCGTGCTGTTGGGCGGATTTCGGCGCGGCGAAATGCTAGGGGTGGAGTGGCCACAGGTAGACTTCGACCACGGCGGCATCCACGTGGAAAAGCAGATTTCTCTGGACGAATTTGGCCGACCGGTGGAAGCGGAACTGAAAACCGAAGAATCGCGCGCGTACGTCCCGATGCCGCAATGGTACATGGAGGAGCTCGCCCGATATCGCAAGGCGTGGATTGAGCAGAAATGGCACCAGCAGGCCCGGCTCAAGTGGACGGGGGGCGACAAGCAGTATGTCTTTCATCCGGGCACCGGCGAGAAGTTCTATCCGCAAAGCCCGTCGCATCAATGGCGCAAATTTCTCACGAGACACGATCTGCCGAGAATCCGTCTCCACGACTTGCGTCACACGACGGCCATGTTGCTGCGCGAGCAGGGAATTGACATGAAGACCATCCAAGAGCGACTTCGGCACTCGAGGCTCTCCACCACGGCCGACCTGTACACCCACGAATCGGAGCTGGTGAGCCGCGACGCCGCAGATAAACTGGAATCGCTCAATCCGTTCCCAACCCGTTCCCAAAGCCACTGACCTACGACGGATGACCCATGAAGGGAAATAGAAAACCCCTTGTATCACAAGGGATCTTCGGGTCTTCCTTTGGTGGAGGTAGTCGGATTCGAACCGACGGCCCCCTGCGTGCAAGTTTGGTTGCGTTACGGGAACGGCATGGCCTTTCTTCGCGCCACCCCTTGATAGACTGGGGGCGGCGCATTTTTATTTGGAACGCGATAGACACGTTTGCATCCCTGTGCACGCAATTCCGTTCCCAATCCGTTCCCAAGCGACCGACGACTTTGGGGCTGGGCTTTTGCGCGGAAAAAATATCCCAATCAATCGGCTATACTCTGTTGACATACTGTCATGACAATGGTATTATAGAGACATCAAGAGGAGCACACAAACGGAGGCGGTTGAGATGGCGCAGACAAAATGGATTTACGACACAGCTTACATGATGCGGCGGGCGCATGAAATGGCAAAGGTGGACAGCAATCGGCTGAAGAACTACCGCCAGAAGTTCTCCGCAGCTCTCAAATATCAGTGGGGACAAGCGCGCAAGGCGCTCCGTGCGGCCCTTGAGAAGGAACAATCCCGTTCCGCTATCCGTAGCGTCCCTGCTTCCGCGGTGCGCCCGGCGACTCCAAAGCAGCTTGAGTATCTCGGTAAGTTGGCCCGCAGGCTCGACAGGGTCGAGATGTTCGATTCTTTCTCAGGGACCGGCCGTCAGGCCGCAACCGAAATCCGTTCCAAGTCCCGCAACCGCCTGAGCATGGAAGACGCAAGCTCCCTGATTGACTGGGCTATCGACCTGCTCGACGACGCGATGTGAGAGGCTACGCCGCAGGTCACACAGGGGACCGGGCGATAGGAGGAAAAAGAAGTGAAACTGAATCTACGGGTCGTCGATGCACCAAGCAACAGCAAACTCGCTCGTCCACCATTTGCCGCTATCTACCGCAACGGTGAGCGCATCGATAACCCGCGAGGGCTGTGGGGCAAGGCCGGAGGTGTCATTGAGATGCAGCCTGGCGAGACGTGGGAGATCGAGATGGGCGCGGAATTCCGGGTCGGTCGTCACACGGAACGCGCGTCCGAGCGCATCGCTATAACGCCGGGCCGCCACCAGCTGGTCCACGGGCAGTCGCAGTATTTCATCGTCCAGATCACCGAGATTGCGTAGTCGCCCCGCACCCATAGCAAGGCGCTGCAGGTCACGTCGCCATCTAACAGACAGGTCGAAACCTAGCCCCACACGGGGCGATGGTCTGCCCGTGATGCGGGCACTGAGGAGATCGAAGGAGGGAATCACGATGCACAGAATCAACATTACCGACTCCGCGCAGTGGTTTGACGCTGACAAAGCCACGAGTTACGACGGCTACGCGCCCGAGGTCCACGGTAAGTTCGTCGACGTCAACACGGGCGACGAGTGGACGACGCACACCCTCTACCACACCAAGATGGATCAATGGGTGCTGGTCGTGGATAGTGCCTGGGCCAAGTCGCGCACGGCGGAGATCCTCGAACCGTCCGCCGCCTATGCGTGGCTGGCGCGCAACCGACATCACGACGCGATACCGCCGGAGGTGGACGACGCCAACAGTTTAGACAGCACCGGTTCGACACCCCGGCGAACCGTCCGTATCCCAGACGACCTGTGGGACCGGGCTCAATCGACCGGGAACGCCTCAGGCCTGATCAACCACCTGTTGACCGACTATTTCGGTCTGCGGTAAAATGGACCCAATCCGCGCGATGGCGCGGCCCCTTTGAAGGAACATGTCCGAGTCTTGCAAGTGCAAGCGACAGCACAATTTCCGCGCTTCGGCGCGGCCCCGGTGAGCGCAAAAAAATCCCACTCCATCACGGGGTGGGCTTTTTTTGCTGTCCTGATTACGCGCCTTGCACGGGCGGCACAACAGCACCGGCGGGTGCGCTTGGTGTTGGTGAGCTTGGTGTTGGTGCACTTGGTGTTGGTGCACTTGGTGCCGTCGACGTGTCAACCACCGGTACGGTCTGTGCGGGCGTGTTCGCCTGGGACGCGGCCTGACTCAGCTGGTTCGCCGCGGTCACACTCGGGCTGCTAGACACCTTGGACGCGAGAGACTGGAACTCACCCACTACCCCAAGCACCTGGCTCACACTGACCGTCTTACCGAACAGGTTGTGGACCTCATTCGTGATGGCCACGGCGACCGCATTCTTGGTCTCCGGTGTCATGGTCTCAACCTTAACGTCCAGGTTGTGAAGGACCGCCGTAGCGGCCTTGTAGATTTCCGACTGCTGAACCTGCGACTCGAGGTGCTTGGCCTTCAGTTCTAGTGCCGCGAGCTGCGGCGCGTGCAGGGCTTCACTTGCAAGCGTCTCGGCCTCGGCAACTCCAGCAGAGACGATGCCCTTGTGGTTCTCGCCCCACTTCACGAGCGGGCGGATAAACTGAAACTTCTTTTCGAGCCCCGCGACGATCAGGGCATACAGCGCGGTGGCCTCCGGGGACGTGGCGAGGGACTGCCATGCAATCACGATGATTCCTCCTTGTGCGCTCGATGGCGCGAGTTATTCGACAGTCTCCGGCCAGTGCCAGGAGTGCGGTTCGTGGGCCTCTGAGTAGTGGACGGATGTATACCATCCACCCTCGTTCGGTGCGTCGTTGGTTTCATCGGTGAAAGCCTGTAGGTTGACGTGCACGTCATCCCACACGCGGACGATGAGGGCGGGACGGTGAGGATGCACTCTCTCGTTCTTGGCGTAGTCGTACTCCGATGCGTGAGGCAACACAAAGTGGACGATGCGACCGACAGATGGCTTCGGCATCGACGAGTCCTCCCTATTGTTTGTTTGTTTGCGACGACGTGTATGGGTGAACGGGGGGAGTTGCCCGGTGTGTCAGGCGATGGCCGTGTCAGGCTTTGACGACCTGTGCGTGCCAGTGGTGCACCAGCGTGATGTCCTTGGCGGCGGCCTCGGCTTTGACCTCGGACGGGAACCAGCCGACGACAACATTCCAGTGCTGTTCGGGAGGCGGAGCGGGCTTCGGCGGATCAACCGGATACCATCCGGGTGCCACGTACACTTGGTCGACATCCACATCTACGCCGTCCACCTTGGTACTAACCACGTTTTGATACAGGTCGGCGTGCGCGAAGATGCGACCGCCGGACCACGCGATGGTCTGCCAGAACTTCTGGACCCCGCTCTTCGCGGCCGCGCTCGACAGGTACTCAAGGACAGGCAGACCACCATAGGCCCCGAGCTCGAAGTGACCGCTCAGCACCCTCCCCGCTTCCGTGAAGTAGGCGTCCGCCGCCGCGAAGTCCTCCGGCGTGTAGGCGTCGTAGTCCACGCTGAAGTACACCGCGATCTCTGGCGACGGCTTGACGCCAAGCCATGAGAGCTCGGTTAGCGCGTCGGTCGCGTCCTGCTTGCCCTGCGCGGCGGTGAAGTAGGCGCGAGACGTGCTGTTGCCCTCCCAATTGAACACGACCTTGAGTCCGGCTTGCGTGATCTCATGCAGCTCCTCCGGCGTGATGCCCTTGCCCCACTCGGGGTGAGTCTTGGCACCGAGATACCGACACACGCCGTCGACGCCAGAGCGTTTGAGCGCGAGCGCCTCCGCGCGGATGAGCGGCGAGAAGCAGTCAACGAATTTGGCGATGGGATTCATGCGGGATCTTCCTCCTCTCACATTCACAAGCGCTTGGTAACTTAGCGAGATTGTGGCGTGGACGCCTTGCGAGTGTTCTCCGCGTCGGCCTCTCGTTTGAGCAGTTCCAGGATGATGATTTGATTCGCCGCAATCTGCCGGATGAGCGGGATTTCGTCGTCGTGCGCCTCGGCCAGCGCTAGGATGGCGAGTATCTGAGCGCGCTCCCGCTCCTGCTTGGCCTCCTCCGTTTGCGCGGCCTGGTTCTGGGCGATCATGATGACGGACCCTTGTACGGCGGCGACGAGCGAGAGGAAAAGGTTGAGGATGATCGTCGTGGGGTCGAAGTTCAGGTGATGGCGGGCGGCCCAGGACGTGTGGTTCCAAGCGATTTCTGCGAGGCAACCCGCTAGGAAAACGCCCATGAACCGCCACGTCGCCATGGAACGGGTGATGCGATAGGCCACAGATACCTTCGGCATCCGATCACCCCTTGAAGATGAGATACTCGACTAGCCAGCCCATAGCCGCCAGCAACACGCCGATAAGGGGACCGACCCACGTGGGCGGTGTCTCGCGGACTTCCTTGACGGCCGAATCAATTTTCGACTCCACCCGACGGACGGTTGTGACCGCATTGTCGAGCCGCTCGGAGTTGAGACTGTCGCGTTCCTTCGCCGCCGTGTCGAGGTTGGTGATGCGCTCCTGCAGGTCCACCTTGACGTCGCGCAGGCGCTGCTCGTGCTTGGAGTCGAGGCCGGAAATGGCTTGCAGGGTTGTCACCTGCATGTCTTCAATCTTCTTGATCCGCGCCGAGTGGTCTTGTAGTTTCTCGCCGTGGTCTTCCAGCTTTTCCTTGATTTCTTCAATCGGGTCCAACCGTCCCCTACCTCCCTACTTTTCCGGCCACACCTGGTATGGCTTAGCTAACCGCCACAGGTCCTCGGGGCTAGGCGGCGGCCACTGCGGCACGGCCCACCGCGCGCGGTTGGCGAAGTCGGCGGCGAGCGTGGAGCAGAACGGCCAGCGCGTGTCGGCCCATGCGATGAGCCAGCGCGGCAGGTGGACGTACCCGCGCGAGAGGTCCCGCAATCCCTGATCGACGACGCCGAGCCAACCATAGAAGCGCCCCAGCTGGCGCTGCAGCCACGCGATGGCGAGGGGAAGCTTGGCGGTGTCATACGGCGGTCGACACACGACGCCTGCGCCGTAGTCGATGGACGCGCGCACGGTGCGCCACCCTGCCGCCTCGATCTTGTCGTAGCGTCCCACAGCGATAGCGACGTGGTACGGGTCAGTACCTGGGCCATCCTCCAGGTGCTCGCCAATCTCGATGAGACGAGGGCCGAGTCCGGTGGGGTGAAAATAAAACAGCAGGTCGCCAGGCTGGCACCAGAAACCGGGCATGGGATCGCTCCTTTCGTGGACATAAGAAAAAGACCACCTCCATCCGAGGTGGTCGGGTGTGTGGTGTCTGGTGGAATCAGCGCCAAGCCGCTAGCTCGGACGCGAACGCCAATTCGGTGTCCGACTCAGGCAATGCGACCACGGACCCGATCAGGTTGTTCCGCAGAAACGCGAGTGCCCACGCGACCTGTGCGTACGTCAATGTACTCCCCTTCGAGTCTTTGCACGCGGACGCAATGGCGGATATCTGCGTGGGGGACGATAGCGACGCGACGTATTGCGCGACGGTTTGCGCGAACCCATCTGCCATCCACGCCTGCTGGATAGGCTCTGTCACGAGGACCATTACAGCACCTCCACAACGTCAACCGTCAAAACTCCGCTAGGGGGTGGCGTAGCTCCGGTAGTTACCTTGACGAGTAGTGTGTCGCCCAACTGTTGGAGCTGGTTGGCGTCGTTCGAGTCGAACGTAGCGAAATACCTACTGGCGATATTGGCGATGGCGCTTGTGAAGTCCATAAATCGGGAGTGGTTGATAATGGCCGTTACATCTTGACCCGCTGTGACTCCGCCCAGCCACGACGATAGCTGGACAGCCAGCGCCACGGAGACGTAATCTCCGACCGGAGATTCAGTTTGAGAATCGCCAAGCACGCCTAGACCGACTTTGCGGTTGGTACACCCAATCGTCAAAATGGGGAAGGCAAAGACGTAGGAGGTACTGGCGCTAGGGATCTGCGTGTAACTGATGGTCTGCGTGGGATGGGTGATGACTTGGTGTGCTGACGTGATCAGCACATAGGCCTCCCAACTAATGACCGTTATTGTGCCTGTTTCGATGCCCTGAACGTAGTTCTGCGACAGATTATCGAGTAGGATGGGCCACGTTCCAACGGAGGTAACTCCATCTTGGAGCGTCACTAATGAGCCTGTAACGCTGCGCACAGGTACAGTCGTCACGACAAAACCTCCTTCAGTCGATAGGGTGGGGTTAGGCGCCGATGAGGGCCACACTAGGCGCGACGCTGAATGTCACGGTGATCTGATCCGCCCGG
>Ga0207433_10001161_pt1 | contig 57707 bp, 68 predicted proteins | sample YelNatPaOPGAMG01_FD_187559 | JGI IMG/M metagenome (GOLD analysis project Ga0207433, IMG submission 187559) | Hot spring thermophilic microbial communities from Obsidian Pool, Yellowstone National Park, USA - OP-RAMG-01 (SPAdes) (version 3) | ecosystem: Environmental > Aquatic > Thermal springs...
CCCTCCAACATTAGCACTTCCTAATAAAAAAGGCGTAAACGGAATATTTAAAATATGAGCAGCTTCGCTTTGCTTCGATTTCTCTCTAAATTTTAACGAAATTTGGCGAAAAAGCAGAAATGGTTCAAAATTTACATTTTTAAGCAAAAACTGAAGCTTATTTCAGCCATGTCAAAGCTATCTGATTGTCGATAACGAATTTATAAATCCTTGCAAGCTTTTTGTTGGTGCTGCCATGGAAACGAAAACTCAACTTTCCAATATAATCATTTATCAGCGGGAGCTGGAACGCTTCTATAACGATTTGATTGACGTTTTCTGGAGGAACCATTTTGGCTTTTGGACAGAAGCCTGCAGATATCTGAATGAGCCGTACATTCCAAAACCAGACGTCGAACTTATCGTCTTCGAGGACATTTTGCACGCCGACCCGGCGTATCCAGAACCCCTCGAAGAGCTTCTCCAATGCCTGATCAAAAGGGGATGGAAAATAATAATGAACTTCATGGCTCCGGACTGCATATTGGGCAATGTAGCCGTAAAACTGGGCGACAAATGGATCGCCATAGGAGAATGCAGAAAAGACGAAGACGACACCCCATATGTGGCACAAATATGGCCACTAAAATATGTATTGCCACATATTCATAAAATGGAAATAAAACCACAACACACTTACCTAATAACATCAAACTTTTAAAAACTATTCATAGAAACCAAGTTATGGGGTGTAAAGTTTGAATGGAACGATTGAGGATTTAGAAGAGGCTGTTGAATGTAAGCGATACTGCACAATAGAACAGTTCAGCTTTGCCCTGGGACAACTCGCCTGTTATAAATGGATTTTCCAAAAGAAACTCGATCTGTTAAAACAAAGGATCGGAATGGATGTTAAAAAATTTAAATGTTCAATTGCGCTGCTGGAAATGAACAAATATCGGTTAGGGAGCAGTTTACTGGAAACTTTTAAAAATATACTAGACCATTACGGCTTAAAGTTTGGGCTACTGAAAATAAACGGAAAAACTTTTGAAGTTAAAGAAGAAATTTATGCCGAGGAAATCCCCATCGAAATTCTTCAAAAAGTTTAAAATGTGCCTATTTTGCGCCCAATTTCGCATTTTCCAGAAAATGTAGACCTTAATCTGCGAGAGAAAACTGCAGACTTTAATTAGATATGTAAGTCTTTTAAGATTGGTTTTCATCATTTCTTCGGCGTAGGCTTCCTTTCTTCGAATGGCATGAGCTGAAAAAGTATTTCATGAATGTGCATGACCATTCGTCATAAACGCTTCCGAGATGGAACCCCTAGGCAGACGAGACATACGCCTTTTCAATTAAGTCTTTGTCACGGGAAAAGTTTAAGTTATAGACGAAAGTTTAGGCAATACTTCAAAAGTCTTGCTTAGCGAAGCAACTTCTTCTTTTTCCTTAAATAGAGTTATCCGAACCGTGTGGCTTCCTGAAGCTTCAGGTCGATGCGTATAAACTCTGACGATGTTGTCAAAAGGTGCAAGCACAATTTCTTCTTTCTGAGATTTGAAGGGTATCCCCGATGTAGGGAGCCATGCAACGTATATCATAATCCTTTGAAGCATGGCCGAAAGGTTTCTCACTTCTAAATTAGCCTGTATCTTTTTACCGGAAAGAACTCTGTTCTCCGGTTTTAAGCTGTAGTCGCATCGAATGTCCCAGCATATTCTTTTACTATTTGCTCATCCTTCTTAAGCTCTAAAATTCTTAGCGATGCTTTATACAAATCCGCCCTTATCTCTTCAGCTTCTAGAAGGCTCTGTAAAAGTATCTGAAGCTGGATTTTACTTCCATTAGAGATACTTTCACCGATATTTTGGAAATTTTGAACGGCATTTTTCATCCTTTCCTCCACATCGTCAACTTGCAAGCCAAGCCTTTTTTCATTTAAGCTGAATATTTCGCCGTAAAGCTCCTTTTTCGCGTCCGCATATGAATAAACTTGAGAGCGTATTTAGTAAAGAAGTAAACGCATGCAATAGTGCCGAGAGCGATCATAGCAAAAACATAGGGATTCTGATACCATAATTCGGTTGAAGCAGGGGATGGAACTGGGGGAATTGGCCAAACAAGGTAGACATCTCTAAAGAGGACGAAGCCGGCAAATCCATATTTTCTAATTATCTCTATTTCTTTTTTGAAGGTTTCTTCGTTTATTTGCCAGATTCCAATTCCCATTAAAATACGATTTTTATTGATACCTTGACTTAGCATGTATTTAATGTTGTTTTCAAATATGATGGGGTCCTTTTCGTAATTCATCGGACATGCAAAATCAATTAAGTCTTGCTTTTGCCAATTAAACCAGTCTTGTAAAACGTTTTCTGGACGAGTAAAACACGCAACTGACAATTGAAGTTTCAGATCATGATTTTTAACAATTATTTTGGTTTGATTCACGATGTTTGAAACTTGCCTTTTTCTCCATTCAATCCATTGGGGATGGTCAGGGTTTTCTCGGGGATTTATCCCCGTTTTATTTATGAAGGCTTTAACTGAATAATCATCAAAACCGTAATTTTTCCCTTCATACCTAATATAATCCAGATGGATACCTTTGATGGGATAATTTAGCAATTCATTAGTTATGGAATAGATATGGCTTTGAGCTTCTGGAAGTGCAAAATTAAAGATTGGGCTATGCTTTCCGTTTATATCGACTTGTTGCCATTCACTTATGTTTGTCCTTAATGGAATCCATGCATGGATGGAAATATTGAAGTCTTCGGCTAATTCACATGCCAAAGCTAAAACATCAAAGCCCCATGGATTCCTCAAAATAGGGATAGACGTCTTATACAGAACATTTTCAAAAGTTTTAACATTCATAAAAACCTCCGTTATATTTTGCTCACTCCAATATTTGAAAAGTTCATAAAGTTTTATTTTGGCCAATGTATAATTTTTTGGAAGTTTAACATCGGAAGCAAACGGGTTAAACCATATTCCGCGAACTTCTTTTTTACCAGAATAGCATTTTGGAAGACGCATTAATGAAAATAACAAAATGAAGATTAAAACAATGCAAAAATTTGTTCGTGGATTGTTTGGTCTGTGTTTTTGTTTTTTGCGGCGTTTGAGTTTCAGCTCTTCGTCTGAGAACCACGTATATGCCCATACGCTTTTAGGGTTGTAGGGTCTAGAAAATCGTCTTCGATGTTGGGCTCCCTCTCGGCAAGTTATAAAAGTGTTCTCGTACATTTTTAACTTGCTATGCATATATATGGGCAGACTTATTTACGTATTTAACCTCATTTATCTGTTAAATTACGTGCGTGAGCCTTAAGTCCTTTTAGTGCATGTTTAAAGTGCGTTTTTGTTGAGAGGTTTTCCAAGAGATCATCCGGAAGCAGTTGGCGATTTTTGCTTTCCCGAAGAGGTTTATGTAAGTTTAACTAATTGCGTTAGTAGAAAAGTCTAAACAAACTGAGGATTACCGGCAACGAGTCTACGCTTAGCTGGAATCACTTATGAAGTCTCGAGCTGGTTAGTAAAACCGTTCTTCTCTTCATATTTAAAACAAACGGGATATTGATTGGAGATGACCTAAGCTGGCAAAGCTACTTTCAATTAATGGCTCTCCAAAATCACCAAAAATAGCATTTCCCCTCAAAGCTCGAAATAGAAGACCTCAGCTTTCCCTGAATTAGCGCGCCATATCCGTATGAACTGGTAAAAAGTTCATGATGAAAAAGGCTAATTTCAGATTATTAAGAAAGCCTTAATTTTAGCCTTTTTCAGAGCTATTTTTGGCCTACCTCCTCTATTTTAATTAAGAAAAAAATAATGCTCATATTCCATCGTCCATTTGTGACTGCTCGAAAACCCTCTTCTGGAGGGAGTCTACGTATTCAACACAGCAAATTGTGCGCTTGCGTTAAAGGGGGAACATCACATATAGGGGCGTTGGCAGGCGTGGGATTACCTCTACTGTGTCTGAGGGGGTTGAAAATAAACGGGCTGGAAGACCTTTCGATAAAAGGGGATGGTCTTCTCCTACTCTCCTATTCCTTTTTTGGCTCCATATGAACCGTGACTATGGTTTCTGTGAACCTTCGTTTTATCCCGTTTTCGATTTTTGATGCTACTTTGTGGGCTTCCTCTATCGTTATTTGGCTTGTGAAACAGCAGTCTATGTTTATGTAGCGTTTTCCGCCCACGATATATGTGACTATCCGCTTAACTGAGAATGCTTGTTGTAGACTTTCGGCCGTTTTGTAGATTACTTGCTGAATCTCTCTTTCATCCACTGTTGGCCCCCGCTGTTTCGCGTCAAATGGTTCGATGTGGACTGTGACGTTGCCCATGTTTTCCAGTTTTTCCCTTAGCCTACCCTCTATCTTTTCAGCAAGTTCATGGGCTTCACTTAAGGGCAAGGAAGGATCAACATATGCGTGTAATGTGATGTAGAGTTTGCCATGAGAATATACAACGTTTACTTCATGAACCTCTTTGACGCCTTCAACTCCCCCAGCCAGTTTTTCCACAAGTTTAGGGGTTAACATTTCCTTTTCTGGCGGTTCCACGTGGATAAGGGCTTCAACGTTTCCCAAGGCCTTTTTCAGCTTACTCTCCACTTGTGATGCAAGTGCGTGGGCTTCCTCCAGCCCCATGTAGTCTGGAACCTCTATTGTGGCTTCAACAAAGGTTTTTTCTCCAGCCCTTCTAACCCTTAACCCTTTAACTTTTGAAGCGCCTATTGTTGAGGCTATTTCCTTTCGCACTTTGTCCGCAACATCCCTTGAGATTGCGTCGCTTAACTCCATTCCGCTTTCTTTGACCAGCCTAATGCTTAGGTAGCCTATGGCGGCGCTTAGAACGAGAGAAGCAGCGGCATCTGAAATTGGAAAGCCTATTGTTGCAAGCCCAAAGCCTAAAAGGGCGATAATGGTTGAACCGAAATCCGCCAAGGCGTGGTAAAAGCCAGCCCTTACGGTTACACTTTCCATTTCAACGGCGCGCAGCACCTTAATCCTTAGAACGTCTATGCAGAAGGTATAGCCTATCGCCGCAAAACCAGCCAGCTCCCACTCCCGATTTAAGGGTTCACCGTACAAAAGCCTTTGAACCGCCCTAATGGTTAAGAAAACAGCTGTGCCGAAGAGGATGACCCCTCCAATAAGCCCGCCTAGCGGTTCAATTTTCTCATGCCCATACATGTGCTCCTCATCTGGCGGTTTAATGGAAGCTTTGGCCGCCACCAATAAAATGAACATGCTTACAGCATCTAGTAAAGCGTGCATGCCGTCGCTTAGGATGGCTAGGCTGCCAACAGCCAAACCCAAAACAACCTCTACAACTACAACACTGGATATGGCGAGGGCTGAAATTTTTAGGCTTCTAAGCCCTGTCTCTTTTAATGGCATTACCTCATCAAGTAGACAGCCTAACACTCGGGATTTAAGGATTGTGAAGCAAGGTTCAGCAAAACATTTAAAATAATAGCTGTCATGGGTATTAAAGTAAAAAGTGAACGCTTTAACAAGCAAAATAAACCATAAAATTTTCAAACTAGTTAGACTGTTTCCCGCGCGCTCTTTTGAGGGAGACGCTAAACAATGAGTTAAACGACATTCTAGACGAAAACCTAACAGAAAACGAAGTTAAGATAAATGCTCGTAACCTCTGTTAAAGCTCATATTTTCCAATGCGTAGTGTAACCTAAGGGTGTTCGCTCCGCCTCAATCTTGACAATGAGTCTAATGGCAAGTGTTTTCTTGGCATGTTATGAGTTTCCCGTTTTCAGCGTTTATTTCAAGTTTAAACTTTCTTTTTGTAGTGAAAAGTTTTAGGCGTTTGTAGCATATCTCGCCTTGGATGAGCCATGAACCATTTGTCCGGTCTACTTTGTTGATAATTATGCGAACCATGTTTGGGTGTTTTTCTTTAAGGATTTCCTTCGCCTTTTCTTCGGCTTCAGCTGCTCCTTTAATTGCCAATTCAGGTTCTCCTTAACATTGTTTCTACTTTAATATAGTTTGTTAGGGCTTTTAAGGCTGACTTTATGAACGTGAATTGCCTGTTTTTAAGCCAGTTGTAGATGTTTTTCGGTGTTATGTAGAAGGTTAAATATGCCCTTTGCAGTAGCGATTTCAGCTTTGAACTGCCTACGCCTTCTATCTTTATTATTGGTTCTAGGCCTGTATATTTGCTCCAGTCCTCTGTTAACAAAAGGTTGTCCTTTTTTACATGTTCGTATATGGGTGTTCCTGGATACGGCGTCAGTATGGAGAACTCTGCATAGTCCAAGTTTAGGGTTTTAGCAAACCTTATCGTCTCACTTATTGTCTCGATTGTGTCCTGTAGGAAGCCTATTATAAATGAGCCTAAAACCTGAACGCCAGCCTCCTTAACAATTTTTACGGCTTTTCTCGCCTGTTCAATGGTTATCCTTTTGCCAATCACGTCAAGTATTTTTTGGCATCCTGACTCTATGCCTAAGAATAGGATCCAGCATCCAGCCTTCTTCATCTTTTCAACAAGCCTTCTCGACAGGGTGTCAACCCTTGAGGAGGCACCCCAGCTTATGTCCAAGCCTTCCCTAACAATCTCGTCGCAGATTCTCTCGGCCCTCTTCTGGTCAAGCGTGAAGGTGTCGTCAACAAACTCTATGTTTTTGATGCTAAACTTGTCATGGAGAAGTCTAATTTCTTCAACAACGTTTTCTGGGCTTCTACCCCTCCAAAAACCCCCAAAAAGGCGGGATGAGGCACAAAAAGAGCAGTTGAAAGGGCATCCCCTGCTTGTAAGCATGGACGCATACCTTTGTCCACAAAACTGATACTTATCCATTGGAAGTAGATCCCAGCTCGGAAACGGAATTTCATCAATATTTTTTATGAACGGCCTCGACTCGTTGCTTATGATGCGATCTCCTTTCCTAAAAGTTATACCTTTAACCTTTTCCCATCCGCCTTTCTCGAGGGCTTCAGCCAGCTGCCTTACGGTTTCCTCCCCCTCGCCGCGCACTATTACATCGATGAACCTACACTCTTTAAGCGTCCGATCCGGCAGGAATGTTACATGGGGGCCGCCAACTATCACCTTGCAGTCTTCTCTAACTTCCTTTGCAATTTTAGCCACCCTATACGCCTGGTAAATGGACGGTGTAACAGAAGTTATGCCCACGACATCAGGATAGAACTTTTTAAGCTCCCTTCTGACATCATCAAGGCCGTAGCCCAAACCATTAGCATCTAAAACCCTAACATCGTGCCCATCCCTTAAAACAGACGCCAAATAAGCCAAGCCAATGGGCGGTGGCGAAACACCAACAACAGACTTAACATCCGACTCGTATGGGGGAGAAACCAAACAAACCCTCAAAACACCCTCACCTGACTTGCGTGTATACACTCTTAAAGCAAATTAAAAGTTACGAAAAGAAAGGCTAATTTAACGAAAGAAAGCCCAATTTTTAGCCCTTTTTCAAGCTTATTTTCGGCTTACCCTCTCGCTCCGTCTTACATATTTGGCGTTTTGTAGGCTTCCTTTACCTCGGCTATCTATTAGAACCTCGCCCTTTTCAACGTCTGGAATAAGCGAAACTTTAAGGCCTTCACAGTTTAATAGGCCCAAAACGTAAGCCTTGAAACCCTTGATACAATCTCACCCCTATACTTGTCTATATAAGCGTTTTTGAAAATCATGTCTCGAATGATTCGACGCTGGAGCTTATCGAAACTGCGCTTATGAACCAAACTTAAAACCTCGCTTAAGCAGTTTAGAGGGACGTGAACAGAAAAACAATATTAATTATGGTTAGAAGCCCAAATAAGTTTGATTAGACAACAGGGTGGCAAAATACACTCAGAAACATATCATTGGCCTGTATTAGCGGTTTTCTGAAGTTTTATTTTGGTTTTTGGAGCAATAAAACTTTGAAAAATGTTGTTTATTCGCCTGTTTTTAGGCAATAAAACAAGCACACCCTCAATTTTCACCAGCCAAACTTGTCGTGGTATTCTTACCGCAAGATTTACTTGGACAACAAAGCGAAAGCGAAACCCTCCGAATAGCATTCCTACAATACTCAGAGAAACTAAGTCTAATAACTGAAAAAGTCCACAGCTAAACACCATTTTTGGAAACAAATTTTCGCACAAAAAATAAACATGCCAATGTAAAATTCTTTTGGTGCAACATTTGCTTGAAAATGTCGCTCTAAAATATGTTGGAAAAGTTAAGGAACTTTTGAATTCTAAAAGTTTAAGTTTTAAAAATGTTGCATCCAACGAGGTTCCGGATAGACCAGGGGTCTACGCGATTTTTGATGAACGGGGCAGGGTAATTTATGTTGGTAGAACCAGAAACCTTCGAAGGCGTCTGTTGCGAGATCACAGGAGAGGCAATGTTAGAGGCAGCCAATTTAGGAAAGCTTTAATGCAGAACTATGGCCTCACCGATGAAGAGCATATTAACAGCCACGTTGACCAACTCACGTTTAAGTTCAAAGAGGTAGACGATCCAGAGGAGAGAATTAGACTGGAGCATTTCGCAACAGCGGTATTAGCGCCAAAACTAAATATGAAACTGAAACCGTAAACACGCTTCCCGCATGGCTTCTAGCCTATACTTGGGACACGACATCTGTTATGATTCGCATCTATAGTCCTCTTTGCCCGCGCAGCTAATAGCAAGCTGCAGGAAGAAGACAGCTGCACCCTCAGCTCTTCAAAGAATTGGGAATGAGGGCTGGCGAAGCATGGAGGCCAAAGTATTTTGGTGTGTAAAGAATTTTTAGTGATTTTTAGGAGTTTATTGGTAAATCCTTTTTCTGACGTTCATTTTGGCGACAACTATTATTTTTTCCATCGCGTAGCCTGAAGGTGTCTGTTTCGCCTGCAATCTTAACAATGTCAAGTCTAACTGCCGGGAACCCTCAAGCTGCTTAAGCTTATCGACTATGCGTTGCCTCTCTTCAGACTTTAGATCTTTTAGGAATTCATATGCCCTTTATGGATGAGAATCCTAAACTTTTACCAACAAAGGAAGAGAATTGCAAGGAAACTCAACAATCCAAGAATACTGAAAATCGGCTTGCACACGTTCCGCCACTGGAAGAGGACGATGGAATACCACAAAACCAAAGATCTACTGCACGTCCAAGCAGTCTTAGGGCATAAGGAGATAAAATCAACATGGTTTACATAAACATCGAAGACGCCCTTTTTCAAAGCAATAGCGGAGAGTTCCACGTTAAAACAGCCAAAACAATCGAAGAAGCAGCTAAACTAATCGAGGTAGGCTTTGAATTCGTCCATGAACACGATGGAATAATGATCTTCCGAAAAAGAAAATAAATGCAAGCCAATATAGCATAAATCCGAATAATAAGTCATAAATCGTAATATAGGTTAAATCTTTTAAGCAGAATACGCCTATATCGAGAGGCGTGGAAGGTGTTTGTATGGTTGGGAGTGGAGAAGAGGAGAAGATTAGGCGTATATTGACGGATCCAAGGCTTTCGGCGATTAAGGCTATGTTGGAGAAGGACCATGCCATAGACTGTCTTTTCCTGTTGTATTTGGGGCGGGGGAAGTGGAAGGAGGCCAAGGAGTTTATGCGGCAGCATGGCTTGACGCTTAGCGATGGCACTTTCAGGGCTAGGATGATTGAGATTGAGGAGCTTGGCTTGGCTAAAAGCGAGCGCTTAGACCCTTTGAAGAGGAAGTATGAGAAGACTGAGCTTGGCGAGGGTGTGGCTAAGCTACTCTTAGAGTTCTTCGAGAAGCTAGAGAAGCTTTTGAAGTAGCCCTCGGTCCGCCATGCCTACATAGAGGCGTTTTAACTTGGATGCTCTTTCCTGAGTTGGATGTTTCCAGATTTTATGGTCTGTTTGATGTTTTAGCCAATAAGTTATCCTCTTTCAGGTTTTTGTGTTTTTGTTTTACAAATGGTTAATATAGTGTATTAAGTCATAAGATTTAAATATCCAGATTCTATTAACATACACGACAACAAAAGGAGGGATATAAGGAAAAATGAAAATATTGAAGAATAGGAAAGCCCTAAGCCCCGTAGTGGCATCCATCATACTCATCGCCGTAACAGTCGCCGTCAGCATCGCCGTCGCAGCGTGGATGGGAGCCCTAACAATAGGATTCATGGGAAGCGGTGAAAGATTAAAACTGGGAACACCCTATCAATGGACCAGTAACAGCGTTAGTGTTTTAGCAACAAATGAAGGCGGATCAACAGTAAAAATAACAGCTGCACGCGTTCAAGGATATGGCGTTGATCAATTCATAGATATCCCTGATGTTGAGATTGCGCCAAAAGAAACTAAGCCAGTGAATGTGACATTAACAAGTGGCACTTTTGTGACAGGATACGAGTATACGATAGTGTTGGTTACAGCCAATAACAATGAATTCCGAACAAGCGGCACTAAGCCATAATAATACATTCCGTTGAGATTGGGGGTAGGGTTGTAGTTTCCGCCTAAATTCCCTTCTATCGTTTCCTATGTTGGAGGTGTAAAGGTATGGTGGTGGAGTTAAAGGAGTATGCTTCGGCTCAGGATATAGCCGAAACCTTGGAGAAGCAGATTGCTGAAACCAAGAGTACGTTGGGTGAGTATCTGCGCCGCCTGGACGAGATTAGGGCTTTGGCCGAGAAGTCCAAAAAAATCCGTGAGGTGGTTATGAAGTTGGCTGGCAAGAAGACGGCTGCCGAGAGCTTAGGCGAGGTTACTGTTGGCAACCTAAGCATAATTTTGGACGCCAACCCCTTCCACGAGTTGACGGCTATAGAGCAAGTTGTTCGCAGCTATCAGGAGAGGCTTTTGATGCTGCAGAAAGCCCGTGAAGCCCTTAAATGGCTTGACCAACTCGGCGACACCGAAGGCTTAAAGTACATTGTCGTGGAAAACGACGGCGTGCCAGAGCGCATCCTCTTCAAAATAACCTAGCGGCGTCCAGCCTTGGAAAGGTGAAAAGTCATGGATTCTAACGAAATCTACACGACAGCTCTAAACAACGCCTTAGACGAGATGCGGAAAGTCTGCCCAGACATTCAACACGCTTTCATCTACAACGAGAACGGCGAACTAATCGCCGGAGACGCTGAAACCCCGCAGAAGGTTACAACTCGCATCATCGATGTCTTTGACGACATCCTTGAAAGGGCTGAAGCCATAGGCGGCGTGGAAGCCATAACCATTAACGGTGACATGGGCACCGTTAAACTTTACCATTTTAATGAACATTATCTAGTCGCGGTTTACTCCGCGAAGGCTGAAGTAGGCTATGTAGACACTATTGTGCGTGTCCTAGTTCCAACAGTTCTAAAAGTGCTGGAGAAGCTCAGCCCTACTCCCCTCAAAAACGTGGCGGAGCCTAAACCTGAACCCCTAGGGCTGGAGAAACCCCAAGAAGGGGAACTAACTGAAAAACCTGTCGAGAAGCTTCCTGCAGAAAGCAAGCCTGAAGCTGAACCATTCCTTGCCTCCGAAAAATTGCAGGAGCCACCCTCACCCCTAGAGGTTCCAGCTGTCCAACTCATAGTGGAGAACATTGGCGGCTTGCTTGTACCATCCGACACTGTGCGGGTTGACAGTGAAACCCTCTCCAGCTGGGAAAACGCCTTCGAAGGCAAGAAAATCGAGTATGTGGAAATCGAAACCTTCAACGGGAAAACAGCCAGATATAAAGTTAAACCAATAAAGGACTCCAAGTACACTGGCAAAGGCGTCGTTCAAATACCTGAAAAAGTGCAGCTTGCTCTAGAAATCAAGAAGGGTGAACTGGTGAAGGTTAAACCCGTAATAGAGTAATGGGGTTGAGAAAATGACGAAGAAAAAGAAAGATGCTGAAGAAACAGTTGCAGAACCCATGGCTTTAGAGGAAGCCGCCATCCCATCTGCCCCAACAACAACAGACAAGCTTAAAGCAAGCCTCGAAGAGCTAAAAGGCTACGAAGGTGTTATCGGCTACATCCTCCGAAACTCCACCTCAGCAGCCATAGACCTCAAAGACCCCTCAAAACTCATAGAATACGCCATCCTATCATCATCAGCCCTAGAAGCCGGAGAAGAACTCTCAGAAACCTTCAACCTAGGCTTAGTCAAAAGCATCCTTGTGGAAGGCAAAGAAGTTAAAGTTTTGTCCTTCACGGTGGGCGAAAACAAGGTAAGCATCTTCATGGAGAAAAACACAGACCCCGAAAAAGTATTGAAAAAGCTAGGCCAGTTTTAAGGCTAGGCGGGGCTTTCCTCCCCCGTTTTTCATTAAAGGCTTATCGGCAAGCCTCCTGAAACAAGAGAAGCATCCTAAAATTTTCGTTAAGCCTGACAAGCTCCCTGTCAGTGTCAACAACTATAAATCCGTAATCTCTCAAAAAGCTTATAATAGCCTCCAGCTTTTCCTGTTTAAGCCCCGTTTTCTCCGAAATATCCTTTTTTGCATGCCATTCCCCGTCAGCTAAAACGTCTAAAACATCAGCCATCGTTTTCGTGACACGTCTCCCCCACAGAGAACACATTTCACATAACTGCTTTTGTTTAAATGCTTTCTGAAAAACTCTTTCAGAAACTTCTTCTAGAAGCAACCTTCACCGTAAACCTCAACCTTATTATCGAAGGTTTTGGAAAATAAAAAGAGTGGATGCGTTGGACTGGCTTCAAATACTGGAAGAATGCAGAATAAACGTGAAAAGACAGATAACGCCATTGATCAAAGCATCCCTGAACAAGCCTCAACCCGACCTAGGCATAGGCGCGGGTGGAGACCCGATAAAACAGATAGATCTGGCGGCTGAAAAGGCCATAGTTGACGTCATGCTCGGGCACGGTTTATCCTTTACCCTCATAAGCGAGGAGTCCGGCATAAAGAAGTTCGGAGAAAAGCCTGAAAAAGCCTACGTGACAGCCGACCCCATAGATGGAACAACAAACCTAACGAGGGGCATCCCGTTCTACGCAACATCCCTAGCCGTGTCAACAAAGCCTGAACTTCGAACAGTGCACTCTGCTCTTGTGGCGGACCTCCACCACGACGTCACGTACACAGCTGTTAAAGGAGAAGGGGCAAAACGCAACGACGAGGAAATAGAGCCTTCGGGACAAGCTGAGCTGGCCGAATCTGTGATAGGCGTAGACCTAAACACTTATAGGGCCAAGGAGGTTGCCCCGCGACTAACAGGTTTGATTGAGAGGACGAAGCACATCCGCCACTTGGGCGCCAACGCTCTTGAACTTTGCTTCGTAGCAGACGGAACCATAGACGCCTTCATAGACATAAGAGGCAAGCTTAGAGCCACGGATACTGCCGCCGCTTGGCTAATAATAAAGGAGGCCGGTGCAATCATAACAACACCGGAGGGCAAGCAGTTAAACGTTAGACTTGACCCAACTGAAAAGCTTGCCTTCGTAGCTTCCGCCAACAAAAGGATACACAAAGCTATTTTAAGCCTCCTGAAAGGATAAAAGCCATGATAACGCCTTTAACACCCCACCCCGCAGCCCTCGTGAAGGCTGAAGGCTCAAGAACGCTGGTTGTGGCAGACCTCCACATTGGATGGGAAATAGCCCTATCCGAGAAAGGCATTCACGTGCCAACCCAGGCTGGGAGACTTCTGGAGAAACTGAAAAACCTTATAAAAGCCTACAAGCCGGACAGGCTGCTAATCTTGGGCGATGTGAAACACACTGTGGCAACAGCCGAGCTTGGCGAGTGGCAAGACGTTCCAGACTTCTTCAACGAGCTTAAAAGGCATATAAGCGAAATCCAGATAATCCACGGGAACCACGATGGAAACCTTGACCCATTGCTTCCTGAAGGCATAAAAATCCTCCCATCATCCGGCACGGCTATAGGCGACGCAGGCTTCTTCCACGGACACCGCTGGCCCTCTCCAACCCTATTAAGATGCAGAACCCTTGTGATGGGCCACGTGCACCCAGTGATAGTTCTCCGAGATCCCGCCGGCTTCAGAATAACGAGGCAGGTTTGGGTTAAAGCCAAATGCAACCCAAGCATGCTGGCGGAAATTCTCCTCCAAAAACATGGGGTAAAGATTGAGGAGAGCCCCCAGAAAACGCTGATGAAACATTACGATGTGAAACCTCGAACCACCCAGATTTTCATAATGCCATCCTTCAACGAGTTCCTAGGCGGAAAACCCTTAAACGAGAAGAAGACGACGGAAAGCGAGAAAATAGTTGGGCCAATCCTACGTGCGGAGGCTGTGGACCTGGAAAACGCTGAAATTTACCTTTTAGACGGGACTTTTCTGGGCTATTTAAGCCAGCTTGAGGCTTTTGGAAAGCCATAAACCTTTAATACAAAACTTTTTCTACCACTTTTGAGAGGTGTTTGTGTAATGCCCGAAGAGGAAGATTTTCCAGAGTGGTTTAGGAGAAGGCGTTTCCCATTTTTTGGAAGCTGGTTCTTCGAGGACATTGACCGCATGTTCCGCGAAATGGAGAGAATGATGGAGGAAGAGTTCAAAGCCTTCACCTCCCGCATCCCAAAAGACTATGTAAAGGAACGCAAACTACCAGACGGAACAACCATACGCGAATGGGGACCCTTCGTATACGGCTACAGCATCCGCATAGGGCCAGACGGCAAACCTGAAATCCGCGAGTTCGGAAACGTTAAGCCAACACGCTATGGACCAACAGTCAAGGAGGAACGCGAACCCCTAGTAGATATCGTTGAAACAGACAACGAAATCCACGTAGTAGCTGAGCTCCCAGGCGTGGAGAAAGAGGACATCAAACTCCACGGCACAGAAGACACGCTGACAATAAGCGTTGACACCCCCCAGAGGAAATACTACAAGGAAATAAGTCTCCCAGCCAAAGTCAACGTAAAAGAGGCGAAAACCCAGTACAAGAACGGCGTCCTAGAGGTTAAGCTTCCGAAGATAAAGGAAGAGAGGAAACCGAAAGGCGAACCGATAAAAATCGAGTAACCTCCTCTTTTCCTTTAGCGGTTTAAGCCGAACCTTTTATGAGTGCTGACTCCGAAACCGACCTACTGAACGCTATATGTAGAGAGGCCAAGGCAGAGGGTAGGCTAACGGGTAAAAGCTTGACAACGCTTTACGAGGTTTTCGGGCAACGTTTTGCAAAAGCCTTCGAAGCCCTCAAAGAAAACCGCGTTAAAAAGTACGTTTTCAAACCCAGCGGCAGAGTTGTCTGGGTTGTGGTCGGCAAGGAACGCGACTACCTAATAATGCCAGAAGCCGAATTCTGCACATGCGACGACTTCTACTTCCGCGTCTTAGACCGCAAAGTACACTTATGCTACCACCTAATCGCCCAGAAAATCGCCAAAAGCCTAGGATGGTACGAGGAGATAGAAAGCGACGACGAACTCTACGAAACCCTAATGAGGGAATGGAAAAAACCAACTCCTTAAATACTTAAATCGCAAATTATTGAAGAGCCAAAAGGGGAAAACCTCCATGAGCATTGGAGCATACTTCGAAACAATAAAATACATCCTAATGACCCTGACCTTCGTAGCTTTAGTCCTAATATTCCTCTACATGATTTACGGAAGGGAAGAGAAAACAGGCTAAAAATAGCCTTTCCTGCTAGTTCTCCACAACACGAAAAGCATTAAAACGCTGAGAAGGGCAAGCAACACAGCCACGAGGATAAGCCAGTAGGCTTCTGGACCAGCACCGAAAACTATTGGCAGAAAGGGGAACACCCAAACAATTCCCCCAATGCTTGTGCTTCCAATTCCAGACAAAAGTGCAGTCACCACCAGAAACACGACGCCCAACAGGGTCATGAGGAAGCCCGCAAAGAACATGGCTAGGAAACGTTTAAACCATTTAACCTTGCTTTGTTCCTCGCTTTTATTCGTCACGGCTTCACCTTCCAAGCAGATGCAATGTTATGAAAAGCGCGAAGAGGATTGCTGTGAGGGCTATTGAAAGCAGCAAAACCGCCTTAACCGCCTTTTCGTCTGTGCCAAAAACAATCGGGAAAGGTCCAATTATCAGGGCTCCGCCACCCCGAACCTCCCCGCCTTTAAAGTGTGAAATGAACAGAAGGGCGAAAGCTGCAACTATAACTATTATGCCAGCTAAAATCATGATTACGCCTATAGCGTAGAGGCTGTTTGCGTCCACCATTTCCCTCCAATTTGTCGTTTAACAGCTTGGCTTTTAAGGTTTTCAGAATGGGAATGGCAGAAGGTAAACGGTTAGGGCGGCGGCGAAGGTTACGATGAAAGAGGGTAAAACATACTTGTAGATTTTTCCAAGGGGGCTTTTAAAGTATTCAGCCGTGAACGTGAAGCATAGGTGGGTTGGCGCTATAACGTATCCGAGGTAGGCGCTGATGTATAGGAGCGCCGAAGTCTTCGGGGTGAACCTTAGAGCGCCTGTTAAAACAGAGGAGGCTATGGCTATCGCCCCCGACGGGGAGCCCATGAGGAAGCCTAACGCCATCGGAATGGCGGTTAACAGCGCTGTGATGTTTGCGCTGCTGCCATTTGAAATCAGAGGCTTGAAGATTTCCGCTATGCCAGCTGCTTTCATGATATTCCTTAAGAGGAAGGCGCTGTATGTTGCCAGAGTCACGTCGTATAGGCTTAACCCTTTAAGGGGCTTTACAAAGGCTTTGAGGTTTAGCCTTGAAACTGCAGCTAAAAAGGTTAGGCCAGCGAAGGTTGCTGTTAAAACGTCTAAGCCAAGCTTGGAGAACTCCGGGTTTAGAAGGTTTAAGGAGACTGCCACAACTATCGTTGTCAATATTGGCGAAAAAGCTAAAAGGAACCCTTTAACACTTGAAGTTTTATCTGTATTCGCTGCTGCTCCCTTTTGGGCTGATGTTTTTCTAAAGCCGACGATGAAGCCTACGGAAACCATCACTAAGACTGTTGGAATTTGAAGCAGAATTATGGAGAAAAGCGGGGCTCCCGTTAGGGCCGCTGTTATAATCAGCACTTGGCTTAGCGGGTAAACCGGAAAAATCGTGTGCCTAAACCAGAGGTTTACGTAGGCTTTCCTTTCTGGCGGCAGCTTCAGTTTTTCAGCTTCTGCATCCACTATCGGAGCGGACATTAGGGCGCCGCCGGAGACTGGTAGAAACCCTATTATGGCCGGAAGGGCGCTTAATACAATTTTCGGGTTTTTAACCAACTCGCTTATGTTCTCGCTCAGCTTTGTTATCTGACTTGTTTCCTTGTAAAGTATGCTGAGCCACATTATGCCCAACGTTGTGAAAACGATGGCTATGGTTAGGACGCCTTCCATTGTTGAGGGGTCAACGGTTGTGTATGCTATTTTTGGAATGCTTCCCCAGTCTAAGGCGAGAAAGCCTAAAAACAGCGCAGTGGCGGTCAACGTTATCCCGAGGCTTACCCGCTTGTATAGTAGGAAGCCTAAAAGGCAGAAGGCCAAGACTATGGCTACCGGAGGATTCAGTAGTCCCAAGTTGAACGCCCATCCCTACGTTGGAAAACCAAAATAAGTGCTTCACCCATTAATCCTTTTCCAACGGCATGGCAAACCATCATAGGTGTTGAAAACGTGGAAAGAAAAGCCTTCATTTCAGGTCCAATTCAGGGAATGGAAAACCGCCAAGGCTACAGGGAAAAGATAAGGCGAATCTGCATACGATGCGGCTACCAGCCCATAGACCCGTGGCAACGCGAGAAAATACTGTACAGAAGCGAGGAACCAAACTGGTGGGCAAAGGTTTCACCCTTAGACTTTATCAGACGGGACTTGGAAGACATTGAGCGATGCGACGTTTTAATCGCCTACATGCCGAGGCTTTCAGCCGGAACATGTATGGAACTCTTCTACGCAAAAATGAAAGGAAAACAAACTATATGCATATGTAGGCTTAAAAACCCAAGCCCGTGGATAACAGCCCATTCAGACGTGGTTTTGAGAAGTATTGAGGAACTGGAAGAAGCCTTAAAAAGCCTTAGGTTTTAACTGCGACCCTAAGTCTCGCCGATCTAGCCCTCGGGTTCTCCCTAACCTCCCTCTCCGAAGGCCTAAGAGGCTTCTTTGTTAAAATTTTCACAGCTCCCTCTTTGGCTTTTGCTTTTAGAAAGCTTTTAACAATCCTGTCCTCTAGGGAGTGGAAGGCTATTACGACGAGTTTTCCGCCGCTGTGGAGCAGGTTTAAGGCTTGGGGTAGGGCTTTCTCCAAGTTTTCTAGTTCGCGGTTAACTGCTATCCGCAGTGCTTGGAAGGTTTTTGTGGCGAAGTGGATGCGTCTCCGGTGGTACCATGGTGGGGTGGCTCTCTCCACGGCCATGACCAGTTCTATGGTAGTTTTCAAAGGCCTTGAGTTGACTATTTCCCTAGCTATGCGCCTTGCAAAACGTTCTTCACCGTAAACCCTTAAAATTCGCTCGATATCCTCGAGGCTCCAAGTATTCAGGATAGTTTCAGCCGTCAAAGGGTTTGATTGTGGATTGTACCTCATGTCAAGGGATTCGTTCCTCCAAAGTGAGAAGCCTCGGCCGCTTGCTTCTAAATGCCAGCTTGAAAGTCCTAAGTCAAACAATACGCCTGAAACCCCTACAAAGCCATGTTTTTCGGCCACCGCCTCCAAATTGGCAAAGTTATCACAAACAAGAATCAGACGCCTCTCAAATTTTGTACCTTTCACTTTTTGCCTAAGCTCTTCCAAGATCTGAGGGTCAAAGTCTATGCCCAAAACTCTGCCGTCCGGCTTGTTCCGCTCCAATATGGCCAAAGCGTGGCCGCCTAAACCTACGGTGCAATCTATGAAATCCTCATTTGGCTTCGGATTAAGAGAGCGGATAACTTCCTCTTTCATGACTGGCAGATGCAAGCTAGATACGCACCGTATTATGTACTAAATTTAACGGAAGCTAGCTTGTTTATTTGATAATTCGCTTGAAAACTTTTAAGATAGGAAAACATTGCTCATCTGAAATAGTTATGCATAAGTTACTACAGTCGAAGGAAAATGGTTTTTACCACCTAAACTGGGCAATCAGTCACGGTGTGAGGCTTTGATCGCTTCAAAAAGCTCAAATCCTTCTCCTTTAAATAAGCTTGTTGGATATGTTTTGAGGGTTTGGCATGGCTGAGGATTATTTGACCTTTGCTTTCTGGCTTGCGGTCATAGGCGCGGTCGCGCTTTTAGCTGAGAGGCTCATCACAAGGTGGCTTAAGGGAGTTATAAGGCGGAACGATATTCCGAGAAACATTGGGAATGGCATGATTCTAACCGGGAGGCTGATTGTTCTTGTAGGCGTCGCATTTGCCCTCATGCGCTTAGGAGGCTTGCCCTCGGAAGCTGTCGTAAGCGTTTCAGCTGTGATAGGTGCGGCCTTAGGCTTTGCATCCACAAGGACCATTGGAAACCTTGTAGCGGGGATCTTCCTACTTATAACCAGGCCGTTTAAGGTTGGAGACTACATACGAGTCGACAATATTGAAGGCATCGTCAACGAGGTGACCCTCAACTACGTGAAGATAATAACAGCATGCGGCAATATGGTTTCAATTAGCACACTGAACATGCTTGACAAAAGCGTCATCAACTATAGGCTTGCAGAATCAGATGCATTCTGCTATCCGCTAAGGCTATCCTTCGATAGCTCAATACCATTACCGGAGCTTGAGAAAACCTTAGAAAAGGTGCTAACTGAAAATGTTGCAGGCATGCCGAGGAAGGCTGAGTACATTCAAATTGGACTAGACGCGATCGGAAGAACCTTTGAAATCCGCATATATGCCGAAAAACCCGAAGAAATATTCACACTAATACCTAAGCTGACCCGGGAAATAGCCGAAGCCACAGACGAACTGAAAAGAAGGCTAAAGTGACAACCTATGCCAACCAGCAAATCCAAAAGCCAAAAAGCCTCAACCGCTATATAAGCCTTCCAGCATATGACACCTATCGCATCTACGTAGTAGCAGCGGCCAACAACTTTTTCACAACTGCCCACATCACGTTTACTACCAATATGGTGGGGGTGGCGGAGGCTGCCCGTACATAAGCGTTTGGAATGGTGCACATTTTATAATCGACAACAATCTATTGACTTATGGATATTTCCATCAAGGTCTACCGGTATACGTTGCATGGTGGAAATCCATACCATGCAACACACAACTCTAATTCACCGTGGTTGGATGAAATGAAGCCAAAATACTTGGTGATTTCACCGTTCGCAGCGTTCTTAATCTCCCTTCTTTTTTCTGTGAGCATTGTTCAGGTTAAAACGCAAATTCTAACTGAAACCAGAAAATCGGCTATAGTGAACATGTTTAGTGAGAACCAGCTGGAAAGTGGAAGCTTCGTAACTTTCTGGTTTCCTAACGGCACAATTGTTGAAGGCCACCCATATTTTGTCGCAGAGGAACTGATTATACTTAAAACTTTGGGCGCTCTTGAAGCTATTGATGTAGAAAAGGCCGTAAATTACATAGTTTCCAAGCAGAACATAACAATAGGAAACACAACAATCTGGGGGTGGCCTGGGAAGAGGGCGAACAAATACTTTGGTGATCCTTACGTAGTATTCATTATCCTGACGGCGTTGAAATCCGTTAACGCATTGGACAAGGTAAACAGAACAGCTTTGATTGACTTCGCCCTATCTAGATATGATGCATCCACCGGGGCTTTTAAAGAGCCAATAATAACAATTGAATGGCCAAATGGTGTGGTGGAAAATTTTACAGCCTGCAGTTTTCCGCTTGAGTTTTACGCTAGTAGCGATGTGGCATATGCAGAACCCAACATGATAAGTACATTTCTCGGGGTAACAATACTTGCACAGCTAAACGCATTGGACAAAATCAATTTGACAAAGACCATTGAATGGATTTTAAGCTGTAAAGCAGAAAACGGGGCATTTAAACCGTTTCCAAAATCGCATCCAGAGTATTTGCCGCCATGGTCTTCCCTACGTACTAATCCATTCTATGTAGATAGATACGGCACAGGTCTAGCCTATACTTATGCGGCAATATCAACCCTCAACACGCTCGGGCTCCTTGAGGGCGATATCATAGATAAGGGGAAAGTGAAAGATTACGTTCTGTCATGTGTGGAACCCTTGCTTCGCGGCGCGATCCTATTTAAGGCTCATCCAGACGACAGGCGAATTACAGTAGGAGTGCACAGGCAATACACCTACTATGCCGTGAAAACATTGAAAAATATAGGCATGTTTGAGGAATCAAAGCACACGTTAGCGAAGGCTTCGAAGTACATTCTCACGGAGCAAAATCTCAGATTTGATGATTCATGGCCAGTTCCAAACAGGCGTAAAGAAAGTTTTTACGGGCTGTTTTTAGGCACTTTTACCCCGCACGATGCAGCATTATACGCTGTCTCCATTCTGAACGAAACAGAAAGCCTATACCTTTTAAACGAGCTTACTCCAGCAGCCTTAAAGACATGGCAGAATCTAGTTATTTTTTCCGTCATTGTAAGCATAGTTTCATTCGTAGGCATAATGGTATCTGCAGGCATATCAGCCCATAAAAGATTACAAGTTAAGGAAATAGAAAATGAGGCCAAAAGTACAAACTCCACGCGCGGCGCTTAGCTAAGCGCCTGGAACCTCTGGCGACGCTTCAACACGAACAGACTTCCACTCGCCCCCTATGCGCTTATCCTTAACCCTCTGCAGAATAGCTCTTCTACAATAATCGCTAAGACCCCTAATATCGACACCCGCAAACCAAGGGGGAGCCGACTGTAACTCCAAACCGCGCTCACCTATGAGTTCACGTTTAGACACTAAATGTGAACTATGTTGCTTCATATAAAATTTGTCGTCCAATAAGACTAAGAAAGTCTCAATTTAACCGTTAAATATAATAGAAGCTTAAAATAAGAAGAAAAAGAGAATTGGCAAAAATTCTATTGCTAAAAAATCGAAAAAATGTAGAAAATCAATTTTTGGTGCGGCCGCCGGGATTTGAACCCGGGTCGTCGGCGTGGCAGGCCGATGTCCTAGACCAGGCTAGACTACGGCCGCTTCTGCTTTCTGGTATCCTCTTATCGTGTTTTCCTAAAAAGCATTATGTTCCGGCTTTATTTGTTTTCAATTTTGTGCTTGCTTCTAGCCGTTAAAATTATAGCCTCCTCTAGATTTTGCGGTGTTGCCAAACTGTAGAGAATTCGCTATCCTTCCTCTATGTTTTTATCGCCAAGTTTTTATTGCATGTTTACTTTTGTGTTTTCAATGCTTGGCAAGGAATTTTTTGTTGGCCGCTATCGGCGACTGGGTTGGGAGTTTAGGGAGGCTTCGCCTAGGCAGGCTATTAGGGTTAATGTTATGAACGTTGATGGTGTTGATGTTGTTGGGCGGCTTAGGAATTTGGGAGTTGAGCTTGAGAAGGTTCCGTTTCTGCAAAATGGCTATTGGGTTGTTCGTTCAGATTTTTCTGTGGGCGCAACAGTTGAGTATCTTTTGGGTTACTATTCCATTCAGGAGGCGGCAGCCCAGATTCCAGCGACGCTTTTCACGGATTTGAAGGACAAAACTGTTCTGGACGCTTGTGCTGCACCAGGCGGAAAAACCGTTCAGTTGGCGGATTTGATGGGCAACACTGGCGTCATAGTTGCTTTAGATGTGAATGGACGGAGGCTTAAAGCCTTAATGAACCAGTTGGAGCGTTGTCGAGTGAGGAACACTGTCGTTTACCTTTTAGATGCGAGGCGCGTGTCCGAGCTTGGGTTGAAATTTGATAGGATATTGCTGGACGTGCCATGTTCCGGCAACTTCGCCGCAGACGAAAACTGGTTTAGGCGGCGAACTCTTCGTGACGTGGAGCGAAACGCCAAGCTGCAGAGGCAGATTTTGGCCGAAGTCGTTAAAGTTTTGAAGGACGACGGTGAAATTGTTTATGCCACATGCTCCCTTGAGCCGGAGGAGAACGAGTTAAACATCGACTGGGCTGTGAAGACGCTCGGCTTGGAAACCGTTGAGATAGACTGTTACGGCGAGGAGGCTCCAACAAAGGTTTTCGGTAAGAAGCTCGACGAGTCTGTTAGATGCTGCAGGCGAATTTGGCCTGGAGAAACCCAGGGCTTCTTTGTCTGCAAACTCAGAAAGCGAAGGTGAAAAGTTGGCTGAAACAGAAATTATAGAACGTTTCGCAAGGCTTTTCGGCGCGAAGCTGCTCCTAGACGGGAGCCTTGTGGCTAAACGTGGTAAACGCTACTTTCTGCTAAACCAGAAACTGAAAGGTTTAACCGAAAAATACGGCGGCTGGATTTACGCTGGAACTTATCTGGGAAAAGTTGGGCGCGGCGAGGTTTTCCATCCAAGCTTCCAATTGCTTTTCATGATTGCCGATAAAGCCAAAAACCGCATAGTTATCGATGACAAGACGGCTTGGCTTTTCGTTTGCGGCAGAGACATTTTCAAGGAGGGAATCCTAAAAATTGAGGGTTCGAGGAGGAAGGGTGACTACACCTTGGTTTTTAATAAGCATGGCGAATGTTTGGGGTATGGCTTGATCGTGACAAACCTTGACCTACTGCAAAGCGGGCTAGCCGTCAAAAATCTCTTAGACATCGGAGATTTTTTGAGGAGAGAACGCCAAGCGTTTCAGGAAGCTTGAGGCTTCAATTTTCTGGGCAAGCTCGTCGATCTTGACGACTTTTTGTTCTTTTTTCTGCATGTCCTTCAAGACTACAGAGCCCTCTTTCAGCTCTTTTCCCCCAACTATTACGACGTGGCTTGCGCCCCTTCTGTCAGCGTCTTCTAAAGCCTTTGAAACTTTCCGTCTCATAACCTCAAGCTCAACCGGTATGTTTTCGGCCCTCAACATTTCGGCTATTTTCAAGGCTTCGGCGTTTAGGTTTCCGCTTACTGGTATAACTATAACGGGCTGTATTTCTTTTAAGTTGACTTTGGCTTTTTGTTCTTGAAGGGCGAGCATTATTCTGTCTATTCCATGGGCAACCCCAACAGCTGGTGTGGGTTCTCCGCCGAACAGTTCCACAAGCCGGTTGTATCTTCCGCCGCCGGCTAAGGCTATGTCAAGCTCTGGAACGTAAACCTCAAAAATCATCCCCGTGTAATATTCTAGACCCCTTGCAAAGCCGGCGTCAACGGTTATGTTGAGTTTTTCGCCGGCTTGGGCGACCAAGCTGAGTATTTCGCCGAGGTTTTCCACAGCTCTAGCGGCCTCTGCATAGTTCTTCACCGTTCTCCCCATTTCCTCTAAGACTTTGGCGATGTCTCCTCCCTTCAAGCCCATAAGGCTTTGAAGTGTTTGTACACCCTTCTCTGACGCGCCTGCGTCCTGCACCGTTTTTAGGGCTTCATCATAAAGTTTTTTGTCCATACGTTGCATTACCTGATTTTGCACTTCCTCAGCCAGTTTTTCTTGGCTTAGGATGCCTCTCAAAACGCCGACGTGTCCAACTTTGAACGTGATGTTTTTCAATCCAACGCCTTTCATGAGGCGGTTTGTCAACAAAATTATTTCAGCGTCTGCTTCGGGTTTGTCGGAGCCCATTAACTCGAAGTTTGACTGCCAAAACTCTCTGAAGCGGCCTTTCTGAGGTTCATCATAACGGTAAAGGCTTCCAATACAGAAAAGCCTTAAAGGCTTAGGCTCGTTTCGCAGAGTGGTCGCCACAAGTCTAGCCATGGAAGCTGTGAACTCTGGGCGTAGGGCAACCTTTCTGCCTCCCAAATCCTCAAAGGCATACATTCTTAGGCGAACTTCCTCGCCAGCCTTCGCAGCCAAAAGCTCGTACGACTCCACAACGGGCGTAATTACTTCCTTATACCCATAGAGGACGGCTGTTTCTCGAGCTTTTCCCTCGATAAGACGCATTAGCCTCGCTTCATCTGGGAGGAAGTCCCTCATGCCTCGAACTGGTTTAAAGGCGCTCATGGCTGTTCCACGCAGAGCCTCTTTTCTTATGGTAGGGTTAACTGTGAAACGGAGTAGTAAACTATTTCCCCGCGGCGGCTCATAACGGCCACCACAAGCTCCTTTTTGAGGCTCTGACACTGCCTAACTATTTGGGTCAGCTTATCCAGGGTTATGGGCTTCCCCTCTTGAAGGGTTAAAACCAGATATTTCGCCGTGTCCTTCCCGTAGTCGCCCCTATCATAGACTCTGAAATCCACTCCCATGCCGAAGCCTTCGCGGACCACGTAGCCTCGGGTTCGCAGGTCTCGGTAAACCATGTATTTGGCCCAAACATTTTCATCTATTTTCTCTGAAAACCGGAGGATCTCTTGGAAGCCGACGGTTTCACCCTTTTCATTTTTCACTTCCAACAATCCCCTCTCTGTTAGGTGTAGGGCTTCGCAGAAATTAAGCACCAGTTCACCGTCCTCTTCTATCCCGTACCCCTTCATCTTCAACTCTTCAGTTCTGCCTTTAGCCTTAACCTTTACACCCTTATCTGTCAAAACTCCCTCTATTTTCGCTTCTTGACGAGGTGTGGGCTCTATGTTTAGGCTCATTTCCCCTCGCCGTTCCGCTTAAACTTGGAAGGTCATCCTTATATAGGATGCCTTCTTCGCAGATAATGGCTGTCACGTATTTTAGGGGTGTTATGTCGAAGGCGGGGTTGAAAACAGCCACGCCTTCCGGCGCTATTCTCTCTCCGCCTATGTACAGCACTTCTTCAGGCCCCCTCTCTTCTATGACCACTTCGGTTGATGTGTGTGTTAGGTCAAAAGTTGACTTTGGAGCCGCAACGTAGAAGGGTATGCCGTGCTCCTTAGCCAAAACCGCTATCTGGTAGGTGCCGATCTTGTTTATTACGGCATCTCGCACTATTCTGTCAGCCCCAACAACAACCTTGTCCACCATGCGCCGGTACATAACGTAGCCAACCATCGTGTCGCTTATCAAAGTCACCGGGATGCCTTCCCGCTTAAGCTCGTAGGTTGTTAAGCGGGCGCCCTGAAGCTTAGGCCTTGTTTCAGTTGCTATAACGCTTATCTTTTTGCCCTGCTCTACAGCGGCTCTTATAACTCCCAAGGCTGTCCCATACTCGACTGTGGCTAAGGCTCCGGCGTTGCAGTGGGTTAATACAACATCTCCGTCCTCCAGCAGGCTGGCACCATTTCTCCCTATCGCCCTATTCACGGCGGCATCCTCGTCGGCTATTTTCTTGGCTTCCTCAACAACTAAGGCGGCTAGTTCGCGGGCACATGTTCCCTTAAACGCATAAACCTTGCTTAGGATGCGGTCAATAGCCCAGAAAAGGTTAACCCCTGTGGGTCTGGTTTTTCTCAATTCGTCAGCCGCCGCTTCCAGTTCGCGGATTAATTCCTCCCTGTCCATTGCCTTCGAATGGTAGGCTGTTAAGGCCAACGCGTAGGCGGCGGCTGCTCCAAGCAGCGGAGCCCCCCTTATCTTCATTGTTTTTATTGCTTCAGCAACCTCTTTACATGTTCTAAGAGTTAAAAACTCCGTTTCCCTTGGAAGCTTCAACTGGTTTATTGTGACGACGGCTCCGTCTTCCCGCCATTCTATGGTCCGCATTGGTTTAAAGGCCTCCGCTAACCGTTTAAGTCTGTTAAAGTATAAATTTTGTCGGAGGCGGCTGCTTGAAGGTGGAAGCTGTTCAGAAGCTTCTCGAAACCCTTGGCGGTAGATACTCCGATGCTTTGGGCATAGACCTTGAAAGCGGACGGGAAGAGGAAATTTTCAAGTGGTTTTTGGCTTCAATTCTCTTCGGCGCACCCATAACGGAGACTTCCGTCGTTAAAACTTACAAGTGTTTCGAGAAATACGGCGTTTTAACCCCCGAGAGGATTCTCGAAACAGGCTGGGATGGGCTTGTTAGGATTTTGGACGAGGGAGGCTACACCCGCTATGACTTCAAAACCGCCGACAAGCTTCTGGAAGTTACGCGCAACCTAATGGAGAGATACGGCGGCAAACTCACAAACCTCTACAATAAAGCTGGAAGCCCAAGGGAGTTGGAGGAAGCGCTGAAAAGTTTGGGTAAAGGTGTGGGCGAGGTTACCGTGAACATTTTCCTAAGGGAGCTTAGGGACTTGTGGGATAAGGCTGAACCAAACCCCACAAGCCTCGTCGTTTTAGCTGCCAAAAACCTTGGATTGGTCAGCGAAGAATCCGGCAAGCTCGTCCTAAAGCAGCTTGAAGAGTTTTGGGTTGAAAACGCCGTTGAGGGCAAGTCTTTCGTGGATTTTGAAACTGCCCTGCTCCGCCTTGGCAAAAACTACTGTAGAAAGGCGAAGTGCAGCCTCTGCCCAGTTAGGAAGGAATGCCTAAAACCTAGGGCTGTTTAACGTATGTGACGACCTCCACAGGGCAATCTTCTGGCAGTTTAAGCTTCTTTTTCCACTCGTCTCCTATGGCTATGAGGGCAAAAACTCCGGAAATTTCTGCTTTAGCCTTCCGCACAAGGTTCACGAGAGCTGCTTGGGTTTCACCTGTTTTAATCATGTCGTCCACTATGAGGATGCTGTCTCTTTTCTTTATGGCGTCTTTCGGAACATAAAGCGTTATAGTTACGCCCGAATCCCTTAGCACAAAGGTTTCCTCGAGAAACTCCTTTACGCCAACCTCCTTGCTTCTCTTGGCTATTACGAGGTTTACGCCTAGGGCGTTGGCAACCATGGTTGCCAGTGGGATGCCGTCCACAGCCGCCGTGAACACCTTCGTCACCCGTTTTCCAGCGAAGTTTGCGAGGGCATGGTTGGCCGCTTGCTGTAGAATGTGGAAGTCGCCTATGATGTCGGTGTTGTCGAAGTATCCGTCCTCGTCGAACTTTATGCGGCTTCTAATCTCGTTTTCCAAGCCGACAAACTTAGACAAAACCTTCCAAAGCTGCTTGGCGCGGGCGGTGTTTGGCAAAACGTGGCCCTTTGCATACCTGCTCAGCACCGTGACTGGCAAACCCGTTTTGGCTGAAAGCTCGCGGTACGTGATGTTCTTCTTATATTTGGCTGTTCGAAGAAGCTCAATGGTCATCAGACGCAGTTTAAGCTCCTCCGCATGGGTGCTCATGACTCCCCTACTCCGCAACCATATACAAGGACTAGTAAATTCAGTCCGCTTACACCTAGTTGTTAAAAACCAAATTTATAATTTCCGCTTAAAACTTTCACGGAGCTTTTGCGAGGACCACCTCGACGAAGTATTTTAACCCGCCGCGGTAGACAGTTAAATTAACCCTTTCACCAGCTTCCCGTTTGTGGATTTCGCTTAGAAGCTTTTCAATCCTCGTTATGGGAACATTATCCATCGCCAATATTATGTCGCCGGGGACGATGCCGGCTTTGTCAGCCGGGCTACCATCAACGACCCGTGTGACAAGCACACCCTCAGCCAGCGGCATCCCATAGTAGCTGGAGATTTCCCTTGTAAGGGTTAAGCCTATTATCCCGAGCCAGGGCCTAACATGGGTTCCTTTTGCGATTATGTCGTAGGCGCATTTTTTCGCCGAGTTTATTGGGATGGCGAATCCTATTCCATGGGCGAAGGGTATAATGGCCGTGTTTATGGCAACCACTTTGCCGTTGGTGTCCACCAGTGGGCCGCCGCTGTTCCCCGGATTTATAGCGGCGTCTGTTTGGACGAGATTTTCCAGCAGCTCGTTCCGCGATTCTATGGTGCGGTTTAACGCGCTTATGACGCCCGAAGTCACAGTGGGGCCTCCAGCCAAGCCGAAGGGGTTGCCTATGGCGTAAACCCGTTGGCCTATTCTGAGCTTGTCCGAGTCGCCTAGTTCCGCGTAAAACAGCCCTTTCTTGTTGATTTTGACCACGGCTATGTCGTGGATCGCACACGTGCCCAGCAGTTTTCCCTCCAAAACCTCACCGTTCCATATGGTTACAGCTATGCGTTCCGCCCCCTGAATAACGTGGTTGTTGGTTATTATGTGGCCATCTCCATCTATTATCGTGCCTGAGCCCATCCCCTCAACCGGGAAAACCCGATAGAACATGTCTTGGACAAGTTTCACAGTGCTTATGTTTACAACGCTTTTGCTCACCCTTTCTAGAATGTCTAAAACTTTCGACTCGTCGTTTGAAGTCAAACAGTTCCCCGCTAAAACAGAAGCCCATTTAGGCTTTTACGTTTTCTGTTCCGCCCAACTGCAGCGAATGAGCTTTCAATAGGAGGGCCACCGCAGCAGCTTGGGTTGCCAAAACATATAGGACTACGGTTAGGTAGGGCGGGTTTATGGCGGCTATCAAACCGTAAACGAAGCCGCCGGCGAGAATGCCCACACCATAGGCTGTGTTGAAGATGCCGTAGGCGGTTCCCCGAGATGTTAGGGATACAAAGTCTGAAACAGCGGCGCGGTATATGGACTCTTGCATGCCTAAAACTAGGCCGAAAAACACTGCGGCGGCTATCACGGCGGCTAGATTTACGTCGGCTAAGGCGAACAGCGCTGGGAAAACCGAGAGAATGAAGGGCAAGGTCAAAACCCTAATCTTATATCTGTCATAGGAGTATCCTGCCAAAAGAGCTGTAGGAGCGTCCACCCCTTGAATCAGCATGTATATAAGTGGAACCATCCACTGCTTTTTCAAGGGCTCAAGGATCACCGAAGCCTTTAAAAGTATAAGCTCGTAGGGTACAAGCCCCACCGTGTTAAGCACCACGGCTGAAGTATAAACGTAGAAGGCTTTTCCGAGTTTTCTATTGCCTCCTTTCTCTGCCTTTTCTAACCTGGCCAGCTTTGCTGACCCGATCTTCCAGTAAGTGAAGGCTAGGAAAGCCATCAGTAGCAGGAAAGGCGCGAGTAGTAGGCTTAGAGTTTGGCTGTAGTTGTTTCCGCTGTAAAACATTAAAGCCGCAACAGAAAGGGGGCCTAGGATAGCTCCTACTTGGTCTAATAGTTCATGGATTCCGAAGGCTTTTCCAGCTCCAACTCCTCTGCTTACAATGGACAGAACAGCGTCCCTGGCTGGCGCTCGGACGGCTTTTCCAACGCGTTCTAGTAGCACAAGGATTATTGCTATCCACCAAAGGTTTGTGAAGCCTAAAAGTGGAATAGCCACGATAAGTCCGTATCCAAGAAAAATGAAAGCCCAGTAAGCCCTAGTGGTGTCGGCTAAAACTCCGCTGACAAGCCTTAAAGCGTAGCCTAAAAACTCTCCTAGGCGGCCGGCGAAGACTATGATGAAGGCTGAGGCTCCTAAAAATGCCAGATAGCCCGGAACAATTCCCCGGGAACCCTCGTAAACAACGTCTCCGAGAAGGCTGACAACTCCGAGGAGAAGTATTGCCGCGTAAACGCCTTTCGCACAATTTGACTCTAAGTGCATGCGTCCATCCTACCCTGGAGCGCTAAAATTTTCGCTATTCTTTCAAGCCACTCCCTGTCCTTCTCGTCGAAGCTTCCATACTCATCACTGTCCACGTCAAGTACCGCCATAACATTACCGTCCTTATCAAACAAGGGAACAGCTATCTCCGACTTAGACCTAGGGTCACAGGCAATGTGTCCCGGAAAATCGTGGACGTTTGGAACTATAACTGTTTTACCGGTTTGGACGCATTTTCCACAAACGCCAGTGTAAGCAATCTGGGCGCAGGCTGGAGGCCCCTCCGAGGGACCCAGTTCAAGGTGTTTTTCTCTCGGATAGTAGAATCCAACCCAGAAATAGTATGGGATTTCCTCCTTAAGAATCTTGCATGCAGCCTTCAACCTCTCGGCGAGCGTTTTACCCTTTAGGGAGGATTTAATCCTTTCCAAGCACTTTTCGTAAAGCCTATCCTTGTCTATGGGGCTTTTTTCGGGCAAGTTTTCGCCTCCAGCGGATTGTGTTATGTCTAAAGGGGTTTTGATGAGATAAAGCTTTTATCGAAGCTTTAGGCTTAGTTTGGCAAATACCTGTGCAGATGGTGTCTTCATGGCTTTGCAGAAAGGCGACTTCATTCTAATAGACTACGTTGCAAAGGTTAAGGAGACAGGCGAAGTTTTCGACACAACCATTGAAGAAGTTGCCAAAAAGGAACGCCTCTACAAGGAGGGCGAAATCTACGAGCCGAAGCTGGTTGTGGTGGGCGAGGGCTGGGTTCTAAAAGCTCTAGATGAAAGCTTCTTGTCTATGGATGTTGGAAAATCATCTGTTGTTGAAATTCCCCCGGAGAAAGCCTTCGGCCTCCGGGACCCTGAGAAGGTTAGGCGTGTCCCATTGAGGCAGTTGACGGCGAGGGGTATAACACCGTCTATTGGCATGCGCATCGAGTATGATGGCAAAACGGCTATTGTGAGGGCTATAGGCGCTGGAAGAGTTTTGCTTGACTTTAACCCTCCATTGGCTGGGAAAACCCTCGTTTACGAGGTTACGGTCAAGAAGAAGCTTGAAACTGAGGAGGAGAAGATTTCCGCTCTAATCCACCGTCGAATACCAGCGGTTGAAGTGGAAAAGTTCAAGTTTAATGTGAAGGCAAAAACCCTCAGCATAGAAATGCCAGAAGAAGCCTTCTACCTTGAGGGAATTCAGGTGGCAAAAAGGGGTATAGCTCTAGACATCCAAAGGTTTTTCCCGGAAATCACAACGGTGAAGTTCATAGAAATCTTCAAGAGGGCTGAGGCAGCGGCTGGGGAAGGCCAGGCGCAGGCTTAGATGACCTCTGTCTGTTTAGCTAACCTTTTACATTCTTCCATGCTTAAATTCAGCTTGCTGAGGATGGTGTAGCGTTCAGGTCTAATGGAAGGCGCTATGAACAGTGCTTTGACAACATCCTCCTCCGTCAAGCCCAATTCTTTGGCGTTTGTGGGCGCCCCCACGGTTTTGAGGGTTTCTTTGATTCGCTTCCAGTCCAAACCGTGAAGGTGGGCCATCATGATGGTTCCCACACCGCACTTTTCGCCGTGCATGGTGTTGTTTGGCTTTATCACGTCAAGGGCGTGGCTGAACAAGTGTTCTGAGCCGCTGCATGGGCGGCTGCTTCCAGCAATGCTCATGGCCACGCCGCAGCTTATTAGAGCTTCTAGGAGCACCCGCAGTCCCTCCACGTTTCCCGGTTTGATTTTTTGGGCGTTCTGCATCACAAGCTCGGCGCTCATTAGAGCAAGGCTGGCAGCGTAGTCCCCATAATACTCGCCGACCTCGTCGCGTGCCAGTTTCCAGTCTCTTACGGCGGTGACCTTTGCAATTACATCCCCGCAGCCGCTTGCAACAAGCCTGTAAGGCGCTTTCATTATGATGTTTGTGTCGGCTATAATGGCTATGGGCGCTTGAGCCATTATCGAGTAAGGCTTTTTCAACCCCTTGATGGATGATAAGGGGCTCGCGATGCCGTCGTGGGACGCCGTTGTCGGGACACTTATGAAGGGCACTTTTCGGCGGGCTGAGCTTAATTTTGCCACATCTATCTTTGTTCCGCCGCCCACCCCCAAAACCACTTGGGGCTTTAAATCCTTAATCTCCTCCTCAACAGCTCTCACATCCCACAGGGTGGCTGTTTCAACCTTCAGGGTTTCAACCTTCAAGCCTTCGCTTTCCAGAATCGCCCTTACTGTTTTGCCGGCAACCTCCTCGGTTTTGGAGCCTGTGATTATTAGGGCTGACTCCGTGAATCCAAGTCTGTGGAAGATTTCGCAAATCCGTTCTATCACGCCTTCTCCAACGACTACTTCCCTTGGAAGCTGCATCCAATGATGTCTCAACGGCAAACCGATCACTACGCTGGCTTTACCCTACCTTCAAAGTTCCAAAACTTAAAACTCTTTTGAAAAGCCCGTGAAAAACCCTTCCCTGAAACGCAATATTAATAAACTTCCCATGCATGATTACAGATGCTACTTCCTCGGAAGTCAACATGGGCGGCATGTCAGATTCTAGGAGAAATGATAATGGACGCAAACCACGTAGTTGATAAATTGACGTTAAAAGGTACAACCACTGTAGGTGTTGTCTGCAAGGATGGTGTAATCCTAGCCTCTGACACCAGAGTAACCATGGGCTTCTTTGTGGCGCATAAACATGGAAAGAAGATTTATAAGATAGATGACCACTTAGCCATGACCATCGCTGGAACAGTGGCAGACGCCCAGAGAACCGTTGATATTTTAACAGCCAACGCCCAACTCTACAAAATTAACACTGGCAGACCTATACCGGTGAGTTCGGCTGCGAGGCTTGTGGCAAACCTCCTTTTCTCAGCGAGAAATATGCCCCTAATTACTCAAGTGCTCATAGGGGGAATCGACGACACAGGCCCCCACGTGTTTTCGTTGGACCCTTTAGGAAGCTTAACCGAAGAAAAGTGCGTTGCCACGGGGTCAGGCTCACCGGTGGCTTACGGGGTTCTTGAAGACCAGTTTAGGGAGGGCATGACCGTTGAGGAGGCTCTCCCGGTGGTTGCCAAAGCCGTTGACTCAGCCATGAAGAGGGACGCGGCCAGCGGAGACGACTTCAACATCGCCGTGATTGATGCTAAAGGCTTTAAGGAGTTGACGGTTGAGGAGAAGAAAAGGCTTTTGGCAAAGTAGGGAAGTCTAAATTGGCGCGCAACTCTGAAAGGGAGAAGATCGAAATAAGCCAATACATCCTCGAGCATGTTCCAAAAGAGGCTGAAGTGACAAGGGTAGAGTACGAAGGTCCAATGCTGGCAATTTACGCTAAAAAACCTGAAATCCTCGTTGAACAGAGCAGTTTAATCACTGACATCGTCAGCGTCATAAGAAAACGCATAGTTGTGCGCTCTGACCCCTCCGTGAGGCTTCCGGAGAAAGAGGCTGAAAGGATAGCCCGTGAAATAATACCGGCGGAAGCCGAGGTTACGGAGATAAACTTCGACCCAAGCCTTGGAGAGATAATCATTGAAGCCAAAAAGCCCGGCATGGTTATTGGGAAAAACGGCTCAGTCCTCCAAGAAATCATAAAGAGAACTAAGTGGCGTCCACAGGTTTTAAGAAGCCCACCGCTTCGCTCAAAAATCATAGCTCACATCCGCCACTACCTCCATGCTCAAAGCAAAGAACGGGAAAGAATCCTACGCACCTTCGGCGAGAGAATATTTAGACCCAAAGTCTTCGAAGTCGGCGACATCCGCATAACCCCCCTTGGCGGAGTGCAGGAAGTTGGCAGATCCGCCTTTCTCGTTCAGACTAGGGAAAGCAGCATACTTTTGGACTGCGGCATAAACCCAGGTTCATCTAGGCCTTTCGAGGCTTTTCCAAGACTAGACCACCCAGCCTTCGAAATAGACTCCCTGGACGCCGTTGTCGTAAGCCACGCTCACCTAGACCATTGCGGCCTCGTGCCCTTTCTCTTCAAGTACGGTTATGACGGACCCATTTACTGTTCTGCCCCCACATTAAGCCTAATGACACTGCTTCAGCTTGACTACTTGGACGTGGCAAGCAAGCAGGGCATTATACCCCCCTACGACCAGAAAGATGTTAGAGAATGTGTTCTCCACACAATCCCATTAAGGTACGGCGTTGTAACGGACATAGCTCCAGACGTGCGTCTAACCTTGCACAATGCCGGGCACATTCTAGGCTCGTCGGTTGTTCACCTACACATAGGTGAAGGCTTACACAACATTGTCTACACCAGCGACTACAAGTATGCGAGAACTATGCTTCTAGAGCCGGCGACCGCTGAATTTCCAAGGGTTGAAACGGTCATAACTGAAAGCACCTACGGTGGGCCAGACGACATAATGCCTTCAAGAGCCGAAGCCGAAGAACGCCTAACAAGAATCGTGAACGAAACTTTGGAAAAGAAGGGTAAGATTCTAATCCCCGTGCCAGCCGTTGGAAGGGCGCAGGAAATAATGCTCATCCTGGACGGGTATATGAAGAGGGGGCTCATGAAAGAGGCCCCGGTTTTTATCGAAGGCATGATTTCAGAGGCCACCGCCATCCACACAGCCTACCCAGAATACTTGGGGCGGGAAGTCCGCAACAGCATACTCCACGAGGGAGTTAACCCCTTCGAGTCGGAATACTTCACGGTGGTCGATCATCCAAGCAAGAGGCAGGAAATCATTGAAGGCGAACCATGCATCATAATGGCAACTTCAGGCATGCTTGAAGGAGGCCCTGTGATAGAGTACTTTAAGGGACTGGCTGAAGACGAGAGAAACGTGATTGTTTTCGTCAGCTATCAAATTGAGGGCACCTTAGGGAGGAGGGTTCAGAAAGGCATAAACGAGGTTGCAATGATGGACAGTGAGGGCAAAATGTCCATTGTGAAGGTAAAGATGCGCGTTGAATCCATTGAAGGATTTTCAGGGCACTCTGATAGGCGGCAAATAATAAACTACATAACCCAGCTGAAGCCTAGACCCGAGAGGGTTATAGTGTGCCATGGTGAAAGGGCCAAAATAGCCAGCATAGCTAGTTTCATCCAGAAGAGGTGTGGTATCCCGACAGTGGCGCCTTCGGTTATGGAGACTATTAGGCTGCTGTAGGCACGGTTTCACTTGCCACTTGGGGTTTTTCTCTCCAAATCTTAACGTTTGGTGGGCAGACAACCACCCGCTCTTCGCCTAGACGGGCTATATCCCCGCCTAAGGACTCAACAAACTCGCAAAGCTCGTTAACAGCCCGCTTAACGTCTTCAACGCTTTTGTTCGCGAGGGGCGTTATCCTCAAAATCAGTATGTTTCCGGAGCGCACCTCATTTTTAACGGTGTCCAGGTCGGATAAGTCTCGGAGGGGCATGGCCTTCAAAAAAGTTTTTATACCTTCACTCTTCGCCTCCTCAGCTTTATGTTCAACCGCCTTTTCTTCTCGCTTGTACTTGCGGAAGAGTTCACTTAAACCCGGCAACTCTCTCCTCTCTTAAGCGAACTGTTTCTGAATTTAGAATACAGATGTTTAGCTATTAAAGGATTTATGAACTTGGAATATGAATTAGTACTCGGCTGTGGTTAAACCAGCTTTTTAATGGCTTTCCAAACTCTATCGCCGACGAAATGCACGTTCCTGAAAACAACACCCCTCTTAACGTTGACGGCTTCACTTGCGTCGTATAGAGCCTCGCCCACCATGAGGGGTTTACCATGCTTCTCGTCAACCACGACGACCAAATCGCCTTTCCTAAAGTCTCCCTCAAAGCGAACTATGCCAGGAGCCATCACGTCAGCGCCATTGCACACGTGTGGAACAGCCCCCATGTCCACAACCACTTTTGGCATTGCTGCAAAAACCTCCTCGAAGAGTAGGGTTGGATAAAGATTTCCTCCAGCCTTAAAGAAAGCTGGCCTACCCTTTACGAGATAAACCTCGCCGAAATCAGCTTCAGCCAACTCCACCTTGAAATCTGAGCCGAAAATCCTCTTAAGGTCTACCTTCAACTTCTTAGAAGCTTCATCAACCAAAGCTTTAGCTTCACGCTCTTTCAAGAAAAACCTACGGCTTTTAGGCATTTCTCCACATCCTTTAGATAGGTTTAAATGGTATAAGTTTAAGTATAAAAGAGGTTGTGTAAGCTGTTGAGAGGGCTGCTGAATGAGTGAGATGACAACGGAAATCCTTGAACAGAACCTTGGAAAAATTGTGCTGGTAAAATTGAAAGGCGGGAAAAGCCTAAGGGGGAGGCTGAAGGGATTCGACCAACACCTGAACCTCGTTCTCGAAGAGACAGAGGACACAACGGATGCTGAAAACGTTAAAAAACTTGGGCTAATCGTTGTACGGGGAGACAACGTTGTATTGATATCGCCACCGCCGAGGTGAAATAAGCCTTGGGGAAAGGAACACCGTCCTTCGGAAAACGAACGGGCAAAACACTGCACATACGCTGCAGAAGGTGTGGTAGGCGATCCTATAACGTTTCCAAGAAAAGGTGCGCTGCATGCGGATACGGAGCCTCCACAAAAATAAGGCGATACTTGTGGCAGACCAAGAACCTGAACAGGGAGAGACTCCGCTAAAAATAAACGGTTACAGGAAGTTGTTGTAGTATCCCTTATCAATTCTGACGAAAATTAAGGGTCCCTTGCTTCGGCTGAGCTCTCTAGCCCTTCGCAAGGTGTTGTTAACAAGGTTTAACGTTTGCTCCCTTTCCGTGGAATAGTTCTTCCTGTTTTCACCAAGCTCCATTTTCAAGAGGTTTTCAGCGAGAATTGAAGTGCCGCAGATCTCCCCGTTTCTGACAAGAGTTGATATGACAACTTCCTGCAGTTCCTTGCGGTTCGCAAGTTTCCTCCACAATGGCTCCGCCTTGCTGAGGGTTTTCGTAACTTTATCCCATTTCGTGGAGTCTTCTTTGCCTATTAACAGCTTCACCCTTTCGCTCCACTTTTTAAGCCACATGCTGGTCCACAAGTCCAGAAACTCTTCAAACTCTTTCGGCTCTTTCTTGTAGAACTCTTCAAGCCTGTCCACAAGCTCCCATTCGCTTGCCTCCTTTCCTATAAGGTTCCAGTGCACTTTAAGGTAGTTTGTCAAGTCTTGGCATGCGATCTGGAGTACTTTGCGGTCTGCTCCGAAAAGATCTAACATGGGGTTTTTGTTTTTAAGCTTTTCAGATAGTAATATTTCAATGAAATTCATATTCTTCCGAAGCCCTCTCCCAATTAATCTATGTCCTCAGTTTTAATTAAGCTTTATTTATGGTTGCTTCTATAAGATTCTTAAGTGGTTTTCAGCCATATTGCCCCTTCTGAAATATTTCGCTGTATGTTTGGGCTATTCTAAAAAGTTTGGAAGTTCGTTCACGTCCCTCAATATTAGGTCAGGCTTCTCCCTTGCAAGCTCCTCCAATGAGAATATTCCGGACAAAACAGCCACCGTTTTAGCTCCGGCGCTTTTTCCAGCCCTAATGTCGCAGACCGAATCGCCTACGACCGCGCATTTGCCTACTTCCACGCCGAGCCTTCCCGCGCATGTTGCTATGGCTTTCGGGGAGGGTTTTGGGAGAGGCGTGTCTAAGGCTGTTACTATGCAGTGGAATTTTTTGGCTATGCCGAACTTCTCCAGCTCCCTAATGATTTGCTCTTTTGGAACACGGCGCATTGTCAGAAGGGCAAGTTTCACCCTCTTCGAAAGGTTTTCAAGGGTTTTCGAAACGTTTGGCAGGAGCTTAGTCTTGTTCTCAGTTATGGCGTAATATGTTTTCAAGTATATTTCAAGGAACCTTTCAACGTCAACGTTTCCAATCAAATCGTCTATCGGCTGGTTTTGCTCAAGTCTCCTTGGGATCTCCAGGGCGACTGATGGGTTGAAGTTTTTGAGCCCAAGTTTTTCCCAAGTTACCTTTAAAGCTTCGGCGTAGGCTTCCCTCGAATCCACTATTGTACCGTCAAGGTCCATTAAGACGCCTTTAACCTTCAGCACCATTTTACGTGCACCATCCTGCTGTTCCAGGTTCCCAAGCGCTTGGCGGTGTTGTGGTTTATGTGGTCTACTCTTCGATAAGTTTTTATTTGTGCTTTATTGTCTAAAGGTATCCACCGAAAAATGTTGACTGAGGCGTGAATGAAAGGACATGGTTAGGAAGGCACGCATACGTTTGACAAGCACAGACTACAAGAAACTGGAAGAGGTATGCCAGGAACTGAAGGCCATCGCCGAAAAAACAGGGGTTAAAATAGTCGGCCCAGTTCCGCTTCCCACAAGAAGACTTAGGGTTCCAGTGTTGAAGTCACCGTGTGGAGAGGGCACATCCACATGGGACAAGTGGGAACTTCGCATTCACAAGCGCCTCATAGACATTGACGCCGAGGAACGCGTCATGAGGCGAATTATGCGAATCCGCGTTCCAGAAGAGGTTCACGTTACAATTGAACTGATTTAGAAAGGCAAACCCCACGTATGTTAGGATTGTTAGGGGCTAGGCTTATTGTGAAGGCTAACGCCCAAACGCTTCTTTTCCACGTGAAAACCTTGTAGCCGTCCAACACTCCAAAGGGATCAAATTAACGCCGGCTGTCCCGGTCGCTAGAAATGTTACAGCCAACAGTGGACAACACTATGTTTATGAGGTCAGCTACGGAAATTTTTCCAACACTTTCTCCGTGGGGCGACACCGAAGATCGCAACGCGCGCAAGCATCCTCCACAGTATGGGCATTTGAATGGTAGAAATGTTTCTTAGCCGCATTTTTGGCATTTCATTTCGGAATATCCTTTGAGACTGCAAACAGCCGCTTTGCCATTATGTGTTTCTATCGTTGACTTTAAACGTTAATAGGGTTTGTTAGCTATTGTAGGTTGTTTGCGAGGTGGAGGGAGCTTGAAAGCCTTCAGTTTCGTTCACGCCGCAGACTTGCATTTGGGCTATTCTCAATACGGGCTTGAAGCCAGACGCGAGGACTTCGACAGGGCTTTCAGCGAACTTGTTGACAAAACTTTGGAGCTAAAGCCGGCTTTCATGATTATCGCCGGAGACCTCTTCCACAACCCAAGGCCTTCGAACGTGACTCTGGAGAACGCCATAAAAAGCTTTAGCAGGTTGCGGGAGGCGGGCATACCGGTGCTTGTGGTTGACGGATCCCATGACTCGGCGCCCAACGTTGTCACAAGCACAATTTTGAACCCGTTGGACAGCGCTGGACTTATACGCTTTCTTCCTAGGCATGAGGGAGCCTCCTGGCGGATGCCGGAGTGCTGCTACGTTTACGGGGTTCCGAACTTTAGAACCCGCCGCAAAACCGAGGAGATGCTTCCCGCCTTCCTAGGAAAGAACAAGCCGACGCCGAACCCCTCGGTGTTCAACATTTTCGTTTTCCACATGGCTTTGGCTGTTCCGGAGCTTAATCCCCCATACGTGGAGGCTGAAGCTCCACCGGAGCTTATCCCTGAAGGTTTCAACTATTATGCCGCTGGCCATGTGCATGCGCCCTACGTTGGCAGGTTCAAGAACGGTTTGCTTGTTTACCCTGGAAGCACAGAAACCATAAATTATGACGAGGCTAAAAACGAGAAGGGCTTTTATTATGTTGAAGTAAACGAGAAGGGTGAGGCTTCTCCCCAGTTCATAAAGCTTGAATCTCCACGCAAATTCATTGTTTTAGAACAGGATTTCACAGGTTTCACGGCCTCAAAAATCACCGAGCTCACGGTGCAACTTGTTAAAAACGCTGATCAGGAGGGGGCTGTCCTTGTGCCCGTCTTGAAGGGTGTTTTGCCCGCTGAGGCAAGCCGCGCCGATGTGGATGTCGCCCAAATTAGGAGCGCAGCAGAGAAGGCTCTGCTCGTTCACCCCGTTGTTTTGCTTCGTGAAAGTGAGGTTCCCGAGGCTGTTGTTCGCTCCATATTCGAAAGCGAGATGATGGATTTCAAAACGAAAAGCTTCGAATACTTCTTGCAGATTTTTACTGAACGTTACGGTCAGGGGCAAGCGGAGAAAATAGCCCGCGCCGCCGTCAACCTCATTGAACCTTTGACGAAGAAGCAGGACGAACGTGTCCGGCAAATTTTGGAGGAGCTTGTGTCATGAGGATAGACGTTGTCCACTTGGAGAATGTTCGCTCCCACGTGAAGACAACGGTGCCCTTTGCAAAGGGGTTCAATTGCCTCGTAGGCGGTTTAGGATGCGGAAAATCAAGCATTCTTTACGCTATTGATTTCGCCCTGTTCGGGGATCCTATAGGAAGAAGCTACGAGTACCTGTTGAGAGATGGGGCTGAAAGCGGCAAAGTTGTCCTCCAGTTCACTCAAAACGGTAAAAACTATACTATAACGCGTGGGCTTAAGAGGCGTGGGAAGGGCATAAGCCAAGACTTCGATGAGTTGAAACTTTTTGAGGGCGAAACCCTCATAGCCAGCGTGAAAAGCGAAGCAGTTGCGGAACAGCTTAAAGCCATAACCGGACTCGACAAAGACCTTTTCCGCGAAATAGTCTGGGTTAGACAGGAACATCTAAAAGAGCTCATAGACGCGCCGCCCAGGGACAGGCAGAGACGCCTCGACGAACTTTTCGGGCTTTCAGATTTCGAAACAGCTTGGAGCAACATCGCCGCCTTCCAGAAGGAGTATGAGGCTGAAAAGAAGGTTTACGAGAAAGACCCCGACGTGGTTGGCATAGATAGGCTCAACGCCGAGTATACGCGTTTAGCTGAAGAGTTCACACGCCTTGAAATCGACATCCAAAATGCCTCTAGAAGGTTGAATGAAGCCAAAAAAGCCCTTGAAGAAGCCGACTTGAAGCTGAAAAAGCTTGAAGAACTGAAAACCTCCATAGAGGAGCTTAAACGTAAGGAGGCTCAACTCCAAGCCCAACTGGCAAGCCTAGAAGACTCCCTGGCGGCAGTTGCCGAAAAAATCGAGGGCAAAAAAGCCATAATCGAAAACCTGAAGCAACGCCTAAACACCATGGAGGCTCAAGCCAAAGCCCAATGGGATAGGCTGAAAGAGGTTGGAGTGCCTGAAAACCAGCCCCTTGAAGTTTTGAGGCAGTACCTTTCAGCCTTTGAAAGCCAAATTGCCGACCTCAAAGCGGAGCAGGAAACAACCCTAAGAAACATGCAAGCGGACCAGAGGAGGCTTTCCTCGCTCTCAACGGAAAACCGTTGCCCCCTATGCTTGCAGCCCCTAAGCATAGAATACAAAAACAACCTGATAGAGAGGATTCAAAGGGAGAACGCCGAGAGACAAAAGACCCTAAACCAGCTTCAAAGGGAGATTGAAGAGCTTCAACAGTTGAAGGAAAAGGCAAATGCAGCCATAGCAAGCCTTCAAGGCTTAATGCCTAGAATCGAGGAGTTAAAAAGCCGCATAAACGAAGAGTCCAGGGCCATGGCGGAGCTTTTAAAAGAGTTTGAGGAAAAGCAGAGGTTGGAGGATGAACTGCGCTCGCAGCTTGAAAGACTCCGCTTTGAGATTTCAAGGTTCGACGTTTCTGAACTTGAAAACGCCAGAAAACAGAGGGAGCAAGCCTTTCAGAACTATCACCTGTTGAGGTCTGAACTGCAGACCATGGAAAACCGTAGAGGCGACATGCTCAAACGTTTAGACGATGTAAAGGAGCGTATAGATCAAGCTCAGAAAAAACTGGAGCAGATGGAAAAGCTGAACAGAATCGTAGCTATTATTGGAAGCATTCGAGACGCATACAGAAGCATCCAGCCGAAGCTCAGAAGCGAGTTTGTAAAAGTGCTTAAAAACCTCGTCCAACAAATACTGGATACACTAACGGGCGAGGAAGGCGCCCCGATAAACATTATGATAGACGAAACCTACACACCCTACGTGGTAAGTGAAAGCGGGGTTGAAAGGGACGTTTCAAACCTTTCCGGCGGAGAACGCACACTGATAGCTTTCGCCTACAGGCTTGGACTTGGACAGTTAATAATGCAGTTCAAAACGGGACACGGCTTAAGCCTCCTGCTGCTCGACGAGCCGACTGAAAGCCTTGGAAGGGAAGACGGCTCCATAGACCGTTTAGCCGAAGCGGTATCACGGTTCAAGGCCATTGAACAAATAATAGCCGTAACCCACAGCGAAGCCTTCGCCGAAAAGGCCGAACACGTGATAAGGGTGGAGAAGGAAGCCGGAGAAAGCACGGTTTCCGTTGAAAAATAGCCACGCTCCCACAGTTGGATCAAAGCCTGTTAAGTTTCCAGATCAAACTGCCAGTGATGGTTCATGCCGTTAAAGGCGCGGACGCGGAAATTAGCCCTATTTGAGGGCGCAACAGCAGGGACTCTCTTCGGAACAGCTGCAGTCTTTATAAGGTTTCTCCAAGCTTTGAACGCTTTTTCCATAGCTTTCTGGCGTCTTGTGATCGCCTGCTGCATTTTGGCGGCTATTCTGCTTTTTTCTGGCAAACCACCCGTTTTTAAGAACTTTAGACTTGCAGATTTGAGGGAACCCCTAGTTTTAGGCTTTTTGTTGGGACTTCACTTCATCTTCTTCATATCAGCAGTTAAGGACACAACAATCCTCAATGCAACGGTTCTAGTCAACACGACACCCATTTTCTCCATGTTGATTTCAACGTTCATCTTCAGGGCTAGGGCATCCCGCACGGCAGTCATGGGGATAGCCGTGTCCATAATCGGCGTTTGCGTAATCGCTTACGCGGAATCCATGGCACCGGAAAGTGTTGCAGATTTTTCTCCAAGTCTCAAAGGCGACTTTGAAGCCGTTTCAGCGGCCCTTTTGGAGGCTTTATACCTAAGCTATGGCAAAAAGGTTAGGGGGCAGAGGGCCATCCTACCCATAATGCTTCCAATCTACATGTTTGCAGCCGTAACCGTCAGTCTCCTAGGTCTAACAATTGCAAGCGTTAACCTCAACCTGCCCACGGAACCGGCAGTCATATTTCCACTACTTGGTTTAGGAGCCTTCCCAACAGCCATGGCCCACACGCTCTACTTTTCTTCACTTTCCAACCTGAGGTCTTTTGAAACAGCCACCATGGCTCTCCTCGAACCAGTAGGCGCCACGGTTCTTGGAGCCCTATTGTTTGGCGAAGTCCCAGCCCCGCTTTTCATCTTCGGAGCAGCCCTCGTCCTGTTGGGAATAACCTTCATGGCAAAGGGAGAATAGCCGCATCTTGGAGAAACGAATAAAAATTTGATCCGAAAACTCTGCACAAAAAGCGGGCTGGAGAATGAGTTTTAACGATAAAATATTGAAGGCGCTGTCATCCACGTTAACCTACCTAGATAAAGCTGTCTCAGCCCTCAGAAAAGGCGACGAAAACGCTTTTTCCAACGACATGTGGCATGTTGCCGCGGAGCTGGAATACGCCCTCTTTCTATTTCTACTGACGTTGGAGGGGAGTGGACAGAACATACAGAGGCTGAAACCCAACTCGGAAACAATAAACCCTCCAGTGGGTGACGTCATGTTAAAGGTTAAGGAGCTTGTTGAGGAGTCTCAAAACTTTTTGATGAAGGGGGATTTTTCAAACGCGTACAGGTGTGTCTACTTGGCGAGGCATTACATTTTTAAGGTGCAGGAAAGTTTGGACAAAAAGACGACGCGTGCACGTGGCACCAACCGAAAGGACTAGGCTACTCCTCCTCTTCCACTGGAATTTTCTTCTCCTTAACCGTTAAAATGTTCTCCTTGCCGCCTATGACCCGGTAGTAATCTTTGAGCTCCGTCTTGTGGAGGTACCTCCGTAGAAGCACCCGCAGGTATTGTTTTGACAGTTTCCCCTCCTCGGTTTTCACTACGACTTCATCTGTTGAGGTTTCAACAGTCGCCCCTGTTTTTTCGCGGATAAACATAGCCAAATTCTTCACTACCTCGTCGCCTTCCGCCTTCAGCTCGGAAACATTTATCCGTATCTCATTCATTTCAGAGCCCTCCTCACCTTCTAACCATGATGACTCTGACGTGGTCGCATGCATCTTCACATGAGTCTGCGATCATTTCAAGGGCTTCGAAGAGCTGACTGACCAGAACGGCTATTCCAGCATTTGGCATTTTCTCCTTGCCAAGCAGTCTCCGCGCTTTTTCATGTAAATCGTCCACGCGTTCCTCCTCCCTTTCAACGGCGTCTGCGGCCTGCAAGGCCTCCTCGGGCTTTGTCATCATCTTGTTCACGCATTCCCTCAATAGAAACGCGCATTCTTTAACGCCTATAGCCATTTTTAAGGCTTCCTCTTTAACGGTTTTAGGAAGCTCTTCAACTGGTAAAACGCTTAAAATTCTTGAGGCTTCCCTACTCCAGTCCGCCACCATATCCACCCTTTTAACCAGGTGCATTATGTCCTCCCTCGCTGTTGGAGGAAGGTCACCCTTGGAAACTTCGTCCATAACCTTCCTTCGTAAGGTGTCTGCTTCCCTTTCGTTTTTAGCCACTCTTTCAATGCATGCGCTCATCTCCTCAACGTCGTTTTTCACAAGTGCGCTGAGGGCTTTCTCTAAATCCTCAACGATGCTTGACGTTAAGGCTAGATGTTGTTGTATCATGGTTAAAGCCTTAGCCTCCCGTCTTTTCTCAAACCACTTTATCAATTCACTCAACGGATGTTTCCTCCCGCATTCCAGCCTCCGGATAAGCGAACAAGTGGGCGCTTTCCGGCTCAAAGCTCACTGTGACTCTTTCTCCAACACGGTGCCACTCGTGGGAGAGGGACGGAGCAACAATCACTATCAGGTCTTGGTTTTCAAGCCTAACCTCGTATCGCAGGTTTGTTCCCTCGAAGGCAACCCTTTCAATGACGCCTTGAAGCGCATTTGTGTTTTGGCTTTTACCACCTCTTATGGTGAAAACTTCGGGTCTCACAGCTAAAACAGCCCTTTCACCCCTATTCAAACCTTTGTTAACAGCTTGAACCCTTAATCCGCCCCTAAGCTCTATGACGGCTTTTTCGTCTGCGGCTTCTGCGACGAAGCCTTCAAGGAAATTTGCTCCTCCAATAAAGTGGGCTACGAAAATGGTTTTCGGGTTCATGTAGAGCTCTTGGGGTGTACCTACCTGCAAAACTTTCCCCTTCTTCATTACGGCTATTCTATCCGATATCGCCATGGCCTCCGACTGGTCGTGGGTGACATGGATGGCGGTTAACTCTAAATCTTTCACCATGCGTCTAATCTCGTACCTAAGCTCGTTTCTAACCTTTGCGTCTAAATGCCCGAGGGGTTCGTCTAGCAGAAGCAGTTTTGCACCGGCAGCCAAAGCCCTTGCAACTGCAACCCTCTGCATCATACCCCCGCTTAACTCGTGGGGGAAGGCATCCAACCGCTCGTGAAGCCTAACCATTTCCAAAACTTCGTGGCCTATCCTTTCAGCCTTTCTCATGTCGAAGCCTTTCACCCTTGGGCCGTAGATGACGTTTTCCCAAGCGTTCATGTGCGGGAACAAGGCGAAGGTTTGGAAAACAAACCCTATGTCCCTGTCTTCAGGCGGCACGTCGTTCACGAGCCTATCGCCAATGTATATTTCGCCCTCATCCGGCTTAATCAAGCCGGCAATGAGCCTAAGCAGTGTCGTCTTTCCACACCCGCTTGGTCCAAGGATGGAGAAGTACTCCTTGTCCTTAATGTGGAGGTTAACCTTGTCCACGGCCACGATCTTGCCAAACCTTTTTGTAACGTTGACCAAGCGTACATCCGGCATGCTAGTACCTTCCCTTGCCTCTCACGACAAGCCTTAACGCCAGTAAGATTATGAAGGAGATTAATATTAAGAAACCGCAGCCTAAGCCGATCTCTAACGGTGAAACTGCGACTTTCCCCTTAACCCAGTCCACCAAAACAACAGGGGCCGTTTTAAGCTTGGTGACAACGGCCATCGTAGCGCCTGTCTCACTCACGCTTCTTGTGAAAACCATTATGGCGCCGGAGAACATGGAATACTTTGTTAGGGGAAAAATCACGGTCCTAAAAACGCAGAAGGGTTTGGCTCCCAACGTCCTAGAAGCCTCCTCCAGCTCTACGCTTATCCTCTCAACGGCGGCAGCCATAGACCTGACAAAATATGGGTATGTAATGGCTAAGTGTGCAAAAATCAGGAGCAGGGTTTCCGGTATGAAAGCTATGGTTTCCTTCCAGAAGAACTTCAGGGAAATGCCTAGAGCCACTGAGGGAACAATTATTGGGATGTCGACGAGGACATTTAGCAGCGACGAAAAGTTTCCGAGACGTTTTCTCGCAACAATTATGGCCATAGGCAAACCTATAAGAATGTTTAGAACGGTCACGGCTGCCCCAAGCGAATAGGAGAGGACTAGACTCTGCCAGTAATCGTCCCAGGGAGGGACATCGGATAATGCTTTGCGGAAAGCGTCTGTCGGCAGGGCCTCAAAGGCTGGAAGTGCGGCGAAAAGTGAAGGAACAAGGACTATTGCAAGGAATATGGAAAGTGTGACGCTGTTTCTAAAAAGAGTCGCCGAAGAGTAGCTCAACTTTCTTTCGAGGCTTGGCCAGGCTCCTTTAACCGGCATCTTAAATCGGCTGCCGACGTAGCGGACGGTTGCAAAGATTAAGCATGAAAACACTATTAGGATGAGGCTTACGAACACGGTGGCTCCAACGTTAGTTTCCTTCGTGTTTTGAATGAATATAGGGCCGTTTACGAAAGCCCCGGCAACCATCATCGTTGCACCCGTTTCAGATATGGATCTTGCGAAGGCTAGAATGAAAGACGCGATCAACGAAGGCTTTATTATCCCCAAAGTCACGGTTCTGGCGGTTGTGAAGGGCGGAGCCCCCAACGTTCTAGCTGCCTGCTCATACTCAATCTTATAGTCCAGAAGCGCGCCTACAATAACTCTGACAACAACAGGGTAAGAAAAAGCGAAGTGAAGGAGGGCGACGAGAAGCCACCCCGGCGATATTAGGGGGCTTCCGAAAAGGGCAGAGATGCCTTCAGGCCTATACCAGAAAAGGAGAAGCGAATATCCAAGCACAGCCGTCGGCACTATGAAGGGGACATCGGCAAGGGCGTCGAGGACGTTTATCCAAGCCGACCTGCTTCGGGCGATAAGCCAGGCCATGGGAACCCCAGCCGTCACATCTAAAGCCGACACTACAATGGCTACTACAAACGAGTTCCGTACAGCATCCATAGCCCTACTTAAAAGCTCAGAGTCGCCGAAAAAATCCAACAGAGTTCCCCACTTTATCAATATGCCAAGAAGAGGGGGGATGAGGATCAGGGTGAAAAACAGCGCGACGGCGGTCAAATAGACTCCATATTTAATCGCCGACTTTGAGGAAAGCTTATCCAGTTTTTCCACAAGCTTTTTTAGCAAGCCTACCAGCCCAGACCGAATAGACAGCTGAACGTGTTTCTTTTCCAATTCGCAAAATTCACTGATAAGCTTTCCTGAGAAAGTTGTTATCTTACCTTTCTTGTTTAGGTTTTTGTCGATAGTTAGGTTCCAACCTTTAACCCCGAGAAGACGTTTAAAACAGGAGGTCTTAGTTTTTCAAAAATAAAACAGACTCCTTCTTTTTCATTAGGTTTTTACATTAACTTTCAAATTTCTACGCTATTTTTGATAAGATAAGTAAACTGTTACTATAATGAAGATGGCTGTTGCTAAAGCGAAGACGTATGCTAAATTCCTAAGATTCTGTGTTTGTATTTGATATAAATTATTCATTTTTAAAAATAATTCTTGAAAATCATTCCAATTAATTATTAAATTATTGAGTGTTTCATTTAATGTGTTAATTTCTTTGACGAGCATGTCATTGGTATTATTTAAATTATGGATTTTATCAAGGAGTTGATAATATAGATCAAGCAACTCCAAATAAACAATTTTGATTGAGCAGTTGCCCAAATACTCAATGAACAAGCAAGAATTCTCCGCATCTGGGGTGTCGATTAAAGTTGCGTTAACTTCTTCCTCGTTCAAAAGCACTGCGTGTATGTTTTCCATTAAAATTTTTGGAATGACTATTTTACAAAAACCTGCGGGGCTGTAAGTACAACTGACGTTGAAGAGTATAACTCTAGTTCTGAATTCTGTTAATACTTTAAAGGCAAAATTGGAAATAGTTGAGTTAGATATTATAGTAATACGATAATCTTTTCCTTTAAAATGGGCAGTAAACGTGTAGTATCTTCCCATTAATGGGTAATAATCTATGTTTTTTCCAGCAATGACGTACTGAGTATCCCCTATACCATTCTTGTCTGAATCCTTCCCCTCATAGGAGTCCCAGTAATTTCCTTCATTATTATAGCACCATGTGTTAACTGTTTGCTCAACACGCACATTGTACATGTTTTTCATAAAGTTGTTGTGGTAAAAAACATTATTATTACTATAGAAGGATAAATAAACACCCCAGTTGTTCCCATAGATCATGTTTTCATAGAAAGTGTTGCCTATGGAGTAATAGAAGACGTCGATTCCATCCGTATTGTTAGATATAAAGTTTCTACAGATAACATTAATGCTTGAGTAGAAGAGTTGAATGCCTATGTAATTCGATGATATTACGTTTTCATAAATTTGATTTCTACTTGATGATGAGATCTGTATCCCTATGTTATTGTCTTTAATAATGTTGTTTCTGATAGTAATGTTCCCAAAACGCTCTACTGATACCCCGCAGCCAATAATTGGGTCGCTGTTTCTTATGGTAAAGCCTTTAACTGTTACATTTGAAGCTTTTATCAAGATCACGTTGCCTTTTGCTCCACCATCGATTATTGTGCCTTCCTGGTCTTCACCCACTAACGTAATGCTTTTGTTGATAATTATATTTTCAACGTATGTTCCTTTACGTACAAAAATGATTTCTCCGGATCTGGCGTTGTTTATGGCTTCTTGAATTGTTAGGTAGTCGTCTGGAACTTTCAACATAGGTAGATCGGCTTTCACGGGTATACCGATTCCTAAAGTGATGGCTGAATGTATGTATAAAATTAGAGACAAAAACAAAACGTGTTTTGACAAGTTCATTATGAAAGCCCTCCATTTTATTTGTAAGATTTCACTTTAGACAACGTTTTTCCTAGCATGACTGAACATAGAGTTGCTAATGAAAATGCTATCATGAAGACTATTGGGTTTATTATGGGCTGTAATATATTCCAAATTATGGTGATGTATGAAAGGGTTATTGTAAAGGCTAACACGAAAACTCTTAACTTAATAAGGTGTACTTGAAATTTTGACGCATTTTGGTTTATCATGGATTTTATTTCCTCCTTTGCCCGTTGTATTTGTTCGTCTGTTGCAAGGAGTATTTGGTTTTTATCAGCGTCTATGAATTTTAGGCTTAGTAGAGCGTATCGCTGGAGTTCCCAAGGTTTGGTTTTTGGTAGAATTTTCACAACTCCGCTCTTTTCCATTTTCTTAAGTATTGTTTGAGTTTTGCGGATGGTTTGAACATCATTTACTTTCTCTTCTCCATGTAATCTTTTGATTAAATCCTTAACGTTTGGGAAATATAACTCAAGTTGGAATTTTGCTATAGCTTTGGATAATTCATACTGATACTCTCCTTCTCGCAGGCGTATGCTAACAGCTTTGTAGTCTGAGTTTAACGAGTCTTGTAGTAATTGTATCTCTTTTTCTGTTAGCTTAATGTATGACATAATTTCAACCGTTTCAACTGAAATAGTTTAAGCAGTGGTGCATATATATTTTTCAACGACGGTCCTAAAGGAATCGCTATATTCAATGTTTTCCATGGAAACAACTCTTATCTCATTAAAATTGCACATTCAGATAATGGTGTTTAAATGGAGATTGTTTTAGATGAAAAATATTCGTTTATTTACAGAGCTTCTACATATAGAGCTCCTATTTTTGGTAAGAAATATAGAAGTTCCTTTGAGATTGTTGCTCTAATACTTCAAACGGCTAACCGAGGAGCTAGTCAATTTACCATAGCAAACCGTCTTAAAACAAATTATATTTTGCTCCAGAAATATTTGAATTATCTAAGAAGCATAGGTTTTGTTGACGTAATACACGATGGAAACCATGTTTTCTATAAGACTAGCGAGAAAGGTTTTGAGTTTTTAAGGTTATACCATGATCTTTTAAAGATGATTTGTGATGTTGAAGCTACCACTTGAAAATAGCTTGTTAAAAGTAAACAATGTTACTTGGGGAAAGGCGGGCGGAGTCTGTTACGATTTTTCTTTCCCTTCTCCTTCCACTTGAAGTCTAATCCGCCTGCCCCCTAAAATTAGTTATGTTGGAGTCGTACGCCTTATTGGGGCTTCCATTCAAAGTGTTAGTAAGATCATCGCATCGACTATTCTGAACTCTAATTCCAGTGGCGAGAAATGACAAGATATAACTTAGTCGTCAGTTCGCCCGTCGAGTCATATCACAGCCTAAAAAGGCTCTATTGACTCTCCACTTCATCATCCAAAAATAACAAGAGTGTGACGTGCTTTTAGGATTTTCCCTTCTCGTTCCTTTTCAGCATGGAAAGATGTTCATCCAACGCCATTTCCACGTTTCATTCAAAACGTGACTCGCCGAAGTTTCGTTCCACTAGTTTACGAACCTTTTAAGCGTGACCTTTGCGAACAAGACAAGCGTGGCTGATATCCATAATTTCTTCCGGTCGAAATAGTCCACCATGATGTCTGAGACTTTCGCCATGAACAGCTGATAAGTTTTATCTGAAAACACTTTACTATAGCTTGTGTGGAGCGTGGATAGGATGGATGTTTTTGAAGCTATTAAGGGGCGGCGAAGCATACGGGCATATAAGGCGGTAGATGTTCCCGAGGAGACCGTAGAGAAACTCATAGATGCAGCCAGATGGGCTCCCTCAGCTGGAAACCTTCAACCTTGGGAATTTATTGTTGTGCGGAACCCTGAAACAAAGAGGAGGTTGGCTGAAGCTGCGCTGGGGCAGTCTTTCATTGAAGAGGCTCCGGTGGTTATTGTTGTTTGCGCAGACGAGGAGCGTTCCGCTAGCGGTTACGGTGTAAGGGGGAGAACCCTCTACTGCATACAGGACACGGCTGCAGCCATACAGAACATCCATTTAGCCGCTTACGCCTTGGGCTTGGGCACATGCTGGGTTGGAGCCTTCAGAGAAAATGAAGCCAAAAAAATCTTAGATATTCCAGATGGTGTGAGGCCTGTAGCCATAATTCCAGTCGGCTTTCCAGCCGAGTCCCCTCAGCCCAGAAGCAGAAGACCGTTGAAGCAGATAATTCACTACGAGAAATTCTAGGCGGCGTGAATGCTTTGAAAATGCGAAGCTACTACCTGGGCGAGCTCACGTGGGTTGATGTTAAGGAATTCCTTAAGAAACATAAAACCATCATAGTTCCGGTTGGAAGCTGCGAGCAGCATGGGCCGCACCTGCCCCTTGACACAGACGCCTACGACGCTTTTTGGCTTTCCATGAAGGCTGCTGAAAAAGCCCAATGCGCCCTTATTGCTCCACCAATCTACTACGGCGTCTCGTTGCACCATATGGATTTTCCAGGAACAATAACACTTAGCCCCCAAACCTTGGAACAAACGGCATACGAGATAGGCCTGAGCCTAACAGAACATGGTTTCAAGAGAATTCTTTTTGAAAACGGCCATGGCGGAAATACCCCGTCCCTGGAGGCGGCGGCCCAAAGGCTGAAAATTGAAACAGACGCTTTTGTGGTTGTGGACACAGTTAGCCTAATACCCGACTTCATAGAGCAAAACATTGAGACGCCCTTCGACGCCCACGCTGGAGAATTTGAAACATCCACGACCTTGGCGAACCGTGAAAACGCTGTAGTTAAAGAGCGGATAACAAAGCCAAAACTAAGCCTTCCGAAATCAAAATATATGAAAATCGGGCTGAAAGAAGCGGGACCAAAAGTTTCATGGGCATTCCGGACAAAGGAGATAAGTGACACGGGCGTCATAGGCGACCCCACAAAAGCTTCAAAGGAAAAAGGTGAAAAAGCCTGGCAGCTCGCCATAGAAAGGCTGGCGGAACTTTTAAAAGAGCTAGATAACATGTAAAACGCGAAAAAGGTTAAGACACCAACTTTTATCCAAAATCCCCGCATACAAGTATTATGCGAGGAAAACTTTTCCTGCTGGAGTTTAGGGAAAAGGTAAAATTCTTTATAATGCGGAAACTTCGGCTAGTCAAACTTAATATAGCCGGCTGGTTCTATCACCCTTTTGAGGAGTCGTTTTGCTGTACTCTGATATCGCCGAAGTTTACGAGAAAATTGAGGCTACGACGAAGAGGCTTGAAATGACTGACCTGCTAGTGGGTTTGCTGAGAAAAACTCCTAAGGAGTTAATTGACAAAGTTGTTTACTTAACGCAGGGGAAAATTTACCCAGACTTTGTTAAGCTTGAGATAGGTGTGGCTGAAAGGCTTGCCATAAAGGCTTTAGCCCACGCCTCCGGTTGGCATGAAAACGAAATCGAGGAGGACTTGAAGAAAACCGGCGACATAGGCGAGACAGCCCAAAACTTCATTGCAAGGAAAAAACAGGTGACATTCTTCCGAAAACCGTTGACGGTACAGAGAGTTTACGAAACCTTTGACAAAATGGCGAGGGCATCCGGCCCTGGGGCCATAGACACTAAGGTGACTCTTTTAGCCGGGCTTTTGGCCGACGCTACCCCGAAAGAGGCCAAGTACATAATGCGAACCGTCACCGGAAACCTTCGTTTGGGCATTGCGGACATGACTGTGCTGGACGCTTTGGCAATAGCGTACGGCGGCGGCAAAGAAACCCGCGAACTGGTGGAACGCGCCTACAACATATCATCAGACCTCGGAAGAGTCGCCAAAGTCCTAGCTGAGGAAGGCCTTGAAGGTATTAAGAAGTTTAAGGTTATTGTTGGCAACCCTATAAGGCCTATGCTTGCTGAGAGGCTTTCTTCTCCGGAGGAAATTCTTGAAAAGCTCGGCGGGAAATGTGTGGCCGAGTATAAGTATGATGGTGAACGCATCCAGGCCCATAAAAGGGGAGACGAGGTAATCCTTTTCTCGAGAAGGCTTGAGGACATTTCAGACCAGTATCCGGACGCCATTGAGCTTTTGAGGAGGCATGTTTTGGCAAAAGAGGCCATTGTGGAGGGCGAATGTGTAGCCGTAAACCCCGACACAGGCGAGATGATGCCCTTCCAGGAGCTTATGCATCGCCGGCGCAAGTACGGCATTGAAAAGGCTATGGAGGAATACCCCGTTTCGCTTTTCATGTTCGACGCTTTATACGTTGACGGAAAAGACTTAACCCTCGAGCCCTACCCTGTCCGGCGGGAAACCCTTGAAAGCATAATTCAAGAGGGCGAAAGAATAAAAATTGCCAAATCCATTACCACGGGCGACATTAAGGTGCTCGAAAACTTCTTCCTAGAAGCTATAGAAAACGGCTGCGAAGGTCTTATGTGCAAGTCCATAGCTCAAGACTCCATATACCAGGCGGGCGCAAGGGGCTGGCTCTGGATTAAATATAAACGTGACTATAAAAGCGAAATGACGGACACCGTTGACCTGGTTGTGGTGGGCGCCTTCCACGGGCGTGGAAAACGGGCAGGAACCTATGGCGCATTGCTGCTTGCAGCCTACAACCCAGAAAATGATACCTTCGAAACTGTATGTAAATGTGGAACAGGCTTCACAGATGAAGATCTGGCGAAACTGCCGGAAATGATGAAGAAGCATGTCATACCCCACAAACACCCAAGGGTAAACTCGCTAATAGATGCAGACGTCTGGTTTGAACCAAAGGTGGTCATAGAAGTCCTAGGCGCAGAAATAACCCTAAGCCCCATCCACACATGCGCCCTAAACAGAATACGCCAAGGAAACGGCCTAGCCATACGCTTCCCAAGGTTTACAGGCAACTTCCGACTTGACAAGGCGGCGGAAGACGCAACAACTTCAAACGAGATTGTTGAAATGTACCAGAAACAGTTGAAGAAGATAGCTGAAGGTTGAAGTTAAAGCCTTTCTTCTACGAATTCTCGGGCTTTTTTCAAAATTCTTCTGCATTTTTAACTAATAATTGCACTTCGTCTCTGCCAAACGTTATGCCTATTTCGTAGTTGCTGCTTTCCCTCATTTCGAAGGCTCTTCTAAAGTATTGTGCAAACTTTTGTCTAACATTTTTGTTTTTACAATTCTTAAGCCGAATCCGAAATTAGGCCTGAGTGGGTTCTTGCATCGAATCCTAATGTGTTGAGCATGGCTTTGGCTGCGTGGAAGAAAACGTAATAAGCCCTGTTTACAGCATCTTCTAACATGCCCTTTTCTAAAAGGAGTTTAGCCGCCTTTAACCTTGCTTTTGCTGCTTTAAGTTCTTCCTTTATTCGAATTTTAACGTCTTCTTCCATTGTATATCACTATTCCTTTTTCGATTTGATCTATTAGCGGGCTTTTCCTCCTCTTAAGTTCCTCTTCATCGATGAACTTGATGGATACGAGTTTTCCATGTTCTATAAGTATTTTGTCGGCGATGGATTGGGCAAGCTCCATTAATTTTTAATCCTTCGTTATTATTGCTAAGTCGATATCCGAGTCTAGCCTATAATTGCCTTTAGCCACGGAACCGAAAAGTATGATTTTTGCCTTTTTGCCCACCGGTTCAAATTCTTTTAGTATTTCTTAATGAAATTTTAACATTTGAGGACTTTTAGGTTTAGTGAGAGTGTGCATATGGCATAGGCTGAGCTTCTTAATTTTGGGTTAACCTATTTTTGGGATAGTGGTATTCTTTTGAGACCGGGTACTTTATCGAAGGCGTAATCGTCTGAAATAACTTGGCGGTCTAATGTTAACGCGGAGGCTGCTAAGAGACTGTCGAAATAGCTTAGGCCGTAATTTTCTTCAATTTCACTTTGGAATGCTAGTAAACTTAGGCTTAGGGTTTTGGCTTCTTTAACATTATTTCGTTTTAATACTTCATATAATGCCAAAAGTGCCATCTTCACCTGGGATGGGTTTCTGCCACGAGCTCTGAGAACTGCTTGAAATTCGAGGGCAGCGGTGTCAGGCACCATGAGGTTGCTAACTTCTTTGAGCAGCCTAATGGCATTTTGGTGTTTGCAGTCTTTTGGGTTTAAAGCGAAAAGGAATTCAGTGTCAGCAACCGGCATGGCTCCTCAGCCATCTTTCAGCTTTAGCCTCATCCTTTTCCTCCTCGTAAGGCTCTCCTACAATTTTTTCCAGCACTTGGTAGGGATCCCAAGGCAAAGGTTCGATGATTATCCTGTTGTTCTCAATGCGAATCAAAACCCTCTGTCCCTCCTTAAGCGCCAGCTCTTCCCTAATAGCCTTAGGTATCACCAAAGTGTATCTTCTGCCGATAACAGATTCTTCAGACACTTTTAACACGTACGTATAAATATATGAATGTCAGATAAAAAGTTTCTTGTCACGAATAAATGAGTTGATGGAGGGTTTACCATATTTTACGTATCTGTATGCTGGAAACACTATAAATGTGGTGCATTTCCTTCCATATATTCCACCATTATGGAAGAAATATTAAGCGTTGACGAGCAGGACAGGGTTGTTCTTCCCGCTTACATTCGAAAGGCTATGGGGATAAGGGTTAAGCGTAAGGCTCACATCTAGCCTAACAAAAATATTTTTAATGATTATTTATAGCGAATAGCATGGTATGTCACGTGTGAAAATTAAGGGTGTGCTTGTTTTATTGCCTAAAAAACTTGTTAAAAACAACATTTTTCAACGTTTTATAGCCCTAAAAACCAAAATAAAATTTGACAAGCAAAATTCCTTGAACATTCTTAACGGTTTGAGTGCGCTTTCAGTCATTAATAGCGTGATTATGATTGGTGAAGTCTGGGGACTGATCTTTAATTAGCGTTTGTCCCTGTTGGATTATAACTTTGCTTTTATAGGTAATTTTTGCTTGTCAGATTTAGTCAAAGCGTTCCTAAACTCAGGAACGCTTATATGTTTTCCATACCCATTTTTTATGATAAAGATGGATGATTTGAAGCGGGAGTTTCTTGAGCTTCTTGATAGGGACTTGGAGTTTCGCTATGCTGTAGCAGGTTACTTGGGGTTGTCAGAGATTTTAAAGAGGTTGGATGCAATAGCCGAAGAACAGGTTAGGCTTAGGGAGGAGCAGATCAGCCTTAGGGAGGAACAGAAGAACATTTGGAAGGAGATTGTTGCAATTAAGGAGGAGCAGGTTAGGCTTAGGGAGGACTTTAATAAGCTTAGGGAAGATTTTAATGAACTCAGAAGAGAGCAGGTTAGGCTTAGGGAGGACTTCAACAAGCTTAGGGAAGAGCAGATTAGGTTAAGAGAAGACTTCAACAGACTCAGGGAAGATTTTAATAAGATGTTTATGGCTTTCGACGTGAGGCTCAGCAGGGTTGAGGGAACACTCCAGAAACTTACACTCGATGTTGAGGATGAAGCCAGATCGATTATTAAGTATAGGCTTAAAAAGGATTTCGGCATTGAAATGGACTTGGCCCCACTTTTTCTGCCTGAGCTTGAACTTAACATTTATGGTGTTTCAGGTGATGTTTGCGTTGTCGGCGAGGCAACGGTTAGGGCTGGAAGGGGCATTTTAGACGCACTTTTAAATAAGATAGAGGTTCTGAAGGCGAAGTATCCTGAGAAGCTTAGGAAGAGGCTTATACCCGTGATATACGTTTGCCTACCCATGCCTGAACTTGTTGAGGAGGCTGCGAGGAGGAAGGTTTGGGTTTTAAAGGCTACACAAGACTTCTGCAAGCCTGAAAAAGCCTGAAAATGCCATTTTGAATTTTCTTGGTTAAGCTCTTTTAAGAGCCTTTCATACAGCCCCCTCACAATGATTTTTCTAGCCTTTACGATTAGGAATTCTTCATCTAATCCCTCGCTTAATGCCCTTTCCTCATCGTTTGTTAGTGCTCTTAGCCCGTTCTAAAACCCTTGTACTTTAAGATTGGAGGCGCAAAGTTTTAGAGCAATTTGACACAAAAACTTCCGAACACTTGCTTAGCGAGTTGCGTGAGCGTTCGTAGAGCTTTGAAGGAGAGCCAAGCTTCATCCGCAATATTACAAGCAGCATTACATGGAGATTTGGAACGACCCTGAGCTTGAGCCTACGCGTTCTCTTTTCAACAAAAGTCTAGATAACCACAATAGTTCTTAGCGTGTGCAAACCCGCTTGAAATAGCTTGAGAAGGTATTTTTTACTACTTTCTCCTCTTCACTTAGGCGAATCCAAAAAGGCACGAAAAGTAAGACTGATCCTTTGCGAAAGCTGTTATCCAACCTTTTTGTAAACGGTTAGAAGAGAGTTTCACAAATTTTATAAACTTTTGGTTGCAATTATTATATGCCCAGAAGAAAAACGTCTGGGTATCTAAGAGTAAAGGAGGAGAAAGGAAAGTGGAAAACAAGCCAATAGCAGCGGTATTAATGCTTCTAACACTCTTGGTAAGTGCAATGGCGATTGCGTTGCCCGCCGTGCCGGTAATGGCTAGTGACGGTGTGCT
>Ga0207433_10001169_pt1 | contig 57412 bp, 67 predicted proteins | sample YelNatPaOPGAMG01_FD_187559 | JGI IMG/M metagenome (GOLD analysis project Ga0207433, IMG submission 187559) | Hot spring thermophilic microbial communities from Obsidian Pool, Yellowstone National Park, USA - OP-RAMG-01 (SPAdes) (version 3) | ecosystem: Environmental > Aquatic > Thermal springs...
CTGAAGGGACTGATGAATGGAACAAGTACAGGACAGACAAGTGTGACCCAGTAAGGGAATCAGATTGCATATACTGCAATGCATGCGTTACAGCATGCCCAGTAAGTGCAATATCAATTGCAATGAGGAAATAGTTTGTTTGTTTTTATGCAGTCATATGGTGGGTTTGGAAATGTCTGATCTTGATAAGGATAATACTGAAGAAATATCAAGGGTCATTCTTCCGAACCCCAATAAGGGAGAAATGTTTGGAATTGTTGAAAAATTACTCGGGAGCTCTAGGCTCATGGTAATTTGCGCTGACGGAAAAACCCGGACTGGAAGGATACCAGGCAAGATAAGAAAGAGGATGTGGATGAGGGAGGGCGATTTGGTAATCGTTAAGCCTTGGAGTTTCCAAGATGACAGGGCTGATGTTCCATTCAGGTACACAAAAACTCAGGCCTCATATCTTTCTAGAAATCAGATTCTTCCGGAGATTCTGGATGTATTCAAGTGATGACGAAGGAAGAAAAAAAGTTGAAGAGCGACTGAAAGAAACACAAAAAGTGTTTGGATATGTTTTCGACAGCTATTCGCTTCTGAATATCTATAAGCTCTTCACGGATAAAATCATAAGGAAATTTGAATTTCCAATAGCTTCTGGCAAGGAAAGCCTTGTTTTCGCTTCCTCACTGGGGAATCGCTTCTATGCTGTTAAGATTTACAAAACTGTTGCCAGCACGTTCAAGAATATAGAAAGGTACGGGGGTCAGAGATGGGGGATACAGAATACCAAGAACAAGAGGAAGTTCATATCCCAGTGGGCATATAGGGAATTCAGGAATCTCCTTACAGCATACTCCTCCCAAGTATTGACACCTAGGCCTGAAAAGGTAATTGGAAATGTCTTGGTAATGCAATATCTAGGAACTAAACGGAGACCAGCTCCAGTCTTGAAGGATTTTCCAGTAAACGATAAGCTGGTTAGCGATGTATTTGGATCAATGCGATTGCTCTACAGGAAAGCTAAGCTTGTCCATGGAGACCTCAGTGAATATAACTTCCTCGTTTACAGAGGAAAGCCATACATGATAGATTTAGCTCAAGCCGTATCGTCGAAGGACACAATGGCTCTTCCGCTTCTGCGCAGAGATATAAACAACATGATAAAATTTTTTAATAGATCAGGATATCCGTTTGACGAAGATAAAATATTAGGATTTGTAATGGGTGAGCTCGATGATTTCAGTTAGAATACCGCAGGACAGGATCGGTGTTCTCATAGGAAAAAAAGGCGCAACAAAGGAGAAAATTGAAAAATTATCAGGGATATCTATGTCGATAGATTCAGAAGAAGGTGAGATAACTTTGGACGACTCAAAGGTTAACGACATTGAAATGTCACTCAAAGTGAGGGATGTTGTCAGGGCAATTGGAAGGGGATTCTCACCACAGAGGGCAATGAGATTATTTGACACCGGGACGTATCTTGAAATTATTGACCTCAAGGATTTTACGGGGAAAAATTCAAAGAGAAGCAAGACTGTAAAGGGGAGGTTGATTGGAACGGGGGGAAAGACTCGCGAACTGATTGAAGAGCTGTCAGAGTCTTACGTTTCAATCTACGGAAACACTGTTTCCCTGATAGGAGACTACATCCAGAACGAGGTATCAAGAGAAAGCATTCTTATGATTCTTCAGGGAAGTGAACACAGCACTGTATACAAGTATCTGGAAAGAAAGAGAAAGGATCTAAGATTGTCAAGATTGGATTCTATTTGAATCAACATATCCTTGCAATAATGTCTGCAAGCCTGAGAGGTTCAGGAATCAGTCCATTTACAGTGGTCTGCCTGATAAACTTGTATGCAATCTCCTCCTCGATGCCTTCGCATTGAACTAATATTGACCCAAATTTCGTGAATTTTCTGTTGAAGAGATCAAATCGTAGTTGCCAATCTGGAAAATGTTTCTTTAGCGCTGCCTTTATGTTTTCAATATTGGGTTCATGATCAAGAACGTTAATAACTGGAATATGTGTTTTCTCTGAAACAGTCCTGATATCTAGTATGTTGAACCCAGCAAATGTTATACCCTTTATCATTATAACGCCTATTCCGGAACCCTTTTCCTCAATTGCCTCAAGAATTTTTTCAGTTACATCCATTCCGTCAACGGTGATCTGTCTCTTTACTGTAGATTCTAGATACAGATCTTTTCTCATTATGACCCCTATCAGGCTGCAAGATAAATCATCCCTTGAGAATGGGGAATCGTCAAACGCGAGAATTCGGGTATTTTTATTGAAAAGGGAATTGAGATCCATGAACAATCAACGTGAGTAATTATAATATATTTCTGCCATTAGGGGGAGAGTTACCGGCACCATGATTTTGTTCCGATAGAATAGATAGAATTTTAACTTGAAAGGAGATAATCAGTCAATGACTGACGAGATTGAGAAGTACTTTATAGAGAAGGGATGCCTCGTTGAGGAGAAGGTGATTAGGGAAATAGTAAGGAGGGGAGGCATCAACTATATAAGAAAAAATGAGAAAAGGCTAGACTTCTCAAAGCCTATATTTACAATGCTGAATCTTCCATCTGTAAACGAGTTTTCAATAGTTAAAGAGTTCAATCTTAATGGATTCCCTGGGGTAAGTTCCACTTTTGTAGACATTTTTAGAACAAGATATTCATTCCTTTCTTCAAAGATCAACGAAAGGACAAGAAATCACTTCTTTTCCCCTGTTTCAAAGATACACAGGGAAAAGGGTGAGGTATCCGTTTCCGGAGAAGTAATTAGCGTGACAACATCCAAGAAAGGTTACCTTATAGCCGAGATAGAAGATTTAGAAAAATCCATAAAGGTTATTTTTCCTAGGAATTTTAAGGAGATAATATTTCAGGATGAGGTCATAGGTATAACAGGAAATCTCTCGGATGATGGAAAGGCAATATTTGCTGAGAATATATACAGGCCAGAGGTTTCAAAGCAGCAGGTGAAGACGGAAGAGGGAGTGAAGGTCATGGTGGTGTCAGATATCCATGTAGGCTCGAAAAATTTCATGAATGACAGTTTCAAGGATATGATTGAATACACGAACAGCGAAGGAATATCATTCCTGATAATGAACGGAGACCTTGTGGATGGTATAGGTGTTTATCCAAACCAGGAAGATGATCTAGAAATAAGGGATGTTGTCAAGCAGTACAAAGAACTATCCAGACTCCTTATGGGTTTGAACAGCAATGTGAGGGTCGTGCTGATTCCAGGAAATCACGACATAGTTTATCCTACAGAGCCGCAGAATCCACTTCCAAAGGAAATTAGCTCCCTTTTTCCATCGAACGTCACCTCTCTTTCCAACCCTGTATGGGTAGAAATTGGGCAGAGAACATTTCTCCTTTATCACGGAACATCGATAATGGATTTTATTGAATCTATGCCCGGAACCACATTGAATGATTCGGGGAAGGTGATGAAGGAGATGCTCAGGAGAGGGCACCTTGCCCCAATTTACGGAAGAAATCTTTCATTCATTCCCCTGAAGGAGGATTATTACATCATAGACCCTGTTCCGGATGTTCTGATTACAGGGCACATTCATGATCATTCCATATCAAATTATAACGGCATTCTTACCATAAATGCATCTACATTTCAGGAACAAACGAGCTATCAAAAGATGATGAATTTTAATCCTAAGCCCGCCATAGGAACGGTCGTTGATACGTCCGACCTTTCTGTTTACACGGTGAAATTTTGAAGCTATGGGGGGCAGAGTTAAAGGTAGAAGGAATCCTTCACAGGATGGAACATGTAAATGCATTCGATTCCGTGGACAGAAGGGATTTTCTTCCCAAAGAGTACAGGGAATTTGCAGACCTTGACGAGCCAATTCCTATTTATTTTGGGCAAACACAAACTGCACCCCATATGGATGGCATCTTTATCGATTACGGAAACCCTTCTAAGGACGAGTCAGTGCTTGAGATAGGTTCAGGAACTGGTTACCTGACCAAGATCCTTTCACTTCTTAGCAGGACTGTGGTATCGATTGAACGCATACCAGAGCTCTCATTATCATCCTACAGAAACATTTCTAAATATGGAATGAAAAACATATATCTGGTCACAGGAAACATATACAAGATATGTTTCAAGATAAAATTTGATCTCATCTTGTCAACGGCAAGTTTTGATAAAGAGCCTCTCTTTCTCAGGAACTTGCTTAACGAAAATGGAAGATTAATCTATCCGCTCGGCTCTTCCCCCCCACAGAGACTGGTTATGTTTAACAGAGGAAAAAGGAAAGAAATTGGGTGGGTTTCATTCGTTAATATAGTTCACTGACTGTCAGAAATGCCATCTTCAGATACCATGAGCACTGCCTCTCCCTCCGGTAGATGAGGAGAATCTATAAGTCTGGCAATTCTTTTTCCCCCCTTGGATTTCCTCAGGTAAACGCGATAGGTGCTAGCGTGTCCGACTATGTTTCCACCAATGGATGTTGTAGGGTCTCCAAAGAACACGTCCGGTCTTGCAGCCACCTGATTTGTGACAGCAACTGCTGAATTATATATATCTCCAAATCTCAAAAGATCATGAAGATGCTTGTTAAGAAGTTGTTGTCTCTCGGCCAATGTACCTCTTCCAGTATATTCTGCCCTGAAATGTGCCGTAAGTGAATCAACTATCAACAATTTTACCGGAAACTTGTTAGTGAGTTCATATGCTTTCTCAACAAGTAGGATCTGATGGCTAGAATTATAAGCCCTAGCGACATGTATTTTCTTCAATACCTCCACAGGATCTAGTTCAATGTGCTTTGCCATCTGCACAATTCTTTCTGGTCTGAAAGTGTTCTCAGTGTCAATGAAAAGTACCTCGCCATTCAGGCCGTTCTTCTCGAGTGGAAGTGTGGCGTTTACCGCTAACTGATGCATTATCTGTGTCTTTCCAGATGCATACTCTCCAAAGAATTCTGTTATTGCTGCTGTTTCCACTCCGCCTCCAAGAAGGTCATCAAGTGCCTTGGATCCAGTGGTGAGTTTCTTTATCTCCTTCCTTCTCTCAAGTAGGACATCTCCTGATTCAAAATTTCCAATGTCAGCAGCTTTTCTAGCAGAGATTATGATTTTTGCTGCTATGTTTTCCCCAATTTCTGCTGCGTCTGCTACATCCTTCGGTGAGGCAACAGCCAGACTCATTATATCACCATATCCCGTTTCCCTGAGTTTCCCGGCTATTGATTCGCCGACCCCTGCGAGATCTTCTATATCCTTAACCTTTTTTTGTTTATCTGCCATAAGCAAGCTCCCCTATTTTCAACGTTCTGTCAGTCTTTTCAATTGATTTTTCTTTGCTCTCCAATTCAAACATCGATCTTAATGCATCAATGTTTTCCGGTACCACATCACTTTCCTGATGAACCGCCTGATAATAGAATAACTCATTTCCCTTAATGCTGACTGAATCATTCCATAGTACTATCTCGTATAGATCTGAGCGGGTCCTTCCCGTTTCCCTTGCTATATCCATTATCTGTGATGTGCTCTTCACTTCATCCTTTCCAGAGACAAACGCTATTCTTCTCAGCATTTTCCATTTTTCCATCACGTCTTCTTTACGAACTTGATTTGGGAATGTTACATTGACGAAGTGAACATGCATCAAAGTGGTCGGAACCTTAACAGCCATCGTTTGTATGTCCAATCCCTTTATTACGCTAGCTACATCTGGACCATGGTGTGAGGGAATTTTCAGATCAGGAACTATGGAGTTGATCGGGCCTTTTTTGTAATCGTCAGGATCGGTCGCCCTTCTCACAAGATTCGCTCTCACCTTGATTTTTCCGAAATCTGTGAGTGGAAACAATGTTCTAATGAGCGCGGTAGTATTGCACGACACAACACGAACGTAATCCTTTCCCCTTGCCTCGTCGTAGTTTGCATATGCGTTGAAGGATAAATTTGTCAGTTCGTGTTCTTCTCCTCCCTGGAACACTGCTTTTTTCTTTTCCTTTTCATAGATTGGCTTGTTTTTTTCTCCGTATCCTTCAGGTGTGGCATCAACTATTACGTCAGACTCGTCAAGGAGATTCTGGAGTGTTCCCTCCACCCTTATACCTGCTTCCTGGAATGAGTTCAAGGTATTCTTATCAGGAACAAATATCTTGAATTTCTTTCCGGCAACCAGAGACATATAGTTTGGATGAGCTTTCACAACTCCAACAACCTTCATATCATCCTGGTTCGTGATAGCTTCGGCTACCCTCTTTCCAATCGTGCCATATGCATTAATTCCAACCTTCAGCATTATATCCCGATTTGTTATCTCGAGCATCGTTAAAAGACTTTTCTCATGATAAGCCTGAACTGTTTCTGAAGACCAAAAATAAAGCCGGACAGAAAGTGTTCAAAATGCTCTCCCGGATCTGAAAAAATTACATACCGGATCAAATAAATCATACAGGAAACTGCAGCACATCCGGACCCTGCAATCATTCATAAAAAGAAATAATGGTGACAGGAAGAGAATCATTCCAAGCGTAGGAGGTGATCCATCCGCAGGTTCCCCTACGGATACCTTGTTATGACTTAGCCCTCCTCATCAATCTTGGATTCGAAGACACCAAAAAGTATCCCCTCATCCAGAACCAACTCGGATGGCTTGACAGGCGGTGTGTGCAAAGAGCAGGGGCATATTCACCGCGAGCTGTTGACTCGCGATTACTACGGAATCCAGCTTCGTGAGGGCGAATTACAGCCCTCAGTCTGAACTACGAACGGATTTCGAGATTGGCTCCTCTTTTCAGAGTCGCAGCCCATTGTTCCGTCCTTTGTAGCGCGCGTGTAGCCCAGGGAATTCGGGGCATACTGACCTGCCGTTGACCTCTCCTTCCTCCAGTTTAACACTGGCAGTCTCCACATAGTGCGTATTGTCTCGCGACATTACTAGCAAAAGTGGATGGGGGTCTCGCTCGTTATCACACTTAAGTGAACGCTTTACGGTACGAGCTGACGACGGCCATGCACCACTTCTCCATGTTATCGAGTAAGCTCTTCAGGCTGGCTCTCATACCATGGTCTTCCCTAGTGAGTTTTCCGGCGTTGAATCCAATTAAACCGCACGCTCCTCCCGTTGCGGTGCTCTCCCGCCAATTCCTTTAAGTTTCAGCCTTGCGACCATACTCCCCAAGCGGCCCACTTAACACCTTCGCTCCGGCACTGCCCTTTCCCGAAGAAAGGGCAACACCAAGTGGGCAGCGTTTACAGCTAGGACTACCCGGGTATCTGATCCGGTTTGCTCCCCTAGCCTTCGTCCCTCACCGTCGGAGTCGTTCTAGTAGAACGCCTTCGCCACCGGTCGTCCCCCCAGGATTACAGGATTTTACCCCTACCCCAGGAGTACCTTCTACTTCACCCGATCCCTAGTATTGCAGTCTCTCCAGCATTCCTACCGTTGAGCGGCAGGATTTACCCAGAGATTTACAAGACCGGCTACGGACGCTTTAGGCTCAATAATAGTGGCCACCACTTGAGCTGCGGGTATTACCGCGGCGGCTGGCACCCGTCTTACCCAGCTTTTATTCCCCGATCTTTTTAGGATCGAGAAAAGCTACCATCAAAAATGACAGTAGCACTCGAGTTCCCCTCGTCGCGCTTGCGCGCATTGCGAAGGTTTCGCGCCTGCTGCGCCCCGTAGGGCCTGGGTTCGTGTCTCAGAACCCATCTCCGGGCTACCCCTCTCAGGGCCCGTACCCGTCTTAGGCTATGTGGGCCTTTACCCCACCTACAACCTGATAGGCCGCAGACTCGTCCTCAGGCGTCGTAACTTTCAAACCTACAACATTCCAGTTTGCAGGTTCTATGGGGAATTAGCCTCAGTTTCCCAAGGTTATGCCCCACCTGAGGGTGGATTATCCGCGTGTTACTGAGCCGTAAGCCAGTACCTTTCGGCCTGTGACTCGCATGGCTTAGTCGGAACTCGATAGCAGTGACCGCCGGCAGGATCAACCGGAGTTGTTGATTCTACCGTAAATATTTGGATTGCGGAATGGATATTCTCTTCCCGTCTCAGATTCGATCATTTTCTTTTCGAATCCTCATTAATTTCGCCGTTCAGGAACCAAACTTTCATTATGCCCAAAAGGACTTTCAAGCTTGTCGCATGTAACGGCAAAAGACACTAAAGACAACACTGTATATTAGGTTTTGGTATGATCCAGTTTGAGTATTTTTAAAGGACTAGAGAATATAAAAATTTAATGAAGAAAAGCCGAGATCGACAAGCTAAAGGCATTATTTTTTTAAATGTCTCTTTTTGCAAAGATTGCTTTTATAACCATGAGGTTAAAATACTAGACATAACTTATTTTCCTAATGTTAGATAGTCCAGTAGACTGGATAATACTAATTGTCGTTGTGCTTATAGTGCTTGGTGGGTCCAAGAAAATACCTGAACTTGCAAGGTCCGTAGGAAGAGCCTTTGGCGAATTCAAGAAAGGACGAATGGAAGTCGAGAAGGAAATAAAGGAAGCTATGGAACAGACAAATCAGGAGCAGAAGACCACAGTTCAAAATACAACGCAACAATAAAGAATTATTTTTCTTTGAAAATTTATATTATTTATATTTTCAAATTTATTCTTTTGTCATCACTGAAGATATTAATATATCTGCATGATAGAAGATCTAACATCCCTGTATAGTCTTTTCGACCCTGAGTTTATTCCAGTTCCACCCCGAGAATTGTTCCCTCCCCTTGGGCATGTTGGTTTCGGGTGTAGTTATACCTGGATGCGTACATTCTAGAATGCCATTCCCCATTAAAATTGATTTGCTCTTCATCCACTATACTTTCCGCAGCTCATCCTCTACATTAAGGTCGGGGTTTTTCTGCCCACAAGATTGTAACAATTATTCTTGTTCATGGTAGAATTTCTTGGCCAGTAAAGCGCCTGAAAAGTAGAGAACAATGATTATCACTGCGATTGTCGTTTCCATTATACCTCCTGTTGCTCCAGGTGAAATGAGCAGGGCAATGAAAAAAGCTCCGACGACAGCATATCTCCAATTCTTTAGCCAAACTGATGGCGGAACTACTCTCAGATAAGAAAGAGCGAATACTACCACTGGGGTCTCGAAAACAAGCCCCATCCCTACTGTTATGAGGAGCACTATAGATATGAAATTCTTTACACCGATGGTGGGAAGAATGTGAAGGTCAATTGCAAATGAATAAATCACTTTCATCAGGAGAGGAATTATGAATATTAAGGCAAATACAGCTCCAGCTATGAATAAGATGAATATGGGGAATATAGAATAATTTATTGCCTTTTTCTCCCTAATGTAGAGAGCAGGTTCCGCAAATCGAAGTATCTGGTACACAAGTATGGGAATCACTACAGAGAGGGATGCTGCTAGAGATATGTAAACGTCACTAACCACGATATCAAACGGAGAAACGTTAATGAGAATCAGTCCCTTTGGCAAGAGTTTAACTTCCACGAGCCTGAATAATAAAACGGAGAAACTGCCGTAGAAAGATGGGAAAATATAATAAAATCTTATTCCATAAAAGAGAAATGGAACAGGTCCAGTCAGGAACAGTAAGAAGAATATTATAAGGAATAATATCACAGTTTTCTTTAGCCTACCCAGCAGCTCATCTAGGTATTTGAAAAATTTTCCACCAACCTCACTACCGACTGGACTCGTCATCTTCTTTTATCGACGAGAGGCAATGGAACTAAAAAAGTTATTGTTTGGGGGGATAGAGCATGAAACAAATTTTATTTCACAATGTAATGTGGCAATAATGGAAAGCAATATCATAGTTGCCTTGGATATCGAAGACAGAGATACCGCTGTGAAGGTGGCAAGGGAAGTGAGGGAATACGTCGCATTCTTTAAAATCGGATACCCATTGATCCTGAATTACGGGTTAAATATTCTGGATCATTTTTCCAGTTTGGGGAAGGTAATAGTTGATCTGAAAATTGCAGATATTCCTGAAATCTCTGGGGGTATTGCTCGGCGACTAACGCAGCATAAGGCAACTGGTGTTATTGTACATGGTTTCGTAGGAAGGGACGTAATCAGGGAAGTAAAAAAGGAAAGCAACCAGGTTTATGTTGTTGCCGAAATGTCACATCCCGGTAGTCTTGATATTCTGTCCGGTCAATCAAACAGAATAGCACTAATGGCTAAGGAGGAAGGAGTGGAAGGTCTTGTTGCACCTGCGACGAGGCCTGAGAGAATAAAGGTTTTGAAGGAAATATCTGGTCTGAAAATCCTCTCCCCTGGTGTTGGGACTCAGGGGGGAGATGCAAGAAAGGCTGTCGAATACGGTGCAGATTACCTGATTGTTGGTAGAAGCGTTACAATGTCTTCGGACCCGGAACAAAAAGTTAAAGAATTACTAGCAGAAAGGTGAAAGGGTTGCAACTAACAAGAGACGAAGAAAGGATATTCGATGGGGAAAAGGGTGAGCCGCAGAAAGTGGCTATAAGGCTACTGTATTCTTTAGGAGAGTTAGGAGGTGCTGACAGGTTGATTCCAATAAAGTCCGCACACATCTCCGGAGTATCATACAAAAACATAGGAGAAGGTGGAATACAGTTCCTAAGAAAGATGATGACAAAAGTAAAGGTCCCGACATCCTTGAATCCTCTTGGATTCGACATAGAAAATGGTGGCCCAGTAGAAATTGATCAAAATTTCCATAAGAAACAGATGGAAATAATTGACATATATAGAGAAATGGGGATAATGGAAAGCTATACATGTACTCCATACTATTTTTACAATAAACCATCGTTCGGTGACCATATATCATGGGCTGAAAGCTCGGCAATTATCTATGTAAATTCTCTCATCGGGGCAAGAACAAATAGGGAAAGCGGCCCTTCTGCCCTTGCTGCTGCTATAATCGGCAAGACGCCTGATCATGGATTGCACAGGAACGATGGGAGGAAAGCATCAGTCATTGTCAATGTAGATTCTGAACTTGATTACACGGGGTTTGCCGCTTTGGGGCTTTATCTTGGACCAAAACTTAACAGATCAATTGCCCTCATTCGTGGCCAGAGAAAGGCCAGCGATCTAGAACTCAAGGCATTTTCTGCTGCTCTATCTGCGGTATCATCTGTTCCCATGTTCCATGTTGAAGGAGTTACTCCAGAATACAATCTTGTCTCTGATGGAGCAGAGGTAATAAATGTTGACAAAGGTTCTATTGATGAAACAATATCTAAGAATTCATCAAAGGAGGAGCCTGAGTTGATTGCAATAGGTTGCCCTCATCTGTCAGCGGAAGAACTATCGTACATCGCTGGCTTAGTCAAGGGGAAGAAGAAAGTAGGACCAGATCTTTTTCTATTCACATCGAGAGAGGTAAAGGAGAACTCAAAAGATGCGGTTAAGACTATCGAAAACTTCGGAGGGAAGGTGTTCGTTGATACGTGCATGGTCGTCTCTCCTTTAAGCAATTCGTATGGTAAGACGGGGACAAATTCAGGAAAGGCAACATTTTATCTTCCACTCAGTGGATACGGGAACCAGAAGGTAACGTTCACCGGAATAATGGACCTGCTGAAATGGGTGATTGGATGATTAAAGGAAGGGGGCTTGCTCCTGGTAAGAGTAGGGGAGCTGCAGTAGTTTGTGATCAATTCATTTCCCCCCTTGGTGAGATAGGCCGTGACGGGACCTTGAACAACTCAAACTGTCAAGGAATGAAATTACCAGGGAAAATTTTTGTTTTCAAAGGGGGGAAAGGTTCAACGGTAGGTTCATACGTGTTCTTGGATCTAAAGGGTAGGGGACTTGCCCCTGCCGGAATAATAAATGAAAGTGCGGAACAGATGATAGTGACAGGTGCCACAATCTCAGAAATACCGATGGTTGACTCCATCCCGATAGATATTTTCTACAATGGTGATATCATAACGATTGATGGAAAAAGCGGGAACGTATCAATAGAAAACGTGACTAAAAAGAAGATCACAACAGTCTACCTGATGAGGGGCGACAGATTATTGCTCATGAAGAGGTCAGACAGGGTATCTACTTATCCATCGCAATATGGCGGGATTTCAGGATATATGGAGGCCAACGAAAATCCGGAGCAAACAGGTAAGAGAGAGATTCTTGAGGAAACTGGGATTTCAGATGCTGAGACCGTTGCAGAGGGAAAGGCAATATATGTGAGGAATAACAACGTTATTTTCGAAATTTATCCCGTGTTAATGGTTACATCTATGGAGAGAGTGGAACTCAATTGGGAAAATTCTGGTTATGAATGGATTAAATATGACTCTGTTGACAAGTATGAAACAGTTCCAAAATTTGCTAAAACTTTCCAGACTTTTTTACCTGTGATCAGACAAGGCAAACTGCAACAATAGCGGAAGTGGCGGGGCCACGATTCAGGGAGCTTTCAACTATTGACATCGTTCAATCTAATACTTTTTTCCATATTAGATGGGCTGAGGAACATCCTATCCTTTTGGGCGAAGGGGGCGTCTGATGATCTAAACTGGGTAAGATATGATAAAGGAAATATATAGCATTAAAATAATGGGAAAATGCATATTAAAGAGGCACTAGCAGACAGTCTTGTCTCGGCCAGGGTAGTAGTGAGAGGCTGGATCTATCGTTGGAGGGAATCTGGAAGCATCATTTTCATAATTCTGAGGGATTCTACCGGCATCATTCAGATTATTGTTGAAAAGGGAAAAGTCACAGACCAAGAATTTGAGACTGTCAGAATGTCTACAATAGAAAGTTCGATAGAAGTCGAAGGAATCCTAGTGAAAGAAGGTAAAGCCGTAACAGGATATGAAATACATGCGGAAAGGATAAAAATATTCCAGATAGCGGAAAAGTTTCCTATAACGAAGGACAAGAGTGACGAATTCCTGCTTGACATCAGGCACCTCTGGCTCCGGAGTAGGGAAATGACTGCAATACTGAAAATCAGGGAGACAGTGCTGGAATCGATAAGAAGTTTCATGAAGGAGAAAGAATATTACGAGGTCCAGCCCCCTATGTTTGTAGGAGCTTCTGTAGAAGGGGGGTCGACACTCTTTGAAGTGCCATATTTTGGAGATAAGGCATATTTGACACAGTCATCGCAGTTTTATCTTGAGGCATTCATATATTCGCTGGAATCGGTCTACACAATTTCTCCCTCCTTCAGGGCCGAGAAATCTCGCACAAGGCGGCACGTAACTGAATTCACTCATTTTGAGGCAGAAGCAGCCTGGATGAGCAACAGGCAAATGATGGAATTTGAGGAAGAACTCATAGTATCGATTGCAAACATTCTGTCAACCTCTAGGAGAGATGAACTTGAATTATTGAAGAGGGACATAGAGAAACTGAAAATGATAGAGAAGCCATTCTACAGGTACAGTTACGAAAAGATAATCGAACTGGGCAGAGAAAAGGGACTGGATCTGCCTGACGTGATAGATCTGGGTGAGAGAGAGGAACGCGAGATCACTTCAACATTTGATAAGCCTATATTCATTTACGGTTTTCCATCATCAATCAAGCCATTTTACCATCGTCCCGATCCGGATAACCCAGGACATGTGCTAAACCACGATCTTCTAGCCCCTGAAGGATATGGGGAAATAGTTGGCGGTGGTGAGAGGATATGGAACAAGGATGAACTCATTGCCAGGATAAAGGAAAATAACCTAAATCCTGAAGATTATAAATGGTACGTGGACATAAGGAGATACGGTAGCGTTCCACACTCTGGCTTTGGATTGGGCATAGATAGGATGATTACTTGGATGACAGGGTTAGACCACATAAATAAGGTTATACCATTTCCCAGGACAATCAGGAGGCTCACTCCTTGATTGATGTGCAAGACAGTACGTTTGCAGATGGAAATACAACATTTTTTTATCGGAGATGCTTATAACGAGTTGTGAGATGTGCTTTTTCAGATTTGACGGGTACATGCCATTATAAATATCCCGGTTATAAATGCATTGAAGAGGAATGCGAGGTATGGGGAATTTACAACGTAATGGAAAAGGAGTGTGTCTATCTGGACCAGTACGGGTGCTCAAAATTGAATCTTCTGGCGTGTAAGGGGAAGGATAACTGTGTATTCTTCAGGGAATTTTTCGAGAAACCTTCTGAGGTCCCGCCCCCAAGGAAATTGAATAAGTAATTTAAGCAGATTTTGATATTCCTGTTACGAAGTGTATAATTTGCGGAAAGGAACTCAGTGGCTCCTCTTTCATATGTGAGGAATGCAGCAGAAAGAGTGAAAATAAGGATTATGTGAAAAGGGTGAAAGTGAAGAAGTGCCCTCACTGTGGTTCATTTGAGCTGGGTAAATGGACCAATAAATCAATGACAATTGATGACTTAGCGAACACAATTATCTCAAAAATGTTTGATGTGGGAGACCTGAAATATGAACTTAAAGGCAATGAACCCAACTATAGAGTAAAATTCTCTGGAAAAGACAATACTGATGGCAAGGATGTCAAAGGCGATTTTTCAATCATTATCTCTTCTTCCACCTGTCCAGCTTGTACGAAAAAGCTTGGCAACTACTATGAAGCTGTTCTCCAAATCAGGGGTGGAACAGAAGAAACAGCTAAAGCTGCTACTGATTTCTCTGTTAAATCTGTGGAAGAGCAGGGATCAAGCGATATATTTATTACCAAGGTATTGAAGATCAAGGAAGGGTACGATCTGTATCTTTCTAATAAACAGTATGCAAGGGCCACTGGAAAGCAATTAACCGATAAATTCGGTGGATCATATAAAGAAACGTCTCACCTGGTTGGACGTAAGAACGGAACGGATCTTTACCGCATTACAATTTCAATCAGAATTCCAGGTTTTCAGCCTGGAGATATAATCAAACTCAATGGCCGTATTTATGAAATAGAAGGCATCAGGAGAAACAAAGTTATGCTGTTTGATCTAGTAATGAAAACTCAGGAAATATTCAAACTCTCTGAAATAGAGGATTATATGCTATGGAAGAGAGAACGTACTGTCAAGGAAGCAGATGTTATCTATAGAGAAGGAAATACCGCCTACATACTGGATCCCTCAGATTTCAAAGAAAAGGCCGTAATCGATTCGAGGAAAGCGAAAACTATAAAGATAGCAAGGGTAGACGATGAAATATATGTCCTACCTGACAAGTCATAGTCTGCTGCAAATGATCATGCCTTCTCAAGTTCTATGATTATAGTATGATCAGATACATTCCATGTTTTGCTCATTCCCTTTATGTCATTCTTAATTGCGGCCTGTGTGCTTTCGAGGATGTATTTCTGATATGATCGCATTGTCTCCTCTATTTCATTGTCTCCCTTCACGCTAACGTATATCCTGTCAGTGTATTTCAGGTCTGCATCTTTCCGCATGCTCTGGATTCTTCTCACAATTTCTCTTGCCATTCCCTCGAGATAAAGTTCCCTGTCAATATCCGTGCTGACTAAAACTTCGTTGCCAGATTCAGGATCGGAAACGTAATTCCCTACCAATCTTTCTTCAACAAGTACATCCTCTTTTCTAATGGTATTTCCCAATATCTGAACTTCGCCAGAGACCTGAAATTCTGCCTGCCTGTCCTCCCGCTCAAACTCAATCTCTGCCGCCTCCAGATCTTTTCCGAATTTTTTACCTGCAACCTTCTTGTTGAGTTCAAATTTCCTGGTAAGGTACTTGTCGATGCTGTCTATTCTAATAATCTTGGCGTTCAGTTCCTTTGCAATCAACTCTCCATATTTTTTCACTATTTCCTCATATTTTCCAGATGTTATCACAATTTCTCTCACAGGGCGCCTTAGTATCAGGCCATTCTTCTGTCTTATTCTTCTGCCAGTTTCAACTATTCCCTTCACAATGTGCATTTCGTCGAGGAGAGTTTCATCATACCCAGTAGCTTCCGGAAAATCAGAAAGATGTACCGATTCTTCACCAGTCATCTTTGAAAAAATATAGTCGGAGAAGTATGGAGCGAATGGTGCCAGCATCTTAACTATGCTAAGAAGTGAATAATAAGTGACGTAGTATGATGACCTCTTATCTTCATTTATTGTGTTACTCCAGAATCTGTCCCTTGATAATCTGAGGTACCACTGGCTGAGTTCCATGGACAGTTCCATTATTTGGTCAAGAGCCAGATGCGGCTCGTAATTATCTAAATGCTCTGTAACTAGTGAAATACATCTGTTAGTGCTTTCAAGCATCCATCTGTCAAGACTGTTTGTTATCTTTTCCTTCCCTGGAGTCCATCCATCCAGTCTTGCATTCGTGGAGAAAAGGAAGTACGAATTATATATTGTCCCCAGAAGTTTCCTGGAGAAATCTACTGCAGCATCTTCGGAAAATCTCTTTGGTTTCCAGGGAGGGCCTTCGAAGAAGAAAAGTCGCAGAGCATCTGTTCCCATTTTATCAATGAGTTCAATGGGATTCACCTTATCTCCGCGCGACTTGCTCATTTTCTCTCCCTGGGAGTTCAGGACAAATTCCATAACCACGACATTTCTGAATGCAGGCTTTCCGAATACAAGAGAGGATATAACGTGTAGTGAATAGAACCAACCCCTGGTCTGGTCTATTGCCTCACTTATGAAATCGACTGGATGATTTTCAAAGAATGCCTGCTGGTTTTCAAAAGGATAGTGAAACTGGGCGAAGAACGCAGATCCTGAATCAAACCACGTATCTATGGGATAAGGCTCTCTCTTCATCATTTCCCCACAATCTTTGCATCTTATCTGAATTTCATCTACCTTTGGCCGATGTAAATCAAAGTCGTCGGGGATGGAACTAGATCTGTCGAGTAATTCCTTTTTACTTCCAGGCACGAAAATGTGACCGTTCTTGCACGTCCATACGGGAAGTGGTGTCCCCCAGAATCTGTTCCTGGATAATGCCCAGTCTTTCCCCTCCTCCAGAAAATTCCCAAATCTCCCATCTCTTATGTAATCAGGTTTCCAGTTGATAGTTTTGTTTAACTGGACGATCTTATCCCTGGCCCTTGATACCCCTATAAACCAAGATTCAACAGGATAATATATCAATCTAGTGCCACATCTCCAGCAAAAGGGGTATGAGTGTGTGGCCTTCTCTGTCTTAAGGAGTTTCCCACTGGTTTTAAGATACTTTATGATTTCATCGCTTGCGGACTGGACGTCCATTCCTTCCCACGGTGATTCAAGTGATATCTTGCCACTTTCATTGACAGTAATGTACAACTCTCCATTTTCTCTCTTCATTACAGAATAATCATCTGCACCGAAGGCAGGAGCAGCATGAACTATGCCTGATCCATCATCTTTTGTGACAAAGTCCCCTCCAACGACGTACAATCCTGTTTTTAGTTTAAGAAAAGGTATAAGTTGTTCATATTTAGTCCCTATGAGTTCTTTACCACTTCTCCTTTCAAGAACTAAATAATCCTTGATTATGGATGGAGCTCTCTCTTCGGCCATCCATAATTTCAAGCCTTTATGCTCTACAAGAATGTAAGAGAGGTCTGGATTTACAACAAGATATTCATTAGCCGGAAGGGTCCAAGGTGTTGTTGTCCAGGCTACGAAATACTCATCCCTCCCCTCAACGTGAAATTTGACATATATGGAATAATCTTCAATCTCTCTGTATCCTTGGGCAACCTCATGAGTGCTGAGTGTTGTACCACATCTGGGGCAGTATGGGGATATCCTGAAGTCCTTGAAAAGCAGCCCTCTGTTGTATAATTCCTTCAGTGCCCACCACTCACTTTCTATGTACTTGTCATCCATTGTTATGTAGGCATTTCTGTAATCGACCCAGTAACCAAGTCTATTTGAGACCTCCTCCCATTGTTTGACATATTTGAAAACACTTTCCTTGCACAGTTTGTTGAATTTTGCTATACCCATTTTTTCGATCTCAGATTTATTTTTTATTCCAAGACTCTTTTCAACTTCAATTTCTACCGGGAGACCATGGCAGTCCCATCCCGCAATCCTCGGATTTATGTAGAACCCCTTCATTGTTTTGTATCTCAGAAAAAGATCCTTCATCGCCCTAGTCTCAGCATGGCCCACATGTGGAGGGCCATTAGCGGTCGGAGGCCCCTCTAAAAATGAAAATCTCTCCTTCCCTCTATTTCTCTCAAAAGATTTCTGCATGATATCATTTTCCTTCCAGTAAACAGAAATCTCCCTTTCTATGCTCAAAGGGTCAAAATACTGTGGTATTTCTTCCAACACGGACTACTCTATGTTCATCAGATTGATAATTTTTGCCATATTCATGAGGGTTTATAGAGAATAGAACTGTATTGAGAATCCCTATTAAAGGCATTTCACTTGGCGATTCTCTTTCTGTTCAGGTTGAATAGACAATATCTCTAACAGTTGGACCCCTATCTAAACCTTAAAATTTCCAATTAACAACAACAGTTAGGATAATCTGCAAAAGACTGTGGTTCTCCTTAACTTATTGTATACTCAGAAATGTTATTATCTTCTTTGAAGAGCCCGGGAAAACAAAAATAGAATCTTCAACAGTACGGAAATTGATAAATACAAAGTATGTCAGTCAGAATGTTTTCTTCTCAACCACCTTTGTGATAGTTTTTACAAGTTTTACTTCGTCTTTAGATAGGTCTTCTATTCCTATCCCAGGCTCCCGAAGAGCCTCCCTATACCCATCCTTGAATGGCAGAATGACTTTCCCCGATAGTGTATTTTTCATATCCATATCCGAGTCAAGATCTGTGAAGACTACATTTTTGGCAGAGAGGGCAAAATGGATACCTGCTCCTATTCCGAATGACCCTTCCATCATGCATCCAACCATATTTTCAATTCCTGCAGCTTCGCTGATATTAGCTATTTTGACTGCCCTTGAAATTCCTCCAGCTTTCATCAATTTTATATTGATCATATCCGCTGCCTTGTTTTTCACTACCCTGACAGCATCGAAAGGAGAGTGGACAGACTCATCTGCCATTATTGGAACGCTGGAATTATTTCTCACAAATGCTAGACCTTCAATATCGTGGGCAACGACTGGCTGCTCAACAAAATCAATTCCAAACTGTTCCATCCTTTTAATATTGAGAATGGCCTCCTTTGGCCTCCAGCCCTGGTTTGCATCCACAAAAAGCTGAGTGCCGGCACCTGCAACTCCCCTGATTGCCTCTATCCTATCTAGATCCTTGTCTATGTCAAGTCCCACCTTTATCTTTATTCTTTTTATTCCCTTCTTTTTCCACAATTTAGTCTTTTTTATTGCGTCCTTCTTATCCATTATTCCTATGGTAATATCAGTCAGGATTCTGTCTCTATAACCTCCTAAATATTTGTAGAGTTGCTTCCCATTTTCCTTTGACGTCAGGTCGTGCAATGCAATATCAAATGCTGCCTTTGCAGAGGTATTTCCGTAAACTGAATTATGTATCCTATCCAATATAAAGTTGAGGTTTTCTGTGTTTAAACCTATTATCTTTGAACTTAAGTAATCGGATACCGCGAGCACGCTCCCCTGCGTTTCTCCGGTAATCCCCAAAGAAGGCGATGCTTCGCCAATTCCGTAAAATCCATCTTCACCGTATATTTTAACGAGAACCTCATCACTTTGTTCTGATGTCCCTAGGGATATCTTGAAAGGAGCCCTATAATAGACTGTTCCAGCATATATTTCGACCTTTCTGATTCTCATAAATCTTCATACCTTTGTCTAATAAATACTTCCTTACAATAGGGCATTGTTTCGCTGACCATTTTATGCGCTATGCTTTTGAGAAACATTATTCCAGAATAAATCCTTAAATACACATTTCAAATTCCGCCTGTATCATCGGTGATGTAATTGAAACTACCTAGGAAAGTTATGAGATATTGTCCTCACTGTAAAAAACATACCTTGCAAGAGATAGAGAGAGTAAAGAAGAAGAAAGCGAGCGAACTTAGAAAAGGGCAGAGAAGATTCAGGAGAACCACGGCAGGTTATGGAGGTTTCCCTAGGCCTGTCTATGAAGGGAGGGAAAAGCCAACCAAGAGAATAAACATCAGGTACCGCTGTTTGGAATGCAAGAAAGCTTATCATACCCCTACTTGGAGGGCAAAGAAGTTTGAACTGGTAGAGGTGGAAACGTAATGTTTGTTAAATTGAGCGGTGCGGACAAATCTTTTGTTAAAATAAAATGCCCTGATTGTGGCTCTGAAACAATCACTTACTCACGCGGTTCAACGGAAGTAAAATGCTCTGTATGTAACACGGTGATAGCAAAACCGTCTGGCGGAAAAATTTTGATAAATGGCACGGTCACCGGAGAGTATAAATGAAGAAGAGCGACCCAGACATAGGAGACCTGGTAGTTTGCACAGTAAGGAGTGTTAAAGATTTTGGAGTAGTTTGCAGCTTGGATGAGTACAACCAGAAGGAGGGGTTCATTCATATTTCAGAGGTTTCATCTGGATGGATCAAGTACATAAGAGATTACGTCAGGGAGGGTCAGAGGGTAGTTTGCAAGGTACTTGATGCTAACCCTTCCAGAGGGAGGTTTGACCTTTCACTAAGGAGGGTTAATGACCACCAGAAAAGGGAGAAGCTGAAGGAATGGAAGAATGAGCAGAGGGCAATGAAGATAATAGAAAGCCTGTTGTCCCAGGAGAATCAGAGGTTTAACATAGTCGAAATTTCGGACATACTGGAGGAAAAATTCAGTTCTCTCGCATATGCCCTGGATGTTGCTGCAACGGATCCAGCACAGTTCTTAGATGCACTGGAGGGAAAAGAATGGGCTGCCCTGATAGCCAATTATGCTAAGGAGAACCTCAAGCCACCAGTTGCAAAGGTTACTGGAATTATCGAGCTCCAGTGCAGTGCAGGAAATGGGATAGAAATCATAAGGAAAAGTTTGGCAGTGGCAAACAGCGAGGGAATTGAAATCACATATGCCGGGGCACCAAAATACAGGATAACCGCCCTTGCGGAAGATCTTAAGACAGCTGAAGAAAACATGAACAAGGCAGGGGAGGCAATAATAGGTTATATCAAGAAACACGGCGGGAGCGGGGAGGGCCCGGTAAGGATATGAAGAGCCTGATAAGATTGTGCCAAAAATGTGGTAACTATACGATGGAAGAAAAATGCCCAAAATGCGGAGAACCAACAGTCTCCACATTGCCTCCTAGGTTCTCGCCACAGGATAGATTTGGAAAATATAGAATCAAGGTCATGTATGGAAAGGGATGAAATAAGATGGAAAGTGTCATAATAAAAATCGTTGACGAAGTAAAATTAAAAAATTCGGTACTCATAGTTGGCCTTCCAGGTATAGGGAATGTGGGTAAAATTACTGCAGATTTCCTCGTGGAAAAATTGAAGGCAAAGAAACTGGCTGATATCTATTCATATCATCTTCCTCCTCAAGTGCTGATGAACGAGGACGCGTATGCACGTCTTGTTAAGAACGAACTGTTCTACAAAAAGAGAAAGGATGGGGATATTGTGATTTTCACTGGTGATTTTCAGGGATTAACATCGCAGGGACAGTATGAAATATGCTTCAAGGTGCTGGAGCTTGGAAAGAAACTTGATATCAAGAAAATTATCACTCTGGGGGGTTATCAGATAGGAAAGCTAATGGAAATACCCAGAGTGCTCGGTGCATATACGTCCGAATCTTTAAGGAGAGAAGTTGAAAAACTGGGCGTGGTATTTTCTAAGAATGAACCAGGGGGAGGAATAGTAGGCGGGGCTGGCCTGTTTCTTGGAATAGGTGCAGAGTTGTTTGAGCTTCCGGGAGTTTGTCTTATGGGAGAAACTTCAGGCTATTTTACAGATCCAAAGTCAGCAAAACAAGTTACAAAGGTACTTGTAGATTATCTAAAGCTAGGAATGGATACTCTGGATCTGGATGAGAAAATAAGGGAAATAGAAGAAATAACCTCCAGAATGGTTGAACCTCCAACGGAGGAGAAAAAGGAGGACCTTGGGTATTTTGGATAGTGTACAGAATGTTCAAGGATCTGAATGGTTGCGCCCTTAGGCAATTTTGATTGTTGATTTTCAAATTCTTAGGGCAATCTAGCTGTCCCTAATTTGATCCTCGCCAATTTCAAAATGTTATCAATAAAGGAGGAGTATTCGGCATTTATTGAATAATAAGTGAATTTCCAGTCCTCTCTCTTCTTCAGCAACCCTGACGTATACATCTTTCTAATGTGCGCTGTTACTGTGGATTGGGGAATTCCTAGGGCTGTCTCGAGATCGCATGTACATACCTCCCCATATTTGCTAAGTATGTTGAGTATTGCCAATCTTGTCTTATTAGACAGCGAACCAATTATCTCAGATGCGTTCTCAAATTCTAGCACGTTGACTTTTTCAATATTCTTTATCGTACAGGCATTTTTCATTACATTCATAAGACACTGGTCTAGTTATCTGTTCAACACATTAAGCTTTTCTTACTTCCGATTTCAATCCGGAGCAGGGGTAGGAACATTGAGTTTTGAAGAGCGCAGGTCTACTGTTAGCCTGTCGATGAACAATAAAACAAGGGGGGTTCAATAAAATAATAGCATGAGAGTTTACAGTTAAAGATTTATAATGTTTCATAATATTAGAATATGGAAGAACTGCTTGTTCACTTTGATTTCTATCTTGATGGTCCAAAATACGTAGCCAAGGTCAAGAGCGAAATGGGGGGACTGAGGGAATTCTCTGCAAGAAACATTGAGAAACTAATGGAACAGGTTATAATAGACATAAGCGAGGAATTTGAGAATCTTTGAGTAATTTTGATATAATGGAATGTGACCGGACCATTCGCTTTTCCATTATTAACGTCCCGTGAATTTCCATTATAGAATTTAAATAGAATAGACCTTTCCATCACATCCTGATCTTTTAGAGCGAAGGTGCATCTTGGTGGAAAGTATCCCATCCTCCCCGTTTGCCATTCTGCTGTCGTTGTTGATGAATCCCTTGATTTCTTCCAGGTAAACGTTATAATCTACTCCAAATTCCCTGATAATCTTTCCATTCAGGAAAACCTTGGAGTCTACCTTTGTATCGTAGGCGTTTGTTACGAGGATTGCACCATTTTCTCCAAATATCTGTAGGTTATTAGAATCAGGAGAAATTACCCTAGAAGACAGGGAGTTAGCAATTATTCCATCCTTGAACAAGACGGACGTTTGCATCGTGTCCTCAATTACTTTGCATCTTGGGACGTCCAATGCAATCAGGCTCTCCACACCTCGCCCAAATAGATTCACGAAACTGTCCATGACGTGAACACCTCTTCCCACTATTGCACCGCCCCCGGCTTGCTCGGGGTTAGACCACCATGAATCATCATCTCGCGTAGGGGAGTAGGTACTCCATTTACCGTACGCAATTTTCGGTTTTCCAATCTCTCCCCTGCTGATTACCTTCTTAATTTCTTCAAATGCCGGATGGAAACGGAGATGAAACCCGATGCCAAATTTGATCCCCTCTCTCTTTGATATGCTGTCAAGTTCAACTGAATTTGATTCGTCCAGCGTAACAGGTTTTTCCAGCAGGATATCCTTACCTGATTCCATGCATTTCTTAGCATGGATATAATGAAGGTAATTTGGAGAAGATATGTAGGCCGCGTCAAAATCCTTTTTCACTGCATCGTCAAAATTATCGACATAGGACGCACCGAATATTCTTGAATACTTCTCTCCCTTCTTCCTGTCTCTCGTGTAAATTACCGATATTGTGGACCCAGATTCCAGAATAGCAGGCGCAACTCTATTGATAGCATGGTTTCCCAGAGAAATTATTCCGAAATTCATATTCAACCAACATTAAACTCTCTTATATTTCTTTCTCTTTAGGATCTTCAAGGGCCTTTAGTAACCTGCCCATCATCAATGGTTGAACAGTTAGAGAAGTAAAAATGATCACGAGGACAATTGCCTCTATTGCCTTCCCCCAGTATGTAAGAAGCAGATTCCCGGAACCGATACCCATGATCAGTACAGTGGGGGCCAAAATGGCTGGGAACACTCCCCTTATCCCCTCTAAACCGATGAACAATAAATCATTGTATTTCACGCTCCTGTCAATAGAGCCAGCCAATAGAACAGAAAGAGGTCTTACAACGAAAATCAGTGCTAGGGCTATTATTATTCCAGGGATGAGGTACATTTCAAGGAACTGCAGATCAATTGATGCACCAAGGAAGACAAATATGAATATAACAACGAAGGAAGATACATCGTCTAGGAACTGCTTGTAATTCTCGAACTCAACATCCTTAGGAATGAAATTCCCGGATAGGACTCCAAATATGGCCACAGCCATGTAGCCTGATCCACCAGATAATGTCGCTATTGAATAGGAAGAAAGGCCAAAGAGGAGGAATATCGCCGTGTAGTACTCCTTGAAATCTCTGGGTAAATATTTTCTCAAGATGAAAAGGAGACCAAAAAGTGCGACAGAAATAACAACTGGAAAGAAGAACTGTGTCATGCCAATATAGACATAAATATTCGAGAAATGTATGATAGAAGATTGGACGTATCCAATGTTTTCTGGAAAGAATATGAGAATCACAACAATGAGGAACAGGTATGAGAAAGGATCATTAAAGACAGACTCAGTAATAAGGACTGTAGACGGGATATCCGAAACCTTCAGTTTCTTCAAGGAATGAATTATAGAAGCTGGATCCGTTGATGATATTATTGCGCCGACCAGGAAACCAACCCAGAGAGGTGCCCTGATCATAAGGACAAGCAGCAGTCCGACAACTATTCCTGTGGCGAAAAGAACAAACGTGAGAAGGAGGAAAAGAGGTTTTATCACCTTCCTCAGAAGGTATCGAGGTATCTTGCTTGATTCGGCCAGAATGATAAATGCGGCGCCAATTGGCCCTATATAATCATAGAATAAAAGTGCAGCCTCGTTTGGGTTAATAAGGTAAAGTATCGGGCCGAAGATTATGCCTAATAGAAGAAGGTACGGGATATATACAGTTCCAGTCAACCTTGCAATCACCGTTGCAAGATAACCCAAGGTGAGTGCTATCAGGATGGGTACAAGGAAACTGTACATCAGTAGCTAATTATTCTAGGAATAAACTTTTTTCCTAGAAGGCGTCGTCTTCCAGGCTCTTGGATACACATCCCTATCAACAAGAACAACAGACGGTTTAATGATATCATTTACTCTTTCTCCCATCCCAAGGAGTTCCCCCTTCGGGCTCATTATCCTGAGTGTCCCCTTGTCACCCATATCTTCAAGTATCCCATTCCTGTAAATGTAGGACCCATGTGCCATGGCATCAATGGCGCTCTCCTTGATTATGACTCTGGGATAATCCTTCGTGACCTCTTCAGGGTCTATAATTATGCTAGAAAGCAATTTTTCATCACCCTCTTTATAAAAGGTGTATGCATCCTTAAGTGTCTGCAGTGTTATTGCCCTGGACATTGTTACAGGGCCACTTCTGATTCTCTTCAGCTCTACCATATTTGCTCCAACCAGTAACGCATCCCCGATGTCCCTGCACAGTGTCCTGATATAAACGCCAGATTCCACATCAGCGCTGAAAAGAACATACCTTTCTTTTATTTCTAAAATCTTCAAGGAATATACCTTCCGCTTCCGGAGGTTTCTGGCAACGGCAGACCTTAATGGGGGAAACTGGAATATCTCTCCAGTGAATTCTTTCATTGTTTGTTCAATCATCTCAGGAGGTACAGGTTTGTGTAAGAGCATAAGGCCCACGTACTCCTTTCCCTGCTCGTGCAGAAAATCAGCGAGCCTGGTAGCCTTTTCAAGTCCCACAGGGAGAACGCCTGTAACATTTGGATCAAGGGTTCCCACGTGTCCTGCCTTCTTGATATTTAATATCTCTTTTACCCATGCAGAGACCTGATGGGAAGTGGGGCCACGAGGCTTATCTATGACAACGAAACCATAGTTTATCCTCTCCTCAATGGTTCTCTCCTTTGGCTCCTTTCCAAATATTGAAAGCAGAAATTATCACCTCCGAAACATTTTCAGCGCTCTTATCTGTCGAATCCACTATTAAGTCATATATGGAAGTATCACTGTAATCTATTCCATAATACTTCTTGTATCTTTTCCATTCGCTTTCTTCTCTCTCCTTCACCATCAACCTGAGATTCTCTCCTTTCTCTTCCACCCTTATGTTCAACGAGTTTCTTATTCTGTTTATCCTTACGTCTTCGCCTGCGTTTATGAATACCTTGAATGCCGTTATGTGATTGATGTGGCACAGCCAGCCTGCAAGTCTCGATTCAACAATAATGTTTTCTCCTTTCTTTAGGGTTTCGAGCAGGAAATTGTCGAGTGACCTGTCAAATTTCTCATCATTCTCCGCAAGGGAACCAAGCTGGGAAAGGGAAATATTCAACTTTGCAGCCTGTTCACGGAACACCTGTCCTCCAGTTACGAGCCTGAGGGAGAGTCTTTGACTCAGTAATTTAGCAACTGTAGTTTTCCCACTTCCTGGAGTTCCGGATATAGTTATTATCATCTTATTCCCTGATGCTTCTCTTCATGTAGTAGAGTTTCAGCGAATATTGCAGGGGGTAGGAAATTATGATCGAGAATACCGAATAAAAACCTATCCAGATGTAGAATCCATGGAACAGTGTCATCAGGTTTCCGGTTCCAAACGGACTATATACAGTTGTATCCCCAAGATTTTCTGACTGGAGCATGAATCCTATCAGCCAGGCAAATATTAGGACACTCAGGATCAGTGTGACAAATGTAGGTTTCATTTGCTGCTGTGTAATCTTGAGAGAATCCTGCATTGACCTTGACTGTTCAGCCCTGACAGCTTCTATCTCAGCCTTGTCCCTGGTCCTTATTGCCTCTCTGTATCTCTGACTTAGTTTCTTGTTTTTATGTTGCATCTCTGCCATGGCAAAATAATCCATGAAGAAATGCCTCGCAATTGTGTTAACGAAGCCCGTGATCAGTGCCGCAGCGAGAATCGTGAACAGTGGAAGTTTGAAATCAAAGCCTATGAAAGGTTGTAAAATGTACTCCATAGGAAGGGCAAAGGCTTTTCTGAGCTCTGGGACTGTATAGACGAAGAGCAGGAGAATCATTATAAAGAAATACAGGAACTGGGTTCTCATAGATTGCTGCATGGCCTGTCTCTGTTCGGCTGTTTGTTGCTGCCTCTGTTGTGTACTTTGTGGGCTCATCTACTTATCTCCCGTTGAGGGCTTAAGCACAGCTTCAATCTTCAGGGTGGCCTCGGCAACCCTGTCATTCTCATTCATGACGATCAGAAATGGTGATCCTGTCATTGCTGAATAATTTATCCCATATCCTCTGTTTATTTCCATATGTTGCCTTATCTTTTCGAGAGAATCGTTGTCCCTTCTCCTGTTGGTGTCCTTCTTCCTTCGCTCGAATATTTCAAGTGGATCCGCCTCAATGGAAATGAAAAGGTCTGGCTTAAGAATCTCCAGTACATAGGGTGGAAGTCCGGGAAGATATCCTCCATCAGTCTGGACACAGAAATGAGTGTCCACAATGACTGATTCAAATTTTGAAAGGCTTTCCGCTGCAAGCCTCTGGACCTCCTTCTGCTTCCAGAGTGGCAGTTTCCTCAGTTCGTCCCTGTTAGCAGCATAATTCAGGGAAACTGCTACCCTGAGCATGGAATCTCCATAATTCTCTACCCTGAATCCCTTTGAAGTCAGTGCATTAAGAACAGTTGTTTTCCCAACACCGGGTATTCCTCCTATAATTACCCTCATCTTACATCCCTCCAAAGAAGTCTCTCATGAACGGATACATTTCTGTCAGCTGCTCCTTACCCATGGCCTGGTATAGCTGTATCACTATCCCAACAGTAAGTAGAACCCCGGTTCCTGATGCATTTCCCACGGTCCCTATCAAATCTGCTGAAGCGGCTAAGAATCCTACAGCCGCTCCGCTAAACACTGTAATTGCTGGGATGTACTTGTCAAGCACCCTCTTCAGAACCCTTGGATCCCTCCTGAAACCGGGTATCTGCATTCCAGAACTCTGAATCTGCCTGGCGACTCCCTCAGAGTTCATGTTTGTAGTCTCAATCCAGAATTTTGCAAACATGACGGATGCGCCAACCATGAAGGCTACGTATGCCAAAACGTGAACACCCATCTCCCACGGAGGGTGGTTCAGTAGCTGTGACTGATAGACAGAAGGATCAAGCATTGGGAATAGCCAGTTTGATATTCCATTGGGATTGGCAAGATACCAAGCCAAGCCTCCTATCGGCGTAGTCTGCTGGATGTTCAGCTGAGAGGCAAGGCTCGCGCTAGGGTAGGCTCCTAGAAGGAAGCTATGCCCCAGGATCGGAATCTTCTCAAGCGTTGGATTGGTCCAAAATAGAAGTGACCACATTGCCAGGTTCGCGAGGACTGCGGCGGCAAGAATGACAGGGATGTTGGAGGCGTACATCAGCTGGATCGGATATCTTCCCCTAGCACCTCTTGCCCTTTCGTGTGCAAGAGGGAGCTCCACTTTCACTGATTGGGCCCATACCACCAAGAAAAATATGAATATTGTCCCTATCAGGGCAATCAGCGGATTCGGCTGTGCAAATACAATCCTTTCAAGGCCCCCTGAAAAAAGTTGGCCTGAATTAAAAGCATGTAACAGGTAAAATGTCTTAGGTATAGCTCCTGTTGGCGGATTAACGATAGAAAGGGCCTGGCCTGCAGTTGTAGGCACCCAGTTAAGGGTACCGGTGATCAGGGCTTGTGATACACCAGCAGCAATGAAGAGGGAAACGCCTGATCCAATCCCCCATTTAGATACAACTTCATCCATAAGGAAGACAAGATACGAACCCATAAACAACTGGAAAATTATAAAAATCCTGGCAAGCATCAGGCCATATCCTGGAGCGGCTCCATTGAGTGCCGATATGAATGCAGGATCTGGGGGGAGATAGCCAAAAACCTGTGGGATTGCTTCCACCAATATCATTATGATCACAAGGAGCTTCTGTGCCCCCTGATACAGGGCCTTGTCCTCGCTCTTTGTGAGATCAATATTTATGATTTTCGCGCCTACGAAAAGCTGCATCACTATTGATGCAGTGACAATAGGACCTATTCCAAGGTCCATTATTGAACCGGCCTGTCCTGCAAATATGGACCTGAAAGATGCAAAAACATCTATTATGTCAGCCTTGTCAAGTCCGTAGATAAATATGTTGGACAGTACGAAATAGACGATGAGCACCATTGCGGTCCAGAGAAATTTCTCCTTGAAACGAACATGCCGCTGTGACTTCCTTACTGCAGGGAGTCTCTCTACGAGATTCTTCCAACCGTATAGTCTGGAACCTTCCCCCTTGTATGAAATCAGCAGGTAACCCAGATAATAGAGGGGGGCTACTGCCAGAGAAAGTACTACCGTGTAGACTATGTCATAGTTGTTGGCCCTGTAGAAAAGGTATACATTCAGAGCATACAGCAGAATTAAGGGAAAAGCTACTCCTCTATTCCTCTGTATCTCCATCTGTTTCTACCTCTCCCCCTGCGCTTCTTATTTTTTCGACTGCCTTCTCAGTCGCTTTGCCAACCTTTATTGAAAATGGTCTCCCTACCTGTCCCCCTCCGAGGAGAACCTGGTAGCCCATTTTTTCAAGGTCAATGGTAATCCTGTCATTGACCATACCTGCATTTCCTGAACTCATCAGCGACTCATAATTCCTATCCAGTTCTCCAACGTTTATGGCCCTCTCCTCCCTGTCTTGGCTGTGTCTAACGAATCCATGGGCTCCATAGTGATTCGGCCAGTATTTCACCATCCAGATCCATCTGTGTTTTCCAAGACCGGCCATTCCCTTTCCTCCTCTCTTTCCTTTTCCTCTTCCGGCCTTCTTTCCTCTTCCGTAAAGAGAGCCTCTATATTTTTTAGTTTTCTGTTTTACCAAGTTCTCCACCTTCCAGCATCCTGTCTATTAGACCGTTTATATCTTTTCCCATATAGCCTAGAGCGCCCTTGAGCTTGTATGGTCTTCTCGTCGATCCGTATCCCTTCCTCGGGGGATTCATCCTGAAAACAGGCTTTAGCCCTGGCACGTCCTTGAATTTAAGTGTTCCATCGAATAACTTTGATGCCATCTCTTTATGAGATTCGAATCCAAGTTCCTTTAAAACATTATCGTTTATCGGTTTATCCCCAACCATTCTTCCCTTTTCCCTCAGGAGCTTCTCGAGATGTTCCTCATCTATCTCTCCCCAAGCAACATAGTCCTTGGCCTTCTTGATCTGCCCGAGCTGCCCTTCTGGAACAACCACCAGGTGGTTATTCCTTGTGAGCCTGAGTTCCCTGAAGGCCATTTTGATTCCAATCTCAGTTTTATTGCTTCCCCTTACCTTTATCACTGCTAACATTCATAACACCTCCCTTATATATCGGAGTACTCAAAACAAGCTTCTCGTTAATCTTGAACTTTGATGTTTCCTTCAGTGCATTGAAGGTCGCATAGGCAAAATTCACAGTACTCTTAGTGTGACCCTCTGAAAAGCCCCAGGTATCCTGTATTCCCGCAATTGCCAGAACCTTCTTTGGGATGTCTCCTATTGCAAGTCCGACTCCCTGCGGTGCTGGTTTCAGGTAGACCCTGACTGATCCAGATTTACCTATAACCTCATAAGGCAGGGTATGGCTCCTGCCACATCCGCATTCCCACGAACCGCAGCCTCTCTTGATCTCTATGATGTTTATCTTGGCATTTGATATTGCCTTCTCTATTGCATCCCCTGTCTCCCTGGCCTTAGCATGTCCCATTCCAACATATCCATCCCTGTTTCCAACGACTACGGTGGCTGCGAACTTAACCTTCCTTCCAGAATCTGACATCTTCTGAACCATCTTTATCTCGATTACTTCATCTTCCAGATTGGGTACCAGCATATCCACTATTCCTGCTTCCCTTATTGGCATATGTGTGTCAAGTACATCTGAAATTGTTTTAAGTTTTCCTTCCTTCACCATTTTCCCCAGTCGCGTGACCGGAATCCATTCAACTTCTTCTTTTGTCACAACGATTCCTCCATAGCTTTCTTGACTGCATTGATTGCATCTTCAGGCAGATTCTTAAGGTGCTTGCCTGAAATTCTGTCCTTCGGGGGTAAAAGTTTTTTGTCTACTGGCAGTTTCAATCCGGAGTCGATCAATCCCTGGATGCTTGCCATCAGTCTTGAGCCTTTCACTATTTTTTGCCTCCCGAGGTCCGCGTTCACCTTTTTAATTCCCTTCTTCTTGGCCCTTATTCCTGCAAGATATCCTGCCAGATAAGAAGAAGGAATATTCCCCGTAGGGTTCTTCCACCCAAATTTCTTCAATTCAACCGTTCCCCCGTGAGCTATGACCCTGTCCCCTTTTTCAACGTATTCAATTATGTCAACATTAGTGTGCATCAGAGACTTTCTTATGACCGCTCTTGGCAGTCCTCCCTTAATGAGGGCCAGCCTCTTCCTGTAATCAGTAATTCCGAGCCTTCTCCTCTTCAGGGGCATTATGTACCTAGACTTCAACTCTATCACCCTTCAGAATTCCAGACTCCTTGATATGCAGCAATAAGGCTGCCTTGTCCCTGAATATTCCACCCTTTATCTTTAGATAATAGTTCCTGTAGTCGCTCTTAGACATCTTCCCCGAATCCCTCAGTTGTTTTAATTCTCTTCGCATCGATCTTACGTTTTTCATCCATCTTTCCTTTCGAGGTTCCCTTGCATTTCTTGTACCCTTTCTGGAGCCTGGACCCCTCCTCCTTCCCTTATTCCTCTGTGCTTTTGCCTTGGCATTTCTTCCCCTCGAATTTCCCTTTTCCTGCCTTTTCTGTATTACGTTCCTCTTGATCAGCTTCCTTATATCTTCCTTGGTGACGGCCTCCGATATATCCTCGTAGCTCTTTGTGTCCATCCATACCCTGCTCTGCCCAACCTTCATAAGACGTGCGGCCATCCTTTTCTGAGGAGCTAGCGTAACCATTATCTCACCTCATTGAAGACCCTTATTCCAAGGGATCTGGCCTTCTCTTGGATTTCTATCCTTTTACGTTTCCCAATATGCGAAGAAAGTCTCGCTCCCTCTGTCTTCGGGTTTATTTTCTCCAGATCCTTGATGTTGTTGACATAAATCTCCCTGAAACCAGATGGGTGAAGATATCTTGCTGTCCTCGGTCCTCTGTATCCCGATTCAACTATCGCATGCCTGTACCCCTTTTTCTCTCTCAGTTTCGAGTGTTTTCCCCTCGGTTTCCTCCAGGATGAGCCCAAACGGATGTATCTGAACCATTCCTGCCTGTGGAATTCAGGCCTCTTTCTATTCATCTTATTCCTCAACTCCAGTAATCTCTTTCCTTCTTGGTCAAGCTCAACCTTCAATTACATCACCTTTCCTTGTTATGTATATGCCATCCTGAAACACCCTTGGGTCGAATCCCCTAATCTTGCTCATCTTTTCTATCTTCGCTGCTGCATTTCCGAGTTTCTCAAGATCACTCCCTTCCACTGTCACTGTGTCCCCCTTGACAACAACTTTCACGTCCTTGTCGACCTCTATTTTTCTGGCGCTCTTCTCTCCGAGGAAATTATCGAGAATCACTTCGTTTCCCTTAACAGAAACCTTAACTGGAAAATGGGCATAAACTATTTTCATTGTGTATACGAAACCCTTGGTAACGCCAATCATGGCGCTCTCTATTATGCTCCCCCATGTTCCAACAACGGCGAGATCTGTCTTCTTTTCCCTGTTTGTGAATATTCTTATCTTTCCGTCCTTGAGTTCGATCGCAGTGTGTTCATTTTTGAAAGTCTTTATTATGGAGCCTTTTGGTCCCTTAATCTCAAGATCAAATCCTTTCTGGTTAACGCTTGCCCCCTTCAAAACCTCAACAAATCTTTCCATTTAGACCACCTCAATAAACAAATGCAAGAGCCCTGCCTCCAGTTCCTTTCTTCTTTGCTTCGGAATTGCTCATAACACCGGAGGTAGTCGAAAGGACGATTATACCAATGTCCTGTGCCGGTAGATATCTAGACTCCCACTTCTCCATCTCATTCTTCTTGACTGAGAATCTTGGCTTTATAACCCCGCAGTTGTTGATTGTTTTAGCGATCTTCACCCTGAATATCCCTCCCTTTCCATTTTCTATGTATTCGAACTCGTCAATGTACCCGTATTTCTGGAATACCCTGAGTACTCTTCCTACAAGGTTAGAAGCTTTAACTTCAAGTTCTTCCCTTCCCAGCCTGGAGGCATTCTTTATTGAAACAAGTGCATCATTCAAAGTATCTCCCATAAATTTCACCTCACGAATATTTTTTGAATCCTAATTCAGGGGCGATCTCCCTGAAACACTGCCTGCAAAGTCTAAGGCCGTGCCGTCTGACAAGTCCCCTCTTCCTTCCACATCTTTCGCATCCATCTTTCCTTCCGTACTTCTTCTTTGGGGCCAGCTTTGTTTGAGACAATTAGTCCACCTCTAGAATTTCCACATTGTAGTTTTTCTTCATAAATTCCATCATTTCTTCCCTTGTTACCCTCGTTTTCTGCGGCAGTGGCCTGGAGGCTATCCTTCTTCTTGCAACTCTGTAGCCTCCGCGCCTCTTGAAAGTGATAACAACGTCCATCCCAAATATTCCAATCTCCGGATCGTACTTCATCCCTTTAAATCCTGTATAATCAGAAATCCCAAAACTATAGCTTCCCTGCGTGGAGAAAGAATAGCTCAGACATTTGAAATTTTTCACCCAGAGGGCAGCCTTCAGGAACCTGTCCATTTCTTCTCCTTTAAGTGTGACTTTTACACCGATCGGCTGAAACTGTCTTATTCCAAATTCCCTGTTTGTCCTTTTCACCTTTGTTATAGTCGGGTTTCCTCCAGTAAGGAGCTTCAATACATTCTTTGCTTTCTCAAGTTTCTCCCCTCCCTCGCCTACTCCAATATTTACGGTGACTTTGTCTATCACAACCTCTCTCATGTCCATTTTAAGCTCCTCCTTGTCCACTCATTATCTGTGCTTTCCCTATCACAAACACATTAGACACAGTTGTTGTAAAGTTATCCGTGCAGTCTACTGTATTTTCCTGATAACTTCTTGAAACGTTGATCTCCTTTATCTTCGTGATACTTCCGATGTGTGCACCCCCGGTCACGAACACGGATGTTCCGTTTGCCATAGGGTAAACATCAAGTATTTTCTGGTCTGGCAAAGAAATTTTCAGAGAGTCACCCCTTTTCAGGCTTTTGTCTTCCGTGATTATAACTCTGCCATCATGTGTTGAAATCTGTATCTTTCCATTTCCAATGATTTTCTTTCCTGTGACCTTGACAAGTTTCCATTTGGAATCCTTCGGGTCAACATCAGCCATGATGAGTATACCATTCTTGTCCATGAGAATTCTACTCAGCAGACCGGTAGCAGGTATTGAAATTACGTCCATAAAACCGACGGGTCGTTGGTAGTCCTTTACCACCTTGCCGTCAATCTGAAGAAGCCCCCTTGATATTATGTTCCTCGCCTCCTTTGACGTGTCGGCAAGATGCAGAATGTCTCTTGCTATGACCATTAGGGGGATGCTTTCCATCAGCCCATGAGGACCCGATCTTGGCCTCACTGACCATTTGAATGTCTTTCTGGGCTGCCTCCACGTAACGGGGGAAGCTAGCCTCTTTAGATGTTTACTCATCCTTCTCTACCTCCTCCTGTTCTTCTTGATTATCTTCTACCTTCTTCTCACCCGCATTTTCTTCAGGGGTAGAAACGATATTACTTTCAGGCTCTGCCGCTGGCGGCTCCTCCTCTATTGTCTTGTTCCTCAGTGCAGCCAAACTTGCCAATTTTGCCTTTCTTATCTTATCTTCTGTATCAAGCTTCATGATGATCAGTGTAGACGGATCCATCTTCCTCGGTTTCATTTTCCCGTCTGATTTTGCGATGTTCAGGTTTTCGACAATGACCTTCCCGTCTTTCTTTAGTACTTTTATGACCTTTCCCTCCTTCCCCACTGTATTCTGTTTCTCGTCCTTCTCTGCGTCTCCCTTTACTACCCTTACCACATCCCCCTTTCTCACAGGGAACTTCTTTATGCCGTATTTCCCGATAAGTTCAGTTGAAAGATGAATAGTTATATTTTTCATATCATACACCTCATACTATAGTGCTGGCGAGTGCAGCCACCCTGGGCCACCTCTCTGCAGCCTCCTTGGCAACTGGTCCCTTTATTTCTGTTCCCCTGGCCTCTCCGTTGTCCTGTACGAGTACTGCTGCGTTGTCCTCAAATTCTACCATCAGTCCATCCTGCCTCCTGAATGTTTTTCTCTGTCTTATCACGATGGCATAAACTACCTTCCTCCTCATTTCGGGAGATCCCCTCTTCACGGAGGCAGTTATCATGTCGCCAACGGATGCAGCGGGAACGCGTCTCTTTGTATTATGATAGGCTTTAACATTGATCAGAGATATGACCTTGGCCCCAGAGTTATCAGCACATTCAAGTTTGGCCCCAAGTGGGAGTCCCCTAATCTGCTTTCCTGCCAATCCTTTCATTTTTCACCCTCCTTCTCTATAACGACAAATGATACTGACTTCGCAACGGGTCTAGAATATGCAATCTTCACCCTGTCTCCAGGCTTAACATGAATGCAGCCCGGGAGGTGGGCGTGATACTTCTTCTTCCTTCTCTCATATCTTTCGTATTTCCTGTTCTTTATGAGGTATTCCCTGAGAATGGTAACTGTCCCCTTCATTCCGACAGAAGATACAGTACCTTCAAGAACAGGAGATTTGACCTTCATCTCTCCATGAAATGGACATTTCATATCGTTGCATTCTTCTTCTGGCTCCTTCACATCAATTCCAATGTTCCTCATGCTCTTCTCCTCCTCATCTTTTTTATCTTATCCTCTGGCCTGATTCTTATTTCGTACAGGTCTACCTTAAATCCATCCAGTGTAACTTTACTTCTTGATTTTGGAATGACTTTCCTTCCATTTCCAGTATCTATCAACAGGGTGTTTTTGCTTTCGTCAACGACAGTCCCCGTTACGTTCACAAGCGATGGGTCAGAATGCTCCAATATTTTCAAGTTAGCACCTATCACATCTGTCAGGTAAGGATTCATTTAGGTACCTCCACCTTGAAACCCATCTCTTCCAGCACTTTTTTGACCCTGTCCCTCTGGTCTCCCTGAAGTTCTATTGACTCCCCCTTCACTGTCCCACCCGTTGCAGTTTTCTTCTTTAGCGTTTTCGCCAGTTCTTTGATATCTTCTGCCTTAGTGTCAAACCCCGATACTATAGTCACAAATTTACCGTACCTCCTTCTATCTATTCCTATAGTGATCACTTGGTTTTCCCTGGATATCTCGTCAAGCGGATTTAAATCCCTGAATAATTTGTCGTCTTTCATTTCACAGTCTCCTTCATCACAGTCTCCATTCTTGCAAGTTGTCTCCTGAGTGACTCTATCTTGCCAGGGCTAGGAGGTGCCCCGCCCATGGCAGATATTCCTCTTTCGCGCATGAGTTCCTCTCTAAGCTCATCGTATTTTTTCATGACCTCTTCCTTAGTCATCTTGCGTATTGATTTCGCCTTCATTTCTCCCATCTTTAATAACCTCCGTAAGGTTAATTTTCCTGACAAAAACATCGTCAGGCAGTTTTACATCTTTTCTGAGAATTTTGACTGAAACTCCTATTATTCCAGGCTTGGTCATAGCAGCAGCGTATCCCTTGTCAATGGATTCAGAAGGAAAACCCGATGAAATGACCTTTCCGGCAGTGTATTTTACGCTTCTTGATCTTTCCCCTGTCAACTTTCCGCCCATTCTCACCTGTCCACCACGTGCGCCAGAATCCATTATTCTCCTCAGAATGCTGTGACCCGCCCTCCTGAAATGCCAACCCTTTTCAATTGATCTTGCAAGTTTCTCCGCCATGATCTGTGCATTTAATCCAGGATCTTCTGTTCCCTCGACCTTTATAAGCGGGCTTGTAAGGTTAAATTTCTTCTCAAGGGTTGATTCTATGCTCTTAATCTTTGATCCCCTCCTTCCTATTACAAGTCCAGGACGTTCCACTCTGAGGACGACAATAGTGTTCTGCGGTGTCCTCTGTATTTCAACTCCTCCAAATCCCGCATCTCCTATCTCATGAATCAGATATTCCTTGATCAGCTGTCTCCTTATATTTTCCTTGAGAAATTTCAGTTCCTTCATTCGACTTCCTCCAGTATAACTTGGATGTGTACCCTTTCTCTGTAAAATTTACCACTAGACCCGAAAGCCTTAAAAGTGTAGTATTTGATTGGCGGTGCTGGCTGTGCCACAGCACTCTTGATAACCAGCTTCTCAGAATCAAGCTGTTTGAACTCGGCGTTGCTTTCCGCGCTCTCTAATGTTTCAAGAACATACTTTGCCGCCTTGACGGGATATCTTCCAGGGCCAACTCCCCTCCTGTGTGATACCGAATCAAGAAATTTTCTGTAAGGTACTGCTTTCTTCTTGTCAATAACATTCTCAAGATAGTCCTTTGCCTTACCAAGGTTCATCCCCTTTATAGTCCTGACTATCTCCAATGCGTCTCTGGGGGAGATGGGGGTGTTTAAGGATGTTGCCCTTGCCGTTTTCTTCGGTTCAGTCTCTATTACGTATTTCATCTGATTACCTCACTTTAACGGGAGGAACTTCGATCCTCTTGTAGCGCCCACTCCTGGCCCGGAATGCTTCACTTCCTTCCTTGTTTGCGAAAACTCTCCCAGATAGTGGCCGATCATCTCCTCCTTCACCGTAAATGTTTGATATTGGTGTCCGTCATATACAGAGACAACCTTCCCTACATACTGAGGAATTATGACCAGGTCCCTCACCCTCGTTTTGACTGAATCTTCATCAAGCAACTTTTCGTGCAGTTTTTTTTGCTCCACGTTGTATCCTCTCTTTAGCGACCTTCTTGCTCTGGCTGGAAGGACCTTCAAAAGTTCCGGAAGATCCATGGAGAGTAACTGGTCGATTGTCTTTCCACGGTAGAGTATTTCCTTTCCCCTTTCTGCAATACCCTTCGTCGCCTTTCTCTTTGACCTCTTGATTGCTTTTTGAGATCTTGCTCTCCTATCTTCAGGCATTTGACCTCACCTTCTTTCTGGGAGATAACCTTCCAACCTTCCTTCCAGGTGGAGTATTCCTGCCGACAGTGGATGGCCTTCCAACATGCTGGTGATTCCCGCCTCCGTGCGGATGATTTACCGCGTTCATGGCCACACCCCTGACCGAGAAGGGTCTCTTTGCCCTGCTCGAATATGCATGAATCTTCTTGCCTGCTTTCAGGAATGGTTTTGAATCTCTCCCTCCACCACCGGCTATTCCTATTGTTGCCATGCAAGCCGGATTTATGTCCTTAAGCTTTCCAGATGGTAACTTAAGTGTGACATTCTCTCCATGTGCGACCACTGTACAGAAAGACCCAGCAGTCCTAGCCAGATTTCCCCCCGATCCGGGTCTGACCTCAACATTGAAAACAGAAGCGCCATCAGGCACCTGTCCCAGGGGAAGCGTGTTTCCCTCGATGGGAGAAACATCTCTTCCGCCCATTATTTTCTGGCCCACAAACATTCCATTGTGAGCTATGAAGTGCTCAGTGCTTCTATCTTCCATCTTAACAATTGCAACCGGGCTGTAATGGCCAGGGTCCTTGACAAGCATAGATACCCTGCCCTCCCAGTTTCCTTTTGATGGATATTTAATTAATCCAAAATGTCTGTGGCTTGGGCTCTTGTACATGAGCCCCCCGCGCCCTCTCCTTTGAACCAAGATCTTTTTACCCATATCTCCACCTCAGAATATTCCCAGTTTCGTGGCCAGTTCTTCTGCTGAAAAATCAGCAGAAATCTTGACTATTGCCTTCTTTCCTTCCTTGTCCCTCATTATATTCACGCTTTTTATCTTCATTCCGGATATCTCCTCAACTGCTCTCTTGACCTGATCCCTCGTGGCCCTATCCTGAATGATGAACCATATCTTGTTCTCCTTCTCGATCTGAAGCATTGTTTTTTCTGTAACAAATGGCTTTAGCAGAATATCATATGGATTTTTCATATTTTCCAGCTCCTTAACGAGTCAAGTGCAGACTCGGTAATAACTACTAGTCTTCCTGGATTACCACCCGGGGCAAGTATATACGCATTCAGTTCTTCCGGCCTCGCTATATCAATTCCAGGTATGTTCTTCAGTGCCTTCGATATCTTTTCTTTCCTTTTTACAACAAACAGGATGCTTTTTGGCGTAATGTATTTCCTTCCCCTGGATTTCCCTCTTCCTGCCCTAATCTTTGTTCCATTCTTTGATCTTAAAACGTCATCTATTACTCCTACATTCTTCAGGACATCCATTACATCCTTTGTCTTCACTATGTTCTCAAATTCGTTCTGAAGAATAACCGGTAGTGATTCGGCCGTGAACAAATGCCCTCTCTTCCTTACTATCTCGGGGTTAACCGTGCAAGATAGGGCTGAATACTTTGCCTTTATCCTCTCCTTCTTATTTATTTTCCTATCCCAGTCACGTTCAGAAACAGGATGGTGGGCAGATCTCCCTCCCCTTGCGTTTGAAAGCATTACCCCCCTGCTGGTTCCCTCAACTCTGGGATATCTCGATATGCCGTGGTTTGGTCCCAGGTTATGTCCAACTCTCCTGTTGCCTGCATAGTAGTAGCTCCCATATGGTGTTCTGCCATTTGAACGATATGCGTTTACAAATCTAATTATTAGGTCTCTCCTGAAAGGAGAATTGAATACCTCTGGCAGATCGACACTTCTGACGACTTTGCCATCAAGTGAAAGAAGATTGGCCATTTTCATACCCCCTGTTTACTTTCTTGAGAAACATAAGTTAGTTTTATGTTCTCTACGTCAGGCACGGTCTGCCTGATAGGATCCCTGAGTTTTACTATTCTCTTTATGGGACCTGGTATTGATCCGTGAACAAGGACATAACTGTTAACAACTTCACCGTAGTTCACGAAACCTCCTTCCGGTGTTATTCCCTTCTCCTCCGGTTTTCCATAGTAAAGAATCCTCTTATTAAATTCCGTCCTCTGGTGGAATCCTGTCTGTCCTGCCTGTGGAACGGTGTTCCTCACCCAATCGGGGTGCCAAGGACCAAGAGTACCTATCATCCTTCGATGCTTCCTGTTCTTTCTTGGAAGAAGTTTCACTCCCCATCTTTTGACGTGTCCCTGAAATCCCTTTCCTTTTGTGACTGCTATTACGTCTACGAATTTCCCCGACTTTGAAAATTGGTCAAATGTGACCTCCTTTCCAAGGATAGACTTGGCATATTCTATTCTCTCCTGAATATTCCCCCCTCCAATCCTTATTTCTGTTATATCGGGGGCCTTCTTTGAAATCGCCTTGACCTTATCATTTTGGATGAGGACAAGGACATTTACATCCACCACTTCATCAAGGGGATATTCCTTGGGTTTATACTCCTTTGAGATTGGAATAAGACCCTTGAGATCATTAATTGATCCCTTGTCGAGTATTTCCCCCAAGCTGAATTCTCCATATGGGGTGCGTCCATAGAATCTGATCCCCACAATCTTGACCGGAGGCACCTCTATCACTGTAACTGAAGATGCAACCTCTGATCCAGCTGTTGTGCTACTCTTCCTATAATCAACAAATAGGGCATGTGTCATTCCTGCCTTGAACCCCACAAACCCCTGTAATTTCGGACCATCACGTATTTCAGGCCATGACCTTATGTGGGGTATCTCTGATCTAGCTCTTTTTCTGGGATAGTACCCCATAGACCCATGTCTTGAATGATTTGGCGTAGCCATAATTTCCACCATCGCATTGCCGTTGCGTCTTGATGTCTTTTAATTTCAAAGGCATCAGTGGCACTTTGGCCAGAGACGTGAAGCTAATGCTCGTCCCTCAGCACTTATTGATATTTAAATAGATCGCAGAAAAAAAAGAAGGGGAAAAAATTCATCGCTTACTTATTTCTTCCTTCATCTTCAGGTATTCTTCCCTTGTTATTTCGCCATTTGCATATCTCCTGTCCAGTATTTCAAGGGCACTCCCCTGTGGCTCGTAGCTGCTGCTCGCCTTGCTTCTCCCTGTGGATATTTCAAATATCCAGTATATGAAGAAGAAGAGAAGGATCAGGGGAATCAGCATCATAAGCGGTCCAAGAATCCAGATTCCTGCCCCGTATCCCCAGCCCATCATGCCGAAGGGTCCACCGTATCCAATCGTTCCATTGTAGATCCTGGGATAGAATATTGCGTTGAGTGTTATTCCAATTGCAAGTATGGCCACTATCAGCCCAATGAACACCCAGAATACAGTCATTATCTTGTTTTTCATTTTTCTTACCTCCTTCATATCTATCGATGGAAAGGCTATTAAATTAATCGTGAAAACAATTTCATCCTTTAAATATATCACTTAGAAATTCTTTTCAAAATTATTTCGTTGGTTGATCCATGTCTTACCCTTTGGATCAGTCCCTTATTCTCGAGCCTATCTAGAATTCTTGTAATGGAAGCCCTGGAATATCCCTTAACGCTCATTATATTCTTCTGCAGCAAGGAGCCGCCCGCATTCAGAAGGAGTTCGTAAATCTCCCTTTCACCACTGTCAAGGAACTTCATGATTTGGTCGATTTCAATTGCCTTTTCGTGTCCTTGCTCAGACTCGACCATAGTGCCCGTTTCCGGTGTCTTACCGGTGATTGTGATATTCTTGATATTCCTGGATAGAAAAATTATGGAAATAACCAACAGCACTATCGATATCCCTATCCCTGCTATAAGGAAATAAGAATACTCTTTTGCGGAGATGATTCCATTAAGAGAATTTTTTGTGAGAAATATGACAGTGAAAATCATCAGGAATATCAGTATTACTGAAATTACAGCAAGGACTGCCCCGATGATCACATTCATGAATATCACATTGAATTCCCTATTTGTCTCTCTCCCTTTCACGTAACTAAATAATCAACTGACGTTAAATTTTTGTTATACCATTTTACAAAAGGAAAGATCTGTTTCTTTTAAGGATACTACACATTTCTCTCCAATATAAATGTAAAAGTTGCTAGAATCAAAAATTTTTATCTTTAAAGAGAGTAGAAAAAATCGTAAAAAGAAAAAAATCAACAGATCATTCACATTTTGAGTATCCACAGGTCTTGCAGATAAGACAACCGTTTTCATATGCAAGTGTTTCATTTCCACATCTTGGACAGGTGGAAAAAGACGCTTCTGACTTCTCCGGTTCATTCGATGTCTTGATCGATGTTACGAGAAAATCGTTAGTAAACGTGGACTGTACTGGTTCCCCCTTTAAGGCCATTTCTATAGATTTCGCAACTCCGTCAGGAACGGATGTTATTTTCGTTCCACCGACAAAGCTCACACTTTTCCCCTTTATTCCAGAAAGCGCCTTAACAACTTTGGCAATGTCTCCTCCCTGCTGAAGGTAGAGGGATATCAAACGCCCTATGGCCTCAGAGTAGGCTTTCTCTTCCGATCCAGATTTGCCAACATTGACAAAAATTTCAACCGGGTTTCCCTCTTTATCAAAATTTATTGTCGTGTAAAGCTTGCCCGTTTCAAGTAGGGGAAAGACTATGGTTCTTCCCGATAGGATAATTGATCTTTCGAAAGTTTTTGTCTTATTCTTCTTCTCCTGTTCATTGGTCAGAAGTATACCTTCCCTGGAGCCTTCCCTATAAACTGTCACTCCTTTACATCCTGCTTTCCACGCTGCAAAATAAATCTTGCCAACTTCGTCAGTTGTTGCAGTGGATGGTAAATTCACTGTTGAGGAGATAGAATGGTCAATATATTTCTGAATTGTTGCCTGAAGCTGTATCCTGAACATTGCATCTATCTTGTGAGCTTCAACGAAATACTCAGGGAGATCCTTTTCGTCCTTTATTCCATACAAGTCCATATATTCCTTCACAATTGGATGATATACCTTGAAAACCTGTTTAGAGAGAGATTCACTTCTACGTGTATAGGAGAATGCGAACACTGGTTCAATCCCGCTCGAGGTCCCTGCCAGTGCGGATCCGCTTCCGACCGGCGGAATAGTGAGTATGGCTACATTTCTCAAACCGTACTTATTTATTTTATCCACAATGTTTTGGTCAAGCTGCTTAATAAATTGGGACTTCATGTGCTTGTTTAGGTCAAACGCCGGGAATACCCCTTTCTCTTTGGCTAGTTCAGTGCTTTCGTCGTATGCGATATTCATTATCCTTTCAAACATGGAGTCAATGAATTTTACCGCTTCCTGAGTATCATACTTGATCTTCATCTTGATGAGCATATCCGCCAGCCCGGTAAATCCTACTCCTATCCTCCTGCTTTTTGAAGCTTCCTCAGTTTGTTCCTTCAACGGGTGCTTGTAGAGATTATAATCTACAACATCGTCCAGGAATCTCACTGTGAACCTTGTTGCTTTTTCCAGACTATCCCAGTCAATCTTTGGATTTTCAAACGGATTGCTGACAAACATGGCTAGGTTTATATTACCAAGGTTGCAAGCTCCGTAAGCTTCAAGTGGAATTTCTGAGCAAGGATTTGTCGTTAGTATTTCCATCCCATTATATTCTGAAGTACTGTACTTTTTCATCGTATCCCAGAATATGAGGCCTGGTTCAGCCCAGTTCCTCGCAGATTCTATCAGCTCATTCCATAGCTCCCTGGCTTTGACGACCTTCTCGATTCTCTTAACCTTCTCGCTTTCATAGTAAAGGACGAAGTCATCATCGTTTTCTACAGCCTTCATGAATTCATTTGTTATCCTGACTGATATGTTTGCGTATCTTACACGGTTAAGGTCTCTCTTTATCTTAATGAAATCCAGTATGTCAGGATGATCTATTCTAAGGGTAATCATCAGTGCTCCTCTTCTTCCAGACTGTCCAATCGTTCCTGTTGTCTCTGACATAATATTCATGAAAGAGACGCTACCAGTAGATTTCAAAGCTGCATTGTTGACAGGAGAACCCTTTGGCCTGAGAATTGAAATATCTGTTCCTACCCCTCCTCCCAACGAATAAGTTCTAGCTGCCTCCTTTGTCCATTCAAAAATGGATTCCAGAGAATCATCCCTTATTGGAATGACGTAGCAGTTGTTTAGAGTAGCCCTTCGTCCGTACTTTTCCTGTCCAGCTCCAAACAGTATTCTTCCACCGGGTACCATCCTAAAATTCTCCAAAAGCCAATAAAAATTAGTTTCCCACTCACCTCTTATTAGCTCATTCTCCACTGAGGAAATCTCCCTAGCCACCCTTCTCCACATTTCCTCAGGTACTTTCTCTACCAGTTTCCCCTCCTTGTCTTTCATTGCATACTTATCGATAAAAACCCTCGCTCTGAGATCGTCATTGTTGAATCTCACGAGCGTTTCTGCTGGAATTTCAACAAAATTGTCGTCAGGAACGTCACTATCTTCAACAGTCATAACATACACCGTATTTCTCAACTAGCGCCTTTGGTATTAAATAATTTTGGTTAGCACCTTTTTTACTATGACGATCTTTTTTTTCATACTTTGATTGTATGTTTTAACGGGTAAATGATCTATCTTATTCTCGTTACTATGCAAGAACAATTTTTGTACTCAGTGCTGGAAAGAGAGCAATATAATATTATTCTGTTATAAGAAAAATTAAGGCTTAATAAATATGATAAAATATAAATATAAAATTTATATGTTGGAATCTATGGCAGAAGGATTTACTGCTGAGGACGATAAACTGGCTGGATTACTCATTCAGATGGGAGTTCCGAGGAACGTATCAAAGGCGCTGGTATACATGAAGGGAAAAGCTGAAACTACATCTGTAGAGATAGAGAAGAATGCTAGTCTAAGACAACCTGAGGTATCTATTGCAATGCGAATCCTGAAGGAACACGGATGGATAATGAAACGAGATATTAAGAAGGAGGGGAAGGGGCGACCGGTGCACGGATACCGGTTATCGAAACCATTCAACGAAATAATAAAGGAGTTGGAAGAAGAGCAGAAGAAACGAATAGCAGATATGCAGAATGTCCTGGGACAGATTCAGAATCTTGTTTAAAAACTCTTAAAACTGCCCATTCTGGCATTCTCCCCCCAGCTAGAGTTTCAGATGTTCTATATTATCAATTACTATTTAATAAATACATAATATCATAATTTTTTCACAGAATATCCATCTGAAACAAGGACAATTTTTTTCATGTCTAGAAACAATCCAGTCTCAACAACCCCTGTAATTGATTTGATTTCTCCATTAACCTTCCTTATATCTATTTCTCCCACGGGTAAAAAGTCACAGACCAGATTGCCATTATCCGTAAGGAAATTTTCCCTCAATTTCCCCCTCAGGCCTAAGCTCTCTATCTCTTTCATTGTTGTTTTATGCCCAAAGTGTAAAATCTCCACTGGTATCCCTCTTTTTTCTGGTATCCTCTTGACAAGTTTATCATTGGAGACGATTATGACATACTCCCTTGATTTTTTTGCGACCTTCTTTTCTCTCGTAAGAGCTCCTCCTCCACCCTTTAAAATATTCATCTCTTCATCTACTTCGTCGGCCCCGTCGACCGTTATATCTATCCAGTCGACAGAATCAATATCTACAGTTTTTAGACCCAGGTCTCTAGCAAGTATCTCTGTCGTATAGGAAGTTGATACGCAGGCAACTTGATCCCTTAGACTGCTCTTTGCTAACAGTTCTATAAAAACTGATGCCGTAGTTCCAGAGCCAAGGCCCACAACGCTCCCTTTACTCACGAACTTCAAAGCTTCACGTGAAACAAGTTCTTTCTTATCTGATTCTGAACTCATATTATATTGATGACATCGGGGTATTACAAACTTGTCCCGTTATTTCTCAACTTTCTCTAAGATTTGGGTGATTATCTATTCAATTAGTAATAGTGAGAGGGGTCTGTACTCAAAAAAAAGGTTTCATGTCTTTAAATAACCGAATCAATCTCCCAATCCGCTTCACGTTTGCCGCATCGGGCATTCAGTAGCTAGGTGCAAATTTCTCATAGCCATTCTTGAGGGTTTTATCATCCACATGAGTGTAAATCTGTGTGGTTGATATGTTGGCATGGCCGAGTAGAATCTGTATGATTCTGAGGTCAGCGCCATTTCTTAGCAATGAAGTTGCAAATGTGTGACGGAAAGTATGAGGAGTTATCTTCTTGGCTATTCCTGTTCTTTTTACTATGTTCCTTACAATCCTCTCCACTGTAACTGAAGATATTTTTCTGCTCTTAGACGTCGGGAGCAGGAAGTCGCTCTTTCCCTGTTTATCTTTCATTTCCATCAAGTACAGTTTAAGGTCAGGTACGACTTTTTCGCTGAATACAACCAGCCTGTCCTTATCCCCCTTTCCCCCCCTTATCCTCAGTGTCTTGCTTTTGATATCGATATCACTTACCTTCAGTGAACAAAGTTCAGAAACTCTTATTCCCGTATATACAAGCAACTTGATGATTAGTCTTTCCCTCAGATTAGTACAGTTTCTCAGTATGAGTGATACCTCATCATTCATAAGATAATTTGGTATTTTTTGGGACCTCTGAGGAGGCTTCAGCTGACCTATACTTTCAATTCCCAGGAACTGAATGAACGACTGCAATGCCCTAATGTAAAGGTATACAGATGATTTTGAATAACCCATATCAATTGTCAAATATTCCTTGAACGATTCTATACTTTCCCTGGTTATGTTTTCCTTCTTAAAGTCAATGAAGTTCAGGTATTTGTTGGCAATGTAACCATACATCTTGACAGTGTTCCTACTTTTCCCATTGGCATATAACCTATTCTTGAATGTGTCAGCCGCCAATAAAATGCGATCGTCTTTAATCTGTTCACTCATTATAAATTATATAGATAAGACAAATATAAGACTTTTGTCATAAAAGGTTTTTTACCGAAAAATAATTTTGACCCGATACGCTCTATGGAAGATGCAATTTAACTGGGAAGAATCGGAGAAGTTGGCAAAAATTGAGGAATTTGCAACAGATAAGGTAAGGAAGGCTGCGTCGAAGATTGATTCTCTCTCAGAATACCCCGGGCAACTTGTAAAAGAGATGGCCAATCTTGGCATGTTTGCACTGTATATTCCAAGGCAGTATGGAGGAGATGGCATGTCTCTTCATACACTGATGGAGGCTGTAAGAATAATATCACGTGAGTGTGCCTCCACCGCCCTTATACTAGATGTGACTGTATCACTGTTTGCGGAGCCGATTATGAAATATGGAAACGAAGTGCTTAAGGAAGAATATTTGTCTAGGGTCGCAACAGGGGAGATAGGTGCTCTCGCAATTACGGAGCCAGGAGCAGGGTCAGATGCAGCATCGATCAAGGCAACAGCCAAAAGGGAAGGAAACAAATACCTGATCAAAGGGGCAAAAACATTCATAACAAATGGAAAGGAGGCCAGTTTTTACGTAGTTTCTGCAATGACTTCCCCAGAGAATAAACACAAGGGAATGACCCTCTTCGCAGTTGATAGAAAATCAGCAGGGTTATCAATCGGTAACGAGTTCCGGAAAATGGGAATAAGGGGAACCAGTACAACTGAAGTATTGCTGGACAACGTTGAGGTCGGAAAAGATGACGTGATAGGCAGAGTAAATGAAGGGTTCAGGATAGAGATGGATACACTCAATGTCGGGAGGATAGGTATTGCTTCACAGGCAATAGGGATTTCCGAGGGGGCTTTCAGTGATGTGCTCAGATTTGCAAGTGAAACTCAAACCGAGCCAAAGGAAAATCTGAAATTCAGGATATCTGACATGGCAAATCTACTTCACTCTTCTGTCAGGAATTATGAGGAAGCAATTCATCACAGTGAATCTGGAAACAATTCTCCACTTCACAGCTCAATGGCCAAACTCCAGGCTGGTGATTCTTCTGTGGCCATAACCTCAAGTGCCTCTGAAATTCTGGGTTATTATGCGATGACAGAAGAATATCCTCTTGAAAGAAGGTATAGGGAGGCCAAGATCACACAGATATATGAGGGCACAAACGAAATACAGAGATTGGTTATTGCAAAGGAAATACTGAGATCAGGTATACGGTTCTAGATGGTTGTTCTCTCAAGAATGTAATGTTCTATGTCCTTCAGTCTTCCCACCGGAAATGTTGGGTCATGCTCAAAGAAAAGATACCATTCTTCCTCGAATGCCTTCTGCAATAGTTCTTTCTTTTTATTGAATGTGTCGAGCGGGTAGAGATCATATGCCATCACATAAGCGGGCTTTATATGAGAAGCAGTTGGAATGAGGTCACCGAAATATGTAAAGGTATTGTTTCCCATTCTAAAGATGACTATCTGGTGTCCCTTTGTATGTCCTCCCGATTTCACAAGTTCCAGGCCTGGAAAAACCTCCTCGTCCCCGTTAATCAGTTCAAGTCTGCTATCAATATTTTCAAAATTCAAAAAATTATAGTTGGGTCTTGTTTTTTCGTTAGGCTTCTTTATTTCTTCGAATGTGTCATCCTGCATGAAATATCTTGCATTTTTGAATGTGGGTTCTATCGTCCCATGATTATAGAGGGTTGACCATCCGGTGTGGTCCAGATGGCCATGGGTGAATATCACATGGGTAACATCCTCTCTCTCGATTCCCTTCTCCCTAAGGTCATCGATTAAATTCCTTTCCCTCTTAATATCGTAAATGTCGAGAAGTTTTCCGTCAAACTTATCACCCATTCCAAGGTCCACCAGGGCAACCTTCTTCCCGTTTTTCACAACCAGGACATTAGTCCCCAAAGTTATCCTATTTCTATCGTCAGGGGCAAAAAACTTCTGCCATACCGGCTTAGGAACAACGCCGAACATTGCCCCTCCGTCAAGTTTGAATGTTCCATCGCTTGCAATAAATATCTCGCTTCCATCAAATTTCATGTCCTGCAATTTTTATTCCGTATAAATTAATTGCTTAGTATTGACACTAACCTATCTCTTCCTTTGTAAGTTTTACCATCCAGCAGGACACCTTCCTCGGCCGAAGCCAGTTTCAAGAACGGGATACCTGAATCACTCATACTCTGCTCGAAACTTTGTGACTGCCTCCCGCTTATGGCCACAATAGCCGCACCAGATGAACTTGCAGAAATGATGTTCTTTCCAATGTTATGGAGGTCTGGCGGAACTAACATTCTCATACCGGATGAATCCAGGTCAAATCCCCGGTTAACGAGAAGGCTTACCTCCTCCAGCGCTCTGTATGGTCCACCTTCGGCAATGTCATGAACGTAGTGAACTGCTTTGCGCTGTTGCAGGAACAGATTCACGAGTGGATTGATTGCAAGCTCCTCTATTTCTGTCCTTGCTGAAATCATTTTCTTCCTGAACATGAAGAATCTCAGTTCAAGGCCAATCTTGCCTACAATATAGAAGGAATCATCACGTCTTATCCTTTCATGGCTGAATATGGGGGTCCCAGTCCCAACCATCGCTATACTTCCTATGACACCGAAACCAGAATTGCTGTATATCCCGGTGTGAGCTGCAGACAGTAACATATGATTCATTCTTAAAATTTCGTAGTAATACCCAATATACTCAATGAACTTATGTCGTGGAACTGGGGGGCTCTCAAAATCTATCATTGCATATAGTGGATTTCTTCCGGAGCAGAGAAAATCATTCATTGCAAACGTGAATGACAGCCTGGCATTCTCCACTGGAGTCAGAAAGTCATAATAAACAGCCGGTTCTATCTTGAAAATAAATGTGCTATCCCTATTACGAGCTGTTGAAAAATCTGTGCCTATCTTGTTCGTAGGGACGATAACGTCCGAATTATCACTGATCAATTTATGTAGAAATCCAAGGTCCATTTTACCATTGCTCATCAGTCTAAAATGGCTCTGTAAAATAAATACCTAATCGAGAACCCTGAAACTGTTATTTTCCTCTAATACACCCCTTCATCATTTGGTCTGATGTCCTCCTTAGTGATCCTGGAATACAGCATTTGAAGTAACGAAATGGAACATTAAAGATATAAATACACGATTCATGTGAAGGCGTGGAATTAGACCTTGACTCAATTTCGAATGATGATGTGATAGTATCATCAGTCAGGATCGGAATATCAGAAATGGAATGGTACAGGAGATGGATTTTAGAAAGGAAAATGGCATCTATGGCATATATGTCAAATCCGGATGGTATTCTAAAGAGGGAAGATCCATCATTGCTAATGGAGGGAGCAAAAACATTGATTATGTTCCTCCTGAATTACAAGACGAAAATGGACAGACGTGAGGGATACGGAAGGATAGCAAACTATGCCGCATTCCCAGATTATCATAAATTTTTTCCAGAACTTATAACATCTATAATCCTTGAAAATGGCCTTTACAGAGAAAAATTTAAGGTTTTCGTTGACACTTCACCTGTCCTGGAACGATACTGGGCAGAAAAATCAGGGTTGGGTTGGATAGGCAAAAATTCTATGTTAGTAAATGAAAAAATTGGATCATTTACCCTGCTCGGAGGGGTAACCACGGATATTTCTCTCGGTACTCAAAGGTTCCCCCCGGCTGATCTGTGCGGGAAGTGTACAAGATGTATTGAGAGCTGTCCGACCGGTGCAATAGATGAGAACAGGAGCATCAATTCCAATCTATGTATTGCCTATCATACGATAGAAAATAAAGGAATTATCCCAAAAAGCATAGCGCTGACTATGGGTGACATGATATTCGGGTGTGATATATGCAATGATGTATGTCCCTGGAATTCAAATAAAAGGGATTCATCATTGGAAATGGTAAATGACCATAAATTTCTAAATGTCAACACACTGGAAGAACTAGTTTATTTGGACAGCGAGAAGTTCAAAAGGGATTATGGTGGCAGTGCCATTACCAGAGTGTCTTTCCTTGGGCTGGCCAGGAATGCCTTGATTGCACTGTATAACCGGGACAAGGATGACAGTACAATAAAGAGCGCAGCAAAAGATTTTAGGGATCTGAGAGCCGAACAGCTGGCAGTTCTCTCCGGAAAGTGAGAACCGGTGGAACAGGATGATACTGGATGTTTTCCAAACAGATCTATTTCACCTTTTACCCTAACAACGCTGCTCAAATTTGAATTCAATTGCTTCAATACACATATAAGTTTTACCACTGTTATATTGCCACTGTCGTCACCGGGGATATTTCCACCTTTAAATTAAATCCGCTCTTACGCTCAAAAAGGGATCACAAACATATAATATCAATTTTCAATGATTGGTTATGCTAAGCAAAAAGGTCATTGTGACAAATATCTCATCTTATTATGATCAGGAAACCAGATCTAGGGGAAGAGAAATAGATCTCGAGGAATATGAGGCTTCAAAGGAAAACACCCCTCAGTCACTGAATATTGGGCCGGATTTCGTTGGGGAGATTATGAAAGGGATAACTCAGACGATGGGATTCCAAACAAGACCAACTCAGAAACTAGTGCTGAGGTTGACTGATGAAGAATATGAATCTCTTGGAATAAAATTTGAAGTCAACGATATATATTCCCTGACATTCAACGAGGGCAAGGTGGAATTCAAGAGAGAAAGTATTTAGTTGCAAATTTTGGAATATTGGAATTTCCTGACGCAGCGAGGCTTCCTTCCTACAATCAACAAACAAAGTATGCAAGGTAGCTCTGCTAAAATAAATTAATGTTTGGGACTGAAATGTGAGAAATTAAGCAATAATTGATAGCAAAAATTAATAAATTGTTACCGTATGAGGTCTGCAATGATATATCTGAGGTGGAACTAATGGCAAAATATGTACTCGTTTCAGATAGTACACTGATGTACGGTTACAGGAATTTTCCCCTTCTCGACTTCCTTCCCTGTGCTCCCGTGCAGAAAATTCCACCATCAATTTACAAGTTCCTCAGGGGACCCCCACTTGGCTCGAATCCGGATGGACAGCCCATTTATGCACCGTATGCAGTGAGAAAAATAGAGGCATCCCTTTTAAGGGATAACAGGACGAAGGACGTTTATGTGGCCGGAGAAACAAGTATAGAAGCAGCAATAAAGGACGATACAGAGGTTATAGGGGTTAGCACCATGGATCCTCTCGGGCTAGGGCCAACTACGATGTCATACTATGTGTTGTTCGGTGGGGATCCATATGCGTGGGTCAGGAAGGAATGGGAGGCATTAATTGCCAGGATTAACGCTGCAAGGAAGGGTAAGAAGGCAAAATTACTTGTCGGCGGCCCTGGCGTAATAGAATTCATCCAAATGAGATCGGAGCTGGACAAAGAGGGAATTGATTATGCTTTCAATGGAGAGATCGATGACATAGTATCTGACCTCTTCTTACAGGTTGCAGATGGAAATATAGATTCTAAACTTTTTCACAGCGGCTACACGCAGTATGATGAAAAGTTCAGCAGGACATACAAGGATGACGATAAGATTCTATCCAGATCGATGACGGGCAAGTTATATCCGAAATTGGACGAGATACCTGCAATAGTCAATCCATCAGTGAAGGGTATGGTGGAAGTCATGAGGGGTTGCGGGATTGGATGCGACTTTTGCGAGGTTACTCTCAGACCATTGAGATACTACGACGATGAGATGATTGCCCAGGAAATAAACGTAAATCTGAAAAAGGGAGGCATAAATCACGCGTGGCTTCATTCAGATGATATTTGGGGATACAAACATGACAATTTCTTCAGACCAAACGAGGATGCACTTGTTGACCTCTTCAGCAAGGTTATGAGCATACCCGGCATAGTGGATACGAATCCTACCCATGGCAGAATATCAATCCCTGCGGGCTACCCGGAACTCATGGCCAGACTTTCAAAGATCGTAAAGGCAGGTCCAAAGAACTGGATAGGAATTCAGACAGGTTTGGAGACAGGAAGTGAATCACTGGCAAAAAAGCACATGCCAAATAAGACGATGCCACTGAAAATAGGTGTGGACGGAAGCTGGGAAGAGATAGTCTGGCAGGGCGTATTCAACGAAACAAAACATTACTGGCGTTCCGCATTTACTCTTCAGGTCGGACAGCCTGATGAGACGGACGAAGATCTTTGGGATACAGTCTCGATGGTGAACAGGTTGAGCTATTCAAAGATTGATGATGGAAGGGACTTTGAGTTCACTGTTACGCCGCTCCAAAATGTTCCGATGGGCAGGATAACATCCAGAAAGCTGACTTCAGATTTGCTGACAGAGGCTCAGTTAGCGGTCTATTATGCTTCCTACAGGCATCTGGCCAGGATGGCAGCCAGGAGAAAGACTGAAGGGACGGGAAATGTGATTGTAAAAGCGGGTACAGGGGCCATAATATACTTTGGTGGTTACCTGATGATGAAAGTTGTAGAGGACATTGCCAGAAAGAAGGGCGTTGACATAACAAAGGTAAAGAGATACGGTCTTGAGCAGCGGAAGGAATTTACTTCAGTGAGCTCCCTCGCTCACGCGTGAAAGAGTCAAATCTCCCCCAATCCATTGCACTGGATTCAGGGGGAAGTAAGTCGGTACCTATTCCCCCTCCAATTAATGCTTTTTTTGCTCTTTCCAATCATAAGATTGTATAGATAAACGAATGGGAGAATGAAGGATATCAATAGGAAATAATAGACCCTGAACTGAAGTCTTCTCCAGCTATTTACTGAATTGTATAAGAACGGAATCAAGAACACTGTGAAAATTGCATGGCCGATTGTCAGTAAAACTATTGACGATAAAATCAGATAGATACCGACTGTAAAGTAGAGCATTCCGAATATGAACACGTTAATAGAAGAGTTAACAGAGAGTGCTGTCTGTCTGTTTGACCACTCCATGAATTGAAGGAAATTGTCCGTAGAGTGTATTTCTGGTTTTGCCTCTGGGGCATAAACAATTGTCAGTCCCTTTTTCTTTGAAATCCTCATTATGGCGACATCATCAGATATGGACTCTGAAAGCAGGGATAACCCCTCCTTGTCCAGCAAATCCTTGCGGAAGGCCATTGAGCCTCCCCAGACAAATCTTGTCAATCTGGATTCCATCATGGACTGCCCCACCAGTCCCCAGTACATTTTCACCTTGCTCCAGAACCCAGCCTCAGGAACGAACAACGGGAAGGTGGTGACAACGCCAACTGTTGGTAAAGATAATGGCATTACAAGTTTGTAAAGCCAATCTCTGTTCACCCTTATGTCTGAATCGGCAACAACATAACAATCATACCTATCGAACATAGAAAGTGCGGATATTATTGCCCTGACTTTACCGCTGCAATTCTTGCACCCTTCGCTTGACACTATAGTCCTTATGGATAGTCCATTCAGTATTTCTACTGAAGGATCGCTCATGTCATCTACGACTGCAATGATGTCATACTTCTTGTAATCTTGGGCCTTGATTGACAAGAGGTTCTTCTCGAGTTCATAATCTATCCCTTTTACAGGCATTATAACTAGAACATTTGGCGAATACTTTTGATCAAGTGGAAGCTCAGCATTATCCTTCATATACCCTCTTCTGCTAACATAGGTAGCCATCATTCCGGCTGCAAGAAGAAAATTGAAAGCGAATAATATCCACAATGCAGGACCCACTTTGGTTTAAAGGATGACAATGAAATAAACTTTCCTTAGCATGGATTGCTTAACTCGTCTTAATAGGTATACAGCGATTTTGAAAATACTATGGATGAGACAACCTTGAAGCAGAGGAAAATGGATATAAGGACCAAATTGACCAGCTGATATCATTTCTCAATGAAATAGTTGATTTCTGGGTACTACATCCCAGCTTATAAATCTGGTTAATTAAACGTAATTATGAAAACTTACATGTATTAATAACATCTGACTTCTTCAATGGTAAATTCTCCTTATGGTGGTAAACTAAAAATTTCAGTTGAACTGAAAGACAGGGAAAAAATAGATGATCATGCCAGAGGTGCGTTATCCATTACGCCATTCACTGACTTTTTCTATGATTCTCTGAAAATTTCAGATGGTTCTTACAGTCCCATCGAAGGTTTCATGTCAGAGGAGGAAGTTGAAAGTGTGATCAAGAAAGAGAGACTGCTATCTGATCTTCCATGGACAATACCCATCATCTTCGCAGTGGACGAAAAGGTTTATGCGAAGGTCAAAGAAGGAGAAGAAATATTCCTGAAGGACCCAAACGGGGAAATTTATGGCAGCATAAATGTTGATGGAAAATTCCATTTGAGAAAGAAAGAAATCGCCATTGGTGTATACGGAACACATGATCCAAAACATCCAAATGTAGAGGACTTGTTCAATAATTACGGCGATTTTGCCATATCGGGAAAGGTTCGAATATTCAGAGAAGTACCTCTTCCAGGAAACCGTTATGAACTGCATCCCGAACAGGCAAGGGATAGATTCAAGAAGATGGGATGGAAGAACGTCGTCGCCTATCAGGCAAGAAACCCTCCTCATGTAGCGCATGAATATCTCCAGAAAGTATCCCTTGAATTTCCAGGCATTGACGGATTGCTGATCCACTTGGTTGTTGGCAGGCTGAAAAAAGGAGATTACAGTGCAGATGCCATTCTTAACTCCTATGAAGCTTTCATAGACAATTATCACAAGAAAGAAAAGACCATGCTTGGGTCTCTATCTATAACAATGAGATATGCAGGCCCAAAGGCAGCGATATTTCTTGCAATAGTGAGAAGGAACTTCGGTGCTACCCATTACATTGTTGGAAGAGATCAGGCAGGTGTAGGCAATTTTTACGATCCATATGCAGCTCACAAGAAATTTGATGAAATGGATATAGGTATTATTCCATTGAAATTCAGGGATACATTTTACTGCAGGAAATGTAGGGGGATAACTTCGGATAATGTATGTCCTCATTCACCGGAGTACAGGATGATCATTAGTCAGACCAGAATTAGAGAAATGCTGAAACAGGGGGAGGACATTCCAGAGGAAATCATGAGACCAGAAGTTACGGCTGTATTGAGAAAGGGCGGATCAATAGATTGATGTTCCAAAAGAATCATAAAATTTTCACAGTTTTCCGCTCTTAATGCTTCTTTCCCTCTAAAATAACCAGTTTAAGTTCTTTATTCAGAGGTTTAATGTTCATTGCAGTGGACTGAATCTGTAATGTCGCCAGGTCAAGACTTTACTCTCCAATGATTTTCCTGTGTCTTTGGCAGATCTAACTATCGGTGTTGAAACATTAATATGCCATGTCTGAGTACTTTAAAGGTTCCTGATCTCTGTTGCGGACCTTTCAGGTGAAGCAGAAATATTTGAGGTCAGCTAAAGATACCCAACATGTCCATTTCTATTTCCCCTTTACTACAATCCATTTTGTTACATTATTCGCACTAGGCTTGGTGAATTTCATTAAGGATCCCTGTATCTGGAGGACTTTTCCTTTCAGGTTTCTTTGTTACCAACATCTTCGAGAATTTTTCCAGCCATGGTGCATTACATGGTCTCTATTTCTTTTTTTATGTTGCTTACGCTTTCAACAAAACGAATTGAACCTTGTATACGAATGCTCGAGAAATTCCGAATAGAGTGTTCGAAAGAGCTTTCTTATGGGAAATATTTATCTCAATGATAGCATACCTGAACTGGGCCCGTAGCTTAGTCAGGTAGAGCGACCGGCTCTTAACCAGTAGGTCAGGGGTTCAAATCCCCTCGGGCCCGTACCACTATTTCAAGGAGTCGGTTTTTATGAAATAACAAATGCCTTTTTGTAGTTGTTATTTTCCAAACAGGGGATTATTGAAGGGATTATTCGATCCATAATAAGGTGAAATTGTTGATATATTTTTTTAGTAGATAATATTTGGTACTGTTATACTATAATTCACAGATATGATTCTAAATTTTGATAGTTCTGATTAAAGATTAATCAGCATTAACAGCATGTATTTATTTTGGATAGAAATTTATAAAAACGTTAGGAGTTTGAGGGAAGCAATACATGGATTTCCCTCAACCGAGAGAGTTATTAATGACAGTAATATATTAATAAGTAATGTTCAGAACCGACATTGGGACATAAGTAACTAATCCTCATCCTTCTTTATTATAAGGAACACCTTTTTACCCAGGAATTCCTTAGGGCAGTCAACCTTTGCCCCTGATCCAAATTTAGTGACTGTCCTCTCCATGTAAGCCTGAATATTCTTGACTGTGATCTCGTTGTCCACCTTTATATTGACTTTCCGCACAAATGTATATATACTCAGTATATATTATACTTTCGTAATGAGGATCACCCAGCTGACATATGATGAGTTCAAGGAGAATATAGATGAACTCATCTCTCAGTACAGGGAAAATTTCTCCGTACCTGT
>Ga0207433_10001170_pt1 | contig 57350 bp, 40 predicted proteins | sample YelNatPaOPGAMG01_FD_187559 | JGI IMG/M metagenome (GOLD analysis project Ga0207433, IMG submission 187559) | Hot spring thermophilic microbial communities from Obsidian Pool, Yellowstone National Park, USA - OP-RAMG-01 (SPAdes) (version 3) | ecosystem: Environmental > Aquatic > Thermal springs...
TAACTCAAAAACCTCTTGGGGTCATTGAGTATGAGCATATAAAAAAGGTACTGGAATCTGTAAGTGGAAATCGCAAAAAAGCAGCAAAAATTTTGGGTATTGGACAGGCAACATTATGGAGAAAAATGAAAAAAATGGGGTTGATAAAAGGCGATAATAACTAAAAGATCATTTTAAAAACCGAATTAAGTTCTTTGTTAATTCGTTAGCCGACATTGGTTGGTGTTACATGGAAATAGAAAACAATTCGATCTTATGCGAATTCTTTTATTGATATATTTGGTAAGATCATCTAAGTGTTTGATTATATGAAAAAGAATCACTTAATTGCAACCCTGGTAGGTGTGATATCGTCAATGGTTGGTTTATTAGCACAGCCATTTTCTGGTCATTATCCAGTAGGTGTAGAAGGCATTAAATGTGGCTCTGTTCCGCCACCGGGAATTTATTTGCGGGATTATAATGTTTTTTATTCAGCGGACAGGTTCAAGGATGGGCCTAGCGATTTTGATATTTTGGGTTACATAAATGCAGCAAGGTTAATATGGGTAAGTGATTTTAAGATTTTGGGCGCCAACTGGGGTACCGATTTGATAGTGCCTTTTGGCTATATTGACTGGAAGGTTGCTGGTGCCAGTCATGATTACTTCGGCATTGGCGATATATATTACGAACCGGTACTACTAGCCTGGCATCCAAAGAGGTTTGATATCGGAATTGGTTATTCATTTTGGGCGCCTACTGGCGAATATTCTCAAAATAGGCCTTCGTTACTATGGAAAGGATTTTGGTCTCACATGTTTACGGCTGGTATGACTTATTATTTAGATAGCGCAAAGACATGGGCGATTTCAGTTTTAAATAGGTATGAAATACACACGGAACACAATGAGATAGATATTACTCCGGGAGATACTTATTCCTTAGAGTGGGGGGTTAGTAAAGCAATTGCAAAATCAATAGAAGTTGGCCTGGTTGGCTATTATCAACAGCAAGTAACGGATGATTCTGGTAGCGCAGTAAATTACGATAAATCAATTTATGACAGGGTAATTGGACTTGGTCCTGAAATTTTGATGTTTTGTCCCAGGCTTAATTTATTTACTTCGCTGAGGTATTGTAGAGAATTCTCGGCCACGCAACGGCCAGAGGGCAATTTAATTTCGTTGACATTCACAAAAAGATTTTGAAAGAAGGCGCTTTAAAATTTTTAGTCCTTGAAAATTAAACCACCTGGTCGACGGCAATTACTCTGACTATTTCTTCGAGTGTTGTTTGACCGTCTAGAACGCGTCTGATGCCATTTTGCCATAAGGTTTTCATTCCCTGGTCCATTGCTACTTTTTGTAAGGCACGGGTAGGTAACTTTTGTAAAATGGCTTCTCGAATGACTTCATTTACCCACAGAAACTCACTGACTGCTGTACGACCGGAGTATCCTGTCTGCAGACACTCGGAGCAGCCGGCGCCTTTGCGGAAATTAGCTTCTTCGATTTCATCAGGGGTTAACATACGGAGAAAGACTGGGTCTGGCTCATAGGGCTCGGAGCAAAATTTGCAATTTTTCCTGATCAAGCGCAGGCCAAGCACACCACAGATACTGGAAGCGAGCAAAAATGGCTCTATATCCATATTAATAAGTCTTGCAAAGACACCTGAAGTACTGCCTGCATGAATAGTACTGATTACTAGATGCCCGGTTAAACCAGCCTGGATAGCAATTGAAGCAGTTTCAGGGTCTCTTATTTCTCCTATCATTATAACCTGTGGGTCTTGCCTCATTAAAGACCTGAGTGCAACCGGGTATGTGAAACCTTTTTGAGGGTTTATTTGTGCCTGGCTGAGCATAGGCAGACGGAATTCTACTGGATCTTCTACTGTACTGATGCTGATTGAGCTACCTACGCGGTTCAAGATGTAACATAACGCCGCATAGATGGCAGTTGTTTTTCCTGAACCAGTTGGGCCTGTAAGTAACAATAATCCATTTGGTCTACATAATATATTGAGCAGGTACTGAAGTGTGTTTTCTTCGAGCCCCAGACTGAACAGGTCAAAACTTCTGTTTTTAGGATCAAAAATCCTAATAACAATCTTTTCTCCACGGACAGTTGGGAATACTGAGATTCTAAGCTCAACTCCACCGATATCAGGATCGGCTGGGACGTGGCCTTCTTGTGGCAGATCATTTTGATAGCTTATTAAGTTGGCCAGTACTTTCAACCTTCCTGAGATCCTCTCCATATATTCTAACGGTAAGTGGACTAATTCACTTAGCACGCCACTGATTCTAAGTCTTACAACCAGGGATTTTTCCCAGGGCTCGATGTGAATGTCACTTGCCTCTGCTCTGACTGCATCTTTGACTATACAATTCAGTAGCGCTGTAATATCGATCCCTATAGCAGGATCAACCGATTCTAAATATTTAGTAGTAAATAAACCAATTGCACTAGACACGCTATATTTGTAGCATTTTACAAATAGATAGCAATATTTATAAAGCATAAAAATAAGCTTTAATTGCTATATGGACACAGGTATTTTCAGTTTAATTTCTTGCATGAACTTCATGATTCGGTTAATTGTAAAGTATGTCGCTTAATCATATTGACAAATCTGTGGAAAAGAAAATTAATGAATTAAAAGAAAAAATCCTGGATGGTTACCTTGTTTCTGAAACAGAAGCGCGGTGGCTTTTTAATTTACCTGCCCGGACATCGATTGTTCCGCTTGTTTCTGCAGCGGCTGTTATTCGGGACAGTTTTCGGGGAAGGCATATACAGCTTTGCTCGATAGTAAACGCTAAATCTGGCGGTTGCAGTGAGGATTGTAAATTTTGCGCTCAGTCATCATTCAATAAAACAAATATTCCCAGATATGGTTTTCTAAGTAAAGACGAGATTTGTAATGCTATAGAAAGGACCAGGAAAATGGGAGTAAGGAACCTTGGATTTGTGGCTGCCTGGCCAGGTTTAAAATCGGGAGAATTGCTCGATGAAGTATGCGATCGACTAAAAGAAGCTAGTGAAATTGGAGCCATAAATATACATGCCTCTTTTGGCAACATACCTGACACAGAAGTGGCTGCGCGGCTTCGCGAAGTCGGTGTTGTTGTGTACAATCATAATCTTGAGACATCACCGTCGTATTTTCCTAACATTTGTTCAACCCATACTCAGAAGGATAGGATTTCTACTATTGAACATTTAAAGGAGGTTGGAATAAAAATTTGTTCTGGCGGGATTATAGGCATGGGTGAGACATCAGATGACAGGTGTGAGTTAGCGTTAACCTTGAGGAAGGTCGGTGTCGATATTTTACCTATTAATATTTTCAATCCTATTGCTGGAACAGCGTTATCCGATGTCGCTCCTATGGAGCCTATTGAGGCTATTAAAACAATAGCGTGTTTCAGATTAACATTGCCCAGGGTTGAAATAATTTTAGCAGGCGGGCGGCCTTCTCAGCTGCGGGATGTTCAGTCTCTGGCAATATTTGCTGGGATAAGTGGTTTGATGGTGGGTGATTATCTTACTACTCAAAATCAGCCGATTGAGAAAGACTTAAAGATGTTGGATGATCTTGGTTTTAGATATTTTTAGTTTGTTGGATAGATATTCTAATCTCTTAATGATCGGGGAGCTTCAAGTCTGATTCAAAAGAACTATTAAGATCAAGGGCAAGCACATGCAGGTGTTTTTCGAAAAGTGTCTACATTCGTGCGAAAAATTTTAAATAGTAAGTACAATCGGCTTAAAGGCATTGTATCAATTTTACTGAGTACGCATTTTTGACAAGCTTCATTGAATCTCGGATTAAATTATTGAACATGGAGTAGGGCATTGTATGGCAATTTTGTTTTGACTATAAAGTCAGATTTTCATCGGATTTTTGTCTCAGGAAAAATATACTTCCTTGAAAAAGGCATAGGAGCTGTTAAGTTGGGATACATGGAAAAAATAACAATAATTGGCTCTGGTTGTGCTGGGCTCACAGCTGCAATTTATACAGCTCGAGCAGGTTTAAATCCATTGGTTCTTACAGGGATGATGCCAGGTGGCCTTTTAACAACCACTGGTATAGTTGAAAACTTTCCTGGTTTTCCTGTGGGAATTGATGGGTTCGAATTAGTGAACAGAATGCAGCAGCAGGCTGAGAGGTTTGGAGCAAGAATAAAAATGGGGGTAGTAGAATCTGTTAATTTAGCAAAAACCCCTTTTTCTATTATTGTTGAAGGTGAGGAAATTAATTCTCAGTCAATTATTATTGCCAGTGGTGCCAGTCACAAAAGATTAGGGCTTGAGAGTGAAAAGTTATTAGAGAAGAAAGGAGTGACTTATTGTGCAACATGTGATGGGGCATTACCTATTTTCAGGAATCAACCTTTAGTGGTTGTGGGAGGGGGCGACTCAGCTTGTGAAGAGGCTTTGTTTCTCACTAGATTTGGCTCGGTAGTATATTTGGTTCACAGACGTGATAAATTACGCGCATCAAAGATAATGGCAGAACGCGTATTGTCGAATTCCAAGATCAAACCTATTTGGAATTCTGTGGTTGTAGATATACTAGATGTAACCAAGGATAAAGTCACAGGGGTTAAAATCAAAAATGTCAAAACTGAATCCATATCAGTAGTTGATTGTGCTGGCGTTTTTGTGGCAATCGGGCATGTGCCAAATACTTCATTATTTGCTGGGCAGATTGAGCTCAATGATGCTGGTTATATAGTTCAGAAAAATGGGACAATGACGTCTGTGCCTGGTGTATTTGCTGCTGGAGATTGTTGTGACTATAGGTATCGTCAAGCGATTACAGCTGCAGGTCAGGGATGTTCTGCGGCAATAGATGCAGAACGTTATTTATCTGAGCTGTGATTAAATTTACCAACGGCATGATTTTGTGAAATTAGTTTGTCTTTTTATTTTTCTTGGGTTTGGGTTTTTAACTCAGGCAGGTATTTCTTTAGTTGAGAAAGGTACATTCATTTTTTCTGACATGGCGGATGCATCTGCTGCTACGTGGATTGACGATAAGAAGTTTGTGGTGGCGTCTGATGAAGACAGTGTTCTACGTATATATGATATTGAAAAACCGGGGCCACCTTGTCAGTTTGTCGATATATCAGGTTTTTTGAATGTTGACCGAGATAAACCAGAAACTGATATTGAAGCATGTACAAGATTGGGTGATAGGATTTATTTTATAACATCACATGGGAGGAATAAGAATGGACGGGAAAGGGTCTCCAGGGAGCGGTTTTTTGCAATTGATGTAGGGAGTACTAATGGAAATGAGGCATTTTTTAGAATGGTTGGCAAGCCTTATACAAACTTGCTTAATGACCTTTTAAATGATCCGGAGTTAAAAAAGTTTAATTTAGCAGAGGCGGCTCAAAAAGCTCCAAAGTCTGTGGGCGGTTTGAATATAGAAGGTTTATGTGCATCTACTAATAGGAGTTTACTTATTGGATTCAGAAATCCAATACCTGAGGCTAAGGCATTGATTGTACCGATGCTTAATCCTGAGCAGGTAATCCAGGGATTACATCCTAAATTTGGCAAGCCAATCCTACTTGATTTAGGTGGTCGTGGAATTCGGGATATGACTTTTTGGAATAATAAAATATGGATTTGTGCAGGTCCTGCAGATGAGCAATCCAAAGTGCCATTCAAATTATTTTTATGGGACCTGGCGGATACTATTGAACCTATTGAGTATAATTTTCCCAAAGGTTTTCACGCAGAGGGATTATTTATATGGCCACGTAAGTCACCTTGTGAATTAATGGTTATTAGTGACGATGGTACCAGGAAGATCGAAGGAAAAGCTAACAAAGACCTTCCACGCAATCGACAGACTTTCAGGGGCATTGAGTTGTTGTTAAAGGGAAATTTGGGCGAATAGTTATTTTGAAAACTTTGCTTTCCGAGTTAACTCAAAATTTTAAGTTTATTTTGGTTTAATTAGTCCAGGAATTTGGCTGTTTATTTTTCTTTATGCTGGGATTTAGAGAAGCGATACAGAGAAAAATGGAATGGACTATTTCTCCAATTGTGGTTTTTGGGGGTCTGAAGTTTGTTATTGGTGAAAGGCCGTTTGGTTGATATTTCCAGGTTCGATTTATGGCCTTATCGGTAACAGTCCAACAAAATGCAGAAAACAAAGGTTATTGATCTATATATCTTTTAGAGATCGGATTGTAGGCGTCTATTCTTCTATCGCGCAAAAACGGCCAATGTATTCGGGTGCGATTTATTTTAGTTAGGTCCAGATCTGCCATTAAAATTTCTTCATTATCGGGTGAAGCTTTTGCTAAAATTTGACCGGACGGACCAGCAACAAAGCTTTGTCCCCAAAATTCGATGCCGTTTGTGTTATAAAGTTTTTCCAGGCCGATACGATTTACTGCAGCCACATAACAGCCATTGGCAATTGCGTGGGAACGCTGAATTATCTCCCACGAAGAATGCTGGAGTTGTCCGTAAAGGTTTTTTTCGTCAGGATGCCAACCTATAGCTGTTGGGTAGAAAATGATTTCGGCTCCTGCTAATGCAGCGATTCTTGCTGCTTCTGGGAACCATTGGTCCCAGCAGATTAAAACGGCGATTCGGCCAAATGGTGTGTTCCATGCGGGGAATCCCTGATCCTGGTCTCCTGGAGTAAAATAGAATTTTTCGTAAAAGAGCGGGTCATCTGGTATATGCATTTTTCGATATAAGCCTGTGATACTACCATCAGGGCCTATGATAACAGCGGTATTATGATAAAGGCCATGTGTGCGTTTTTCAAAAATGGATGCTATAACGACCACGTTGAGGTTGGCTGCTAGTTTACAGAATTTATCAGTAGTGGGCCCGGGTATAGTCTCGGCAAGATCGAAATTACGATGGTCTTCTGCCTGGCAGAAGTAATAGGTTTTAAACAATTCCGGAGTACAGATAATCTGAGCACCAGCCTTTGCTGCTGATTCTGTCAGCTTTAGGGTTTTAGCAAGGTTTGTTTCTGGGTCTTCTTGGGCTTTGATTTGCAGTAAAGCTATTTTTGTCATGATCTGGGTATGTTACGTTTTTGATTATATTAGCGTTGAATTAATTGAATCCGAAAACTGTTGTGTGTTTTTATTTAATAGTTCCTCCCATGAGTCGACCTGGAAGATGTCGCGCATGTATTTTGCCATAGTTTCATTGGTTGGGCCGTAACCTGCATGGTAGATATAAAATTCAAGTTCATATAAAAGTTCACTCGCATTTGGATATCTATCATTTGGGTTTCGTGCAAGCATTCTTTGCAAGATTTGATTTAATTTTTGATCGATTCGATGATCCAGCTCCTGGAAATTTGGTATGGGCATATTTCTAATTCTTTCTAATGATTCGGATGGAGAAGGCGCGTGAAAAGGGTTATAACCTAAAAGAAGATGCGCTAAAACGATACCTGCAGAAAAAATATCAGAGCGTTTGTCTGTGATTTGGAAATTTGCTTGTTCCGGGCTCATATAATCTGCCTTACCTACCGCTACCTCGCCTTCATTTTCTGGGAGGAATCCTTTTGCTTTTGCAATTCCAAAATCGCTTAATTTTACATCGCCTTCGAATCCGATTAAGATATTTTTTGGGCTGACGTCTCTATGGACGATTCCTAGAGGTTGTCCGTCTTTGCCTTTCTTAAGGTGGGCATATGCAAGGCCGCGAGCTACTCGGCTGGTTATAAAGACTGCTAATTCTATAGGCATTTTTTGTCCAGACCTTACTAATTTGTTTATAATTTGCTCCAGATTAGGTCCGTGGATCATTTCCATTGCGATGAAATAGATACCATTACTTTCCCCTAGATGGTAAGTCTGAACTATATTTGTGTGGATTAGGTCAGCGACCAGCTTGGCTTCACCAATAAAATTTTCTATGAACTCTGGTTGGTTAGCATAATGTTGTTTAATGATTTTAATTGCTACTTTTTTGATAAAATCTCTGGTTCCTTGTTGGTTTGCCTCATAGACTACGCCCATACCGCCTTCGGCGATTTTTCTGATTATATCATATCTGAAGGTGCAATCGATTGTAAAAAGTGGCAACATAGAGTTAATAAAGGAAAAAAGAATTACTTAGTCAATAAAATCCAATTTTCTAAAAACTTTTTTAAAGAGGGTAAAGCAGATACGCTTTAGATTTCGCTTCAGTGTTAGTGTGGATTATTATTCCAAATTTGTTTAACGTGGTTACAAATCCGAATCCTTACGACTTTAGAATATTTAGAAATTTTGGTGAATTATTTGAGTGCCATTTTTGGCTGAAAATAGAGGGATAATATTCGGGATTTACGTTTATTGGAGGAACGGCCTTCCCGCCGTCCGAGACTGGATCGGGGGATCCAATCATCCATAGGATTGAAAAGAACCTGGCCGAGGTATAACCTGAGCCTGCAAATTGAGGGGTTCATTTGAATACTCTGCTTTTTGATGATCGATCACTATTAGAAGTCCGGTGAGATTTAATATTAATAGCCGTCGATGAAATCGGTGGAAGAAGGCAAACTACCACGCTTGCCGTTCAAGAGTGATCCGGTTCAAGATGACAGGATGTTTGGGTTACCTTTTACCAAAGGTTTTGCAGGCGGTTATTCATATACCTTCGATTTAACGGTGAACAGGTAATGCGAACTGCGGGATTAAATTTTCAGGGATTAGCTTTTCAATGCCAGATCAGAATGAATTTTGAAATATTTTTCAACAAATATTTAACTTAAGATTTGGGGTTACAAGCAAATATTGAACATGCTTGTTGACAAATTGTCGAAATGAATGAATATTAAGATAGCAGCATTCCATGGATGCCAAGCTAATAAAATATGCCTGCCGAGCATTCGACAATGGTTGCTGCTATTTTTCTCAAGTAAAGAGGAGTGTTATGCCAAAAACCAATGATTTATTTGATGAGGTTCTTCGTAACCCCAAACATCCGTTTCGGCATGTGACCGATCGGCCAAATAAGACTCAGAAGAATCGGTATGAGAGGCGTAAGATCAAAGAGATATTAAAGTCAGGCGATTGGTCAAGTTATAAATAAAAAAGTTTAAAATAAAAATAATTGAGAGCCACGTTAAACGTGGCTCTTTTATTTTCTGGTTATAGAATAAATTTTAACGCATTAGTAAGGCCTGCCTTGCTCTTTTGATGGCCCTAGCGAGGCGTCGCTGGTAGTGGGCGGGTAGGCCTGTATATTTTCTTGGCAAAATTCGCCCTTGCTCGGTGACAAATTGTTTAAGCAAGTTAATGTTCTTAAAGTCCAGGGCGTCGATGGTAAAATCGATTTTGGGTTTAGGCCTTTGGATCTTACGTTCGAATGGATTTCGGGTTTTTGCGGACTGTGTTTTATTGATATTAGTTTTTCTAGGCATAGGAAAAATTATTTAATTTCTTTATGTACGGTATGGCGTTTTAGAAAAGGGTTATACTTTTTAAGTTCAATTTTTTCTGTTTTAAGCTTTTTATTACGAGTTGTCATGTATCGCGAAGGTGGTTTACCTTCTTTTCTAGCCTCTGTACATTCTAAGATAACAATTTCTCTTGGCATAGCGCAGATATTTTAATCTTTTTCTTTTGTTTTTTCTTCAATTTCTTCTTCTTCCTGACCTTCAATTGGCACTTGCAGGTCCAATTCTCCGAGATTAGCAAAGTGTTTCTTTTTTAGCAACCCTTCTTTTTCAAGTTGTGCTTGAGCTTCAACAGTGAACCTGGCCCATGGTATGGCCTCAAGTCTGGATTTAGGTATAGGCTTGCCGGTTAGCTCGCAGATACCATAGGTACCTTTTTGCATACGTTTAAGGGCTTCATCAATTTCATAAAGGGCATCTTGATCTGACGATAACAGACTGAGGGCGAAATCTCTCTCGAAGTTATCTGTGCCGGATTCGGCCATATGTAGGCTTGGGGTCGGTATTTGTTCGGCAGAATCTTTGGCCAGATTATTCATCTGATGTATCAGCCGTTCTCGCAGATCAATAAGTAATTTATAATATTTTCTCCATTCGGGTTTAATCTCATCGATTGTTGGAGTTGAAGATCTTCCCTTTGGTTTACCGAGAATCGCCGACACACTAGCAGCGCCTACTTTATTATTCGGTTTTTTAGGTTGCGCTTGGTCTTGCACTTCTTGATTAGTAACTTTTTTTTGATTTGATTTTCTATTCGTTGTCACGGCCGCACTCTAAATTGGTTTTTAAGTTTTTTATCGTAATCCCAGCAACCCACTTGCCAGGGGCTTTCAACATTGCTGCATATTATTAATTATATCGGTCTACTCTGTAAAAAGTTAAGCATTTTTAATTTTGATTCAAATTTACCATGCAATTTGAATCTTTATACATTCGCGTTATAAGAAAGCATATATCTTAAAAGTGTCAACTCAAACCTTAAAAATTTTTTTCGTGATCTTTTATTTATCAGGACTATATTACTTTCTTAAGTTGAATTGCATTAATATTTTTGGCTTTGAGATTTATCATACTCAAATAATTAAATTTTATGAAGCTTTTAATCAGGGTTTTATTGATTTATAATTTTGTGATTTGCTGGGCATTTGGATTGGCTGCTGATGAATGTTTGCCCCGTAAAAATGTTATTCGAGCAGTTCACTTAATTGCACCTAAGGTAAGGGATTTTGAATTGTTTAACCGGGCTTTGACGAACTTCTTTGTGCCAGCCGGTGTTAACATGCTTATTTTGGAGATCGACTATCGCTATGAGTGGAAATCGCATCCGGAATTGAGAGATAGTGATTGTTTATCCAGGCAGGAGGCTCGTAAATTATATGAAATTTGCAGCCTGAAAGGAATAAAATTAGTTCCGTTGTTTAACTGTTTAGGACACCAATCATGGGGTAAAGTCACATTTCCATTATTAAAGCGGTATCCTGATTTTGATGAAACGCCATGGATATCCGGGGAAAATTCAGGGATCTATTGTCGTAGCTGGTGTGCTTCAAATCCGGCATTAATTCCAATTGTTAAAGATCTTTTAAGTGAATTGGTTGTGGATTTTTCTGCCGACACTGTGCATGTAGGAATGGATGAAGTTTTTTTAATTGGTGAAAGTAATTGTGTGAGATGTGCTGGTAAAGATAAGGCTGAGTTGTTTGCCAGGGCTGTATGTTCTTTGCATAAGATCCTGGTGAATGATTTGGGGGTCAGAATGATGATGTGGGGCGATAGATTACTGGATGATTCAAAGTTTAAGTACGGTGAATGGGAGTCAAGTCGGAATAATACGGCCGGTGCTATAGAAAAAATTCCTAAGGATATTATTATTTGCGATTGGCATTATGGAAAGAGGGACGAGTATGCGTCTGTTGATTATTTTTTAGAAAAGGGTTTTTCAGTGTTATCCGCAAGTTGGAAAAACTTAGATGCCGCACAGGCTTTTGTAAATTATTGTGATAAATTTAGCACAAATTGTAATTATCTGGGGCATATTTGTACAACATGGGTGGATTCGGGCAAGTTGTCAGACACATTGATTAATAGGAGCACCACCAGTGGCGATATATCAGAAGTTGCAAAAACTACAGAGAAGATTTTAAAACAGCTGGTTGAGAAGGCTAGATACTAATTTAAATTTATTACATTGACACCGAGTTTGTTTATTTTGGTTTTATTGGCAGGAGCCTAATTTGTTACAAAACTGGCTTTTTAAATTTTTAGGATGTGACAGGTTTGTTATTTTTTGAATTATTTACAAACACTGCAACCAAAACCTGGTCGTTTTATAATACCTGTAAACTGTTTTATAGCATGGACAAATGCATTCAGCCAGTATTTGTCATCTGGCCAGAGCGTTAGCAAGAGGAAAACATTTGAAACTAACTTTGAAAAGGTTTCCATTTCGTGGCAGCTTAGTCTTAAATGTTTTTGGAAAATGATTTTAATTCTGAAGATAAATTGGTTAGATTGTTTGGCCTCGCATGAAAGGCGATATAGAAAATCTTTTAATTGAATTATTTACAACGTCTGTACAAGCTAAGGTTATGAGGGCTGTTTTAGTTACTTTTATTGGTTTTATGCTGATATTATTAGCTGGGTGCCGTAATGAAGAAAAGGAACCTCAGCCGTATTTATCTACAGTTTCTGAACAGGGACATCTTAATCATGCTCAGCCTAAATTACCAACTTTGAAATTATACATTGGCCAACAAGTGATAGAGGCTGAGATTGCGGTGACTCCGGTACAGATTCAGACCGGGATGATGTTCAGGGAGAAAATAGGGGAGACTGAGGGCATGCTTTTCGTTTTGCCATATCCTCATAAAGCGTCGTTTTACATGAAGAACACTATCATTCCTCTTTCCTGTGCATATATAGATGCTGATGGTATAATTCTTGAAATACATGATTTAAAGCCATTGGATGAGACGCCGGTACAAGCTGCGTCTGATAATGTTTATTATGTATTAGAGACTGCGCAGGGCTGGTTTACTAAAAACGGAATCAAACCAGGCATGACAGTAAGCACAGAAGTTGGCAGTTTGGAAAAAACATTTAGATCAAAACGCCAAAATTAAATTTAATATTCAATTATTGTTATGAAAATTGCGTTATGTCAGATAAATGCCACGATTGGAGACTTTGCTGGTAATAAGGCAAAGATTCTGTCTGCATATAACCAGGGTGTAGCAGCAGGAGTAGATCTTGTGGTATTGCCAGAGTTAGCTGTTACTGGATATCCGCCACGTGATTTACTTTTAAGGCCTAATTTTGTTGAAACCAATCTTCATGTGGTAAATGAGTTAGCAGTTCAAACTGGTGCTGTCGGGTTGTTAGTTGGTTTAATAACCAGGAATGATTCGCGGCCAGGTCGAGAGTTATCTAATGCTGCGGCTCTTTTGCAGAATGGACGTATTGTAGGGATTCGGACAAAAACATTGTTGCCAACGTACGATGTGTTTGATGAGGACAGATACTTTGAACCAGCGAAGGAGAATCGGCCAGTCGAGTTCAATAATCGGCTTTTGGGGATAACTATTTGCGAAGATATTTGGAATGATGAAGATTTTTGGAGGGAACGACGGTATCCAGTGAATCCAGCTGCTTTATTGGTCCAGGCTGGTGCTGAAATAATAATCAATATTTCAGCTTCACCCTGGCACCTGGGAAAGACGCGATTGAGATACCAGATGTTATCCGGCTTGGCTCAAAAATATTCACGTCCAGTAGTTTACTGTAATTTGGTAGGAGGCAACGATGAGTTGATATTTGATGGCGAGAGTATGGCCTTTAACAGGACTGGCCAGCTTATAGCTCAAGGTAAGAAATTTAATGAAGACTTTATTGTTGTAGATACCGAGAATGCCGAGACCATCGTGCCGCGAGCTGGGTCAAATGAAGAGCGAGTATTTCAAGCACTTGTTCTGGGTGTACGTGATTATTGCAAAAAATGTGGATTTAAGACGGCTATTCTTGGATTAAGTGGCGGAATAGATTCAGCTTTGACAGCTTGTATTGCGGCTGCTGCTATTGGTCCTGAAAATGTTACTGGTTTTTCTCTTCCGTCTGCTTATTCGTCTGCGAGCAGTCTGGAGGATGCCAGGCTATTAGCAAAGAATTTAGGGATAAACTATAAAGTGATACCTATAAATGATTGCTTTGAAGTTGCAAAAGCCTCGCTTAAGGAAGTTTTTGCTGGTTGCTCCCAGGATGTTACAGAAGAAAACATGCAGGCCAGGATCCGAGGGCTTTTGCTAATGGCGATATCCAATAAGTTTGGCTCATTATTGCTAACTACGGGTAACAAGAGTGAACTGGCTACCGGTTATTGCACTTTGTATGGGGACATGTGTGGCGGTTTAGCTGTGATAAGTGATGTTCCTAAGACTATGGTTTACAAATTGGCACGTTGGATAAACAGGGCAGGAGAGATTATCCCTGAGTCCACTATTTCCAAGGCGCCTTCTGCTGAGTTACGGCCAGGGCAAACTGACCAGGATACATTACCACCTTATGAGGTTTTGGATTCAATTTTGGATCAGTACATTGTTCAACTTAAGTCGCCAGAAGAGATTATTGCTAATGGTTTTGATCGGGAGACAGTATTTAAAGTTATTGGTATGATTAGTCGGAGTGAGTTTAAGCGGCGGCAAGCTGCACCAGGGATTAAAATAACAAGTACAGCGTTTGGAATAGGCAGGAGAATCCCAATAGCACAAAAATTCGTGGATTTTTGATAAATTAACATATGCAAGGACTTCTGGATTATCTGGTAGCTGAAAAGGGACATCTTTTAGGTGGAGACGCTATAGAACGTTTTATTAATGATGTATGTGACAAGGCAGGATTTGTTGGCAAGCGGGTTTTAGTTATTGTGCCTGATACAACGAGGACAGTCCCACTGCCAATAATCATGCGGCCTTTACTTTTCAGGCTTTCTAAAGAATGCAAGGCAGTGGATGTGATGGTAGCTTTAGGGACGCATCCGCCAATGACAGATGAAGCTATTTACAAACATTTGGGCTTAACACCTGAGGAGCATGTGCAGAGACTGAATAGGACTAAGTTTTTTAATCATGCATGGAATGATCCCAATGAGCTTAAGCTGGCCGGAGTGATTTCATCGGAAAAGATTTATGAATTATCTGAGGGGCTATTTTCAATGGAAGTCCAGGTGACCTTGAACAAGCGGGTTTTTGACTACGATCAATTATTAATCGTAGGCCCAGTATTTCCTCATGAAGTGGCTGGATTTTCTGGTGGCAACAAGTATTTCTTTCCGGGAGTGTCCGGTCCCGAAGTTATTAATTTTACGCATTGGCTAGGAGCGCTTGTTACTAATTTGAAGACTATTGGCAGGCAGCAGACGCCTGTCCGAAAGGTAATAGATTTTGCGGCTACTTACATCCCAGCAGAGAAATTCTGTTTCAGTTTAGTAGTTACAAAAGAGGGGCTTGTAGGTATATATGCAGGCACGCCTGAATCTGCATGGTTTCATGCTAGTAACCACTCCAGGAATGTGCATATAATTTACAAGAAGCGGCCTTTCCATACGGTCTTGTCATGTTCGCCTGCGATGTATGATGATTTATGGACCGGTGCCAAGTGTATGTACAAATTGGAGCCGGTTTTGGCTGATGGCGGGGAGATTATTATTTATGCACCACATATTAGTTGTTTAAGCGTCACTCATGGGAAGTTAATTAGAGAGATTGGGTATCATTGTGTGGAGTATTTTACCAAACAATGGGATAGATTTAAAAATTATCCATGGGGTGTTTTAGCACATAGTACTCATCTGCGTGGTGGCGGCACATGGTCTGATGGCATTGAAAATGACAGAGTCAAAGTTACTTTAGCAACGGGAATCGACCGTGATACATGCAGGGCGATAAATCTTTTTTGGCGTGATCCTGAATCAATCGATTTTGACGAATTTAAAGATCGCGAGGACGAAGGGATCCTGTATGTTCCAAGGGCAGGTGAGATACTTTATAGATTGGCTGACTAGTTCTTGTTTCAGCTTAGTTCTAGATGACAATTAGCTAGAGGCATTTTGAGAGGCACTTTGAGTTATAAAGGTTTTTTCAGGTATAAATTTTACGAAGGTTTGATGGTAGGATATTGAGTTCGGTGCGGTATTTTGCAACGGTACGTCTTGCAATGTTTATTCCCTGTTCTCTGAGCAGTTTGACTATTTCTTCGTCTGAATAAGGTTTTTTTGGATTTTCCTTTTTAATAATTTCTGCGACAAGATTTTTAACGCCTTCATTGGACATATCGGAGCCATTAATGGTTTTTACCCCTGATGAGAAGAAAAATTTCATTTCGTACACACCTTGAGGAGTTTGCATATATTTTCCAGATACGGCTCTACTTACGGTGGTTTCATGGACACCAACGGCTTCAGCTACCTGGAGCATAGTCATGGGTTTGAGGAATCTGATGCCTTTATCCAGGAACTCAGTTTGGCGTTTTACTATTTCCTGAGAAATTTTTAATATCGTTTCCTGGCGCTGGTAAATGCTGCGAATGAAAAATTTGCCAGACCGAATTTTTTCCCTGATATAATCTTTGACGTCTTGGGGGCAGTCAGCTTTAGAAAGATAATCTTTGTAGGTGTTACTAATTCTGATGTGTGGCAGGTATTCATTATTGAGGGTGACGGTGTAAGAGTCGCCTACTTTTTCGACGATAACTTCTGGTACTACGTATAAATGGTCATCTGGATAAAATGCTCGACCGGGGAATGGTTCCAGGGCGCTTATTCGTTCAGCTGCTTTTTGGATTTCCTGGATACTTACGTTAATGGCTTTGGCTATTTCTGGGTATTTCTTTTTCCCGAGTGCTTCGATATGGTCTTTGACGATTTTATACTCCAGTGAATCTTCTTTACCAATACGTTCAAGTTGGAGCATTAAACATTCTCTGAGGTCCCTGGCTGCGACTCCTGGCGGATTAAATGTCTGTATGACTTTAAGCACTGTTTCTATCTGGTCAGCCGGGACGTTAGTAGAAAAAGCAAGTTCGTGGACGCTGGCATGCAGATAGCCTCTTTCATCGATGTTTCCGATGATAAGCTCAGCGATCCGTTTTTGGTCGTTATCGAGTTCAGACAATTTGACTTGTTCTAGAAGTATGTCCTGTAGCGAAGGTGTAGTGGTCAGTGACTCGAACATGTACTGACGTTTTTCTTCGGTATCTTCATGGCTTCTGATTGGGGCATTGGCTTCATTGAAATATTCGCGCCATTCCTGGTCGAGTTGCATGAGTTTTTCTAACTCCGATTGGAAATCATCGACAGGCCGGTTGTTGTCTTTGTCATCTGCGGGATCATAAATTATATCTGATGGTGGTTCGGTGGGATCCAATGGTGGAATGTCATTATCTTCCTGGTTTAGAGAGAACGATTGACTTGGGGTTTCTAAGGTCTGGACTTCTTCGAGTACGGGATTTTGTTGGAGTTCTTGTTCAATAAGTGATTTTAATTCCAGAGTAGGCGCTTGCAACAATGCTAAAGATTGTTGCAGTTGAGGAGCTAATACCTGCTGTAACGCCAACTTTTGTGCCAGATGCATTCCCTGTGCCATCGAATAAAATTTATACCATATATGGTTGATACTCAACAGTTTTTTTGGCATAATTTGTGCTGAGCTTCTGGTTTGGATTGTGTGTTAGATTAAACGGAAGTATTTACGAAATAAATTAAATAGCATATTTTAATATTGAATAAAAAAATATAAGAGTTAGACTCGGCCAAAATATCTGGTGTTAGGTTAATTTATGAGTGATGAGCAAAAAGAAAAGTTAGGGGTCTGTGATGAGCTGCTTAAGAATTCATTACTTTACCGGGAATTCTTGGCTGAGCGAGAAGAAATCATGCGCCATAAATGGATTGAGTCAGAGAAAGCGGGTTATGATATCGGTTTTGAACGAGCTCTTATGGATTGGATAGTCAAGCACAGAGCTGATTGGCGTAAGGCCAGGCAGCAATCGCAGAACAAAAGTTAGGTTTTTTTGGTTTTCTAAAATAGAATTTTTTAATCAAACCTGTAGATGACAAAACCACAAAGAACGGTTCTTGATGAGGAAGGGATCAGACAGGCTTTAAAAAGGATTAGTGATTCAATTATAAAAAAAGATTCTCCTGGTTTGGATGTTGTTCTAATCGGGATTCAGCATGGTGGTGTGCATCTTGCCAATAGGTTAAGCAAACTGCTTAAGGATTCATGGAATATAGATGTGCCGGTTGGTTGTTTGGACATAAGTATGCACAGGGATGACCTGGATCAGCGTATGATACCGGACATCAAACCCACGATTGTACCTTTTGATATTACCGGGAAGACAGTTATTTTGGTAGATGATGTTATTTTTAAGGGGCGTACAGTTAGGGCGGCAATGGATGCTTTAAATGATTTAGGCAGGCCAACCAGGATTCAACTTGCGGTTCTAATAGATCGTGGGCATCGAGAATTGCCTATACATCCAGATTTTGTTGGAAAAACGGTTGATACTTCTTTGCATGATAATGTGCAGGTTATGTTAAAAGAAGAAGGTGATAAAGAAGCTGTAATTATTGAATCTGATGAGTTGGAATCGCAAACATCTACTTGACATAGAATCTTTATCCGCGGATGAGATTTTGACGATATTGGATACTGCAGCAGCTTTTAAGGCTGTTGGACAAAGGGCAATAAAGAAGGTGCCATCTCTCCGGGGTAAAACTGTTATTAACCTTTTTGTAGAACCGTCTACTCGCACACGGATCAGTTTTGAACTGGCAGAACAACGATTATCAGCTGATATAATTAACTTCGCTGCTGAAGCATCTTCATTACGTAAAGGCGAAACTCTGAAAGACACCGCAAAAAATATAGAAGCATTAAAAGCTGATATTATTGTTATCAGGCATAACGCTGCTGGGGCTCCGCATTTTTTGGCCAGGTACTTAGAGTCCAGCATCATTAATGCTGGCGATGGTTCGCATGAACATCCTACACAGGCCTTGTTAGATGTTTTCACAATTAGAGAAAAATTTGGGCATGTTGCCGGGCTAAACGTTTCAATTCTTGGTGATATTCTTTATAGTCGTGTAGCTCGTTCAAATATTTGGGCTCTTACAAAGCTTGGGGCAAGGCTTACTTTGTGTGGGCCATCGACTTTGGTTCCCAGGGAGTTTGAAAAATTAGGTTGTAAAGTGACGTATTCGATTGAGGAAGCGATATCGGAAGCTGACGTTATTAATTTATTGCGGATTCAACATGAGCGGCAACGGCGTTGTATGTTTCCCAGTACTAATGAATATTCAAATTTATTTGGCTTAAATAAACAGCGTCTTGCGCTTACTAAGCCGACGGCTTTAATAATGCACCCTGGCCCAATAAATAGGGGAGTTGAAATGGACAGTGATGTAGCTGACTGTGAGAGGTCGGTTATTCTTGAACAGGTTACAAATGGTTTAGCTGTTAGGATGGCGGTGCTTTTTCTGGTTTCTGGCGGTAAAGGCCCAAAAGAGGTTCACTCAGCTTAAAGCCAATTTGCACAGGGAAATTTTTGAAGGTTATAATTTTAATTTGAACTGTATATTGTAGTCGTTTCAGTTTCAATTAGGAAGGTTTTGAAGCTTTGGACTTTTGTGGCTGATACATCCGGCATTTTTTAGAATTAAGTCTTAATGCAGCAAGCTTTTTGAATATGAGAGCGTTATTATTAGAGGAATATAAGAAGTTACGACTCGTTGATTTTCCTAAACCCAGTCCAGGAAAAGAAGAGGTGTTGGTACGAATAAAGGCTTGTGGTGTATGTGGCAGTGACATACATGGTTATGATGGGTCTAGTGGGAGACGGATTCCACCGATTATAATGGGGCATGAAGCGTCCGGAGTAGTGGAATCGGTCGGGGAGGGTGTAGATCGTTTTTCAGAAGGTGATCGTGTGGTCTTTGATTCTACTATTTGGTGTGGAAAATGTGAGTATTGTCTTTCTAAGTTGCGAAATTTGTGTGTAAACAGGCGGGTCATTGGGGTTTCCTGCAAAGAATATAGGCAACATGGAGCTTTTGCTGAATATCTGGTGGTTCCAGAACGAATAGTTTATCGGTTGCCCTCGGCAGTATCATTTGAGCAGGCGGCTTTAATCGAGGCTGTTTCAGTAGCGTGGCATGCAGTGTCACGCGTTAATAGTGTTTTAGGAAAGCATGTTGCGGTTTTTGGTGTTGGTATAATCGGATTGTTGGTGGTTCAGGTATTGAGACTTTGTGGTTGTTCAAGAATACTGGCAATAGACATTGATGACGCGAGACTTTTGCTTGCAAAAAAGTTCGGTGCCACAGATTGTCTAAACACAAAAACTGATATCAAACGATTTTTTGGTTCGCTAAGCAACAAGTTTGATATTTCCTTTGATGTTGTGGGTAAGGGAGATGTTACTAATTTAGCTATATCTGCAGTAAAGAAGGGTGGTAGTGTTGTTTTAATTGGTAATTTACAGGCTGAAAGTGTTTTTCCTTTGCAGCATGTGGTCACTAATGAAATCACAATATATGGTAGTTGTGCTTCTTCTGGGGAATATCCTGAGATCATAGATGCTTTTGCAACGGGCAAGATTGATGTGGATCCTTTAATTAGTGCATGTGCACCTCTCGAGGAAGGGCCAGTATGGTTTGAACGGCTATACAATCGTGAGCCTGGCTTACTAAAGGTTATTCTCAGGCCCTGATAAAAGGCGTCCTAATGGTGCGGCTCTTTCGATTTATGAAATTTCCAATCCTGTATTTGTGGTCTAGTATATATGTGAATGGCCTGGAAAACGCCCGTTATTTTAAGTAGTTTAAATTTTAGGGGAATTGTTTCAGGCCTGGACAAGTTAATCCGATAACAATTTTCCGAATGCAGGGAGGAGTTCGTATTTTTTCTCCCAGGTAGTGTACATAAAGCCTTTAATGCACGGGTTATTTTTGGAGAGATCGATCCATTTTTTTGAATTCTCCAGGTTGGGTTCATCATAATAGCAAGCGACCAGAATATCAAAATTATGAGAGGTGAAGAAATCCAGGCTTTGTTTTCTTGGTTCCCCACCCCAGATAACAATTTGCATTTCTTTGGGGATAAAATTCCAAGACTCAGCAAAGCTTCCTTTTACAAGATAATAATTTGTTTTCGCGTTATGATTTGGGTCGAGCATATCCGACCAGATCATGATTTTGGCATCAGGCCAATACTTACGGATAATGTTGCATTGGTTTGAGATGCAGCGTCCGAGAAGCATAGCCATGTTTAAATTTTTGCATGCTTCACAAGTCCCGCCCATGCGGATTTCATCCATGCTTAAAAGGACTTTAGTTGGATGTAATTTTTCTGAAAGCAGTTTTGCTTCTGAGTCCCAGATTTTATATATTTCAGGTTCAGCCATGCAAATGGTTATTTGTGAATCGTAAATAACCATGGGATGATACCAACTTACCAGCAGGTGTTCATTTGGTTTGATGCGACTACCTGGTAATATTTTAAGCTCTGGCCATGGGCGGTCTATGTTCCAAAAATTAAAAGATTTGTCTTCGAGTTTGGCGTAATCAATACCTTCTGAGTATATAAAGGAAGAATCTCGGCTTTTGACTTTTACTGGAGTTCCTGGCCTGTGAAGTATGTTTAATGGGCCGACTTCCTGGATTTGCCAGTCATCAATCCAGAGTTTGCCAGATTTTGCATTCCAGGTGCCGGCATAGACTCGTACTTTTTGGAAGTCGAGACTATTGAATAACAAAGAAATTTTTTGCCAATCGGTGGTTTGTGGTATGTTGAATTTTCGTGGTGCGATTTCTCTACCATCTGCAAGGACCAATATTTGAAACGCATCCGATGGTTGTAAGTTCTCAGTTTTAACCCAAAGAGTTATTTTATAACATTTGTGTGGCAATACAGTCAGTTCTTGCATGATCCGGCCGTGTCCCCATTGGTTTGCAGTAAAATTTTCGAATCTAATGGATGCATTTTTCGAGTGAAAGATGTTTGTATCCACGAAGCTAACTACGCCGGGTTGATCATGAAATGCGAAGCCAGGGAAACGGTTATTATCGTGTATCTCAAAGTCTCCATTTTTGATTTGGACATTGCTGGTTGGTTGGAATATGGCATATTCTCCATCACTAACAAATAATGCATCAGTAACAGGTAATCCTTCCGCAAGATTTTTATTGTATGATAAAATTCCACCGCCGTAACCCACTGAAAAAATACCGGGAATCAGTTCCAATCCGAGCTTGGAACAAGTATTTTTGATTTGATCTAATTTTTGAAAATATGTTTGAGGTTGTTTAGTTAATACGTCCAGGCCTGCAGAGATAACTGCACCATTGAATTTGTTCCGTGCTGCAGTTTCAAGGATTCTAATAATTTCCGGAACATCATTATCTTTGTTGAGGTCAAAACCAAAAATCCAGACATACCGGTCTTTCCATTGTCCGGGGTTTTCTAACGCGCTGACGTGATTAAAACAAAACGCAAAAATGGTACAAATAAAAATTAAAAGGCACCTAAAGGACTTGTTCATATAAAAATTACAGACGTATAAATGCTTAAAAAATTCAGGATTAGTTCGACTAGATCAGCTTTTTACAGAATGTATAAACTGGGAGATTTGCATAGAGCATTAATCCTTTCATGTTGACCAATTGAATCAAGGGGTTTAATTATTGAACCAGAATCCATATGATTAATTATAAGTTTATAAAGTTTGGAATATTGAGCATTTTTCTCTTTGCTCAATTTAGCAATATAACAGCTGATGAGCTCAGTAAAAATTTCGTAGTCCCTCCCAAATCTGCACGGCCATGGGTATATTGGTTTCCACTTAATGGGAATCTTACACGCGATGGCATAACGCTTGACTTTGAGGCTATGGAACGTGTCGGGATCGGTGGCTTGATTTATATGGAGGTTGACCAGGGAACACCCAAGGGTGAGGCTGATTTTTTGAGTAAACAATGGTTGGATTTATTTGAGCATGCATGTGAGGAGGCTAGTCGGCTATCCTTAGAAATTAATGTAAACAATGATGCAGGCTGGTGTGGAAGCGGAGGTCCGTGGATAACACCTGAACTTTCGATGAAAAAAGTCGTATGGAGCGAACTCTCAGTCATGGGTGGTCAACAACTGGATCTTCTAAATATACCACAACCCAAAGCCGAACGTGGGTTTTATAGAGACATTGCAATTTTGGCAATGCCAATGCCTTCTGAAGATGAACGGATACCACAAATCCAGGGTAAGGCATCGTTTAGGACTCAGCGTTTTTTACCTTTACAAGCTACATTTGCCGAATCTGATGCTTCATCTGTTATACGTAAGAAAGATATTCAAGACCTAACAGGGAAGGCTACATGGGCCGCACCCCCAGGTAAGTGGCTTGTATTGCGTTTTGGCTATACGACTACAGGTAAGGATAATCACCCTGCTCCTGAATCTGGAAGAGGCCTGGAGTGTGATAAGTTCGATAAGGATGCAGTAGCAGCTCACTTTAATGCTTGTATTGGTAAATTGGCTGCGGAGAATAAACGTTTTTTGGGCAAGGGCAAGGTGCTGGTGTCTACCCATATAGATAGCTGGGAGGTAGGTTCCCAGAATTGGACCGAAAAGATGCCAGAAGAATTTAAAAAACGGCGTGGTTATGATATTCTACCTTTTTTGCCTGTTTTTACTGGCCGGATTGTGGAGAGCATTGAAATTACAGAACGCTTTTTGTGGGATTTAAGGAAGACAGTTTCGGATCTTATTATTGAAAATTATGCAGGGGAGTTTAGGCGGTTGGCAAACAAGAATGGAATACGGCTTTCAATTGAAGCTTACGATGACGTGCCGGCTGATGAGATGGCGTATGCTGGTCAAGCCGATGAACCTATGGGTGAGTTTTGGTCGTGGGATAAATATTTTGCTTCGTATAGCTGTACTGAAATGACATCAGCTGGACATGTTTATGGTAAAAGAATAATAGGGGCAGAAGCTTTTACCGCAAATAACGCAGAACGATGGTTAGGTCATCCAGGGAACATTAAGGACCTGGCTGATTGGGCTTTTTGTGAAGGGATAAACAGGTTCGTTATTCATAGATACGCAGCTCAACCCTGGGTGGATGTGTGTCCAGGTATTAGTATGGGGCCCTGGGGATTACATTATGAGCGTACTCAAACGTGGTGGGATTATTCAAGACCGTGGCATGAATATTTAGCTCGATGTCAATATATGTTACAGCAGGGGTTATTTGTTGCGGATATATTATTTCTTCAACCAGAAGGTGCGCCCCGACGTTTTACTCCGCCGCCGGGCGTATGGGCAGCACCATATATAAGGTGTGGCTATAACTTTGATGGCTGCCCTTCAGAGGTAATCTTAAAACGAGTCTCAGTGAAGAATAACCGGCTAATAATGCCTGATGGGATGAGTTATAGAGTTTTAGTTTTACCTGCTGTAGAGACTATGACTCCAGAACTGCTTGGAAAAATAAAAGAACTAATAACTGCTGGCGCAACTGTGTTTGCCCCTATGAGACCGTCGAAGTCACCCAGCTTAAGTGGTTACCCTATGTGTGACGCTTATGTGCAAAGGCTTGCTGATGAGTTATGGGGCCACATTAAGATGTCTAATGAGATACAGGAGCGGCGAATTGGCAAAGGCAGGTTAATATGTGGAGGTTACTCACCAGAAAAACAAATTATGTTACTGTCAAATGCAATAATTTCTCTGACTCCAGCAAAATGGATCTGGCGTAACGAAGGCGTCCCTATTACTGAAACACCTCCCGGAGTGCGTTATTTTAAACGTATATTTGTTCTTGATTCTGTTTCCAATGTTTTATCCGGTAGGTTAGTTATTACTGCGGACAATTCATTTGAATGTATTATTAATGACAAGAAGATCGGTATAGGTGATGATTTTCACAAGGCTTATGTTTTCGACATCACCCCTGTCTTGAGAAATGGCACAAATATTATTTCTGTAGTCGTGACTAATTTTACAGATAAGCCAAACCCTGCAGGATTAATAGGCCTGCTAGTAATCAAACTAAATGATGGACGCCTGATAAAACTGCCTACAGATGATTCGTGGGAGGTTTCTGATTCTGTGAATGGTAACTGGGCGCGGGCCATTGTGATAGGCGCTTATGGTATTGAACCATGGGGAGAGATAGATAGTAGAACGCAGGATGATCAAGGTGTATATGCTGACGTAAAAATTGTGCATCAATGGTTAAAAGATCATGGTGTGCCACCAGACTTTGTATCTGATCCTATACTTCGTTATATTCATAGGGCAACCCCCAATGATGATATTTACTTTGTTGCAAATCCACAAACCAACGAAGTGAAAGCTGTGGTTACGTTTCGGGTTTCTGACAAAAAACCTCAACTTTGGTGGCCTGATAAAGGAATTTTCGAGGAGGTCAAAAATTATGAAGTACAAAATGGTTGCACGAAATTAAATTTACGGTTAGACCCAGCTGGTTCAGTTTTTGTAGTTTTTAGAAAAGGTCGATTTTCTAATGTGCCAAAGCAAAATTGTTCGTCTAGAAATATACACCAGGACGAGGCGGTCCTTATTAAGGAGCTTAGCGGTCCATGGGAGGTAACTTTCGATAAGAAGTGGGGAGGTCCAGGTACATTGATATTTGACAAACTTGACGACTGGTCTAAGCGTCCGGAGGATGGAATCAGGTATTATTCTGGCACCGCAATTTATAGAATAAGGTTTGAAATGCCAGAGCATATGCCCAAAGATTCAGTTTATTTTCTGGATTTGGGGACGGTTGAAGTTGTTGCTGAGGTGATTCTAAATGATAGATCTTTGGGGGTGCTTTGGAAGAAACCATTTGTTATTGAACTGACAGATAAATTAAAGAGCGGTGTAAATAACCTTGAAATCAAAGTAGCAAACCTTTGGATAAATCGGATGATACGCGATGAATTTTTAGCCGAGGATAGCGAAAGAAACACGGATGGTACTCTTAAGTCCTGGCCACAGTGGTTAGTTGAAGGTAAACCAAGTCCGGCCGGTCGATATACTTTTACAAGCTGGAGACTGTGGAAGAAGACTGATACTTTAGTCCCTTCAGGCCTGATTGGCCCCGTAAAATTATATAAACGCCAGAACTGAAATATTCCCTGGAATAATCATATAAGCATGTACTGGGCATTTTCGAGCATGTAAAAAATAAAACTGCAGAATGCACTTATTGGCTAAAAAAATGTTATTGCCTGGATTATTTTGTTTGGACTAAATTTGATTTGTATAATTTAACACAGAGAAGGCTATGAAAAATATTCTACAAGTTATATGGATGTATCGTAGTTTTATGCGTGTTTATTACATTTTTACGTTATTATGGTTTTTATTAAATTATTTAAACGCTCAGCCGCCTTTATTATCTATCCAACAGCAGAAGGCTGGCTGGTTCGAAATCAGGGGTGATACGTTAAAAGGTAATGAGTTTATCATTGAATCTTCGGCAGATTTAAAAACATGGAGTCCCGTGTTTGGTTCCAAAGGTGATGTAACTGTTTTCCCAATGTTGACGACTGATATCCAAAATCCCTGTCAGTTTTACCGAGCGAAATTAAAATCGCCAGACATAAGTACTGTTATAATATCCAAAACAAATTCTAAACCGTTTGGATTATTGAATATAAATTTGGGTAATGTGGATGTATTCAACAATGAGTTCAGCGTAATTTTTTATGATAACACTGGCTGCCATGTAAAAGTAAATGCTATTCCTTTAACTAATCATGTGATTTCTGTACCTGTTCCTCCATTTTTTGTTTTAACTAATGAGTTATCGAAGGGTTCGGAATTAAACATTCAGATTATTGCGGTTTCTCTCGACTCTAAAAGTTATGTATCTGGAGTTGTGAAAGGATTTGTTGTGGAGCCAATGGATGTTACAACTAACAGTCCAGGTTTGATTACTCTGGCTTACATAAATGGATTAAAGTTATATTCGGAATATTTACTTACTGGTGTTATTACAAATGATAACTTGCAGAAACTAAGCGTTGGACTTTTTAATTTGATGTATGGCTTGAGTCAACTTAAGACAAATATCCAGCAAGTTATAGATTATTCAAATGATGTTGCTGTAGGAACAATTGGGAATCAACCTATTATAATAAATCGACAGGTATTACAGACATTAGATAAAGAAATAATTTCGATTTTAAAGAGTCAAGGTGAAGCTATTCGGTCGTCTGGTGCTAGCACTTCAGTTTTTAGCGGTCAAATAAAGGCTGCAAATAGTGATGTTCAAACTGCTGCTGACAATTATATAAATGCTTTGCTTCATAATCCTGATACCGCTGCAAATGCTGCTATTGAATACTACAATGCATATTCAAAGGCTTCTGTTGATGCTGTTTCTACAGGGCTCAAAGTTACTGCAGGATCTGCTGGACTGGGTATATCTTTTGCAAGTTTGGCTGGAGTACCAGCTGCTGCTCTGGCAATGGCAAATAGCGCATTGCTTTATGTGACTGGTGAAGCCTCTATGGGACTAATAGCCATTTCTGGGATACTCGGGCAAAGTAATACAATGTCTCAAATAGCACTCAAAAGAGGGGTCGAGCAATTAAACTCTATTCTAATAGGTCCAATAAAGGAACTTCTTTTAGGAAAAACCGCTGGTGAAATTTTAAGTATAATAAATAATGTCTCGTCATTAAAAGATATCTTTTTGATGACTGATTTTTTGGAAGGGACTTTATTCATTAGTCCTTCTGACATCTATTTAGGGGAAATTGGTCTGAATCCCAAAACCACATCTTTCATGATAAATGCCCCTGACAGTGTATCATGGAATATTGAAGTGTTTGGGGGGGGTACGTATATGGATTATGAACTTTCAAGCTACATGGGGAGCGGTTCACAGCAAGTCTCAGTTACACTGAGACCAACGCCACCAGCATGGATTACCTACGTGTACGACCCCGATTGTGCTGCTATTATATATTGTTCTTTCTATTATGATGGCGAAATGATTGATGAAAAGTATGTCACGATCTGGTATGATTATATTTTCGAGCGTTAGTAGTATTGTTTTGATATGAAAATAAAGGTTTTAATTGCGTTAAGTTTCATTTCATGCAGCTATCTGGGTGCACAAATGCCGGAGCTTAGAATACCGAATGGAGTCGGAGTCAATATCCATTTTACAAGAGGGCATGAGGCTGATTTGGATATGATTAAGAACGCCGGCTTTAAATATGTAAGGATGGATTTTTCATGGAGTGAAACGGAGAAAACAATGGGCGAGTATGACTGGTCTGCATATGATGAGCTTACGAAAAATTTAGAGCAACGTGGACTTTCGGCAATTTATATTCTTGATTATTCGAATCGTTTGTATGAACAGGAGCATGTTGTTTTAGAAAACGGAAAACAAACAAAATATATTGCTGCACCAGCCAGTACAAAAAGCATGGATGCCTTTGCGCAGTGGGCAGCAGCAGCTGCAAGACATTTTAAAGGAAAAAGAATTGTTTGGGAGATTTGGAATGAACCTAATATTAGTGTTTTTTGGAAGCCTGAGCCAAATGTGGATGCATATTCACGATTGGCTAAATTAACAATTCGGGCAATAAAGGCTGTTGATCCTCAAAGTCTGATTATTGCTCCCGCTACAAGTGAATTTCCGTGGCAATTTTTTGAATCATTTTTCAAAGAAACAGGGCTTCATGGGCTGGATGCCATAAGTGTGCATCCGTACAGATCCTTACCACCGGAGACAGTAGAGGGTGATTACGTAAAATTAAAAGCTTTGATTGAACGTTATAAACCGGCTAGTAAGGCTATGTTGCCAATAATTAGTGGTGAATGGGGATATGCTACACATGCCAGAGGGATATCTTTAGATACCCAAGCAAGTTATATAGTAAGGCAACAACTGATAAACCTAAATTATGGAGTGCCCATTTCTATTTGGTATGATTGGAAAAATGATGGTACAGATACTAACTATAATGAGCACAACTTTGGTACGGTATTTCATGATTTATTGCCCAAGCCTGCTTATGTGGCCTTGAGTAATATGTGTTTAAGTCTTTCTGGCTACAAAATACTCCACAGGTTAGTAACTGCTAACACTAATGACTTCATCTTGCTTATGGAACGAGATTTATTTGACCAGGCAATTGCTGCATGGACAGTTGGTGACCCTCATAATTTATTGCTGGATGTGGATATTAATTCAGACACCCAGATAGACTGTTATGATATTTTTAACAGAGCTGTTACAATCACCGTTCTTGAAAAAAAATTAAACATTCCTCTTAACCAGACCCCTGTGATTATCAAAACTAGACAACACACACCCTTTATCAGGGCAGCTTCATTATGGGCAATTGATGAAAGTACAGGTGTTATTGTCGTTGCTGGTAAAACAAACAAAAACAATCTGAAATTCAAATTAAAAAATCCAAATCCTTATACTGCTAGAGTTGTTATTTCTTGTTCTGATGATATTAATTCAATTGAACATGAATACTTAATTTCATCAAACAGCATTGAGACGGTTGAATTTCCTTTGATTATTACGAGGAGAGATATAGAGATGCCTTTGCTTACTTTTGCAATGAGGTACGAGTCAGTTCATGACAATAACAAGGAAATTATGAACGATAAGATTAATTGGCGCTGTGTTCTGGCTAATCCGATCCGTTTTACTATGGCACCTGTTGCTGAAGGTGTAATAGTCATAGCGGAGGACCGTGAGAAAACAGGTTTTAATGGATATATCGATTATCATGGTAAAAAAACGGTGATTCAAATCAGTGAACAGGTTGGAATGACAAATATAGTTTTAAGAGGGGCCGATCCTGCTGCTGAGAAGGCGTCAATAAAGGTATTGGATGATCACGGTAATATGGTGGGCTTATTAAAAAATCAAAGATTCGAAAGGATAAGATTGACAAATGTTGCAGCCGTTCTTGATGGAGATACCAATGTAAGAGCCTTTGCTAACTTAAATGTCATTAACCAAACCGAAGTATTAGGAGAAATTAGGACAAATATCTGGCTTTTGGATTATTCCTTCGAGAAAGGCTGGCGTTTTATTAGGTGCACATGTAAAAGTGAGCTGGCTAAAATTGAAGGACAACCTATTGGCTATGGAGTTTGGGTAAAAGGCGATGCTAGCGGTAATATAATAAGGATGAGATTTACAGATGCCACAGGTCAGGTTTTTCAACCATCAGGTTTTACTATCGACTGGAAAGAGTGGCGCTGGGTTGTTTTTGATTTCAAGGGACCAATGGCACATTGGGGTGGAAGCAATGATGGCAGAATAAATTGGCCCATCAAACTGGACACACTTTTACTCATTGATAGTATAAAAAATCAAAACTCAGGTAAGATTGAATTTTGTAACCCGGCATTTATTTACGCAGAAGCCGAATAATGAATTTGAGCTTTTATGAACCGTTCTTATTCTGAGGGTATAAAGTCAGTTCTATTGAGATTGTCATATATTTTAGGGATTTTTGAGATTGCGAGCTTTCTTTTTGTTTTTGAAATGCAGGCTGAGCATCTGATTAAAGTTGGCGACCTGTGGAGGTATTGCATAGCTGATCAGAGTATCTTAAAGGACGATAGGAATTTCGAATGGACGAATATCGAATACAACGATTCTGCATGGGCGATGGGGGTTTCTGGATTTGGAAATAGGTATTGGGACGACGCTACTACTGTGGGTAACTTTGTTGGGATCTCGTCTTGTATATTATTTCGAAAAAAATTTTACATCGATAATCCTGATGTGATTAAGTGGTTGATATTAAGGCTTGATTATGAGGACGGTTTTATCGCTTATATTAATGGATGTGAAGTTGCTAGAAAAGGTATTACGAGTGGGGGGAGTGCGACTGATTTCCCATTCATGGCTCTGGCAGATTATCATTCGGGAGGTATAGCTGAAGATTTTGATATCAGTGGTTTTGTTGATTTACTCAAAAAGGGTACTAACATTTTGACAATTGCACTGTTTAATAATTCACTTACGGATTATTCCCTATCGTTGGTGCCAGAATTGTTAGCGAATTTTTCACGTGGACCTTTTATTCAGGCTGTTACGGAGACTTCAGTTACTATCGTGTGGAAGACGATAAATCAATCTGATTCAAGAATAGACTGGGGGACAACCACTAATCTGGATAATACATTCTTAGACCATAAAATGACAAACACGCATGTTTTGACTTTGACAGGATTAAGCCCGGGGACCAGGTACTATTACAGGATCATTAGCTCAGATAACAATAAAAGTGCTAGCTCGGAGGTTTATTCTTTTAAAACTTTTAGTGACAAAGGTAAAATAAAATTTGCAACACTAGGCGACACCGGCTCTTCGAGTATTTACAAGTTAAAAATTGCAAATGAGTTAGAAAGAACAATGGTGAGAGATTCTTTAGATTTGGTTTTTCTTAACGGCGACCTTATTTACCCGGAAGCAAAAGATGGCACATTTGACTTAAAATGCTTCAGCCCATATGCAAATTTAATGAAGTATATACCATTTTATGTCTCGGTAGGCAACCACGACAGATATTACTCTGCTACTATTCTTACGAATGAATTTTACTTACCGACGAATAACATCGAAGGTGGAGAAAATTATTATTCATTTGATGCGGGTTGCGTTCATTTCATTGTATTAGATTCAGATGTTATAAGCGGGGCTGATGTTTCCACTAATAGTTATCAATATCGCTGGCTGGAGGCGGATCTGAAAAATTGCACAAAGCCATGGAAGATTTTTGTGTTTCATGAACCATACAGAAGTTCAGGCCCACATCATTTAGATGACTGGAACTACAATCGTATATGTGACAGCATAGAATTATATGAATCATTTGGAAAATTGGCGGAGGAGTATGGAGTGGACCTGGTGATTAACGCACATGACCATTATTATGAACGGATAGGACCAGTTAATGGTGTGCACTTTGTGATATCCGGAGGCGGCGGTGGACCATTATACTGGCGAGGTAATTTAATCGATCCATTTAGCAGACAAATCTGGGTAAAATATAATTTTATAGAAGTGACTGTGGATGAGAATGAATTATTGCTTAAAGCAATAGATGAAGAGGGTAACGTGTTTGATTCTTTTGTAATTGGTAAGACAAAGAAACCAAACTCGGGGATAAAATACTCTGTCTGGCAATCTATTCAGATGGATGAAACGGGTGCTTATGCTGACGGAAATTATGAGGGGCAGACTTACAATTTTGTACGAGATAATGATACCAGGTTTGTTAGTTTTGCTATCACGGGGAGGAATTCCAATCTCGGTGCTCTTGATGTTTCAAATGACGATACAAACTTGTATATTGGTCTATCCGGGGTAATGATCAATTCTAACAATGTTATTTTTCTATTTCTGGGATCAAGTGACAAAGAAGGTGTGCCCGATTTAAAATCCTGTGGGAACAAAAAGCTGGATCCATATTCGCAGGGTGCTGACGGACTCGATTTTTTAACTAATCTTTGTTTTACAAATTTTTCTCCTGTTATTGGTTGTATTTTGGGTGATGAATGGGCAGATGCTAATCTGCCAGCTTTTGGGAGGACTGGTTGTGCATTTGCAACTGGTCAGGGGATATTTAGATTGGATTCAAATTTTACTACTATCGATGGCAGTAAACTACAACAGTTTAACCGATCTCCTCAGATAGATTCTGTTCCTTGGGAGCAAGACGCTGATTTTATCAAGCTTTCGATACCCTTGCGTGAACTAGGAAAACTATCCCCTGAAGGTAGAATTAAGATCGCTGCTGTCGTTGGAGTTCCAGTATTGAGCAATGAGGATAAAGCCTTGATTATCTTCGATAAAGGATTTATTGGTGAGAATTTTTTTGAAGGCGATACGGGTCTCTGGTACCTCGAAGGTATAGACTACGAGTTAGCCCAATATATTGATCCAGATAATGATGGTTTGACGAGCGTGGATGAACTTAAAATAGGCACAGATCCAATGAATCCTGACACTGATGGCGACGGATTACCTGATGGCTGGGAAATTAGATTTGGACTTAATCCATTAAGTGATTCGGGAAATAATGGTGCAGAATGGGATCTGGACATGGATGGTATGTCGAATTATGCAGAATATATTAGCGGGACAGATCCTACTGATAGTAACTCTGTGCTTAAACTTAGTATTTGCAGGAAAGACAATTCTTATGTAATTATATCGTGGCCTGTGGCCTCGAGCCGCAATTATACACTCAGTGTTTCAGATAGGATTGATGGCCCATATACAAATCTATTTAGTACGAATATAGTTGATAATACGCTGCGTGAAGTTAATTATCGGGACAAACTCGATGAATCATCAAACAAGCGGTTTTATCGCTTAGGTTCAGAATTGTCAAAAATAGTTAAGCCTTAAAAATTTATTTTGATTTTTATGGTTTCCGAAGAGTGCATGGCAGATATGAATAATCTTTTCTTCTCATTGTCATAGACCCATCCGGTATTATTTTCATATTTTTGTAGTTTAGGTATTAGTTGATCGTTGGTTTCGATAGAAACTGGATCATTGCTTAAATTTGATAACATTGTGTGGCTGGTTTTGTCTTTGAAAAATGTAAGATTAAAACGCAGGCAATTATTATCAAGATTAGCATTAGATATTACTGCGCCTGAGCTAATAAAAATGGCAGGGGAAGCGCCTATTTTTGCGGTTTTAATATCCGGGTTGAAACCATGCATTAATAATAAGTTAACCATTATATTTTCCGGGTTAATAAACGCTCCGTTTCTTATTGAGAAATCGGTGAGACTATCAGGATAAGTACCGATTTTATCACCCGAATCGAATTGTTGCCATTGAGCACTGATAGTAATAGCTTCGGCTATTCTGCGCCAGGTCTGTGGTTCCATATCGAGTGATAATGGCAGAGGTGAATCTGTTGGGGAGACACTTGTATAGTCCAGAATGTCGGCTAGCTGTTGTACATGATAGGCATAGACCAGGCCGCACCATTGGACTGGCATTTTCAGCCATGAATGAGAATAGAATGTGGACCCGAACACAGGTATCACAGAAGCCCACATCATTGGTTTATCTGGTAACCACCAATGGTAAATGAAAGGTATACCGGTTTCTGCCCAGTAGACAGCGTCGTGAAGCCATCTTGGATTACCTGAGAACTTCCATGCATCCAGATATGCTGAGATTGCCCGGGCAGCTGCTAAAATGTCTGGCTCGTACATAGGGCATTCCCATGTTTGGGCGCCTCGAGGGATTCGGAATTTTTCCATGAATATAAGAGTCTTTTCACCTGCCAGGAAAGCATTTGTGTTGCCAGTGATACGGGCATACTTAAGTATTGCAGCTGCCCGCGCTGAGTTAATACCCAGTACAGAGTCTCCTTCTTGACCAAGGGTTTTTTGTTTTGGGTCTGAAGGGTTAAATCGCCAACCGCCGTCTTTTTCTTGAGACTGTATCAGCGCATTGATATGAGAATCCAGAGCGGAGATTGCCTCTGGCAAGTAACCATAATAAAACGGAAATTCCCAACGCAATATATGACAATTGGCTTCAGAGATGAAACCAGCAGGTCCATTTTCTGCTAACATATTTGATGCCACCGTTTGAACTCTTTCAATGGAGGCCTGGGCTGCGGTAGGGTCTTTTGTGATACAGCTGTCAATGAAAAGAAGTGTAGCGAAGCCGGGAGCATTAGCAGGAGGCCAGCCGATGCAATGGCTCCATTTTTTTGCGTTCTCATTCCAGACGGTTTTAAGTAAGCCCTCACGGCATAGATTTAACGTTTCCTGGAATGATCGAGGAGTGCCAGGCCCTTGAGCAAGGCCGCCCATATCTGCATACCATTGTTTTATGGCGGTTAGAATTGGTCCTGCTGTGATGTATATGGATGCATCCAGTGTTAAAGGCTTATTTTTAGACATCTTATAGGGTAAGTTTGGGAGTGTAGAATTTTCGGGTATAAATTTTGGTATTGAGGGTAAAAACAATGCTAGCCTGTGATTTGACATTCCCTCGTCAAGGTTGGGCGATGAGAACCTAGCTGATGGAAATGCGTTTTGTTGATCCCATTTTTGTAAAGGATCCCAGCTTAGGGCAATGGTCCATAGGTTTGTATGATCATTAATTGGAGCTCCGGTGCTGCCTAAGTTTTTGAGCGAGTCAGGACAATAAAACCTGTCTGCTCCTGGGACAAATGCTGGGCTTGATCCGCCCACGGATACTGCCATCAATGGAATTGTTATCTTTAGCGGATCTGGTGAGGTGCGTTCGGCTTGATTAGCGGCGAAGTCTCTTGGGTTTGATGACTGTTCTGGTCCATATAGGAATTCAAGGCCCGGGAATAGTCCCCAAGATTTTGCAGCACCAGTTGAGCCTTCTCCTACGTAGATATTCGGTCCTAAAATATTTAAGACATCACGATCTTCTTTTGCTAACCATTCATAGTGAATTCGGATGATAGGTTGATCTGGTTCGAATTTAACTACTAAACTGTTTTCCCAATCGACATTATCTGGATCTTTCCCAAAAGCTGAGAACGTGATTACATTTGTTTGAAGCAAGTCAGAACCTGAAACTTTTGATCCGGTTAAGGTTTCTATTTTATTCAGATCGGAACTCGTGACTGTGTATTGTTTTTGTTTGATATGCAGGGGGCGTGGTTCCCATTCAACAGGGCCAGATTTTGTTTGAAGGCTCAATTTAAATAAAGGTTTCCATGCGCCCAGGAGTTGCCATGTGTCATTCGATTTTGCATATATTTTCCCCATCGCAAAGCCATCGGGCATCCTGATAAATTCAAGTTTGATAAAACTGTTTTTTAACTCTAGCGGGATCGTGTTTTCCTGTGGGGAGAGAATTTCTGTTTTTAGAGTTTTTACTATCGATCTATTTTCAGCGGGTATTGTTAATCTGGCCTCAATTTCATATTGTCCTGGTCCGGGTTGAACTGGCCATGTACAAGTTGCTTCCCACGTTTGCCCCTTAACTAGGGCTGGGCTGGCTTGCATCGGCGCATTAAAAACTGGCGTGTTTAACCTGCCTGAGTCGTTTCTGGGATAAATGGTGAATTGGAGTAGGGCGCTTCCGACTTTTATTGGCCCAGGTCCATTATTTTCAATAATGGCTCTGATTGATAGCGGTTGATTAAGCTGTGGAGCGGCAGAATCTACTGAGAGCTTTCTAAAGTTGATTTCTCCGCTATATGCACCAATGTAGGCACAAATAACGGATTCTAATGGTTCCCAACGTATGTTAACTTGACTTACTTGATCGAAGGTGAAGTCTTCACATTGTAGTATCGGGTTGTTGTCTGAATTTGTTAATGTCGTGATGTTCGTCGTAATTTGATTTTCGGTGTTGGCTGAAGATATAATGAGATTTACCGAGGTTGATGGTCTCTGGAGTAAGACGATTGTACCTGCCGAGCTATTAATTTGTTTGGGGGTTTCTGTGTAGCCGTTCTTGATTAAGAGAATTTTGGGCTTTCCCCATAGCGCCCAGTCATAGGATGTGTTATTCCCTGCGCTTACTAAAAAATCAAACCTTACCGTTGTTCCGCCAAATTTAGTGATATCAATTGTATGAACAGTCCATCTTGTTTCTCTGCACTCAGATTGGAATATTTTTGACCTGTTGATATCGATTTCAAAGATTACTCCGTCTGCGTTACTTGAGAAATCGACGCCGTCGGCCAGACCTGTTGCAAATGTCAAAAACAATTTTCCACTGGATCCGGTTTGGGGCAGGTCAAGCGTCCAGGATAACCTGGATGGAGTAGCAGTATTTATGGGATGTTCAAAGATTGCTGGCATTGAAACATTGCCACTTGTAGCCGAAGGCCGCACTTCGCAAGCCTGGGTGTTGGTATAAAAACTTTTCCCAAACAGCGATACAAAATCGGCAACTATCGTTGCAACCGATTCATTTTGTGCGTTTGCAAAAGTAATTGTGTAAAAAATGAAGAAAGAAATAACAAACCTTGCTGGGATGAAGTTTAATTTCAGCGATTTGTATTTACTGTAAATTAACATACGCTTATATGAGACGAAGCAGTGCGAGGTTATTTTCAATTTTTTATCAGAAGGATTATAAATTCTCCCTGATTTTATGATTTGATCAAATGCAAACAATTGTGTCTGGGGTATTCTTTCCTAAATTAAGGATTGGTACTTAGTCTCAGGAAGAAATGATTAGCAGAGCCGGTGTTGATAAAGAATTCTTGTTCAAGGCGTTCGTTTATAAGTTCTGCGATAGGAATATTTTGATTATTTTGAGGGTCCCATTGCCATAATTGATATTTTTTGTGCTTAACTGAAGGCCATGAAAACCTCAATATATTGTCGGACCATTGGTTTACAAAGATTTTAAATTGTCGGTCATCAACATTTGGATTGGTGTTTAGTAGTTGTTCAATAGAATTTGGTATGCCGTCCAGGTCTGGGTCCTCAGCCGCATTGGACTGGAGATGCCCGAAATGTTTCAATTCCCAGGAATCGTCTAATCCGTCATGATCTGAATCATCGATCGACGTTCCATGCAAGATTAACTCAGCAGATTCAATAGAGCCGGTGGCACCGGGAACGGTGGAAAAAACTTTTATTTCCCAGGTCCCGTAACTGGATTCAAGAAAGTGATGCGTGGAATAAAATGTCCAGTCATTTGGAGCCTGGTTTGTGTCTTTTCCTGGCTTTTGAAATACACTTTGGGTGCCAGAAGGCGCAGTTAAGATAATTCTCAAGTTTCCTCGGTTTGGATAGTTTATATGGAGTCTGATCCCTGCATGCTCACAGAGTAAAGTGTTTGTGATATAAAACTTCATTGAAGCAGGTGATGGTGCCAGCGAGCACGCAACATGATTGCTCTGAAGAGCCGAAATCATTAATTCACCATCTTTTTTGCCGATAAATACAGCCGGTATGCGGGAAAATTCCAGACCTCCCATTAACACTAAATCATAGCTGTTCGAGGATTGATTTGTGGATGTGGCGTTATAAATCACTGCAAAAGTTGCACCTGCACTGGCAGCATAGTCAATTTTTTCGGAAAAATAATTGATGCCTCTTGAGATTAGAGCTGCCTTGTTTGTTAAGTTTTGGGTAAGAGTGTTGGTGGCTAATCCTACAAATTCCAGTGGGATGGGTCCGATTTGCTTATCTGGAAACAGGCCATCTCCGGGCGTGCAAGGAAAAATCAAATGATTGGTATATGATTTTGAATCTGTAATTTCTGCTGCTAACGATAGTCCGATGGCAGGAATAATCGATGAGTTATTATTTGTGAAATTAAGGACAGTTAATTTTGGCCTGTTTATCCATCTGGATGCATAATAGACAGCGAGTCCGGCGTCAGGGATTCCAAAACCGAGGTTGTGACTGACTAGCAGGCCTGCGGCATTTGTTGATATATCTGGATCTGCCAGATCATAGTGTTTTGATGAAATGACTAATATATGCTGGACATCTCTATATGAGAGATTCGGATTAGCTGAGAGAATCAGTGCGGCCAGGCCGCTTATTAGAGGTGCAGACGCAGAGGTTCCGGAGAAACCATACGAGTAAAAGGTATAGTCTCCCCAATCTTCCTCAAATTCTATCTGGTTATAACCGTTGGTACCTGTAAGGTCGGTGGTAAATAATCCGTCGAATCCGTTATAAGAATCACCACTAAAACCGGCCACCAAGATGCAGGCTCCGGGATTACTGTATGATGCTACACGGCCATCTTCTCTAGCAGCTGCTACTGTAATTACACCAGGGTCAGATAAGTAGGCGTCATCGTCGGCTCTCTGGTAATATTGTCTTTTGTTGCCGGCTGCGCGCACAATAATTGTCCCAAGACCATTTCGTCCGGATGTAATAGCATTGGAAAGCCCAATTTCTTCAAGAGGAGTTTTCGGCATTAGCGTGTCTGAATTATAGCCCCATGAATGATTCTGCACCCAAATTTCCTGACTATGGAATTGATACATCTCCATCAATACATCATCTGAGGCCAGATAGCCGGAGGGTGAGATGATTTTCCAGCTAGCAAATTTTGCCTTTGGAGCGGTGCCGATAATTCCTAGTTTATTGTTGCCCGTAGCACAAATCAGACCGGCGACTGCTGTGCCATGGGCTTCGGTTTTATTCTCCGGTGTGACATTTGTGGAGAGATCTAAAAAGTTGTAGTGGTTAGACTGGCAGGCTTGGTTGATGAGATCCGGATGCGTTAATTCAATACCGACGTCAGCAATTCCAACAACAATATTATTGCCCTGGGCAAATGGCCATGCGGCGCGGATATTGAGGTCTGGTCCCCGGGGTTGACCGTCTGAAGTTCTGTTTTCTAAATACCATTGGTATCTAAAATAAGGATCATTAGGCATTCGGGCATATTCACTGCACAACTCTGCTTTTCTGCGGATGACTGGATAAGCAATCTCTATAGTCTTTTCTTTTGCTAGTTTGTTTGCAATAACCGCTGCCGAAAATGCATTTGATGCTTGCAATAAATATAGCCCATTTGGCAATGCAGTTAAAAGACAAAGCCGATTTGTTGCGATGATGGATTTTAATTGGTTTTTTTCTGTGCACTTTATGACTAACTTTGATCCGCAAAGAATGGTCTGATTATCCGTAGTAGTCTTGAATTGGAGCCAGTCGGCGCGCTCTTGTTCAAGATGTGGTTGATCCAGCTCGTTAGTCAAAACAACCTTTATTACGGCGGGAACTTTAAAAATGAATTCATCCTGTGAGATTCCATAAAGACCTGTGCTTAACAAGAAAAAACAGGAAATCAGCAAGTAGTTTCTTAACCAGCAAACAAATGGAAGATTGTTACTCATAAAAAGTTAAAACCAGCCTAGTACACTGTAATTTTTAATTGACTGGCTGTTGGCGATTGCAGTTGTTACGAATGTTTTAGCTTTTAATATAGCGGAATCTAGAGGAAGGCCTTTTGCTAAAAAAGCAGTGATCGCTGCAGAATAAGTGCAACCTGTACCGTGGGTTTTAACCTTTTTGATCCGAGGTGCTGTATATAGTAATTCGTTTTTTCCATCGTAGAAGATATCGGGTGCAATTGCTAATTTTTTCAAATGCCCACCTTTTAAAAGAACTGGTACCTGCACCATATTAAATAAGATCTTTGCAGCTGCACGCATGGTTTCAGGGGAATTGATTTTTACATTTGTAAGTTTTTCTGCCTCTTTAATATTTGGTGTGATCAAATGGGCTAGCGGACATAATTTTTTAACTAGAACATCTATGGCATCCGGGTTTAGCAACTGCGCGCCGCTCTCGGAAACCATCACAGGATCAACGACAAGCTTTAGATTTTTCTGTTTAGCTAAGAACGTTGAAATGGCTTCGATAATTTCAGCTGAGAATAGCATGCCAGTTTTGGCTGCGGTAGGCTTGAATGTATTAATAACAGCCTGAAGTTGTTTAACAACAAACGCAGGTTGCACAGGGAACACGCCGAGTACTTTGTCTGGATTTTGAGCTGTCAATGAGGTTATGACCGAAAGCCCGTGTAATTTTAAAGCCGCAAATGTTTTAAGATCGGCCTGGATGCCTGCTCCAGCGCCAGTATCGCTACCAGCAATTGTTAATGCACAGTTCATTTATCATCTAAACAAGCAATTTAGTTCAAATACTGTTCTATTTTATGAAACTGGATTAAAAAGCAATAAGTATTTTTGTGGATTAGCTTAAACAGGAACTATAACGAATTGGCAAATATGGAATTAAAGCCAAAGATAAGCAGTGGACGTTAATAAAGGTATCAAGTAGATAAATTGGCTAAAAAACCCACGTGGTTGTTTACGAATGGTCTGCCTGTATTTATGCCTTTCAGGGCGATCGGGTCTTGCCGAAGTTTATCATCGCCCTAAAATTTTCTTCTGGGGTACCTCTTGGTACTTCGCAGCCGGCACCGACTATGAATCGTGGTTTTGTTTTTTTATAGCAATCGTCGAGGGCTTGAGTAATTAATTCTGGAGAACCATCTTTTAAAATTCTAACCGGATGAATGTTAGCAGTGAGTAATTGTTTGTCACCCATAGCAATCCTGGCGGAATCCATTGGAGCGAGGTCGATATCCACAATTTCGCAACCCAGTTTTCCGATAGGTTCTAAGATTTTGCTTATGTTGCCGCATATATGAAGTCGGACCATAGCTCCTAGTTCATGGATGGCATCAATCATCTTTTTTTCATATGGCCACACGAATTTATTGTAAATAGACGGACCTACTAATGACGCTGCAGCATCCCCGATTCCTATAATGTCAACACCGGCATCTATTTGAGCTTTAGCGAATTCAATTTCCATTTGTACTATGAATTCGAAAAGATCTATTACAAATTTGGGGTCATCGTAAAAATCTGTCATCAGTGTATTTATGCCACGTAGATCTGCAGCTTCTGCACAGGGGCCTTCGATCCAGCCTTCTATCAAGTAGAAATTCCCAACACGTTTTTTGAATAAATCTGCAGCCATTATACGATCTGTCATTCGGCCACCACCTAAGGGGTCAGGGACCTGGAGATGCAGCAGGTCTGCTTTATTAGCAAGTCTTGCATTAGATTCGTCAATTGCTGGGGGTTGATCTTCAAAATATCTAATTTGAGCCCCGCAGTCGGCTGCTTCTCTAGCTGGATCGGATATACATGATACATGGTCGAGCCCGAATTTTTCTGCGGTTTTAATTTGAGCGTCCACCAGGACATGATAATCCATAGCGTAAGCGCTATAAGGAGCACCGATTTGATCGGCTGCAAACATCATGGTGATTGGCATAACTGGTATGCAATCGACTGGGTCACCTCTGACATGTGCAATTATTCTTTCTCGTGGCGTCATAATCTATAAGTTTGAAAATGCGTTTTTCAGACACCTAATAAATTCTGGTGTTGTTCCACAACAGCCACCTATAAAATCAGCGCCTTCATTGAAAAGTTTGATTGCGGAAGCCGCAAATTCTTCCGGCCTCGTCCTATAACAGATCTGGTTGTTGATTACTTCGGGCAAACCCGCGTTTGGTTTGATCCAGACAGGCAGGTCTGAAGCGTTTTTAAATTGCTTACATACTTCTATGTATGGATCAATACCCAGGCCACAGTTTGCGCCGATGACATCTGCTCCAGCTTCAGCTAGACTGGTGGCTACAGTGGCTACTGTTGTGCCGGTCATAGTTCGGTCTTTATTTTTCCCCGAATCAAACACCATAGAAACCACGACTGGTAGACCTGATTTTTTAGCAGCTTTTAATGCAATCTTTGCTTCAGCCAGATCTGTCATTGTTTCAATAACGAGACCATCAGCACCTGCACTGGCTAATGCTTCTGCCTGTTCAGAAAAGGCAGTTTCCAATTCTTCTGAAGTAATATCTCCAAGCATGAGCATTTTGCCTGTGGGACCAATTGAAGCAAATACGAGGGCTTTATCTCCAGCGGCGTCTTTTGAAATTCTGACTCCTGTTTTATTGATTTCTTCGGTTCTATGGGATAGTCCAAAACAAGCCAGCCGAATTCTATTTGCACCGAAAGTGTTTGTTAAAATGATGTTGCTTCCAGCGTTAACATAGGCAGAAGCAACCGAATGAACGGCTTCGGGATGCTCCAGATTCCACGCATCCGGGCATTCGCCTCCTGCAAGACCCAGTTTTTGAAGCATCGTACCCCAGGCACCATCGATAATCACAGGTCTTTTTTCAAGCAGCTTTGTGATCAAAGAATGCATAAAATGATCCTTTCTAATGATGTTGTTGATTCAGGATCCGACTAATGATCTGGCTAACTCCACGGCACCAGCTGCGTTTTCGCTATAACCGTCAGCACCGATTTCCTCAGCAAATCTTTTGGTTACTGGGGCACCGCCTATCATTACTTTTACTTTATCACGCAGGCCTTCTCTTTTAAGGGTATCAATAGTGTTTTTCATCCATGGCATTGTTGTGGTAAGCAGTGTTGAAAGAGCTATTATATTTACATTAGTACCCTTGATAATATTGACAAAACTTTCTGGAGGCACATCAACTCCCAGGTCGATCACCTTAAAACCACTACCTTCTAACATCGCGGCAACGAGATTCTTTCCAATATCATGTAAATCACCTTTTACTGTGCCAATGGCAACCGTTCCAATAGTTTTAGAGCCTTGTTTTGCCAATAATGGTTGAATAACTTCCAGAGCTGCTTTCATGGCCCGAGCTGCCATCATGAGCTCAGGTACAAAATAATCCCCGCATTCAAAGCGTCTTCCTACCTCATTCATTGCAGGGATCATGCAATCGTCAACGATTTTCTGAGGATTCACACTAAGAGAAATGAGTTCTTTAGCGAGACGGTTCGCAGCAGGTGCGTCGCCCTCGAGAATAGCAGTATACAATTCATTAAATTCTCTCATGGCCTAATGATCAATAATTTACAGTTGTCAGAGACAAATAGCCAGGAAAAAGTTAGCGGTTCGTAAGCTACCCTGGTCGTTATGATTCGGCCTGAGGTTGCTAAGTCGATCGATCCAGGTCCTTTGCACTGGGCAAAACTGCTTTACCTATTGCGTGGCTGTCGGCTATGGTCGGTTTCCATTTCAGCTTTTTGGTGTAAAAGCAGGCTAGCGACTAATCGCAGTCAGAGCAGTTATTGGCTTTACATGATGATTAAAGACAATGCCACGATACAATGCTTGAAGCAGCGAAATATTGGATTGTCCAGATGATGGCGTCTGAGACTGGTTAAGCAATTAACCGAAACTCTTCAAGAATCAGGCACAGCATCAAAGGGCTGGAGTAATTCCTTTTGTTTTTTGGTCAGTTCGGAATAAATTCTATGTCCATCTTCCATCACTACGGCTTTAAGTTTCTCTAATTAGTACTAATTTTTAGGCTTTGTTGTAAGCGGAAAATCATCTGTTCTGAATGGGATCGCAGGAAGCCCGTTTTTATTCCAAAGGTTGCCAGTAGGATAGTCAGCCCATCCGTATCTGACCGCTACAGGATTTGTAACCTCAGGACTGCTTACAACAACTTTGTCACCCTGGATTTCTGCGTTTGCCCAAACAAATCTCTTGTCAGGTCCACAAATAGCGAACCCGGTTAATTTATCACCTTTGCATACCAGGCCTCTACCCACATGCTTAAATTCAAGAATGATTTTATTGCCTGCGACACTCATCTTTTTGAATTCTGGTCCGGAATATTCGATACGTTCACCATAAGCAATTGCACGTGCAATCAAGGCTAACCGTTCTCCTACTGGGGCCTTTTTTCTGGGATGAATATCGTTTTCATCTCCTAAATCAGTTATTACTGCCAGGCCGACTTTAGGTAAAGTCTTGGTAGCCAGATATTGAGCTTCACGGAGTTCTGCCCATGCACTTTCGGTAGGAACCGGCTGGATTTTCATGAATGGCGCAAGTTGTACTGCTATAAAGGTAAAATTGCCCAAGCCCCAGTCCTGACGCCAGTTCTGAATCAGATCTGGATAAAGTCTTCTATATTGCCAGGCTCGTTGGGCATTAGACTCACCTTGATACCAAATGACTCCTTTTATTCCATAAGGTATGAGTGGCGCAATCATCCCGTTATAGAGTTCTGCCGGACGCCAGGGTTGATATGGGGGATTTCTGTTTATTTTCTGACCATTTTTTTCCAGTCGTTCTTTTTCGGCGAGATACGAATCCATCTGTTTTTGCCATGCCCGCCAGGCACCCGGGTATGCATCCAGAATATCATGCTGATATTCGGGTTTAGATTCCAGAAAGCTTTCTCTCATCCAAACTTCAGCGGGAGACCCACCCCAGGATGTGTTGATAAGGCCTATGGCCACTTTGCGAGTTCGTTGTAATTCACGGCCAAAGTAATAACCAACGGCGGAAAATTTTGCTGCTATTTCTGGACTACAAACGTCCCATTTCGAATTAACATCTTGCACTGGTACTTTGGCTTTTAATTTTGGCACAGTAAACAACCGAATCATGGTATTGGTGGCCGATTCAACATCTTTTTGAGCATCATATGCGGCTGACAACGGCCATTCCATGTTAGACTGTCCGCTGCAAATCCACACTTCGCCAATCATCACGTCATTGATCTGGATCTCATTTTTTCCTTTTACAGTCAGGACAAATGGTCCCCCGGCTTTTTCGGGAGACAATCTAATTGACCAGCGACCGTTTTTTGCAATGGCAGTGCGTTTTTGTTTTTTGAATTCAACTGTTACTTTTTCACCGTCGTCAGCCCAACCCCAAATATTTATCTGCACTTGTTGTTGTAATACCATGTGATCCGTAAAAAGGCCCGGCAATCGGACGTCAGCAAAAATAGTGAGTGTCAAAGGTAGGTAGAACAGGACGCCAATCAAGATTCTAATTAATCGAAAGTCTGGCATATTATTACAGTTCCGAGTTTTCATAATTCTTCTAATACAAAGTAAACCGAACGCGGAGTCAACAAAATTAAGATTGCATACTGCCTTGTGTTTGCCAAAGCTTGTTCAGCTCTTCGCGTAATCTTTCCAGAGGCAATCCCACGACATTAGAAAACGAGCCGCTTATACTGTCTACTAGCATTTCTCCATATTCCTGGATTGCATAAGCCCCGGCTTTATCGAGTGGATTTATCATTCCCAGATATTTTTTTATTTGAGTTGCAGTTAAAGGTCTGAAATTTACTGTGGTGCTGACGGAGAATAAGATATTGCAGATAGGGTTTCGCTGTAACAGACATACGCCTGTTATTACTTCATGCGAGCGCCCCTGCAGACGGGATAACATCTGTGTGGCTTCTTCTAAATTGGCTGGCTTACCTAAGATTTCATTGCCCAAGCATACAATGGTATCAGCGCCTATTACAAGGGAGTCTGGAAAGTGAGAGATTACAGTACGGGCTTTTCTAAAAGCATTCATCTTAGAAACCTCATGAGGCGTTAGTTCTGGGTGCTTAACCTCGTGTGTGTTACTTGGAACAACTTTAAAAGGTATATTAAGTTGTTTCAACAATTCGGCTCGTCTAGGCGAGGCCGATGCGAGAATGACCGTTGGCATGTAACTCATAAGCCTGTTTTATCCATCTTTGTTTTTTTATATAAAACCCAATCCTCTGAATTGTTTGCTGGTTTGTTAAAGTCTGTTTCTTTGATTTGGCTAAACGCGCTGGTGTTGTACTCAGCAATGAGTAAAAACATTCAGATCTGGGTTTTTTCTTGAAGAATTTGATTACAGCTGCAATCCAGAACATTTTAGAGGCAAACATCAATGTTTTGTTCAAGGCCCCGAGGAATTTGTCCACGGGGCCTTTAAAATGTTCGGACGCAGTGCCAATCATACATAAAAACTAAACTTCAAATTTGGATTTGGCAAGATCGATTATTAGGATTATTTCGATCCCATATCTTTTTTTAGCTGGTCAGACCATAAATTATTCAACTGTAAGTTCCAATTAAACTGATGTTAATCCGACTGAGAAAATAGAGCTTTCAGTTAGTTTGGAGTGGAACAAAGAATTGGATAATAGAATTGCTCGGTGACTTAGCCTGGGCTGGGTGCAATCTAAGGGCACAGCAAAAGCTATTTTGATGCTATAACTCAATGTCACAATTTAGCATGGTGAGTAAATCAGTCCGTAAACCAGCCAGCCATGAGGTTAATTTATGTCCATAAATCCTATGCCTATAAAAATAATAAATATGAAATCAAGGTCGATATATCTTCAGTGATAATATCAGAATGGACAATTTGCTCTGGAGCTTTTTGACGATTGGATTTAATCAAATCACATATGATTGATTCTTTCAAATTTTCGAAAAAAGTATTTGAGTTGAATTGATATTTGAGTCACAATCTAAACACAAACAGGTGAATTATGAAAATATTAGCATTTGGTATCGGCGAACTAATCATCCTGGTTATATTGCTTTTAATTGCTTTGGTATTCATCTTTGTTGTCAGCTCATATAACGCTTTAGTTAAACTCAGGAATCGTTACAGGAATGCCTTTGCGCAGATAGATGTTCAATTGAAAAGGCGTTATGATCTAATTCCAAATCTTGTGGAAACTGCCAAAGGTTACATCAGTCATGAACGCCAGACCCTGGAAGCAGTGATAAATGCGAGAAATCTGGCTGCTGCAGCAAATACTAAGGTTGCGCAAAATCCCGGAGATGCCGCATCTATGCGTGAGCTTTCCGGAGCGGAAACAGCCTTGACTGGAGTCTTAAGTCGGTTGTTTGCTGTTGTGGAGTCATATCCGGACCTAAAAGCCAATCAAAATATGATGCAACTAATGGAGGAACTCACGTCAACTGAGAATAAGATTGCTTTTGCAAGACAGGCATTTAACGACTCAGTAATGGCATATAATACACGACGTGAAACCTTCCCAACAAACATTATTGCATCTATGTTTAACTTTTCAGAGGCAGAACTTTTTACTGTTACTAAGCCGGAAGAAAAAGAGCCACCGCAAGTTAAGTTTTGATGGCTCGAGTGTTTACTCGATTTTAAAGAAGGCATCTTTGATTAATTGTATCATTTTAAGATTTGCAGATGGATTTTTTTGATCGCCAAGAAGTAGCTAAGCGCAAGACCTTTAGATTAATTATATTGTTTTCTGCAGCTATAGTTTTAACGGTCATTGCAGTTTCATATGTTATTCTTTTGTTTTATGGGTTCAATTTTTCGCCTAAAGAGGGAGAATTAAGTCTCTGGCAGCCCAAGTTGTTTTTTTGGGTGTCAGTCGGTACGATTTTAGTGGTAGCAGTCGGCAGTATCATAAAAATGTCAGAGTTGGCTGAAGGTGGTCCGGCTGTCGCAATAATGCTTGGCGGAAGATTAATAGCCCCTAACACTACCGACCCCAACGAGCGCAAATTGATAAATGTAGTCGATGAAATGTCTATCGCTTCTGGAGTGCCGAGTCCTGCGCTTTATGTATTGCCTGATCTTGGAATAAATGCCTTTGCTGCTGGATATACGACCAGCGATGCTGTTATAGGGGTTACTAGAGGATGTTTGAAACTTTTAACCAGAGATGAACTCCAGGGTGTAATCGGCCATGAGTTTAGCCATATCCTTAATGGTGATATACGACTTAATATCAGGTTGATCAGCCTGATTTTTGGAATCACCTCGATCTCTATAATTGGTCGGACGGTTTTGCGAGTCAGATCGCGCAGTGCACTCCCTATTGTCGGATTTGCACTTATGATTGTGGGGTCAATAGGCGCCTTTTTTGGAAGACTTATTCAAAGTGCAATCAGCCGACAGCGTGAGTTCCTGGCTGATGCAGCCTCTGTACAGTTTACAAGAAATCCTTCTGGACTTGCAGGTGCTTTAAAAAAGATTGGGGGTTTGACCTTTGGCTCTGTAATCGCCTCGCCACAAGCTGAGGCAACCAGCCACCTATTCTTTGCAGATGCTTTAACACGTGGTTTTTTTGACTTGTTCGCAACACATCCACCTCTGGTGGAAAGAATTAAACTTCTGGATCCTTCATGGGATGGAAAATTTCCTGTAGTTAGATTACCAGAAGATGATGCAAAGTTAATTGCTGCTGCTTTTTTAAAAGGAGATCTTGGTTTAAAAGGTGAATTTAGGTCTTTGGATCAAGACAAAATAAAACATGACATCTCCCCGAATGAACTTGTTGTTGCTGTAGGCAGTCTGCGTCCGATTGCATTACAAGTATCTCAAGACTGGCATAAATCGCTGTCCCCGGCTATCAAGGAAATCGTTAAAGAGCCGACTTCGGCTTTAGCAATGTTTTTTGGATTTTTAATAGATGAAAACCCGGATATCCGCCAGGTCCAACTCCAGGGATTAGAACAAACAATGGGCAAGGAAATTGCGCAGTTGTTGTTGAAACTTTTACCTGAAATCCAATCAATCCCGTATGAACACAGGTTGCCATTGCTAGATCTGGCTATCCCGGCCATGCGTAACATGTCACATAGTCAATTTGATTCATTCATGAATGCAACGAACTTAATAATTGAAGCAGACATGCACATCGACCTCTTTGAATATATGCTCCAGAAGATAATTAAACGGCATCTTCTGCCCTGTTTCCAGACTGTTAAAACTCCTGTTCAATATTACTCTATCCGGCCTCTGGCATCTGATGCAGCTGTAATTTTATCAGCACTGGCATACATTGGTACAAATGACGTATCAAATGCATCAAAGGCATTTCAACTGGCCTGGCCAAAACTTCAGACAAGTACGTACATCCCTTCAATCCTTTCTAAGGACCAGTGTTCTTTAAGCCAGGTGGACAGTGCATTGTCTAAATTTGAGCAGGCTATTCCAATTATTAAGAAAAATTTAATCACAGCATGTGCCTGGGTTGTTGCCGCCGATGGGGTTATTAAGCCAAGAGAATTTCACCTTTTACGTGCTATAGCCGATACTCTAGATTGCCCAATCCCACCAGTTATAGAGGCTCCCCAAATAGTTTAGATAAAACTTACTCACCTCTGGCATTGTTTACATTCTATCAAGCTACAAGAAAGGGTCTATTTGTTGTCACTTTTAAGGAATAAAAAAACCGCAGATAAACTGCGGTTTCTTTAAATTTCTTAAAAACACATTACTATGGCCCGTCATCGCCAATTGCTTCTACGGGGCAACCTTCTTTGGCTTCTTTGCACTTAGCTTCTTCTTCTGGATTTGATGGTTGCTTGCAAACGTAAGAGTAGCCACCATCAGCATTCCTTGAAAAATTTGCAGGAGCAGTTTCTCGACATAAATCACAGTCGATACACTGATTGTCTACATAATATTTTCCTGGGACATTGTCCGGATATTTGTTTTCTTTATTTGCCATAACTCATCATTCGTTAAAAATATTGTTTCCCTTTTTGATCTATTTTTTAAATATTGGCAAGTACAGAATTTAAATATTTAAATTGAGGCCAATTCACCGAGGATCATAAGCCCTATATCTGAATAAAAAGTTGAGTATCATGAGATTATCACAACCATGAAAATACCTATAAAATATCCAACCTTACATCTCAGGAGTTGGCTGTCTTAAAATACTTAAGAACGATGCTATAAAAATTAGAACTAGTTCTCTACGACATTTACGCCCTTAACATCTGCCGAAATAGATGGAGTAGTGGCATAGCTATGAATTACAAAGATCATTTTTCTGTATTCAGGTAAAGATGGCATGAAAATTTTTCACCATAAAATGCTAAATTCAATGAGATTATTTTTCATCAGGTAATGATCAGACCAGTCTCGAGAGCTGCATCCGATAAAAAATTGATATTTTTAATAAATTTTTGTTGCATGATTTTCTAAGTTTAGTTAAATTTCCGCCAAGTGCTAAAAAACCATGGTGACTAGATAATTTTTTAGTCATAAGGCACTTGGTAAGCCGGAGGAAAGTATATGAAGAAAAGAATAGTGTTGTTGTTGACGCTCCTATTATTCGGAGCATTTGCGACCCAGACGCAAGCTGGGTATGTTGTTAGGAAGATATATGAAACCGGTTCTGACGGACAGCCTTTATCAGGTACTGCTGTAACAAACTTAACCCTTAACTCAGTGTTTCCGGATGGATTTACTCAGACTCAGGAATTAACCGAGTTCTTTGATGCTCCAGTTGATTTTGCTGACAATTATGGTTCTTTTGTACAGGGGTATTTTGAACCACCACAGACCGGAGATTATGTTTTCTGGATTGCTTCCGATGATAATTCTCAATTGTGGCTGAGCACAGATGCAAATCCGGAGAATAAAAAATTAATCGCATCTGTAGGTGACTGGACCAGTGAAAATGAATGGACAAAGTTCTCTTCGCAAAAGTCTGAAAAGATCACCTTAGAACGTGGTAAGAAATATTATTTCGAAGTCCTTCATAAAGAGGGCACTGGCGGTGATAACCTGTCTGTAGGCTGGCAATTGCCCGATGGAACATTAGAGCGCCCCATGCCAGCGTATTATTTAGCACCTTATTTTCCTGCCGGTACCGCTGTTTCCATAAAAACCCAGCCACAGGACATTTATGCGACTGAGAATGATTCTGTCGTTTTCTTTGTAAGCGTAGACGGTGCCCAGCCTATATCCTATCAGTGGTACAAGAACGGCCAGCCTATCGCTGGTGAGACGTTATCTTATTTGAAGCTTTCAAAGGTTCAGTTAACTGACAATGGTAACACATATTATGTTAAGGTAAACAATACCCTCCAGAGTGATACAGCGACTTTGTTTGTCTCCGCCGATGTTATTCCACCTGAGGCCCTGGCTGCATCAACCAAGGGTAACCTTAATGGAGTGTATGTTGATTTTTCGGAGCCGTTACTTCCGTCAACTGCAACAAACACTGGCAATTATTCCATATCTGGCGGTGTGACAGTCACAGGTGTTGAAATGCTCACTCCGTCTAATGTGGTTGTTAGAACAACTTCGATGTCTCCGGGAACTAAATACACGATTACCATAAGAAATATCAAGGACCTTGCAGCTACTCCAAATACTATAACTCAAACCACGTTAACATATTTCATGACTCAGGGTGCTATTACGCGGAAGCTTTATTACAACATTGGTGGCACGTCTATTGGCGATTTAACTAACAATGTGAAGTTTATAAACAACCAGCCCGATGCGGTGGATTATATGACATCGTTAGAGACCCCGAGTAACATTGCTGATAATTATGGAACCTTGCTTCAGGGGTATATTACAGCACCAGTAACGGGTCAGTACATCTTCTACATAGCAACTGATGATGCCGGAACATTTTACCTGAGCACTGATGAATCTCCTGCAAATCTCCAGCAGATGTGCTTTGTAAGTACCTGGACTGGCTCCCGGACATATCTGACTGGTCAAGGCGGCGAAGATCCTACAAACCATGTTTCTGCACCAGTTTCTTTACAGGCAGGCAAACGTTATTATTTTGAACTCTATCATAAGGAAGGCGGCGGTGGCGACAATATCGCTGTTGCCTGGCAAATACCGGGAGGTGACGCAGTCCAAAACGGATCAGATCCAATTCCTGGTGTTTACCTGGATTCAATGCAACCTTTCGGGCCTGTTTCAATTATTACTCAGCCTGTAAGTGTCAAGAAGGTGGAGTTGCAGACAGCGACCTTTACTGTTGAAGCAAGTGGTTCTCCTCCATACTATTATCAATGGTATCGTAACGGTGAACCAATATTTGGTGCCACTGGGCCTTCATATACAACACCATTGATTCAGACTAATGATAATGGAGCTCAATTCTACGTGGTGGTTTCTAACCTATTTAGTAGCGTTACCAGTGCAGTGGCAACGATAACAGTCGACATAGATGTCGAGCCACCGACGATTAGTAAAGTTTCAGCAGACGGTACATTTAGTCGGGTCATTATTACTTTCTCTGAAATGGTAGATCCGTCAACTGCAACAAATGTTGCTAATTACAGTATCACGACAACCGGTGGTCAGACATTGAATATTAATTCAGCGAGCATGGGCAATAGTCAGAGCATTGTAATACTAAACACTGCACAAATGCCGCAAAATACTGGTTATATATTGACTGTTAATAACGTTAAAGACCAATCAGCTAGAGGTAACGTTATAGCAGCTGATACTAAAGTTAACTTCTCATCTTGGGCTAGAACTAAGGGCGGCCTAATCCGAGAGGTTTGGTGGAGAACCACCGGAACAATAGATGATGCGGAAGCTATTATTGATGGTGGTAACCCGGATGAAATCGGGTTTATCAACAAGTTTGAAGCGCCGGTCAGTTATGGTGAGAACTACTGCCAGAGGGTGTATGGATTCCTTGTTCCGCCAGAAACCGGGTATTATTACTTCTATATTGCATCGGATGATCAAAGCCGACTTTATCTGAGTACAGATGAAAATCCTGCTAATAAACAACAGATCTCTTCTGTCTCATCCTGGACAGGTAACAAAGAGTGGAGTAATACGGCTATTACACCATCAGATGCAATCTATTTGCAAGCCGGTAAGTATTATTATATCGAAGCGCGCATGCGAGAAGGTACTGGTGGTGATAACCTTGCAGTGGCCTGGATTACTCCAAGCATGTATGATGCAGGGGTTACCATTCCAACAAATGGCACAGGTGAAATACCGGGTATATATCTAGCAACTTATGTCGATCCGACTGGTGCTAGTATCACTATCAAGAAGCAGCCACAAAGCGTAACTGTTCTTGCTAACATGACTGCATCATTTACCATTGAGGCTGTTGGTACATCATCGGTGACTACAAATCTGTCTTATCAGTGGCAGAAGAACGGAGTTGATATTCCAGGAGCTTGGAACTCTACTTATACAACACCGTTATTAACATTAAGTGATAATGGTGCAAGCTACAGATGTATTGTCAGCGTTCCAACGCTCAGTGTAACCAGTGAGGTTGCTGTTGTAACAGTGGTTCAAGATGTTGAACCGCCGAAATTAGTCTCTGCAGCAACCTTAATAAACTCTACTAATGTTGGCGTCATGTTTGATGAAATCGTTGGAGCTGGCGCTGATGTTGCAGCTAATTACAGCATAAGTGGAGTTCAGATCTTAAGTGCAACACTGCGGGAGGACCAGAAGACAGTTGCACTTGAAATTAATAAGGCGATAACAGGTCAAACATTTGTTCTGACAGTAAACAATGTCAAAGACCTGGCCGGGAACTCCATAGCTGCAAACTCAACAGTAACCGGTAAGGTAGTTAACATGGTTGCTGTAGATATAGGTGATCCTGGAGTTGATCCGTTAGAGCCTGGCTCAACTTTTGTGGCTAAAGAAGGTGACTTCGATGTCATAGCCGGTGGCAGTGATTATTGGAACACGGCGGACTTCTTCCACTATGTCTACGAGCAGCGGACAGGTGATTTTGATGTCAAAGTGCAGATCACCAAACTTGTACAGCGTGATAACTGGACTCATGCAGGACTGATGGTCCGCGAATCACTGGATTCGCCAAGCAGGTACGTGAATGTAATAGTAGATCCAGACACAGGCGCTAATGTTTGGGAATGTAATTACAGGGCCACCACAGGTGGTTCTGCTGCAGGTTGGCCAGGCGTCTCACAGGTAGGTCCTCTTCCGTATCCAAATGTCTGGGTGCGATTGTCAAGGACTGGGGATGTGTTTACGGCCTACAGATCTACAGACGGTGAAAATTGGATAAAACTTGGCACACTGACCCAAACTTATCCAAGCACCGTGTATCTTGGTCTTGCGACAACTGCTCATAATAATAACCCGGGCATGACGACATTCGTTGAATACAGAAATTATGGTGACTATGTCCCGCCTGTGGTTACAGAGGTCAAACTTTCCATTGAGCAAAAAGATGGGCAAGTAATTGTCTCATGGCCTGCCGATGCAACCGGATTCAGATTGCAGCAAGCCACGGCAGTGACCGGTCCGTTCACTGATGTTACAGGAACCATTAACACCGTTGGTGGTAAGTTCGTGTACACAGTTAATTCGCCAACCGGTGCAGGGTTCTTCAGATTGATTAAGTAGTGTAATCCAGGCTGAAAATCGAAAGACCGGGGCTGTACAAGCCCCGGTCTTTTTTTTGGTTTTAAATGGGACAACTATTTAATTATTTTCATTTTTTCAGAATGTCAGATACTCATCGATAGAAATTCTGAACTTTTTAAGGTATTGGTTTTGAAAAAAGGACTCAAAAATTTAAACTGTAAAATGATTTTTATGAGAGTTTGAGCAGCAGATGACGGTTTTGTAATCAGGATATAGGATCATCTGGAGCATGCTTTTGTCTTGAAATTTTTACAGCTACAAAATCGGCGTTAGGAATAGCGAATTTTTTAACGAGCACAGTAACCCTGTACACTTCAAACCTGGTCAATATTTCATTGGCAATGTCAGATGCGAGAGTTTCTATTAGGTGCCAGTGTTTATTTTGGCCAAGGTTTTCTAAAAGTTGAGTTATTTCCTGGTAGTTTATTGTCTTTGTCAGGTCATCAGTATTGGCAGCTGCAGTCAGGTCAGTTTCAATAATCAATGAAACGGAGATACTTTGGGTTTCAGTTCGTTCTTTTGGTAAGGTGCCGACTTTATATTGTAGTTGCAAGTCGTCGATGATTATCTGATCTGAAATAATCTGTTGGTTAATAGATTTATCGAATTTTTCTGTTGAATCTGCAGGTTTTGATGTGGAACAGCTACTCCATGATGAAGTTATATTTTTTTTTAATCTGGTCGGTAGTTCTAGATTATTTGCGATGAGGATGGATTGTAATTCTTTAAGATCTTTAACTATCAGGTCTGGTGCGCTTGAAACAAGCTGATGTTCTTGATTATAACCGGTTAGTACTGCGCACGAAAAAATGCCTCCGATTTTTGCAGTTTCTATGTCATGTTGCATATCTCCGATAAATAAGGTCTCGTTTTTGTTGAGATTATGTTGAGTTATTATTTCCTGTATTTTTTTGCGCTTATCCCATACGCCGACGTATATATGATTGAGATATTGTTTAAGATTTGTTCGGGTGGATTGCTCACGAAAATGGTCCTCTCTAATACTGCTGAGTAAGAATGTTTTTATTTGGCGACTCTTACAAAATTCTAAAAACTCAATTGCATGCGGCATGACTTCAACAGCGTCCTGGATCTGATTAAATCTTTCATGGAACCATTTTTCCAGGGTTGGCAGATCAATGTGCGGAATTATTCGGTCATAGAATTGTTTGAACGGAAGGCAAAACTGAGCGCGGAATTCGTCTACAGTCATTTCTTTGACACCGGCTAATTTGAATACATGATTTGAGGCTTCTAAGACCGGAGGCAGATCATTTACCAATGTCCCTGACCAATCAAAAATTATATTTCGAATCATATTGGGGACTTTTATAAATCCATTTTTTGACTAAAGGAAACAAAAAAGCGGTCGGGAATATTGAAAACCCGACCGCCTGTACGATTGACTATAAAATTATAAGCCTTTGCTGAGCATGTACTGGAGTAGATCTGCAACTCTGCAGCTGTATCCCCACTCGTTATCATACCAGCTAACAAGCTTGAAGAACCTGCTGTTTAGGCCGATACCAGAACCCTTATCGAAAATTGACGACATAGGGCTATGGATGAAGTCGGTGCTTACGACTTCTTCCTCTGTGTAGTCAAGGATCCCTTTCAAATAAGTCTGGCTGGCTTTTTTCATTGCTGCACAGATCTCATCGTAGCTGGTTTCTTTGACAGTTCTAACGGTCAGGTCTACCACAGATACTGTCGGTGTCGGAATCCTGAAGGCCATACCTGTAAGTTTACCTTTTACCTCAGGGCACACCAAACCAACTGCCCTGGCTGCTCCTGTAGTAGAAGGTATAATATTGATTGCAGCACTTCGGCCGCCTTTCCAGTCTTTCTTACTTGGGCCATCAACAGTTTTCTGTGTTGCTGTATATGAATGGACCGTTGTCATTAAACCTTCTTCAATACCAAAGCCTTCTTTTAATAAGACATGCACTAATGGAGCCAAACAGTTTGTTGTGCAGGATGCATTTGAGATGATATTATGTTTTGCTGGATTATATTTTTCATGGTTTACACCCATTACCACAGTAATGTCTTCATTCTTAGCTGGGGCTGTGATGATTACTTTTTTAGCTCCGGCAGTGATATGCCCCTTAGCCTTAGTTGCATCAGTAAATAGGCCAGTGGCTTCGATAACCAGCTCTACCCCTAAACTTTTCCAGGGCAGTTCAGAGGGGTCTTTGGCACTGACGACCTTCATCTCATTACCATTTACGATAAGAATATCGTCATCAGCCCTATCAGGAGTAGACTTTTTAGATCCAACGGTCCCGTTGAAACGACCCTGAGTTGAGTCATATTTCAAAAGATATGCCAGGTTGTCAGCGGGGACAATATCGCCAACCGCAACAACATCAATATCTTTACCAACGAGGCCTTTTTCGATTAAGGCGCGGAATACTAAGCGCCCGATTCTTCCGAAACCATTTATTGCAATTTTTACTGCCATATTCGTTTCTCCATTTTTAGAGTTTATAATAACCAATTAAGGTTATCTAATCCTACTTACCAAAATTTCAACGTCAATAGTAAACAAAATTTTCAATCCCAGAATCATTACTATCGAATCATTCTTGACAAAAATCCAATAGTTCGAACGGGGTTCGAAAGGTCAAATCTTTGAAAATCGGTATCTTAAGGTAAATTTTGCAGTTTTTTGAATCATCAAACACCCTAAAAGCAATTTCCCTCACTTTTTGAAGGATTTTCTGCGCTGAATAAATAATGCTCCGCCCATCCGGTGTTCCCCAGTAACTCAACTTAACCTATTTTTACCACTCAGTCACTGCCTTCTGGCACTGTCACAATAAAAATGCGCTGACCTGCCTCTCCAGAGATAACGATTGCGCTCCAGCATCGGCAAAAGCTGGCAGCTCGGATTCCCGGGGCTTTCCAGATGACTGTCGACTAACAGCGGCCCAACCCAGAGCGTCTGCCAGGATAATGCACAGTCGTCATTGTAATTAATACGAGCCCCCTCAAAGTTTTTACCGTACACCTCAAGTTGAGTGTCATCAAAAAAGACTTCTAGTTTGCCTGCATGCAGTAATCGATTAGGCCTGGCATTGGCTATAACCCATTCAACAAATTCACGTAATAATTTCCGCAATGCTTCAACGCTTTCCTCGCTTTGCTCGCGAAACCATTGACCTACCTGCGATTGGTCTGCAAACTTCTTTACCCCGAATAACTCAACAGCTAATCGATCCTTGTTAAGCGCCTCACTGTCAGACAGGCAGCCATTCCCTGTGCAGAGGGCATAGATCAATTGTCCAATTATGACTTCTGGCCCATAGCCTCGACGCTTGTCTCTGCGTGGGTCCAGGCATG
>Ga0207433_10001176_pt1 | contig 57241 bp, 46 predicted proteins | sample YelNatPaOPGAMG01_FD_187559 | JGI IMG/M metagenome (GOLD analysis project Ga0207433, IMG submission 187559) | Hot spring thermophilic microbial communities from Obsidian Pool, Yellowstone National Park, USA - OP-RAMG-01 (SPAdes) (version 3) | ecosystem: Environmental > Aquatic > Thermal springs...
AGAGCAGCTGGTTTCACGCCAAGCGGCTGAGCAACGAGCCGCGCGTAACGTGCCAGCGCCGTGCTGTTTTCTTTCAGGGCTTTGATGTCAGCGGCGCGATCGGCCACGAAGGCATCGCAGATGGTGCGTGCAGCAGCTCTGCCAGTGAGCTGGCGCGAGAGTTTTGCAGCCTGATCGATGCGGTCAAAGAAGGTGGTGGGTTGAAGCGATTTAGCCATGTCGAGACTCCAAAAGTAGGTGAGAAACGCAACGCCGAAACACAGAACACAACAGGGTGTCGGGCGCAGCCTGACCAAGATGCCGGATTCGCCTAGAGCGCGAGCGCCAGGTGAAACCCAGGCCTACCTTGCCCCACAACGGCCCGATAACGAAGCGGGTCTGCTCAGGGGGTGTGACGCCTGCATCAGCTGGTCCCCTGGTCGTGACGGAAGACGCCCTGCTGGATGACTCGGCCCGTTGGACTGAGGCACCACTGCGGCAGGCCGTAGGGGGAACCGTCAACCGGGGTCAAGGTGTCCGGCAGATCAGGGTCGCCAAATGCCTCGCGCAATGCCCGCCACGGCAGACCCAGGTTGCGTGCCAGCAGGCCGGTTGACGCGCGTGCATTGGCCTCGGCTTCATGACGCGATAAGCCGCCATCGCATTCCAGAATGGCCGCGCGTTCTTCGAAGTGTTCACGCAGGTTGTCTGCCCACAGCAAGGCCAGCACATCCGGCTTGGCTTGGCGAATCGCTTCGCGCAGCGCATCGGTCAGGCGCGATGCCGGAGACACGATCAATGTGTCGCCGTCGGGTTCGATGGTGAAGCCCAATGTGCGCAGATGATCCAGCAGGGCGCGAGGGGTCATAGCGCCACCTTGTCGTCGTGCGGGGCGATCACGGTTGGCGGGCTGCCCCCCTGCGAATGCTGCGAATGCTGCGAATCGCTAGCATCCATGCGGGTTCCCGCCATTGCGAAGGCTTGCGAATGGCTGCGAATATCTGTGAATCCGCCATCGTCGCGCTCAGTCATTCGCAGCGTTTCGCAGGCATTCGCAGGGGTCGCAAGCCCAGTCTCCACGCGGGTTTTCGCAGGATTCGCAGCATTCGCACGAGGGGGCTGTGCTGTGGCATGATTCACGCCCAGTGCGCGAACCCTCCCAGCGCTGACAGCCACCAGCCCGGCTTCTACAAGACGCTCAAGGGCGGTGTCCCTGCGGCTTGCCGATCGGATGCTCGCCGGGCCAAGACGCGGGATCTCGCGGATGGGCATCGGCTCGCCCCGCGGGGCGAGCCAGCGATAAAGCGTCAGTGCCCTGTCAGACACGGGATCGGCCTTATCCCTCAGGGCTGTCTGCCAATTCTCCAGCGAAGAGCGCACCAGGCGGATCGCGTTTTGCGCTGTGTCGCAGTCGATCATGGGCTCGTTTGCCCATGTGGCCATCACGCCTGCAATGCGGCAAGCCTGTTCGGTTGCGCGCAGGGCGAAGGGGCGCACGGGGCGCAGCTCGCCGCGTCGGGCCTCATGCTCCATCAGCTCGAAGAACGCGGCCAGTTCCTGCCGCGCATCGGCGGAGAGCTCGATGACGGGTAGGTCGTCGCAGTGATCGGGCATGGGATCACGCAACAGTTCCGTGCAGCGCGCCAAGAAGCCGACAATGGCAGGCGATGCGTCGGGCAACCAAGGGCGGAACACGCGCGGAGCCAGTTCCTCGGGCCAGGCCAGCAGGAAGCGGGGCCAGAAGCCGATCCCCGATAAGGACTCGTCAGCCAGGGTGTTACCCAACGCCTCGGGTTGCGCCAGCAGGTGCACCGACAAGCGCACGCCGTAGCGCTCGAATCGTCCACCGCCGCCACGGACCACGGACAGGTGCCCACGATCCCACAGGCCGCACAAAGACGCCGCCGTCTTGGTGCGATGGTCTTGGCTCATGGCATGCCCGGCGAGCATGACGCCCGCCTCAGTCGAAAACACGCCTTGCCCGGCAACCCCTTCGGCATAGGAGCGACGCAGGCCCTCGATGGTGATGTCGCCTGCCAGCCGGTAGGGCGCCTGGGGAGGGGCCGCAGACTTGTGGGCATGTTTGCCCCGCTCGGCACAGGCTGCCTCATAGGCCTCCATCTCCCGCTGCCAGGCCTGCCCGACGTCGCGCTGGAACGCGTGGATGGCGCGCAGGGCGACGCGGTCAGCCATGTCCTTGCCATCGCCGGATCGCGCCACGGTCAAGCAATACAGGCTCAGGGGTCGGACGCCGCCGTCGATGGTGCGCACGTTGGCCCGCGATTGCGCCAGCAATGCGGCTGCCGCAAGGAACGATTGCCCGGCCATGGCAGGGGAGACCTGTGCGCCGTAGGCCAAATCACCTGCCGCTTGGGCCAAAGGGCCAAGAGCTTCCAGGGGATAGCTTTGACGGTCGGTGTTCATCTCCGGGGTGAGCAACACTTCCGCCCGATACATCGCGGCAGGCAGCGGCAATGGCTCCAATGCGGCTCCTGGCGTTTGTGGGGCAAGATGTTGACCGACACGCTCTGCCAGGGCGTCGAGAATGGATGCGCCCCGCGCAGCATGATCAAGGTTACGGGCTGCATCGGTTATCACGCTCATGGCCGTATCCCCGCAAGTTGGACCCCGGCAAGAATCCGGGCGTATGCCACGCCCATACGCTGACGCTCAGGCTCGGGCAGGGTTTGGCCTTCTTGCAGCATCGCGGCAGCCACGCAGACGATGAGGCTTTCATGCGCGATGGCACGCAGCACATCGACGGCGGGGAATGGGGCGCGTTCGCGCGGTCGGTGGTGATCGACGGCTCGCGGGGGCAAGATGTCTTGCCAGCCTAGCCCCACGGCGGCAAGAATGGTCTCCGCGTCGCAGCCCGCAAAACAATGGAAGAGGACGCGACGATCGTCGAGTTCTCGCACCGAAAGGCTCGCGCGAGAGTCGTCGTGGGCGGGGCAACGCGCCAGCCACCGACCGGGGCCAGTGCGCTTGACGCCCGACAGCCGGTCAATCAGGGTCAGGGCTGTCATCACGCACCTCCCGATCCGATGGTGGCGGGTGTATCCACAGCCTTGCGGGGGCGGCCCCGTCTGCGCCGGGATGATGCAGGAATCAGCTCTGCGCTGGGTCGCGGTGCGGCGGCCTCAGGTGCGGTGCTTTTTGCGGCCAGCCATGCAGCCAGGGCGGGCAGCATGACGACGACGCGCCCGCCGATGTAAGTAGTCGGCGGATAGTCGCCACGCTCGCGGCGTTTCTGGGCGGCGGTGATGCTGGTGTATGCCAGCGTCTGGCTTAAGAAGGGGTCGTCGAGGGCCATGACCATCGGCGCGCCCTGAGAAATCAGGGCAACGAATAGCGTATCGACGCTGATTCGCTGGGTGGGGATATCGGGTGACATCGTCAAGCTCCAACAACAACGCTGCAGGAGGCAAAGACGCGGGCTGCGCAGTGCGCAGCAAAACTAAGAAATGGGTGCAGCCCGCGCCTAGGCGCGGGAGATCGGCGCGGGGACGATGCGCGCGGTGATGCAGTGATGGGCCAGCGTGCGATGCCCCACGTACTGCATGGGTGGATGTTGGCTACGACGCGCGCGGCTGGTCTTGCCGCTTTGCACGAATAGCAGAAAATCCATCGTGTGTACGACGGCGCGGACTGCCGCCGCAACCCAGCGAACGTTGGCACGCGCGATAGCGAGGGCTTGTCGCTTGATAAGTCGGATGCTAGTGGTGGCGATCTCGACAACTGCGTTGATGGAGACGCAGGCGGCAACAATCAACCAAGCCGCCGCCGCGATCAAGGCCCCCGCACCAGACACAATCGCCATGCCCACCCCAGCGCCAAATACCGCCCCTACGACGGGGCGGTTGCGCGGGTGTCGTGTGATCGCGAGACGTTGCAAGCGACGCACGACATCGAACACTTTTTGGATTATGTGCATAGCACTAAATCTAGCGTTTCCGGCGAGGTGAAGCAATGTATGTAGTGGGATTCGGTCGGTGACTGTTGTTTTTGGGGCGAGGTGAAGCAATGTATGTAGTGGGATTCGGTCGGTGACTGTTGTTTTTGGGGCAAGGTAAGCCTGGGTTTCACCTGGCGCTCGCGCTCCAGGCGGAGCCGGCCTCTTGGTCAGGCTGCGCCCGACACCCTGTTTGTCCCGTGTTTCGGCACAACGCTTCTCACACGTTTTTGGAGTCCGGACGATCCACAATGCGCGCGTCATGCACCTCGCATCGACCCCTCGCGCCCTGCTGATCAGATCTGCCACGAGTGCGCCCGCCGTGACCGCTTGGGACAACCATTCGCACAGATTTGCAAGGGGTAAGTCCGCAAATTGGCTCATCCCTGCGTGAGCGGAGAGCACAGATATGGCTCTCATGCGCTCGACCGGCACAGTCGCGGCTGATTTGTTGCCTGCGCCCTTGACAGGCCACCCACCCGGTGGCTGGGCATCAAGTTCAGTCCTCAATCTCCGATGGGTGCACATGGGTACTAACCAGCTTTGGGATCTGCCCAGACGGTCTGTGCTTCGCGAATGCGGCAGGTGCTTACAGTGGCACGCTCAGTGGGGCATCTTGAACGACATGTCGGCGATCGATTCGGTGGCAATCGCCATGGCCTGTCGCGTCTGGGGTTGAAAGATCAGCACCGCGCTGGGGGTCGACAGCAGGTACATTCCGGCGATATCTTTGCCGTCCTTCAAGTGAACCGTGATGAATTGCTGAGCGGGGGACGCGGTGGCCGAGCTCTTTGCCGCTGGGGCCTTGGGAGAACAACCGATGGCTGCACCGTGTGTGTCCTGGCAAATCAGGGCAGTGCCCGAGGCGATACCAATGACAACGGGCATCGAAAGTACCAGCGCCACCATGATCAGCGCCAGCGCTGCAAGCAGGGCGGACAGGGGTTGGAACGACACGCCGATGATGGTTGCCAAAGCGGCCCTCCAGCCCTTACCGCGCAGTGCTACCCTGGCCTTTGCCGACCATGCTGAGTATTGCCCCCTGTGTGATTTCTTGGCATTCGCGTCTGGCTGTTGACTCTTATGAAAGACAACGCCCAGCACGAAGAATGTGGCAAGACCAATAAAGAGCGCAAACGCCGCCGTTCCCAGCCAGTTACTGAGCCACTGCTGAGAGAACAGATGACCAAAGAACGTGAGCGGATTGTTGTTGATATCGACGGCAATTTTGGTGATCAGCGGCAAAAGATACAGCATGCCGATGGAGGACAGGTCCAACAGATCAATCTGCCCCTTGTACAACGAAGAATGGGGAATGCCCAGATGGCTCTCCACCGCCAGAGAAACACCGAACCCGATCAGGCACAGGGCGATGTAGATGATCGGAAGAACCAGGGCGAGTTTAGCCAGAACGCTTGTTTCCGAACGAGGCGGTTTTGCGGTTGTTTGTTTTGCGTCGAAAGAAGAGGGTGTAGGCATAGGTGTGGTTGCAGGGTCGCATGCAACGTGCGGTTGTTTGTGTGCTGTCGTCATCAATGGGTCCAGAACGAAAACGCCTCAATGGGGTCCGCTTGCACGAGCAACTGCCACTCGATCCTGCCACGCCCGGCGGGATGCTGATGATCGTTTTGCGGCGGCAGCGTATGCCCCTGCGCAATGCCAATCTCTTCCCCGCACACAACGCAACGATAGATGCCAGCGTATGGCGCAACGTTGCCGTTGTCTTGGTGCGTTTGTTCGCGCCATAGCTGAAAAGCGATTATCGGGTTGCTGCTCTGAAGATGCCTCATGCGCCGCTCCGGGCAGATCCGCCGGAAACGCTAGACAAGCGAGAGGATGAAGCCCACCGCGAGCACGCAGTAGAACAGCCCGCAGAAGAGACCGAACGGCTTGCGCGTGCGCGTGAAGAACGGCCCGGCCGAATGCGACGAGAACGCAAGCGCATACGTCGTAAACACGATGAAGCCGAGCACTGCGCAACCGGCGACGAGCACGAAGCTCGCCCACGCCGGCGAGTTCGCCGACAACCCGAGCGTCGTCACGGTCAGCCACGTCAGAATCGCCTTAGGGTTGGTGAGGTGGATGCCCAGCCCCTGCAGATAGAACACCGCCAGGCTGCCGCGCCGCACCTGTGCGACCGTCTTCAGCGGATTGCGCGACGAGTACGCGGTGCGTACCGCTTTGTACGCGAGCCACAGCAGGTAGAGTGCGCCTAGGATCTTGAGCCACGTGAGCAGCGGCCGGTACGACAGCAACATGGCGGACACGCCGGCCGCCGCCGTCACGCCCCAGCAAAGCGAGCCTGAGATCACCCCGACCGCCTGCGCCAAACCGGGCGCGCGTCCGTAGTTGAGCGACGCGTTCGCGATCGACAGGTTGCCCGGGCCGGGTGTCGCCGTGCCGATCAAGTAGACGGCGAATGCGACGCCGAAGTTGGAGAAGTGCGAGAGATTCATCTGGGTATCCTGTGCTGGTCAGGACGCGCGGTTGTCTCGCCGCGCGCGCCATACTTATCTGAAACAACGGTGATCGGGTTCATCCTGCCGGATCTTGTCCATCCACCCCTGCAGCTCGCCCTGCCGGTACAGACGCTGGCCCCAGTGCTCGGTCGACTGCGGCAGCGCTCGGCCGGCCACGATGTAGTCCGTGACGAGCTCGATGAACTGCTGCAGGCAATACGCGCCGACATGTAATCGGAGCGACGACGCGGTCTCTGCCGGCGCGACGTTGAAGCGCGCGACGTTGATGATCTGCCCGCTGTCCACCGACGGTGCGAGGTGGTGGCAGGTCGAACCGTAGGTCTCGTCGCCGTAGTAGATCGCGTAGTGCTGGCTGCCGAGCCCGCGATACTTCGGCGGCGCCGGATGGAAGTTGATCGCGCCCTTGCGGGCCCTCGAGTAGATCTCCTTCGGGAAGATGAAGTCGCCCCGGTACGAGATGATCCAGTCGCCATCCCATTCATTCAGGTAGTGCGGATACAGATCGCCAGGATCCCAGCAGAACACCTCGACGTTCGAGAACACGGTCTTCGCAAATGCGACGCCCAGGTCGCACCAGTTCATTGTGCAGACCGACAGCAGGACCTTGTCCTGGCACGGTTCTTTCGACATTGGTCACCCTCCCTCAAACGGTGGATAAAACGATCAGTGTGCAAAGCGGATCGCGAAATCGCCGGCGGACGGCCCACCGTGCTCGTCGACGGCGAATGGACCATCGGTACGCGGTCGGCCTCGTGTGCGCGACCAGATCGAGAAACGACGCGGCGTCGAACGCGGCCGGTCGGCGCGCTGTCCGGTTGCGACGCGGCCGGTGTTGGTCAGCCCGAGCGCACGGGCGCCCTTCCACGTTAACCTGTTGACCAACTCGGCGGTCGCATCCCGCGCACGCCACGCAGCCGATGCGGCCCGGCGTTCGCGGCGGCGCGCGTCGAGCCACGCATCGAAGCCGGCATTGGCAGCCGACCATGCCAGCGCAGCCACCTTCCCGCCCTGTGCGGGCGGGGCACCGACAAGGTGCGCGCCGCTCGCACGCAGCAAACTGCGCTCGTGGCTCCCGAGCGGCGTGGCCAAATAGGCGAGCAGATGCGAATCGAGCGCATCAAGGCTGCGCAGCAGCGCGACGCCGGAGCAGCCGTACGCGGCGCGAAACTGCGTCGCGTATTCGCCGCCGCTGTCAATGCGCAACGCGAAGCGGCCGCCGCGTCGGCGGGCGGCCTCGCTCGCGCCAGCCTCGACGGCTGCCTGCGTCGTACGTGCGTATTCGAGCAGGCGGCCGTCGACACTGCGAATCGACGGGCCATAGCCAGGGCCGCCCCAGCGGTCGGCAAGCGTCGCGGACAGCACGACGCGGCCTCCGGCCCGCGCGAGCAGGTCGACGACGCGCGGCAGCACGTCCCGCATCCGCCGTGCGCCGCTCGCCGGATAGCACACGTAGCAGCGCCGGTCCGAGTAGAACAGGTAGCCGTGCGCGGGCAGCCGCTCGAAATCCGCGCGCTCCAGCACCCATCCGTCCAATTCATCCACTTGCAGTTTCATCGCATAGTCGCCCGTTCGGCGCGCGTATCCTTCGTGCAGATCTCGCCTCATGCCGGTTGCGCAGTCGCGCACGCCTGCACGACGTTCGCGAAGCGCTCGACCATGTCGTCGATGTCCCGCTCGGTCGCGATGAACGGCGGCGCGAACAGTACGTGATTGCCGCGCACGCCGTCCGCCGTCCCCGACCCGGGGTAGATCAGCAGGCCGCGCTCGAGCGCCTCGCGCTTCAGTCGCGCCGCAAACGCACCGCCGCCGCTGAATGGCGCCTTCGTCGCGCGGTCGTCGACGAACTCCACGCCGACGAACAGCCCCCTGCCGCGTACGTCGCCGACACTCTCGACGTCGGCGAGCCGCTCGCGCAGCCGCGCACGCAGTTGCTCACCGCGTGAGCGCACCGCGTCGAGTAGCCGCTCCTCGTCGATCGTGCGCAGCACTTCGAGCGCGACCGCACAGGCGAACGGATGGTTCACATGGGTCTGGCCGTTGCCGAGCACGCCGGTGCCGTGCGCGATCGCGTCGTGCACTGCCGCGCTCGTCAGGACGGCCGCGATCGGCTGATAGCCGGCTGCCAGCCCTTTACCGACCGCGACGAGGTCCGGCACGATGCCTTCGTCGAGATACGCGAAGAGCGGCCCGGAGCGACCCATGCCGGCCATCACCTCGTCGAGCAGCAGCAGCACGTCGTGCCGGTCGCAGATTTCGCGGATCTTCTTCAGATAACCCGGTACTGCCGGTACCGCGCCGCTCGTGGAGCCGACTATCGTTTCCGCGACGAACGCGCAGACGTTCTCCTCGCCGAGCGCGCGGATCTTGTCGTCGAGCTCCTGTGCGAGACGCGTCGCGTACGCGTCGTCGTTCTCGCCCGCGCGCTGATGGCGGTAGGCGTAGCACGGCGACACGAATTCGGCTGGCGGCAACAGCGGCTCGAACACCGAGCGCCGCTGCGGATTGCCCGACACGGCAAGGGTGCCTAGCGTGCTGCCGTGATAGCCCTGGCGGCGCGCGATGAAGGTCTGCTTCGACGCCTTGCCTCGCTCGCACTGGTACTGGTACGCAATTTTCATCGCGAGCTCCATCACCTCCGAGCCGCCGGATAGGAACTGTGCCTTCGCGAGCCCGTTCGACGCGGCGACGAGCCGCTCGGCCAGTTCTTCGGCGGCAGGCGTCGTGAAGCTGCCCGCGTGCGCCCAGGCGATCTTGTGTGCCTCGCGCTCCATCGCCGCGACGATGCGCGGATGCGCGTGTCCGAGGCTCGACACCGCGACGCCGCCACAGGTATCGAGATAGCGCTTGCCTGCGGCGTCCTCGATCCAGACGCCTGCGCCGCCTGTCGCGACGATCGGCGCGGCATTCAGGTTTTTGTAGATGACTGCTGACATATGCGTTCTTCCGTGACGTGCGTGATCAGGTGCGGTCCCATGACGTGGGCGCGCGATGGAAACCCGGGCTGAAGCGCGAGTGGTTGCCGATCCGGCGCAGCCACCCGATCGGCACGAGCACGAGCAGGTAAAGCAGAAAGGACAGGGGTTTGAGCAGCATGGTCGTCTCCTTGGGCTGGCGTCAGTCGAGCGGAATCGCTTCGCGCCAGTCGTTTTCCTCCTCGAATGCGGGCTGGTCCGCACGCACGAGCAGGTGCGAGCCGAGCACCAGCACGTCCATCTCGGTGCGCATGAAGCACGCGTACGCCTCTTCCGGCCGGCATACGATCGGCTCGCCGCGCACGTTGAACGACGTATTGACGAGCACCGGGCAGCCGATGCGGCGCTTGAACGCGCGCAACAGGCGCGCGAACGCCGGATTGCTTTCGTCGGTCACCGTCTGCACGCGCGCCGACAGGTCGACGTGCGTGATCGCGGGCAGCGTCGCGCGCACGTCGTTGATGCTGCCGAGCCCGCGATTCGGGCCGCCGGGGCGGCGCGACTGCTCGGTCTTGATCGAGTCCGCGACCTCGGACACGATCAGCATGTACGGGCTCTCCTCGCGGATGTCGAAGTAGCGCGTCGCATCCTCGAGCAGCACGGCAGGCGCGAACGGACGGAACGATTCCCGATACTTGATCTTGAGGTTCATCTTGCGCTGCATGGTCGTGTCGCGCGGGTCGCCGATGATCGATCGCGCGCCGAGTGCGCGCGGCCCGAACTCCATGCGGTCCTGGAACCAGCCGACCACGGCGCCGTCCGCGAGATGACGCGCGACCTCGTCGAACAGCGCCTCCCCTTCGAGGCGCGTGTAGCGATAGCCGTGGCCATCGAGGAATGCGGCGATCTCGTCGTCGTCGAAACGCGGGCCGAGCAGCGCGCCGCTCATCGCGTCCGCGCGTGCGGTGCCGACGTGAGGGCGGCCATCGAGCTTCGCGGCGACGTCCATCGCGGCGCCGAGCGCGCAGCCGGCGTCGCCCGCGGCGGGCTGGATCCACAGCGCGTCGAATTCGCCCGAGCGGCTCAGCACGCCGTTCGCGACGCAGTTGAGCGCGACGCCGCCCGCCAGGCACAGGTTGCGCTCGCCGGTCTGCTCGACCGCGGCGCGCGCGAGCCCGAGCACCACCTCCTCGGTCACTTTTTGCACCGATGCCGCGAGATCGCAGTCGCGCTGGGAAATCGGGCTCTCGGGCCGGCGGATCGGTGCGCCGAACAACTTCTCGAACGCGTCGCCGACCATCCGCTCGCCGTTGAGGTACTCGAAGTAGCGCATGTTCAGCGTGAACGAGCCGTCGGAGCGGATGTTGATGAGTTCGTCGCGGATCGTGTCCGCATAGATCGGGTTGCCGTACGGCGCGAGGCCCATCAACTTGTATTCGCCGGAATCGACCTTGAAGCCGCAGTAGTACGTGAACGCCGAATAGAACAGACCGACGGAGTGCGGGTACGAGATCGAATTCAGCAGACGCAGCGATGTGCCGTCGCCGCGCCACACGGTGGTCGAGTGCCATTCGCCGATGCCGTCGATGCACAGAACGGCCGCGCGCTCGAACGGGGACGGAAAAAATGCTGCTGCCGCATGCGAACGGTGATGCTGCGACGCGATCACCTTAGGCGCGTGCCCGAGACCCAGCTGTGCGATCTCGCGGTCGACGTGCTCGAGCACGCGGCGCTTCCAGCGCAGCCATTCGGGTAGCGTGCGTGCGAACGCACGCACGCCGCGAGCGCCGGCGCTCGCGAACGACGACACGACGCGCGAGAACTTCTCCTTGGGATCCTCGTAGTAGACGATCGCCGTCAGATCGTCGAGACGGATGCCCGCCTCGTCGAGGCAGTAGCGGATCGCGTTCGCAGGAAACGCCGGATCGTGACGCACCCGCGTGAAGCGCTCCTCCTGGGCGGCCGCGATAGGCACGCCGTCGCGGATCAGCGCGGCCGCGCTGTCGTGGTAAAAGGCCGAGATGCCTAGTATGTGGTTGGCCATGTCGTAGTGACTGTCGGTTGATCGGTTGTTTGAGTTGGAAATCCGCGGGCGCGGCGGGCCGTGCTACGCCGGACGGTCGAGCGCGGCCGCGACCTCCCCGGCGACGGGCCGGGCCGGTGCGTGGGCGGCCGCGTCGCCGCGCCCCTTCGCGACGAGGCCGTGCAGTGCCGGCGCCAGCGAGACGATCAGAACCACGCTCATCGCGACGTTGAACGCGCGCAGCGCGCGCGGCTTCGCGAGGTAGCGCCGCAGGAACGTCCCGAAGAACACCCACACCATCGAGCAAGGCGAGCCGAACACGCAGAACAGCAGCGCGATCACGAGCACGTCGAGCGCATACGAGCCCGACGCCGACGCATACGTCAGCACCGCGCCGACGGCCATCACCCATGCCTTCGGGTTCACCCACTGGAACAACGCCGCGGACATCACGCCGAGCGGCGCTCCAGATTTCGCGTTGAAGTCGACGGTCGGCGCGGTCGCAATGCGGTACGCGAGATACAGCATGTAGACGGCGCCGACGACCTGCAGCACGTCGTGCAGCGACGGATAGCGATGGAACACCGCGCCCGCGCCGAGCCCGACCGCGATCAGCATCAGCGGAAAGCCGACATTGATCCCGATCACGTGGCGCATCGTGCGCGCGGTGCCGAAGTTCACCCCTGACGACATCAGCATCACGTTGTTCGGACCGGGCGTCACGCAGGTCGAGATCACGAACAGGATGATCGACAGGTAATCCATCGCGATGTGGCTCCCCGTTCAGCGATAGTCTTCAAGACCGCCGCGCCGGCGGATGTCCACCGACACGCAGTGGAACCCGCCGCTCAGGCTGCGTGCGTGGCGCATGCGCAGCGGCGCGACGTCGACGCGATGCTTCTCGAGCGCGCGGATCAGTGGCAGTTGCCGATCGCTTACGACCGCGAGCGAAGGGTTGACCATGATGAAATTCATCCCCTGCCAGATCGACGCGCGCGGATACGACCAGCAGTAGCCGGTGTCGACCATCTCCGGACACCAGATCACTTCCCAGTTGCGGAAGATCGCCGGCACCTGCTCGCGCGTGATCCGCTCGGGATTCAGCACGACGAGGCCGTGCCGCACGAGCGTGATCGTCGTATCGATGTGCGTGCCGTCGTACAGTCCGTCGATCGCGTGGACGCGGTAGCCGTCGCCAAGCGTGCGCTGCAGCCATTCGAGGCCGAGGCGATTGCCGCTCCTGGACACGAGGTACAGGATGTCGCGGCCCATCCGGATCACGTTCGCCGCGTCGAATACCGGCTCCAGGTTCGCTAGGATCTGGCCGTCGGCCGGGTTCGCGCGGTACGTCGCGTCGCGCAACTGCGGACGCGGCGCCGCGATCCAGCGCGCGCCGCTCGCAAAATAGTCGAGCAGATGCTGGCGGTACGCGTGCGACTCGAAATATCGGCTGCGCAATGCCATCGGCGCCTCGATGATCGTGTCGCCGACCGGCAGCAGCACGTCGCGCGGACAGTAGTTGTACTCGCCGTCCGTGCGCCAGTCGGGCGTGCCGAATGTCGCCGTGTGATCGGTCGGCTCGGGGCGGCGCACCGTCACCCCTTGCCCGCTCAGGAATTCGGCGAACGCGTCGAGGTCTTCCGCGGCCTCCGCGAGCACCCGGTCCGGATACGGGCCTGACGGAATTTCGTCGGCGCTGGCGTGATGCTCGGCATAGTCGAGCGCGTAGAGCCCCGGGTCGGGGCGCGGCACCTGTGCGCCGGCCGCGATCCCGACGATCATCTCCTCCAGCGGATCCCATTCGTTGTGTACGTTGACAAGTGACATCGCACGGCCTCGCAGATTGTCGGTCGGCGATCCGCTCAGGCGGGGCGCGCAACCGGGGCATGGTGAAACAGGTCCGACGCGGACGAAGCGGACGACGGGGCGGCGCCGGCGGGCGCCACGCGTGTCCAGCGCCGCACGCCGAGCTTGCCAAGCCAGCGCTCCCGGCGGCCCGGTAACGGCGCGAGCGACTCGTAGCCGATTCGAATCCGCTCCCAGCTCGCGGCCGTCACCCCGGCGCCCGCGCCCTGCGCGGCCGTCTGGCGCATGTACGCGTCGATAGCGTCGACCGCCAACGCGGAGTGGCCAGTCGACACGTTGTCGATCGTGTTGTGGAGATCCACGAACTCGGTGCTGAAGCCGTAGTGGCGCAGGAAGCGCCGCGCGCTCCGGTAGCTGCCGCCGACCCCCGACAGCTCCATCGCAAGGTTCATTCCGAGGATCTCCGGCATGAACGTCCGCGGCAACTTGCCGAGGCACAGCCAGTAGACCGGCAGGCGGAACGACTCGTCGCGAAAGCGCGAGTCGTGCGCGAATGCGCGGCTGCCGGTCTGCGGCAGTTCGATGCCCATCTCCCGCAGGCCGTCGCGATAGATCTTCGGATGGTTCAGCGCGTAAAGGCCGTTTCCGAGCTCGTCCCAGTAAGTCTGGAACAGCGCGAAGCCGACCTGCGACGCGGCGAGCCGCCAGTCGCTGAACCCCTGCAACCACGAGCCGTCGATCAGCGTGAGCGGCGCGAGCTGCAGCGTCGAATCGATGATTTCCTCGCGCGACGGCAGATTGGCCGGATCGCTCCGCTCGAATTCGAGCCCGTGCCGATCGTGCTGGTCGAGCAACCACGCGCGCAATGCGCCCACAAGCCACGTTGCTGGCAGCCCGCGGTTGGCGTGATGCAGCGAGCGCGCGGCGCGCGCCAGCCAGTCGTGCGCATAGCGCTCGGCGAGCTGACGCGTGCGCGGCGCGAGTGCTCTGCCCTGCAAGACGAAATACAGTTCGCGCAGGCTCGACGGTGCGCTGCCGAGCGTCGAGTCGACGACGGCCAGCGACAGCGCAGGTTCCGGCTCCGGTTCGACAACCGCCACGCGCGGTTCGGCTGCGATCGCCGCTGGTGCGTCGGCCAGCGAATCGATCCAGCGGCCGATGATCGCGAGATCGTCGTCGCTGAACACGCGGAACATCCGTCCGCCCGGGCCGATCAGCGTCGTCACCAGCGGGCTGCGCTCCGCCTGGCCCGGCACGACGAGACGGCTCTTCGCGAGCATGTCGACCAGAGGCTCAGGATCGCGCAGCGCGTCCTTGAACCAGTCGGACAGCACGCGCCCGTCGAGCTTGTACTCGCGGTGATAGACCATCGCCTCGCGGGCACGATGCTGCATCAGCCGCGCCATCGCTAACCGCGGCGACGCCACGCGTGCGGCCGCAACTTCGACGAACGCGTCCCACGCGCGCAGCGCGTCGAACGTCCATGCGAGCGTGCGCTCAATGCGCTCGCGCGTCGCTGCGTCGTGCGCCGCATACTGCTCGACCACCCAGCGCGACTGTTCAGGCGCGTCGAGCCCGTTTACACGGCCGACGGGCTTGCGCAGATCGAGCGCCCGCACGTCGAATGCGCACCCCGGTGCGGTGCCGACTGCTGCCCAGCACGGCAAGAGGCCGATCGAGCGAAACGCGAGATCGACCGCCGCGAGTTCGGGGCCGAACGCGTCTGCACGGCGGCTCATCGCGAGCAGCAGCGCGGGCAGGCGGAACGCTTCGTCGTCGATCGACGCGACCGTCGACAGCTCGAACGGCTCAAGCGCGACATCGGCGAGCGCGGCGTCACGCAACAGCGCCTTGAAGCGGTCGTAGCGCGATGCTTCCGGCCGGCCGACGCCGACTTCGCCGGCTTGAAGCGCCATGATGCGCAGATGCGCGTCGTCCTCGAACACGCCAGGCGCGCTCATGCCTTGCAGCCACGCGCCGAGAACAGATGCGAGCGGCGCCGATTGCACGAGGATCGCGCTGGCGAACGCCGCTCCACCCCCGGTGCGATGCGCGTCGTTTGCGAGCTGCTGCCAACCGTCGCGTCGTGCGTCTCGCCACGTGGCAATCTCGCCGATCTGCGCGGAAATTTCCTGCGCACGCTGGGCTGGTTCGACGGCGTCCGTCCCCGCGAGCCGCGCGCGAATGCGCCGGTCGTCGAGAAAGGCTTCCGGATCGATCGCCACTCGATATGTCTCACGCCACATGTCGGACCTCTGATGGATGCATGTCGGACCTCTGATGGATGCCGCAATCCGGGCGGCTGCCCGTGCAGCCGCCTGATCGTCACGCGAGGTGCGTGCCGGAATCAGAACATCGGGTAGATCGACGAATCGGCCTTCTTCTTTTTCTTGCCAAACAGTTGACCGAGCCGGGAGAAGAGTCGCTTGAACAGATTCATGGCCTGCTCCTTCAGATGACGTCGAGAATGAGCTTCGAAATGAAGTCATGCCCCTGGTCGGTGAAATGGATGCGGTCGACGAACAGCCACTGGTCGGGCTTCAGCGCCTCCGCGATGAACGGGGTGATGTTGACGAACTTCACGCCGAACTTTGACGCGCCGTCGCTCAATTTGGCTGCGTACGCGTTGCACGCGTCGCGCGTTAAGATATCCCCGTACAAGTCGCTGAAGCGGCCCGCGTGGTCGAGATCCGCAAACAGCGCCTCCTCCTGTGCGCACCCCTTCGGGCGAATCCATCCCGCAAGCGGCTGCAGGATGAAGGTGAGCTTCGCGCCCAGATCCGCTGCGAGCGCGCGCCACGCGTCCAGATGGCGCAGCGTGAGATCTGCCGCGTAATCGATCTGCACGTCGAGTGAAGGGGGCGGCTCGACCGGCTCTTCCGCGGCACCTCGGCCGAACAGCGACAAGCCCTTGCGACGACCGGCCGGTTCTTGGCGGAACACGTCGAAGAACAGGTTGCAGTTGAAGAACGCGCCGTGCTCGAGCCGGTTCTGACTCGGCTGCCGCGCGAGCCCCAGGTTGTTGAAGCCGGAAAACAGCACGATTTCCTCGACCTTCGGCAAGAGGTGGCGGTACAGCGTGAACAGGATCAGCTCCTGGGCGGAGTTGAAGCTGCGCCCGCCGAAGTTCAGCCACGGCGCACCACGCCGGTCGTTCTCCGACAGCCGCGACGACAGCGTCCAGCGATCGGCGCTTGCGCCGATACCAAACACCGTCGAGCTGCCGGCGAGCAACCGCGCGGAATGGATGCCCTCGTGATCCGCGACCGAGTAGCGGACGCCGCCGCGCTCCGAGTAGCGGAATCCGCTGGCGTCGGTGTTGACGACCGGCGAGCGGTGCTCTGCAGGATGGAAGTACATCAGATACGGCAACCAACGGACTTCTCCACCGTCCGTGAATTGCTTCTCGTAATCCGCCATTTGCGGCGTCAATTTCTCGCGTGCACTCATTGCCAGCTCCCTTGATTATTATTTCTTATTTATTAAGCGAACAACCATGCTTTATTAAGCTACTAAATAAAAATGGAATTTTTTGAGAAACGGGGCGGGTTCAATCAATGCGTGACAATCAAATTCACTGCAAAAATATATGACGCGAGCCCGGCGCCGATCGCCAATAGCGCATTCCTGGATTTCCAGTAAATCAGCACGGATAGCGCAAGCGCTGCCAGATCGGGCAGACAGTAGGGATAACGGGTCAAATCCTTATCCTTTAGCGTATAGAGCACAAGCAGGATCATGACGCCTGGCGGCATACATTCGCCAAGATATCGGAGGTATCCGTTTTTTTCAAGACGCTTCACCAATAAAATAGGTGCATAGCGCAAACCAAATGTGACAACAGAAATCGTGATTATTACAGAAAATGCACGCCAATCAGTCGTCACTTTGCTCTTCTCCATAAATATAAAGTAAAGTCAATATCGCGAGATAAACCAACAGGCCAGCGAACAGAAACGATTCGCGATAAAGCCATTTCTCGCTCGCGAATGCGGCGACGCTTGCGAGCGCCGCCGCGCCGATCAGCAGCGCTGTGCCTTTGGTGCGCACCGCATCGACCGCGAGGATCACGAACATCGACGTCAGCGCAAAACCGAAACCCTTGATGCTGCTCGGGATCGCGAGGCCCGTCAGCGAGCCGAGCAGCGCTCCGCCGACCCACCACACATGGCTGATGAGCTGCAACGCCGTGATCTGGAAGCCGTTCAGCTTCGCCCCTTCGCCCGCCGACGTGATTGCATACGTCTCATCGGTCAGCGCGAAGACGCCGTAAACCCGCTGTGGAACGGTGCGCAACCTCATGTACGGAAACGATAGTCCGTAGAACACGTGACGGAAATTGACGATCAGCGCGGTCAAAGCGACCTGCGGCAGCGCCATCCCAGAGACCATCAGGCTCACCGCCAGAAACTCGATCGAGCCAGCAAAGATCATCAGCGCCGATAGCGGCGCCCAGTACCACGGCACCCCGCTCGTCACAAGGTACACGCCGAATGCGATCCCGAGCGGCACGTACGCCATCGCCACCGGAATCGACAGTCGGAAGGGTTGATAAAGTTGCTCCGACTTCGGCAGCACCATCACGAACGGATTCGACTCGTCACTCACGCTTTCCGATTCCCCATCGTTTGACGGCGTCCGCCGTCATCGTCCCCACAACAGCATGCGCAACCGCGATCCTGTCTGCGTACGCGCCAGCCGATCCTCCGCAATTGCGATTTCGCTGCCGTCGATCCCGCTTGCCGAGATCGCAAAATGCGGCGCGAGATCAAATCTCTCGTTTTCGCGCCGCCAAAAGTCTTTCAGCACGTCCGGCACCGTCACCCACACCATGCCGCTGCGCACAACCAGTGTCTGCCGCGTATCGGCGTCCCTGCGCGTGGGCGTAACGTCGTCTTCCAAGTTGGAACAGCCGGATTTCCCGCACTTGGTCCTCCTTGCCGCTCGCTCGACCGCCGCCTTTTCGAATCCCTGAACTTCTTATTGTTCGGCTAGAATCCTTCTGATGGAATGAACAGAACCGAACAATCACCCTCAAAGTGTTTGGTAGTTTTACTGAACACTTTAATCGCTCTACTCTAATTAACGGTGGTGTTGAATGAAACTTGCGCTCGATACGACGGTCGGCGTTCCGCTCAACGAGCAGCTGGCTGGCCAACTCGAGCAGATGATCCGCTCGCGGCATTTGCGCAGCGGCGTGAGACTGCCGTCGATCCGCAAGATGGCGGCAGAACAGCAGATCAGCCGCTTCCCCGTCGTCGAGGCGTACAGCAAGCTCGCTGCTTGCGGGCTTATCCTGCCCCGTCACGGTTCCGGCTTCTATGTGACCGACCGGTTCGACACCCATGCGCACGCCGGCGGTACAGATCCGCGGGTCGCCGAGGAAGAATCGAGCCACATACTCGGTCAATTTGCTTCAAGCGACGATCGCGTCAAATTGTCGAGCGGCTTCGTGCCGGCGGCCTGGCGCGACGTAGACGGGATCGCACAAGCTGTGCGTCACGTCGCCCGCAGCGATGCGGCGAACCTCGTCGATTACGCGCAGCCGCAGGGTGATCCGCTGCTGCGGCTGCATCTGAGCCGGCACCTCGCGCCGCTCGGCATCCGCGCGCAGCCTCAGCAGATCCTCGTCACGCACAGCGCGAGCCAGGCGCTCGATCTCGTCGTGCGCCTGATGCTAAAGCCTGGCGATACGGTGTTCGTCGAGGATCCCGGCTACTTCAACCTGTTCGGCCTGCTGAAGCTGCACGGCGTGAAGCTCATCGGCGTACCGCGCGGCGCGACGGGGCCGGACGTCGAGATGGCCGAGGCGCTGCTGCGCGAGCATCGCCCGAAGCTGTTCTTCGTCAATACCGTGTTCCACAACCCGACCGCGACGAACATTGCACCGCAGGTCATGTTCCGGCTGCTGCAGCTCGCGCACCAGCACGGCTTCACGTTCGTCGAGGACGATGTCTATGCGGACTTCGAAGCGACGCCGTCGCAGCGGCTCGCGACGCTCGACCAGCTCGAACGCGTGATCTACCTCGGCGGATTCTCGAAGACGTTGTCGTCGTCGCTGCGGATCGGCTATCTGGCCGCACGGCCCAATTTGATCAGACCACTCGTCGAGTTGAAGGCGCTCACCAGCATGGGCGGCACGCGGATCGCAGAGAGCATCGTCGCGTTGCTGCTCGAGCGCGGCACGCACCGCAAGCATCTGGAGCGGCTGCGCAGGCGTCTCGCACAGGCGTCGGCCAACGCGGTTGCGCGGTTACGGCAGGCTGGCTGGGAGGTTTACGAGCAGCCGAGCGGCGGTATGTTCCTGTGGGCCTGCGTGCCGGGTGTGGAGGATTCCGCGCTGCTCTGCGATGCCGCGCGCACGTTCGGGCTCAATCTTGCGCCAGGGCGCGACTACCGTCCGAATGGAGAGACGACGCCGTGGGTCCGGCTCAACGTGGCGGCGGCGAGCGACCCGCTGGCAGAGCCTTTCATCAACGCGGCGGTCCGGCTCGCACGTGCGAAGTGACGGGCGTTCTTTTTTGGGGGTGAGGCGCATGCCACACAAGCTATCCTGCAGTGAAGCCGAGAACGCTCTGCACGGCTTCGATTCGTGAATTATTGATCCGGCCCTGTGAAGTGTGAAGTTTTTCCGTGCTGGATCAGAGGCAGTCAGTCTTCCGGAGTGAATACTTCACAGGGCCGGATCAATAACGTTGAGTTTGTCGGAAATGTTCTTCATGTGAGCCTCATGCAAAACTCCCTGACGTGATGCGTTGTCACGGCCCCCGCTGATGCACCTGCCCGTTTTCACCGGCAGGCGCCCCCTGCGCGAGGTCACGCGTTTTTCATGGTCTAAATTCGCTCGGCGCAAACAATTTGTGGCATCAATTAGGCCAAGCTGATGCGGTCGTGTGTGTTGAACACATCAATGTCCACGCGGATACGCCGTGCCAGTACCTCCGGGATTTTTGCCTTGCCCTTGCCCTGGCGCAAACGCACCAGGCCACAGGCTTCCAGTTTGCTTAAAGTCCGGCTGACGTTGGGTTCGGCACGATGCAACTGTTTGGCGAGTGCAGCGACAGATTCAGGGTGCATTTGGTCGATCGCGGCCAGGAGTTCACGATTTTCTGCCGTCAGCAGTCGCAACACGGCACCAGCGGATTCATAGGACACGCCGCCCGCATCCGCAGGGACTGGACGCTCTCCACGGGCAACCGCCAGCATCTCAGCCTTGAGTTCCTGCAGGGTCTGCACTAGGGTTGGTGTCGTGCGTATTTTGTCAAGCAGCGACGGCCAATTCGCCAAAAGTTGCCTTGGCGCACAAATCGGGGATGTACAGTCCTTCATCCAGATCAGGCCAGTACAAATCATGCCCCGCGCCTTCGACCAGGACATTCGCGCGTTGTGTCGGATCAGCTTTCTCGATGGATGCAGGCAAGAGTGCGAAAGGGATGGCGATCTCCGCCCCATTCTCCAGATCGAGCACAAGGCGCTGCTTGCCGCCATCGACATGCACAGCCACGGCACGAGGCTGGATCAAGTCAAGCGCATTCCCGCGCTGCAGCGCGGATTGGATGGATTGCTCAAAAGTTGCCATGTGTTTCTCTCCAGGCATTGCACAAGCGGGTCAACTCGATCTCGATTTCACGAACCAATCGCCGCAGGATCGCGGCATCCATGCCCCGAGCATGCTCGGGCACGGCAGGGCCGTCAGGGCAGTTCAGCAGGATTTTCGCTCGCCCCGCGCCTGACACCACATGAACATGTGATGGACGGTGATCCTGCGTGTAGATCATGACGCGCCATGCCCCGATGCGCAATACGGTTCCCATGGCGAATTATCCCAGCTTCTTTGCCAGCTTCTCCGCCTCGACGTGCGTGTAGCGCTTGAGCATGGACAGGCTCTTGTGCCCCGTCATGCTGGCTACCTCCATGATGCCCAGCCCCTTCTCAAACAGGCGCGACGTGGCCTCGTGGCGCAGATCGTGGAAGTGCAGCCCGTCCAGGAACGCCGGATCGGGCTTCTTGGCGGTCTTGGCACAGTCGGCTTGATACGCAGCCAGGGCACGGGCCTTGCAGCGCTGCCAGAGCTTTTCAAAGCTGCCGTTTTCCTTGTTCGGCTTCCAGGAGAACACTTTGCCGTCGATCCTGCGCGGCAGGCTCTGCAGCGCTTCTACGGCCTGGCTTGACAGCGCCACAGTGCGGCTCTCTCCGTTCTTGGTGTCGATCAGGTGCGCCGTGCGCCGCTGCAGATCGATCCGTTCCCATTCCAGGCCGAGCAATTCGCCCATGCGCATGCTGGTCTCCACGGCCAGCACGATGATCTGGCGCAGGCCAACCGCACGCCCTTGATCTGCGCCCTTGAGCAAGTAATCGAGTTCACCTGGCCGCAAGCGCCGATCCCGCGCCTTCGGCTCGGCAGGCTTGCGGACCGTGCGCACCGGGTTTCCGGCGGGAAGCGGAATCGATAGCTCGCGCTCAGCGAATGCGAACAGAGAGGACAGAGCGACCAGGTGATGTTTGGCCGACTTCGGGGCGTAGCCCTCTTTGATCAAATCATCGCGCCAAGCGGCGACATCGATGCTGCGGATGTTGCCCAGGAAAAATGCTCCGAAGCGTGTCTCAATGTTGCGCAGCAGAGTTGGCCTGGACGCGTCGCGCAACGTGGGTAGGACCGATGCTCGGTAGCGTTGGCACAGCTCCGCTACAGTCACGCGCTGCGCCTGATCGTTCAACACGGCAATGTTGCCGCGCTGCGCTTCGCGCTCGACATCGCGTGCCCACGCCTCGGCGTCGGCCTTGAGGTCAAAGGTTCGACTGAGGGAGGGCATGCCGCGCCTGCGGACTTGCGCTCTCCAGCCATTCTTACGTTGCTCAATGTGCGCCATGCATTCCCCCTGGATTCCCCCAAATGGCCTTGTTAAAAACTCGGAAGCCTTGCAATCATTGGCTTGCAAGCCTAATGCAATTCTGGCTACGAACCAAGGGGTCGTGGGTTCGAATCCTGCCGGGCGCACCAGTTGAACCAAGAAAGGGATGTGCGATAACGTACATCCCTTTCTTCTTTTGTGCGACGCGAAGCGCTGTGTTGCGTTCCATGCGCCTTTCAACACGCTAGCAAGCTGCACAACGGGCATGGCTTGCCCGGCGTCCATCCGATTTGTGCGCGGCGAAGGCCACAATAGCGTCCGCGATTTCCTCAGATGCCATGACCCGCGACATTCGCCCCGGCCTTCTCATTCTGCAGGGCAACCGACTGGAGTTGCTGCGCGATGCCGTGTTGCACTGGCTGGCGCAGCAGCCGCTGGCGCCGTTGGAAGAAGAAATTTTTCTGGTGCAGAGCAATGGCGCGGCGGAGTGGCTGAAAATGGCTCTGGCTGCGCAGCGTGGCATTTGCGCTGCAACCAGGGTGGAACTGCCCGCGCGCTTTCTGTGGCGCACCTATCGGCAGGTTCTCGGTAGCGCGGCGGTGCCGCAGCGCTCGGCTGTGGACAAGGCCGTTCTGACCTGGCGGCTGATGCGCTTGTTGCCGCAGTTGCAGTCTCGGCCGGGTTTTGATCCCTTGTTGCAGTATTTGCGTGGGCATGATGCACAGCGGCGACTGCAACTGGCGCGCAAGCTGGCCGACCTCTTCGATCAGTACCAGATTTACCGCAGCGACTGGCTGGATGCCTGGGCGGATGGCCGCGAGGTGCTGCTCGATGTCAACGGAGTGCCCGCGCCTCTGGCCGCAGATCAGCGCTGGCAGGCGCTGCTGTGGTCAGCGGTGCTGAACGAACTCAGCGAGATGCAGCGTACCGGCATCCGACCGCAGGTGCAGCGGGCCATGTTGCAGGCGCTGCAGGAGGCTGACGCGCAGCGGGCAGCGCTGCCGCGCCGGGTGGTGCTGTTCGGCGCCTCCCATCTGCCGGGTGCGCTGCTCGACGCGCTGGTCGCGCTCTCCAAGCAGATGCAAGTGCTGGTGGCGCTGCCCAACCCCTGCCGTTATCACTGGGCCGACATCATCGAAGGCCGCGAGTTGTTGCGCGCTGCGCCCGCGCGGCGCGCAGCGCGCAACAACATCGACCTGGCCGCGATCAGCCTGGAGGCCATGCACGCGCATGCGCATCCTTTGCTGGCCGCATGGGGGCGGCAGGGGCGCGATTTCATGCGCCAGCTCGATGCCTTCGACGCACGCGCCACCGCGCAGGACGAGCCGGAACTGCCGCGCGAGGGGCTGTTCGACGACAGACTGGGCGATACGCTGCTGCAACAGGTGCAGGCCGCCGTGCGCGATCTGCTGCCGCTGCAGGAGCACCCGCACAACGCCATTCCATCGGCCGATCGTTCGGTTGTCTTTCACACGGCGCACAGCGCGCAGCGCGAGGTGGAGGTGCTGCACGACCAGTTGCTGCACCTGCTGGCGCAGCGTGACGCGGCCAGCCCGCTGCGGCCGCGCGACATCGTGGTCATGGTGCCCGACATCGCGCCGTTCGCACCGGCCATTCGCGCGGTGTTCGGCCAATATCCGCCGGGTGATGCGCGCCACATCCCCTACGACATCGCCGATCTGCCGACGCGCGCCACCGAGCCGCTGCTGCTCGCGCTGGACTGGCTGCTGCGCCTGCCCGACCAGCGTGTGCACGCCTCGGAACTGGGCGATCTGCTCGACGTTCCTGCCATTGCCCGGCGCTTTGGCCTGCAGCCCGAAGACCGTCCGCGTCTGACGCAATGGATTGCCGGTGCCGGAGTGCGTTGGGGGCTGGACGCCACGCACCGCGCGCACCTCGGCCTGCAGGCGTGCGGCGAGCAGAACACCTGGCGCTTCGGCCTGCGCCGCATGCTGCTCGGCTATACCGGTGCGGGCGAGGACGGCTTTGCCAACATCGTGCCGTATGACGAGATCGGCGGTCTGGACGCCACGCTGGTCGGCCCGCTGGCCGATCTGCTCGACATGTTGCAGAGCTGGTGGCAGACCGCCTGCGGCACCGCCACGCCGCAGCAATGGGCGCAGCACGTCCGCGACCTGCTCGACGCCCTCACGCTCCCGCAGGAACTGGCCGAGCGCCAGACCCGCGCCCGCATCGACGACGCCCTGTCCGCCTGGCTGGACGACTGCGCGGCCGCCGCCTTCGATGAGGCTGTGCCGCTTTCCGTGCTGCGCGATGGCTGGCTGGGCGCTGTGGATGAGGCTGCGGACGGCGGTCGCTTTCTGGCGGGTGGCGTGACCTTCTGCACCCTCATGCCGCTGCGTTCCATTCCGTTCGAGGTGGTGTGTCTGCTGGGCATGAACGAGGGCGACTACCCGCGCCAAAGCCCGCGCAGCGACTTCGACCTGATGCGTCAGCCCGGGCAGTATCGCCCCGGCGACCGCGCGCGCCACGAGGACGATCGCTACCTCATGCTCGAAGCCTTGCTGTCGGCGCGGCGCATGCTTTACATCAGCTGGGCCGGGCGCAGCCCGCGCGACAACACCGAGCAGCCGCCCTCGGTCTTGGTGGCGCAGTTGCGCGACTATCTCGCCGCAGGCTGGCGCGGCGAAGGCGAGGGCGACCTGCTGCCGCAGCGCACCACCGAGCATCCCCTGCAGCCCTTTAGCCGTCGCTATTTCGAGCACGGTACCGGCGGCGCAGTGGGCGCGACAGCGCCCTTCACCTATGCCCGCGAATGGCGCCTGGCGCACGCCGAAGGCGCGACATCGACACAGAGTCTGCCCACTTTCGAGCCGTTGACCGAGGCACTGAGCCTGCAGCAGCTCGCCCGCTTCCTGAAAAATCCGGTCAAGGTGTTTTGCCGCGTCCGGCTCGATGTGGTGTTCGACGACCTGAACGAGCTGGACGACGATGAAGTCTTCGCGCTCGACGGGCTGTCGCGTCATGGTCTGCTCAGCGTCCTGCTCGACGATCCGCAGGCCGCCGTGCGCGACGATATGGAACACGCCATCGCCCGCCGCCTGCAACGCTTGCAGGGCAGCGGCGTGTTGCCGATGCATGCGCTGGGTGCGCGCGTGGCGCAGCAACTCCAGCAGGAGGCCTTGCCCATGTTGAAATATTGGGACGATCTGCAGCGTCTTTACGCCACCGAGCAGGCCAACGTGCCCCTGGACTTCGCGCATGCCGACGTGCAAATCCACGATGGGCTCGGCGGACTGCGTGCCGGTCGGCATGGTCGGGTCTGGATGCAGCTCACCGCCTCCCGTCTGCTGGACGGCAAGCAGACACCGCGCGCCGACAAGCTCATCGACGCCTGGGTGCGGCAGCTCGTGTGCAGCGCGTGCGGCGAAGCGGTCGAAGGCAGGCTCATCGGCCCGGACGCTGCCCTGCAACTCCCGCCGTTGGAGCAGAGTCTGGCCGAAGCGCATCTGCAAGCCCTGCTTGAGGCTTGGAGCGCGGGCATGGCCGCGCCCCTGCCCGTGCCTGCGCGCACCGCGCTGGCCGAACTGCAGCAAGGCAAGGGCGCCGAGACTTATAACGGCGGCTTTAGCGCATCCGGCGAGGTCGAGGAGCCCTGTTTGGCCCGGATGTTCCCCGACTTCGACGCCCTGCGGGCAGATGGCCGGTTCGACCGCTGGAAGGACGCGCTGTTTCAGCCCCTGCTCGATTGGGCGCAAACCTGCAGCGTGGTGCCGTACGGTCAGGTGCCCGCCACCACAGGGGCGGCCGAATGACCGTCTTGCTCGACCCTCTGCGTCTGCCGCTGAAGGGCGGCCGCCTCGTCGAAGCCAGTGCGGGCACAGGCAAGACCTGGACCGTTGCTGCGCTCTACCTGCGGCTGGTCTTGGGGCATGGCACGTCGTCTTCAGCGTTCGGGCTGCCGCTGATGCCCGAGCAGATTCTGGTGATGACTTTCACCCGCGCCGCCACCCGCGAGCTGGCCGAGCGCATCCGCGCTCGCCTGGTCGAGGCCGCGCAGTGTTTTCAGGGCGCGCGCCAGCCCCATCCGGACGACCGGTTTTTGCAGCAACTCTTGGATGATCACCCGCCGGGCAGCGTGCGGGAAGGCGCGGCCTGGCGGCTGGCGATGGCCGCGCAGGCCATGGACGAGGCAGCCGTGCTCACCATCGATGCCTGGTGCCAGCGCATGCTGCGCGAACATGCGTTCGATAGCGGCCAGTCCTTCGATGAGACCTTGCTGGCCAACGAAGCTGAGTTGGAGCGGCAGGCGGTGCGCGATTTCTGGCGTCAGCAGATCTATCCGCTGACGGGTGAAGACCTCGATGACCTGCTCGGCGTATGGCCCAGCCCGGAGGCGCTGGCGGACCACGTGGCCGCCTTGCGCCGCGCTGCGCAGAACGGCGCACCGAGGTCGGCGCCTGCAGACGCCAGCCTGCTGGCGCTGTGGCAGCGTCTGCGCGCACAGCGGCTGACCACACGCCATGCGCTCAAGGCCCAGTGGGCCGAGCGCCTTGCCGCCATGCGCCAATGGCTGCTGGCGCTGGTGGAATCTGCTGATTGCCCTTTGAACAAGACGTCGTACGCAGCAGACAGCGTGGGCGGGTGGTTCGACGCCCTCGACGCTTGGCTGAACGACCCCCGGATGCCGCAGCCTGCGATCGACGACAAGGTCTGGGACAAACTCACCCCGGATGGCCTGCGCGCCAAGTGCAACAAGGGCAAGAGCGTAGACGTGCCTGCGGTGTTTGACGACTTTGGGACGCTGCGCGCCAGTCTGCTGGCACTGCCCGACAGCACAGCCGAATTGCAGGCCTACGCGGCTGCGCAGGTCGATTCCCGCTTGCGTGCGCTGAAGGACGCCGCAGGCCAGTTCGGATTCCACGATCTGCTCGAACGTCTCGATGCCGCGCTGGCGGGGCCGCAGGGCGATCGCTTGCGCGCCCGCATCCTGGAGCAATTTCCGGTCGCGCTGATCGATGAATTTCAGGACACCTCTGCCTTGCAGTTCAGCGTGTTCGATCGCCTTTACGCCATCACCAGTGCGCCGCCACAGTCGCCACACGCGGCTGCGGTGATGCTCATCGGCGATCCCAAGCAGTCCATCTACGCCTTTCGTGGGGCCGATATCGCCAGCTATCTGCGGGCGCGCACGGCCACCGAGGGACGACATGCCGTGCTCGGCGTCAACTACCGCTCCACCGCAGCACTGGTGGATGGTGTCAACCGGCTGTTCGCGTACCGGGAATCTGCGCAGGGTGCCGGTGCATTCTTGTACCGCGAGAAGGAGACAACGCAGGCGAGCAACCCGGTGCCGTTTATCGAGGTGAACGCCCATGGCCGACCGGAGCGATTGGTCTGCGGCAAGGGCGCAGTGCCCGCGCTGCAATTCAACGTGTGCGCCGAACTCGAAGCGAAGGGGGCGTCTAGGCAGCGCTTTGCCGCGCTCGCGGCGGCGCGCATGGTCGATCTGCTGAACGATCCGCAAGCCGGTTTTGTGGCCACAGACGGCGGTTTCAGTCGTCTGCGTCCCGTTGATCTCGCCGTGTTGGTGCGCGACGGCGAGGAAGCCCGGGCGATCCGTGCAGAGTTGCAGCGTCGCGGCGTCGCTTCGGTGTATCTGTCCGACCGCGACTCGGTGTTCGCCTCGCAGGAATCAGCCGACCTGCTGCGCTGGCTGCGTGCCGTGGCCGAACCGCGCGACGGTCGGCTGGCCCGCGCTGCATTCGCCACCGCCACGCTGGGGCTTGCTCTGACCGAACTGGCTGCCCTCGCCACCGACGACGCGGTGTTCGAGCAACGGCTCGAACTGCTGGGCGAACTACACGGCATCTGGCAGCGGCAGGGTGTGTTGCCCATGCTGCGCCAGACCCTGCACCGCCTGAACCTGCCGGCGCGCTGGCTGGCCGCGGACGATGGCGAACGGCGGCTGACCAATGTGCTGCATCTGGCCGAGTTGCTGCAGTCCGCCAGCAGCACCCTCGACGGCGAGCAGGCGCTGATCCGCTGGTTGCAGGCGCAGATGCTCGACCAGGTTGACGAGGAACAGATCGTCCGACTGGAAAGCGAGGCCGATCTGGTGCGCGTGGTCACCATCCACAAATCCAAGGGACTGGAATATCCGCTGGTGTTCATGCCGTTTTCCACTGCCTGCAAAATCGAGAAGGATCCCGTGCGCGACCTCGACAGGCTGCGCGAAGATCTGCGCCTGCTGTATGTCGCCTTCACCCGTGCGCGCCATGCGCTCTGGGTGGGTGTGGCGGCGCTGAGAGTGGGCAATGCAAGGGCCTGCGTCTTCCATCGCAGCGCGATCGGTTATCTGCTGGGCGGTGACGTGGCGCGCACCGGCGCGGAGATTCGGGGTCTGCTGGAACAGGTGTTTCAGGGCATGCCCGCAGTAGAAATTGACGACGCGGCGCAGGACGCCGATCTCCGCCGCCTGCGGCCGACCTCGTTGCCATCGCCACTGCTCGACGCTCCCGTATACAACGCGGTGTTCGAGCGCAACTGGGGCATCGGCAGTTTCTCCGCACTGGTGCGCGATCTGGTGCCGCGATCCACCCAGCAGGCCGCGCCGCCGCCCACCTTGCAGGACGAGTTGCCGGACACGGAGCTGGGGTTTATCAACGCCATGCCGCTGACGCTGCAGAACGCCGCACGCCACCGCTTTGCGCGCGGCGCTCTGGCCGGCAAGTTTGTCCACGAACAGCTTGCCTGGCTGGCGGAGAACGCCTTCGCCTTGCAGTCCGACCCTGCGCTGCGAGACCGTCTGCTGCAGCGCTGCGCGCGGCAAGGCTGGGACGAGCAGCGCGCGCAAGATGTGGTGGACTGGCTGGGCGAGGTGCTGGAGACACCGCTGCGGCCGATCGAAGCGACGCTCCCACAGCTTGGCGCGGTGTTGCCGGAAATGGAATTCTGGTTCCCGGTCGAGCAGGCCAGTGCTGCGCAGATCGATACCCTGTGCTGCCGTTACATCCTGCCCGGAAAGCCACGCCCGGCGCTGACCGAGCGTGTGTTGCACGGCATGGTGATGGGCTTTGCCGACCTCGTATTTGCGCATGCCGGCCGCTACTGGGTGCTGGACTACAAGAGCAACGCGCTCGGGTCGGACGATGCGCATTACACACAGGAAGCGCTGGAGGCCGCCATGCTCGATCACCGCTACGACGTGCAATGCGCGCTCTACATGCTCGCCCTGCATCGCCTGCTGCGTGCGCGTCTGGGAGCGGCATATGACCCGCAGCATCAGCTCGGCGGTGCGCTTGACCTGTTTCTGCGCGGGGTGCGCGGGCCACAGTCGGGCTGCGTGCATATCCCGCCCGATATAGCCTTGCTCGATGCACTCGACGCCCTGTTCGCGCAGGCCGGGGAGGGTGTGGAATGAGGCCGCCACGCCCCCTCGCTACAGACCCGCGCAGCCAGCAATTGCTTGAGGTCTTTGGTCTCTGGGCCGAGCAGGGCGTGCTGCGTCGGCTGGATGCGGCGCTGGCGCGGTTCATCGCCGAGCTGTGCCCGAATGTCTCGCCGCACGCTCTGGTTGCGGTCGTCGTGCTGGCCGATCTGGAAGGGCGCGGTCATACCTGTGTGCTGCTGGACACGCTGTCGCAGCACTTCGCTGCGCTGCGGGAGCGCGCCGCCATGCCCGCCGAGATCGCCGATGTTGTCTCGCCGCAGGATTGGGCGCGCGCGCTGGGCGCCTGCGCTGCTGTGTTCAAGGAGGGTACGACGCCGGATACCGGTGCTCCGCTGGTCCTCAGCGCAGACCGTCTGTATCTGCGCCGCTATTGGCGCGACGAGCTGCGCGTCGCCACGCAGGTTCATCAACGGCTGCGGCAAGAGACTTCGGTCGGTGCCCAGGCCGCGGCTGCGGTGTTGTCACAGCTCTTTGCCCCCCAGAACGGCGATGCGGTGGACTGGCAGCGGCTGGCGGCCGCTCTCGCCTTGCGGGGGCGTCTCACCATTCTCACCGGCGGGCCGGGGACGGGAAAGACCTACACCGCGGCGCGCCTGCTGGCTCTGCTGTACGCCACCGCCGAAAACCCCACCGGGCTGCGCGTGGCTCTGGCCGCCCCGACTGGCAAAGCCGCAGCGCGCCTGAAGCAATCCATCGATCAGGCCTTGCAGACCCTGCCTGCCATGCCCGGGCTAGACGGCCTATCGCAGCGCATCGGCCCGGCGCGCACGCTGCATAGCCTGCTGGGTGCGCGGCCCGACACGCGCCGCTTCGCCCGCAACGCGGCGCATCCGCTGGAGGTCGATGTGCTGCTGATCGACGAAGCGTCGATGGTGCATCTGGAAATGATGGCCGCCGTGCTCGACGCGCTGCCGCCAGCGGCGCGGCTCATTCTGCTTGGCGACAAGGATCAGCTCGCCTCGGTCGAGGCGGGTGCCGTGCTCGGCGAGTTGTGCGCCGATGCCGAAGGCGGCCACTACTGGCCGAACACCGCGCAGGCCCTGGAGCAGATCAGCGGCCAGCGCATCCCGCCGTCCCTGATCGCCGCGGGTGGCAGCGCGCTGGCGCAGCATGTCGTGATGCTGCGCCACAGCCATCGCTTCGGCGGCAGCATCGGCCTGCTCGCCAGAGCGGTGCATGCGGGCGACGCGGACAGGGCGATGGAACTGCTGCGCAATCCGCCGGATTCTGATGTGCGGCAACTGCCGGTCACGCCCGACCTCGCCGCGCAGCTCGTCAGCCTAGCCGTCAACGGCCGCGATCAGGCCAGCGGGTTTGCGCGCTATGCGGACCTGCTGCAGCACTGCCCGTCCGCCAGCTCGACGGCTGCGCAATGGGACGACTGGGCGCGCGGCGTGCTCGCCGCCTTTGACCAGTGCCGGGTGCTGTGTGCCGTGCGCGACGGCCCCTGGGGCCTGAACGCGATGAACGTCGCGATTGCCGCACGGCTCGACGCGCTGGGCTTCTTGCGCTGCCGGGGTGCTTGGTACACAGGGCGGCCCGTCCTGGTCACGCGCAATGATCACGACTTGGGCGTGCTCAATGGCGATGTGGGCATCGTGTTGCCCACACCCAGAGACGGGCTGCGCGTGGTGTTCGCCAATGGTCAGTCGCTGCGCTCGGTGAGCATCAGCCGCCTCACAGATGTGCAGACCGCGTTTGCCATGACCGTGCATCAATCGCAGGGCTCGGAGTTCGCGCATACCGTGCTGGTGCTGCCCGAGCGCAGCGCCGCCCTCAGCCGCGAACTGATTTACACCGGACTGACCCGCGCGCGCAGCGCCTTCACCCTGGCCTGCGCCGACATGACAACCCTGCGCGAAGGCATCCTGCGCGTCACGCGCCGCTCCAGCGGACTTCTGGCGCGCATCCAAACATTGGATATCCCATGAACAAGGCTTTTGTCCGCGAAGACAGCGCCGACGCCGACGAGGACGACGGCGTCCAGCTCCCCCCTCTGCCGCCTGGAGGGCGGAACTACCTCACGCCACAAGGCTATGCCCGGCTGCGCGCCGAGCTGAAGGAACTGGTCGAGGTGGAGCGGCCGAAGGTGGTGGAGATCGTGTCGTGGGCGGCGAAGAACGGTGACCGCTCGGAAAACGGCGACTACATCTACGGCAAGAAGCGTCTGCGGGAAATCGACCGGCGGCTGCGCTTTCTCACCAAGCGCCTGGACATCGCCGAGGTGGTCAATCCCAGCCTGCAGCATGGCAACGACCAGATCTTTTTCGGCGCCACGGTGCGCTATGCCAATGACTCTGGCGAGGAACACACCATCACCATCGTCGGCATCGACGAAGCCGAGCCGCTGCAAGGCCGGATCAGCTGGATTTCGCCAGTGGCGCGCGCGCTGCTAAAAGCGCGCGAGGGCGATACGGTCAGCCTGCCCACACCGGGCGGCACCGCCACGCTGGAGATTCTGGAGGTGCGTTACCCGCCACGCGTCTGAGCGCGCCTGTGGCGATCAGTTGTTGGATGGGCCGTTGGCCGGGCTGCGGGTCCGGGCCCGGCTGGCGCGCACCACGAACTTGAGGCGCCGCAGCGCCCGCAGCACATCGGCCAGATGTTTGCGGTCGCGCACCTGCACCACGAAGCGCAGTTCGGTGGTGGCTTGCTGCATGTCCTCGTCCATCGTGACATGTGCGATGTCGCTGTCATGCTCGCTGATGGCCGCAGCCACTCGGGCGAGCACACCCTTGGAGTTTTCCACGATCACGCTCAGGCCGGTTTCAAAAGAGCGGGTGCATTCGGTGGCCCAGCTCAGATCGATCCAACGATCCGGGTCTTTCTGAAACTGGCGGCGTGCAAGCTCGCAGTCCTGCTGATGCACGATCAGCCCTTCGCCCTTGCCGAGGTAGCCGATGATGGCATCGCCAGGAATCGGGCGGCAGCAGATGGCGTAACGCACCGATGCGCCTTCGCTGCCATCAAGCTGCAGCACGGACTGGGCGTTGGCGTCAGCCCGGCTTGCCAGGCGCTCAATCGTGTCGAGCAGGGGGGCGGACAAGGCGTCCTGCGGTGACACGAGCGCCACCACGCGCTTAGCCAGAATGTCGGCGACGCGCTTGCCCAGACCGATGTCGGCAAACAGATCCTCGCGCGACTTGAAGCCGGTCCAGCGCAGCAATTTTTCCCAGACGGCAGGATCGAGTGCAGCCAGGTCGAGGTGTTCATGCCGCAGCGCGCTCTGCAACAGACGGCGACCCAGTTCGATGGACTCGGCCTGCTGCGTGGTGCGCAACGCGTGGCGAATCTTGGAGCGAGCCCGGCCCGTGCGCACGAAGCTGAGCCAGTTCGGGTTGGGCCGCGACGCTGGCGCGGTGATGATTTCCACCACGTCGCCACTGCGCAGTTCGGTACGCAGCGGAACCAGCGCATTGTTCACCTTCGCCGCAACTGTCTGGTCGCCCAGATTGGTGTGGATGGCGTAGGCAAAATCCACCGGCGTGGCGCCGCGCGGCAGCGCCAGGATGCGCGACTTGGGGGTGAACACATACACCGCGTCCGGCGCCAGATCGACCTTGACGGTTTCAAGGAAGTCGGCCCAGTCGCGCGTCTCAGTCTGGATGTCGAGTAGCGATTGCAGCCAGGCGTTGGCCTGCATCTGCTGCGGGGCGGGCTTGTCCTCCGCTGTTTTGTAAAGCCAGTGCGCCGCCACGCCGCTTTCCGCGATGCGGTGCATGGCTTCGGTGCGGATCTGGAATTCGATGGGGTTGCCGTTCGGGCCAATCAGCGTGGTGTGCAGCGACTGGTAGCCATTGGCCTTGGGAATGGCGATGTAGTCCTCGAACTTGCCCGGCATGGGCTTGTACAGCGCGTGCAGCACGCCCAAGGCCCGGTAGCAGTCGAGCACGTCAGACACAAGCACGCGAAAGCCGAAAATATCCTGGATGTGCGCAAAGCTCAGATGCTTGTTGCGCATCTTGCGGTAAATCGAATAGAGCGTCTTTTCGCGCCCCGAGAGCTGGGCCTGCACGTGCGCCTCAGTCAACGCGTTCTGCGCCGCGGCGAGGATTTTTTCTACCAACCCGTGCCGGTTGCCGCGCGCCGCCTGCACCGCGCGCGACAGCACCGTGTAGCGGTTGGGGTAGCTGTTGGCAAAGCCCAGATCCTGCAGTTCTCGGTACACCAGATTCAGACCCAGACGGTGAGCGATCGGCGCGTAGATGTCCATCGTCTCGCGGGAGATGCGCACCCGTTTGCTGGCCGCCATCGCGCCCAGAGTGCGCATATTGTGCAGGCGGTCAGCCAGCTTGACGAGGATGACGCGAATGTCGCGCGCCATCGCCAGCAGCATCTTGCGAAAGCTCTCCGACTGGTTCTCTTCGCGATTGGAGAACTGCAGTTTGTCGAGCTTGGTCAGGCCGTCGACCAGATCGGCCACGGTGCTGCCGAAATGCTCGATCAATTCCGTCTGGGTGATGCCTTTGTCTTCCGCCGTGTCGTGCAACAACGCGGCCATGATGGCCTGGGTGTCGAGCTTCCAGTCGGCGCACAACTCGGCCACCGCCACGGGGTGCGAGATGTACGGCTCGCCACTGGCGCGGTACTGACCGAGGTGGGCCGCGTCAGCAAAGCGGTAGGCCTCGCGGATTTTCTGCAGGTCATTTTCTGGCAGGTAGACCTGCAGCTTTTCAAGCAGGCTGGCCAAGCTGACCGTGTTGTGCCGCGCCATCGCGCCGCCGTTTGTCACCGCGCTGCTGGGTGCAGGCTCTGGCTCTGCAGCAGATCTGCCGACAGTTGCCGACGCGGTGGCGGCAGCGCGTGCGCGTTTGACCGTTGGTTTGACCCCGGCTGGCACAGCCGCACCGGAGACCGAAGACTTCGGGCTTGGCGTGGCGGCGGGGCTGCTGGGCATCTTCAGATCAGGTTGGCACTTTTTTCAGCATTTCAATGCCGACCAGGCCCGCAGCGATTTCCCGCAGGGCAGTGACGGCCGGCTTGTCTTTCGATTCGAGCTTGGGCGAATGACCCTGTTCCAGCATGCGGGCGCGGTAAGCAGCGGCCAGCACAAGCTGGAAACGATTGGGGATTTTTTCCAGACAGTCTTCAACAGTGATGCGAGCCATGATGTCAGAGTTCCAGTTCAAAGAATGCCGAGGGCGCGAAAAACCTCGGGATGGGAAAGGCGTTGCGCTTCGTAGCGTAGCCGTTGCGCCGCGACGACTTGCTTGAGATCGTTCAGGGCGGACGTAAAGTCTTGATTCAAAATTATAAAGTCGAAGTTCTTCGCCTGTGCCAGTTCGATGCGCGCTTCGCGCAGGCGCTGTTCGATGGCTTCTGGTGTGTCTTCTGCACGTCGGGTGAGGCGCTGGCGCAGTTCCTCGAACGACGGTGGCAGGATAAAAATGCTCACGGCGTTGTCGAACTGCTGCCGCACCTGCGCGGCGCCTTGCCAGTCGATTTCCAACAGCACGTCCATGCCATCGGTCATGCGCTGTTCCAGCCAGCGCCTGGAGGTGCCATAGCGGTTGCCATGCACTTCCGCCCATTCGAGAAATTCACCGGCATCGATGCGGCGCTGAAATTCCGGGCCGTCAATGAACACATAGTGCACGCCATCGACCTCGGCGCCGCGTGGCGCCCGTGTGGTGTACGAGACCGAGAGCTGAATGCCGCTGTCCTGCGCGAGCAGGGCATTGACCAGGCTGGATTTGCCTGCGCCGCTGGGAGCGGCGACGACAAACAGGTTTCCGGGGAAATTGGCAGACACGTTGAACCTTGCCTTATTCGATGTTCTGAACCTGCTCGCGCATCTGCTCGATCAGGACCTTGAGTTCGAGCGAGATCTCGCTGAGTTCGAGTGCTGCGGATTTGGACCCCAGGGTGTTGGCTTCCCGGTGTAATTCCTGAATGAGGAAATCCAGCCGCTTGCCGAGTTCTCCACCCTGCATGAGCAGCTCGCGCAGGGTCTGCAAATGCGCTTGCAGCCGGTCGAGTTCCTCGGCGACGTCAATGCGAATGGCAAAGCTGGCGGCCTCTTGCAGGCGGCGATCGTTCAGTGTCTCGGCGCTGGTCTCCACGCCGGTGAGTGCGCGCAGCGCGTCTTCCCAGCGGGCGGTGAAGCGCGCCTGCTGCCGTTCCACAGCGAGTGGAACAATGTCTCGGGCAAGCGCGGCATGCTGGGCGATCTGCCCGATGCGGTCGAGCAGCAGGGCGCGCAGACGATCTCCTTCGATTGCGCGCGCTTCGATCAACACCGCAAGGGCCTGTTCCAGCGCAGTCTGGGCGGCCACTGCGATTTCTGCGGCGTCGATGTGCGCTTCTTGCGCGCTGCCAATGAAGCGCAACACTTCGCCCACCGACAAGGGCGTGAGGTGCGGCGCCATCGCGCGCAGTGCAGATTCCGCCGCCAGCAGTGGCGCCGCCGCAGCGGCATCGGGCAGCGCGGGTGCGCTTTGCGGTGCTTCGAACACCGCGCGGCAATCAATTTTTCCACGCCGCAATCCTTGGGTGAGCGTTTGCCGCATGGTGGCCTCGCTGCTGCGCAATTCTTCGGGCAGCCTGAAAGCAATGTCGAGAAAGCGGCTGTTGACCGAGCGCAACTCAATGTGGATCTTTGCCCCAGCAGACAACTGCACACTCTTTTGGCCGTAGCCAGTCATGCTATAAATTGGCTTCACTCGCACCCCCTTTGCGTGCATTTTTCCACACTCGATTCAACCGCTGGCTGCTAGCCTTCGTCTTCATGGCCACGACGCATAAATCCAAACCCGCTCCGCTTGCGCCGGAATCGCAGGTGGGCGGGTATCGCATCGTGCGCAAGGTGGCCAGTGGCGGCTTCGGCGTGGTGTATCTCGCGCTGAGTCCGGACGGTCAGCGTGTCGCTGTCAAGGAATATCTGCCGGCCTCCCTGGTGGAGCGCGGGCCGGGAGAGGCGAGTCCGGTCGTGCCAGCGGACAAGCTGGCGCTGTATCGCCTGGGCCTCAAGAGTTTTTTCGAGGAAGGCCGGTCGCTGGCGCAGATCTCGCACCCAAGTGTTGTCAGCGTGCTGAATTTTTTCCGTGAAAACGACACCGTTTACATGGTGATGAATTATCTGGAAGGGGCGTCCCTGCAGGAATTCGTCATCACCGCGCGCGAGCTCAAGCGCAAAAAGATCTTTCGCGAATCGACGATCCGCTCGTTGTTCGACGACATTCTGCAGGGGCTGCGCGTGGTGCATCAGCACAAGATGCTGCACCTGGACATCAAACCAGCCAATATTTTCATCACTGACGACAACAAGCCCATCCTGATCGACTTCGGCGCGGCGCGCGAGGTGCTCAACCAGCAGGACAAACGCTTTCGCCCGATGTACACGCCGGGCTTTGCCGCGCCCGAGATGTACAAGCGCGAGGGCGCGTTCGGGCCGTGGACCGACATTTACGCAGTCGGCGCCTGCATCTATGCCTGCATGACCGGCTACCCGCCGTACGAGGCGCCGCAGCGGTTGGAAAAAGACCGGCTGCAGGCCCAGTTGTCCAAACTGCGCGGGGTGTATTCCGACAACCTGATCGAAATCGTGGAATGGTGCATGTCGCTCGACGCCATGGCGCGGCCGCAGAGCGTGTTCAATCTGCAGCGTGAACTGGGCGCGGAAAGCACGCGCCGCTACACCAATCTGACCATGGGCGAGAAGCTGCGGTTGCACATCGACGAGTTGGTCAATGACACCAAATCGCAGGTGCAGAAGGTGCGCGATGTCACCCGGTTTGGCGCCCCCGTTCAGGCCGTGCCAAGCCCTTCGCCTGAACAGGGCAAACCAGCCGCCAGGGAGCGGAATTGAAGTTTTCTGTCTATCAGGTCAGCCGCCGCGGTGCGCGTGCGAGCAATCAGGACCGCATGGGATATTGTTACACGCGTGAAAGTGCCTTGTTTGCCCTAGCTGACGGTCTGGGTGGCCACCCGCGCGGTGATGTGGCTGCGCGCCTCGCGCTGCAGACCATCGCCAATATCTTTCAGCAGGAGGCGCGCCCGACCCTCCGTGATCCGCAGGAGTTTTTGCGGCGCTCCATCTTCCGCGCGCATGAACAGATTCAGCGCTACGCCCAAGAGCAGAAACTCGCCGATTCGCCGCGGACTACCGTGGTGGTCTGCGTGTTGCAGAACGGGGCTGCGCACTGGGCACATGTCGGTGACTCTCGGCTCTATTTCATCCGCAACGGCGCCATGCTGACCCGCACCCGCGACCACTCGCATGTGGAACAACAGCACAAGAAAGATCAGACGCATGGTCTTGCGCTGCTGCAGCCGGACGGGCCAACACGCAATATGCTGTTCACCTGCCTGGGCTCCAGCCAGTTGCCGATGATCGAGGTTGGACTGCCGCAGGCCATGCGGCGGGGTGACATTGTGCTGCTGTGCTCGGACGGGCTCTGGGGGCAGATCCCCGAGTCGGTTCTGGTGCGGCAATTCGGTCAGCAGGTACTGTCCGACGCGGTGCCGGAGGTGGTGGAGATGGCTCTGCGCCAGGGCGGTGCAGACTCAGACAACGTGACTGCGCTGGGCGTGGAATGGGAGGCTGATCCCGAAGAGTTGGAAACTTCGCTGCGCATCGAAACCGAAACGATGCAAAAAGGCGGATTCACCTCCACCATCCAGAGCGAGCTGGGTGACCTGCAAGTCGATGAAATGGACGACGCCACCATCGAGCGTTCGATCGCCGAAATCAATGCCGCCATCCGCCAGAGCGCGGCGCGCAAATAACTCACACGTCATGACACAAAACACGCCTGCTGTGCGTGAAGGACGCGGGCCCCGTGCCTTGCGCGCCATCACCATCGACCGCCATTTCACCCGCCACGCCGAGGGCTCGGTGCTCGTGGCCTTCGGCCAGACCCGGGTGCTGTGTACCGCCTCCGTCGAAGAACGCGTGCCGCCGCACCGGCGCGGTACCGGCCAGGGCTGGGTGACGGCGGAATACGGCATGCTGCCGCGCGCCACTCACACTCGCGCAGAGCGTGAAGCCAAGCGCGGCAGGCAGCAGGGCCGCACCGAGGAAATCCAGCGGCTCATTGGGCGTTCGCTGCGTGCAGTGTTTGACTTTTCCGCGCTGGGCGAGCGCCAGATCACCCTGGACTGCGATGTGCTTCAGGCCGACGGCGGCACGCGCACTGCCGCGATCACCGGCGCAGCGGTGGCCGCCTGGGATGCCTGCCAATGGCTGATCGACAAGGGGCGCGTGACGCAGCATCCGATGCGGCAACTGGTGGCCGCGGTGTCTGTCGGGCTGCTTGCCGATGAGCCCCGCCTCGACCTTGACTACGCCGAGGACAGCCAGTGTGACACCGACATGAATGTGGTCGGAACCGCCAGCGGTGCGCTCATTGAAGTGCAGGGAACGGCCGAAGGCGCGCCGTTCTCCCGCGCGCAGCTCGACGGTCTGGTCGATCTGGCACAGCGGGGCATTGCCGAACTGGTTGCCCTGCAGCGCGCCGCGCTCGGGCTGTGAGCATGGCGGGCGAGGCTTCATCTGCAAGACAGATCGTTCTGGCCTCGGGCAATCCGGGCAAGCTGGCCGAGCTGTCCGTGTTACTGTCCCCATTGGGGTGGCAGGTGCGCGCGCAAAGCGCCTTTCATATTGGAGAAGCCGACGAGCCGCATCCCACGTTCATTGAAAATGCGCTGGCCAAGGCGCGTCATGCCAGCTTTCACACCGGCTTGCCCGCGTTGGCCGACGATTCCGGCTTGTGCGTCGATGCCTTGGGTGGACTGCCCGGGGTGCGCTCTGCGCGGTTCGCGCCGCTGAACGACGTGCCGCGTCCACAGCAAGACGCCGCCAACAACGCCTTGCTGCTGCAGCAACTGGGCGATGCCTCCAGTCGGGCGGCGCGTTTTGTCTGCGTGATCGTTGCCTTGCGGCATGCGGCCGACCCCGAACCACTCATCGCCCAGGGCGAGTTGATCGGCCAGATCGGCGGTGCAGCGCGGGGGAAGGGCGGTTTCGGCTACGACCCGTTGTTCGTCCTGAGCGATGGCCGCACTCTCGCCCAGTGCGATGCGCAGGAAAAAAACCGCATCAGTCATCGCGGACAGGCCATGCGCATGCTGCTACCGCTGTTGCAAGGCGTCTGGGCACGGGGTGCGGCAGCCTGATCCTGAACCCGATTGCCTGCCTTCGCGTCGTGACATCCAAGCGCATCCCCATCACACCGCTTGTTCCGCCCGGATCTCCGACCGGCAACGCGGCGCTTGAGCAGTCTGCGCAGGCGCTGCCGCACTACATGCGCCCCGGCACCCTGCAGCTCACTGCGCTGCCGCCGCTGAGCCTGTATGTGCACCTGCCGTGGTGTCTCAAGAAATGTCCCTATTGCGACTTCAACTCGCATGAATGGCGCGCTGACGGCGCAATCCCCGAGCAGGCCTATCTCGCCGCGCTGCGCGCCGACCTCGATGCGGCCCTGCCTCTGATCTGGGGGCGGCGGGTCATCTCCGTCTTCATCGGCGGGGGGACGCCCAGCCTGTTCTCTCCAGATGCCATCGATCAACTGCTGGCGGATGTCCGGGCGCGACTGCAACTCGTGCCCGATGTCGAAATCACTCTGGAAGCCAACCCCGGCACCTTCGAGCGCGACCGGTTTGCGGCGTTTGCACAGGCTGGGGTCAACCGCCTGTCGATCGGCGTGCAGAGCTTCGACGATGTCCGCCTGAAGGCCCTCGGCCGGGTGCACGACGCGCAGCAGGCGCACAAGGCGGTGGATGAAGCGTCTCGGCACTTTCCCACGTTCAATCTCGACCTCATGTTCGCCCTGCCGCAGCAAGACATGACCGCCTGTGAGGCCGATCTGCATGCCGCGCTGGCGCATCAGCCGCCGCACCTATCGCTCTACCAGCTCACCCTCGAACCCAATACCCTGTTCGCCAGGCAGCCGCCGCCATTGCCCGACGAGGATCTGAGCGCCGACATGCAGCATGCCGTCGCCAGTCGGACACAGGCCGCTGGACTGCAGCGCTACGAAGTCTCGGCCTACGCGAGGCCTGGACATCGCTGTCGCCACAACCTGAACTACTGGCTGTTCGGTGACTACCTGGGCATCGGCGCTGGGGCACATTCCAAGATCAGCTTCGCCCATCGCATCGTGCGGCAAACCCGCTGGCGCCACCCGCAGCGCTACATGGGGCAGGCGATGCAAGGCGCGGCGGCAGAAACCGAACTTGAGGTCGCGCGGCGCGATTTGCCCTTCGAGTTCATGCTCAACGCCCTGCGCTTGCGCGAGGGTGTCCCGACAACGCTCTTTACTGAACGCACCGGGCTTCCGCCTTCCGCGATCGCGAGGCCGCTGCAGGCCATGCAGGACAAGGGCCTGCTGATCTGCGACTCAGCCGCACTGCAAGCAACCCCGATCGGGTACGACATGCTCAACGACGTGCTGGAATCTTTCCTGCCCGAATGATGTGACGTGCATGTTTAGAATGCACCCTTTCCCGCATATCGGGCCCTGTATCGGAAGCGTGGCAGAGTGGTCGATTGCACCGGTCTTGAAAACCGGCAACGGGCAACCGTTCGTGAGTTCGAATCTCACCGCTTCCGCCAGTATTCATCCAAAGTAGTCCCTCAAAGCCCCGTGCAGTCTCTGCTACGGGGCTTTTTCATTCGTGAAGCCGTCCCGCGCCGTCCCACTGCATCTCATGGCATACCACGCCAGCCAGCATCGAATCGTGGTATTGTCCGTGGCACGCAGAGGGGCGATACCATGAGTCTTACCGTGAAGGCTGTCGAAGCAGCCAAGCCGCAGGAGCGGGCCTACAAACTCACCGACGGCGTCGGCCTCTATCTCTTTGTGGCGCCCACCGGGCTGAAGAGTTGGCGGGCCAATTATGCGGAGCAAGGCAAACAGCGCACGCGGACCTACGGCCGCTACCCGGCAATGACACTGGCGCAGGCCCGCGCAGCACATGCGCAGGCAAAGTCTGCGCACAATGACGCAGCCAACACCACGCCAGCCACCAGGGCCGCGCCGACATTTAAGGATGTCGCGGAGCAGTGGCTCAAGATCAAACTGCCGTCCCTGTCCAACGGCAAGCACCAGGGGCAGGTTGCCGGAACGCTGGAGCGCTTTGCGTTTCCGGCTATTGGGCGGCTGCCGATCGACCAGATCCGGCGAACGCAACTCGTGGAGGTTGTGCAAGCCGTGCAAATTGGTGGGCGGGTGGAAACCGCGCACCGGGTGGCCGGGCGCATCGCTGCGGTTTTCGATTACGCGCAGGACGTGGGCTACATCGAGAGCCACGGCGCATCTGGCTTGGTGCGGGTGCTGCAGTCGCGCAAGGTGAAAAAGCCGATGGCCAGCATTCCGCCTAGCGAGGCGGGCGCATTGTTGGCCGCGATCGACGGCTACCCAGAGCCGATTACCCGCCTTGGATTGCAGTTGCTGGCATTGACCTTTGTGCGCGTCGGCGAACTGCGCGGGATGCGTTGGGGTGAACTGCGAGAGGATGACGCGGTCTGGGTGGTCCCTGAGGACCGCATGAAGGCTGGATTACCGCACGTCGTGCCGCTGTCACAGCAGGCGCGAGCTGTGCTCGAACAACTCCGGGTGTTTACTGGCGATCGTGATCTGGTGCTGGATTCACCCCTGCGCCCGGGGCACCCGCTGTCTGAGAACACCTTCCTGTTCGCGCTTTACCGGCTGGGCTATCGAGGCCGAATGACGGCGCATGGGTTCCGGGCTCTGGCCTCCACCGTGCTCAATGAGCAATCGGGCTTTGCGCACGATGTCATCGAGCGCCAGCTCGCGCACCGCGAGACTGATGCGGTTCGCGCGGCGTACAACCGGGCGCAGTACCTCGATCAGCGCCGGGGGCTGATGCAGTGGTGGGCGGATTGGTTGGATCGACAGCGCGAACAAGATCGTCCTCCCGCCAGCGAGAGAGACGGATAGGTGGACATTTTTGGGAGAGCCAAGTCGCTGTCGCCCACCCGATTGAATCGCTGGACAGCCCAAGAGGTCGAGCAGCTGCGAGAGAAGGATACGTGCCGTGGAAAATAATGAGCAAAGGGGGACTCGAATGAACGATATTCCGCCGCAAGGCGAAAGGGAAGGCGGAGCGCCACCCGCAAGCGCTTGGGTCCGCTTCCTCCGGAGCTATGGGCCGACGCCGAACAACCTGACCATGTTCGACGAATATGTGTCGGGCGCGCTAGGCAGGGCTCGGGTGCAGCCGATCAGCTTGTCTACACCAATGCTCAATGCGATGGCAAGCCACATCGAGTCCAAAGCCCCTGGCTCCTTGTTGATTGCAGGCACTGCGGGTGACGGTAAAACTTACCATTGCCGAGCCCTTTGGACACGGATCGGGGGCGACCAAAAAGTTTGGGCTGGCAAGGGGAACATCAAGGAGCTCCGGCTTGCCGATGGCCGCTTGGCTGTCTTTATCAAGGATCTTTCCGAGTTCAATGGCGAGGAGAGTGACTTGCCGCTGCAGCGCCTCGAAAATTCTGTCCTTGGCGGCGATGACTCGGAGATCGTGATCCTGGCGGCCAACCATGGCCAGCTCCTCGATCGCCTTCGCGATCTGGGCAAGCGGCAGGGGCGCGTCCATGCGCTTCGCAAGCCGCTTCAAGAGTGTTTTCTTCAAGCTGGCCCCGCGCCCAATCGTCTCGCGGTCTTCGACCTTAGCCGCACAACCAACCGCAAGACCTTGGAAGAGGTGGCCAGGGCTGTCGCTGGGCATCCCGAATGGGACAACTGCAAGCGCTGTGCGCTTCAAACCGATGGAAAGGTCTGCCCCATCGACGAGAACCGCCGTCGGCTGCTTGGCGAATCCGATGGCGGCCAGCTCTCCCGGCGCCTCGGAGACTTGGTTGAAGTCGCTAGGCTTGATGGGATGCATTTGCCCGTGCGCGATCTGCTTGCGCTTTGCTCGAACATGGTCCTGGGCTGCTCCGATGCAAAGCTGGCCAAGGAAAATCTGATGACTTGCGCCGATGTCTCCAAGATCCAAGAGGGCGGCGGCCTTGGGAAGGCAAGCATCTATGCGAATGCTTTCGGCGCCAATCTTCCCAAGCGCAGGGCCTCTGACCGACCCGTCTTCAAGGCGATGTGCAGCTTTGGCGTGGGCGAAGAATCCACCAATGCGGCTGATGGCCTGCTGGTCTATGGCAAAGACGACTCGCGGCTCCAAGCCGACTTTGCTCGCCTGGTGGCCAGCGACCCGATCTATGGAGCTGGATCGGTTTTTCGCGCGGCCCAAGATGCTTACTTGGAGGGTCATGAGGGCGCTCGCGTGGAGGGCGGCTCTTCCGAGTTCCTCGAAATGCTTGAAGACCAGCGCCGCAGGCTCTTTTTCACGCTTCCCGATGGGGAGCCCGGCTATCCCCACTGGTCGATGACCGCTTTCCGCTTTGCAGGCGACTATCTTGAAACCATCGAAGCCCTCAAGGCAAAGAGGCCAGTCGGCGAGGCAGTCCGCGGGCGCATCGCCAAGGGGCTTAACCGGGTGCTGACGGGGCTCCTTCTCGAAAACGTCGATCGCATCTTCATCGCGAGCTCGGGCGGCTTCACGCAAAGCCGAGTGAGCGTCCTTTGCGACCATGAGACGCCCTCCCGTAGGCAAGGCGGGGTTGGCATGGCGATTCGGCTCGTTGAAGAGACTGGCAGGCCGCAGCTCGACGTGTCACTCGCGGTGGGAGCCGGCAACTCGGTCGCCTTCGACCTGACGCCCATCCGACACGAGTTCCTTTCGCGCGTGGCCGAGGGAGCCCTGCCGGCAAGCTTCTCGAACGAATGCCTCGAAGACTTGCTGGCCTTCAAGGCGAAACTCCTTCGTAAGGCTGAGATCGTCAGGAAGGCCGGCATGGCTAACGACGACGACGAGGCTGGCGGCGAGGCTTCCGCGTTGACTCTCAACTTCATCGACATCGAGCCAGGCGGCCGCGGGTTCTTGCGCCCATTAATTGTGAGGGCCCCGGAATGAGCGCAATCATCAAACGGCCGGAAATCAAGAGTGTCGACTTCTGCGTCGATGAAAACATTTGGGGGCATCGCCTCTATGACGAGCAGCTGCCGCACTTGACGGTCCTCGAATTTCTGGGAGTGCTTGGCTCGAATCTGGATCGGCCGCTGAAGCTGCGCGAGGAGCACGGTGGCACCGTCATGTTCAAACCGCAGCGCCAAATCCGCCTGCGCGGCCTGCTGTTCAACAACCCCTACGTCGAATCGATCGCCGATAGCGCTGCGTCCGACGAGGAGAAGTGGAGGCAGTGGTTCGAGCGGTTCGCTCAGGGGGCGACAGGCAATGGCGATGCGGACATGGCGTATCTGCGCCGCTCGTTCGCCAGCTTTGACGACTTTGCCAAGGCCATTGAGCTCCTGCGCTCATCTTCCTTCGAATCCCGCAGCAATAAGCGCTGGAGCTCCAAGTTCGTCTTCCCTTTCGGCCCAGACGCCCTCTACGAGGACTTGGAGATCGATTCGCGAGGCAAGATGAGCAACGACCGGCGCTTCTTCGCACGGACGGGCGAGCTGCTCTATCTCATGCTTGCGCGGGCCAAGCGAGGCGGGGAGCTTGGCGACATCCTCGCCAAGCGCCTGTTCGATCGCGAGGCTCCGATGAACCGCCTGGCTAGGGCTCTGCAAGGCGAGCCGCAACACGCCGACGATCCACGCCTTGCGGGCTATTTGCCGGAGGCTTCCAATCCGCGCTTCGAGCAAATCTGCGAGGACTGGCTGTCGATTCTGGCCAAGGACATGCCGATCTACGACGCCTTGGAGCACCTGATCGCGATCTCCGGCCTCAACATGCTCCTCTACTTCCAGGAGAGGGCCAAGCGGGTGGCTGGCGATGACGATCCAGTCGAGATCGTCTGCGAAATCGTCTCCAAGGAGCGGACCAAGGTTCGGGCTCTGTCTGGCGACAGCTACCAGTTCAATCAAGGGCTGCCCGCCAAGGCCGTGCGCGCGCATGTCGAGTCGATCCGGCTGGACCCTGGATGGTTCGCGGCTGCCGCCTCGGAGTTTCCCGAGGCCGAGCAGATCAAACTCATGCGCGAGCGCTTCCAATGGCCGCCGGCCGATCGAGAAGGCGACGACGATTACACCGGTAAGAGCCCAGATGTCTTGGTCGCCGATTTGACCGAGAACGCCTTGGCCCGCCATGAGCAGCATGTCGGCAAGATTCATGCGGCATGGTCGCGCGCCATTGGGCTCAGCTCCCGCAGGCTTTCGCGGCGCACGCGCTACGCCCCCAACGACCGGCTGCTTAAGTCGATCGTGGTGTCGATCGTCGACGATCGGATGCAGTTCGATGAATTCCTCGCCGAGGCCAAGCGCCGGTATGGACTGGTCATCGGCGACGCCGAAGGCTCGCGTTTGTTGAATGCCAAGCTGGTCGACCAAGAAGAGCTCAGCGAAAACCGCGACAACCTTGAAACACGGCTCGTCGGCCTGGGCTTGGTCCGCAGGCTCTCCGATTCCTGCTCGTTTGTAGAAAATCCATTCGCGTTCAAGGGAGAGGCCGCATGCTGACCGATCGCATCATCGGGCGCGTGGGCGCGGACATTCTCGCCAAGCGCATATCCAACCCCGGCCAGCCTGGCGACTCGGCGGCGCTTTTCCGGCTCGACAAGCTATCTGCCAGCCAGATCGCAGCGGTGGCGCGGGCGATCCTCGCCAATTCGGATTTGCTTGCTCAAGTAGATCTGATGATTCCCGAGGCCTTGGTGGAGGGCCAAGGCCTGCCGCCTGAAATCCTGATCCAGCACAACGCAGGCTACGTCCGCAACAATGCCGCCACGGCCAAGGCGGCGATCCTGACGGCCAACGGCAACGAGCACAACCTCGCTGACACCCTCGGGCATGTCATGGCGATCGGCGCCAAGGAAATGCGGGCTGAGGCCGAGCCTTGGGTCGAGGCCTCGCTCCATGCGAGCGGCATCTCGCCTGTGCCTGACGACGGTGCGGTGTTTCATGCGGCTCTTGGAGGGCTGCTGGCCTCCTCTGAGCTTTCGCTGGTGCAGCTCGGCGAGTTCTGCTCCGCGATCGTTGAGGCCATCTCCACGCGCGGGCTGCCCATCCGCGACGCAGTGGGCTACGCCTTGCCAAGCTCTGGGCTCCCTAGGGACAGCGGATTTTTCTCGAACGCCAAGACTTACGCTGCCTCGCGCAAGCCATGGCAAAAGGCATTCGCCAAGCTCTTCGCGCAGCGGGCTCCGCTGCTCAAAAAGCTTCGTCAAAACGGACAGCCTCTCGACCCGGAAGAACTGGCCGAGCGCATCGAAGCCAACGCGGCCGACATTTCTGATGCGGCCAGGCTGGCCCTCGAGGCCTTCGCGGCTGCCCCGGCGGGAGTTGCCGAGGCCTCCGACGCCTTGGCGCAATTCGAGTGGGAGGGCGATGGCGTCTACTTGGCTTTCGATAAGCCCAAGGAAAAGCAACTGGGCTTGGCCGAATCGACGATTCGCTTCTTCGACCATGACTGCGATCAGGAGAACGCTCTCGACGCCGACGGGCGCAGGCTCTTGGAGGACTTAAAAGGCCGCGAGCGGCGCTCTGACTTCACCGAGGAGGATGAGGAGTTTTTCGTCAAGCAGCGTAGGCTGTTGGAGCAAGACGCCAAGCTTTGTTCCCGCTGGGAGAAGGCCCTCTATGGCAAGCCCATCGAATGCAACGACTTCTTCGATGGCTTCGCCCGCGTGGTGAACAGTTTGCATGCGGGCCTGCGCGATCCCCAAGGGGACCGGATCCTGCGCTTCTCCGTCGCCAAGGGACGCAAGGAGTGGCGCGAGCGGTTCAACTACGACGCCGGCAGCTACTTTTCCTCGATGTATCGGGGTTTGAAGGAGCTCATGGGATCAAAGGCCGAGTGGAAGGTCGAGCGTCTTGGCAATGCGAATCTGCCCGATCCGCTCTTCGAATACGAGGCGTTTTTCGACAAGGAGAAGGAGCTTCGAAGCGACAAGAAGAACAAGGTCAAGCCCAATTCCTCGCTCTCGCGCCTGGCCTTGCAGATCAAGTTCGATGTGGCTCTCATCCAGGTCTCCAAAGGCAAGGAGACGGTGCTGGCCAAGACTCAATTGCTCTGGAGCTACAAGCCAGCTGCCATTGGTCTCTCGATGGTTGCCGACATGAAGCGGCTCCTAGAGAAGGGCGCGGTCGGCGCGACGGAAGTCCCTCGCCGGCTGGTGAGCAAGAAGGGCGGGGTCCAAAACGTCTCTCTGCATGACACCGGCACCTTGGAGGCGACCTATTCGACCGATGCCGGCTCCCTCGTTCCTGCCGCGAACAAGCTGCGTAGCCTGCGCCATGAGATCAAGGGACGGATCAAGGATCTAGCCGAAGAAGGAAGGCTGACGGCTCAGCAGCGCGACGAGGTTCGGGCGTCTTGGGACAAGTTCGAAGAGGACTACATCAAGGCGATGGAGGACTTCGTCTCGACTGGCCTGCATGGGGAGGCTGTAATGAGGCAGGCCGAGTCCTTCGGCGCTCTGCTTTGGACCCTCATGGCCCATGCCCGCGGAGATGTCTGCCGCTCACGGCTTGTCTCGGAAGTGTTATCAATCGGAACCGTCCGCGTTGCAGGAGACAACCCGGCCATGATCATTCCGCCATGGCACCCGGAGCGGATGAAGGCCCTGGCCGTCAAGTCGCGCCGCGTGGCGGGATTTGCGACCCATTTGCTCTCCAGCGACAGCATCCTCTACGGGGACCGCGAGATTTTCATGCGCGAACTCTCCGACGAGATCGCCCATCCGTTCTACCCGGAAATCGCCGTCCTCAATCGCGGCGGCGCTCCGACGCTGGTTTCAGAAAGCAGCACAGTCAACGGCTACAGCCTGTTGGAGTCGCCGACTCGCGGCGCCGAAGATGCCATGACCGATGTCGATTCGGCTGCGGCCGCCAAGCAGGCCCGCGAGCTCTTGGAGCGCTATGTCGCGCTGCAGCCCCACGAGGCGGGCAACCTCAGCGTGGTGCTCTATAACGCCGACGCGGCCGAGCTGCCGCTGGCGACGGTGCGCGAGCTCTCTTCAATCCAAGAGGATGGAAAGCTCCAATGCAGCGTGTCGGTGCGCCACTCGGACCCAGCCAAGCTGCGCCGCGTCTATGGCGAATTGGTCAACAAGGCCGGAGACGATCCAGACCTGCCCGTGGTCAGCGAGACAAGCGACAACTTCATCTCGAAGCTGCGCATTTCGGTGACGCCGATTTCTTCGACGCCTGGCGAGAGCGCCCAGGGCTTCAAGGCCTTCGATGTGGCGTTCCTGCATGATGTTGTCGCGCGGGCTGCCCAGTCTGAGTGGCTCCCTGTGCAGTGGAGCAACGACCGGCCGAACCTGGAGCATGCCCCTTCGCGCTGGTCTTATCGGAGCGCGTCGGGCGAGAACGAGCTGAAATCGACCACGTTCCTAGCCTGTCCGTGGCAAACGGCGTCGGGCTGGGCCTATGTGTCGGCTGTCGGCGCGGTTTGCCGGCAGACCGACGCTTCGCCGGAGCAGCGATTCCTTCCGGCTCGCAGAATTTCTTTGCAAAACCCGGCGCTGGCCGGGATGATCAAGGACGCGCACGAGCTTGCCGAATGGGTGGCCACCTACGACGAGCTCTTGGACAAGCGCCAGCTCCAGCACAACAACATCACAGTGGTGCGCTATCGCCGTGGTTCGACCAATGGCCGCAACATGATCGTGAGCTCAACCTCCGAGCTCCGGCTGCTTGGCGTCTTGGTCCGGAGGCGGCTCGAAGAGCTGAACCTCCCGCTTGGGCCTGATGAGATTCAAGCAGCCGCTGAGAAGGCGAAGCGGGATGCCATCTCTGTTTCGGGGGACATCGTGCTGCGGGCGGCCAAGCGGGGCGTGTCGGCTGGTGAGATGATTGGCCTGGTCCTCAGCCGCTGCTTGCTTGCCGAGGAGTTCAAAGCCGCAGCTGGCGGGGGCCAGGTCTTGACCGCCTACTTCCTTTTGGACGACTACGCGAGCTGGCTTTCGCAACCGGAAAGCCGGATCGCGGACATCCTTGCTATCAATGTCGAGGAACACGAAGAACGCGTCCGCGTGGTGATCGCGATCGTCGAATCGAAGTATATTTCCGTCGATAGCCTAGCGAAGGCTCGGCGCGATTCGAAGTATCAGCTCCTGGCAACGCTGGGCATGTTCCGCGAGGCTCTCTTTGGCGATCCAGGCCGGCTCGACAGAGATGTTTGGCTTGCGCGCCTTGCCGACATGCTGATCGACGCGGAAATTCCACCCGGCGTGACCGGCCTCATGGAGCGTGCGCGATCGAAACTTCGCGAGGGCGATGTGGATATTTCCCTGCGTGGCTACTCCCAGGTTTATGTCCACACTTCAGACGCCGGTTCCGCATCAGCATCCGACCAGGAGTTGCTCGAAGAGTCCGATGGCGGCCTGGCCTGGCAGGAAGTCTTCGACCGCCCAGACCTTCGCAAACTTGCCGAAGCCTATGCAAAGGGCTCGGGTGTCCACGAGGCTCGAGCAGGGCTGGGAGCCCACAAGCCATGGGAAGCCCACGGCTTCAAAAAACCGGCGCCACGAGTGCCATGGCTTGCAGCCATGGGGCAGCTCGCGAGCGGCGACACCGCTGTCGAGAAAGCAGAAGTCGAAACTGGAATCGATGCAGGGGCATCGATTCCAACAAACGACCCAGCGACCGAGCCATCGGCTCCTGCGCAAGAGCCGACCCAAGCCGTCGTGTTGCCGCCTGCTCCGGCCCAAGTCTCAGCTCCTGCTTCTGCGCAGACCGGCAGTCCTTCATCTCAACTTAGAAAGGCCCTCGCAGAGCTTGTGTCTAGCAAGTTCGCGGGCGGAGCTCAGGTGGATGCCGAGCGGGATGCATGGGCCCAGGATGTCACGAAGAAGCTCAAAGCCGCGCTCAACAGCTATGGGCTCCAGGCGTCGATATTGGGCACGAGGTTGACCCCGAACGGTTGCCTGGTCAAGCTCGCTGGCTCTGATCGCCTGCGTGTGGAAGACATCGAGAACAAGAGGACGCAACTGCTGACCACACATGCGATCAACTTGGTCACGGTCCAGCCCAAGCCAGGCGAGATCGTGGTGACGGTCGCTGGTGCGAAGAGGCAGGCGGTATCTCTATGGGAGCTGTGGGCACGCCGCGAGTTAAACAGGAATGTCGCTGGCATCAACACTTCCTTCCTGCTGGGGCTCCAAGAGATCAATGGGGCTTTGCTCTACCTGAACTTGGGTTCCGAATTCGGCGGGCTCTCGTCCCACGAGCCGCATTCGCTGGTTGCGGGAGCGACGGGAAGCGGCAAGTCGGTTTTGATCCAGGCTTTGCTGCTTGACATCGCCGCGACCAATCCCAAGGAGCTCGCTCAGATTATCTTGATCGACCCAAAGATGGGCGTCGACTACGCTCCGCTTGCGGACTTGCCGCACATGCGCGAGGAGATCGTCACGACCAAAGCGAAGGCATCGGACGTTCTCGAAGCATTGGTCCAGGAAATGGAGGATCGCTATCGAGCCTTCGCCAAGGCCAGGGCGCGCGACTTGCCGACCTACAACTCGAAGGTGTCGGAACAGGAGCGGCTTCCCATGGTCTTCCTGGTCCACGATGAGTTCGCCGACTGGATGCTCGACGATGCCTACAAGGCGGCGGTGGGCGCGGCGGTGCAGCGTCTTGGCGTGAAGGCCCGCGCAGCTGGCATTCACCTGATCTTTGCTGCGCAGCGGCCTGACAAGGATGTTATGCCCATGCAGCTCCGCGAGAACCTGGGCAACCGCCTGATCTTGAAGGTGTCCAGCGAGGCGACATCGAAGATCGCTCTCGATCGGCCAGGCGCTGAGCTGCTGCTGGGTCAGGGCCATCTGGCGGCCAAGCTCAACGGCGAACAGGGCCTGGTCTTCGCGCAAGCCCCGTTTCTGTCTGATCAAGATATCGAGGCCGCTGTGGCTGCTATCGCCGCAGACAACGATGGCAAGGGAAGCGCCGAATGAAAGTCGAAGAAGCGACAGACGCGATCGTCAAGTTTTTCAACGATTTGATCGGCGCGTGGGTGCCCGGTGCAGTCTTGGCAGTCGGCCTGGCGATCATGCACCTGGGCCCGTTCCAGCTCCAATCTATCTTCAAGCTGGGCGACACGACGTCGGCTGCGCTCACGTTCGCTGGCATCCTCTTCGCGCTCGGGCACGCGTTGCTTGCCATTCACGAGCAGATTTTAAAGTGGTTCCTCTCCAAACTCAGAGTTGCAAAGTCCTTCGACGAGGCCGGGGCGAAGAAGCGGCAGTCTTACGATTGGTTTGCCGAGCTGGTCAAAGCCCAGCAGATGGGCGCCGACGCGAAGGAGTGGGGCTACAACGACCTTCGAAGCGTGGCCCTCTCCGTTTCCGCCGAGGCTGCCGCAATGGGCCGCAGGTTTATGTTCATCTCCCTGCTGTGCAACGGGGTGGGGACGGCGCTGGCGATTCTGGCGTTCGACTTCGTCGCTTGCTCTTTGCTTTCGCCAAAGCTGCTGTTCGTCTACGACCATGCGGCCCCCTGGCCTGTGCAGGCGATCTTGCTCTTGGGAATGGCGTTGGCGCTATTCAAGCGCGGCGAAGTGTTCTACAACCGCGCGATGGCGACACCCTTTTCGATCGCGATTGCCGAGCTTAAGTTTAAGAAGGACGCCAATGCTGGAAAAACGCCCCCCGCCCCTTAGAAAGATCTACCTAGCCGGCGGGTTCAAATCCAACTGGCAAGCTCAGGTTGCCGCCAGCTTGGCCGGATCGTTTGAGCTGCTCGACCCGAGCGCACACAACATTCAAGACCCCGCTGAATACACGCGTTGGGACCTAGAGGCGGTTCGCCATTCCGACATCGTCTTGGCCAACATGGAGGCCTCCAATCCGGGCGGCTATTCGCTGGCGTTGGAGGTCGGATTCGCGAAAGCCTTGGGTAAACGGATCTTCTTGGTCGACCAGGTCGAGAACCCCTCGGTGAAGCGCTACTTCGAGATGGTTCGCCAGTGCTGCGAACGCGTCTTCCCGACGCTTGCTGCGGCCCTGGATCATCTATCGTCGTTGAACTGAGGGACTCGCCAATACCTGGCACGCCAAGTGGTATGAATACCTCGAATCCAGTACGCCTGAATATTGGATCAGGACCTCGAGGCTGCAGGTCAAGCGATTGTGTAAGAAAGAAAGCGGGCGCTCAATATTCGGCTTCTTGCTCCGCAGGCGCCTCGCGGATGATATTCGTGTGCTACTTGTGGCAAACGACGCAGGCTCCGCCTCCCTCATCGTCGCCATAGACATCGTCGATGTCTTCCGGGCATTCCTTGACCGGGCGCAGTGGGTTGATCGGAATGCTCCTGCGTAGTCGAGCTCGGCGGATCTCGTATTCAGCCTTGATTTCAGCTATGCGCTCGGGCTTCTCCATATCCCACAGAGATTCGCCCTTCGACCAGGTAAAGGGCGAGCCATGCTCCAAGGCGTCCTTCTCAAGCTCCTTGGCCTTCTCGTAGTCTTCTGGGTGCTGTTCTCTTAGGCGCACCCACTCGATCTTCTGTTGGAAGAAACAGAAGGTGCAGCCACTGCGCGAGCGCCACTCGTAATACTTCGGGTAGCCTACGCCGGACGATTCCAGGATGTCGACAACACCGGGCTTGTCGATTCCGGCCTCCCGGAATGGCAGCCGGACAAACAAGTTGTCGGCCTTCGCGGAGTAGCCTTCGCGGTAGTCCTCATCGGCCCGGATCGCAACATAGGAGAAGACCTTGTCGCCTGCCGCAACCCAGGGCTTGACCCATTGTTCGAAGGGGGCGAGCTTGAGCTTGCGAGTGCACCAGCGAGTCTGCGGACTTGGCAGGAAATGGTTGTATTCACGGAGCCAAAAGCGAAAGTCCCGGCGGGGGTTGAGCCGTGCAATTGGCTTGCCGAGGTAGCCTTCGAGGCGCCCCAAGAACTCATAGACCTCTGGGAGCTCTTCGCCAGTGTCGGTGAAGAAGTAGTCAATATCCAACTCGGGATGCTTGTCGCGCATCCACACGGCCAAAGCCGCGCTGTCCTTGCCGCCGGAGATGCCTAAGACGTGCCGTTCAACCATTTTTTTCCTCCTTGTCCCTCGCCAGCTTCATGCCGGTTTTGGCCAAGATGGCCAGCAATACGTCAGTGCTCAAGCCTTGGCATTGCAGCATCGAGGCCAGCTCTTCCGCCTTGTCGTCCACGGTCTTGCGATGTCGCTCTGAAATATCGAATGTGCGGGAGATCGTCTTTGTGTCTGCGCCGGCTCCTATGACCACTGCAATGGCCTCGCTGCGAGCCTTGCGGCCTTGAACAGTGACAAAGGCCTCTGCTTCGCGGAAACGCCGCGCGAATTGTGCGAGCTCCAGCAGGGCTGCGTCGATGTGCCGGTCGACCCAATCGCGGGGCGGCTTGTCGGCAGCCAGGCTTAGCAGGCCTTCCAGGGCCTCGCGGGAGCCATCGTAGGAGCCAAGTCGAGTCGAAAACGCATCGAGGCGGAAGTTCCCTGCGACTCCCGCCACAGATATGGCTCTGTTTCGCAGCGACTCCAAATCCTCGCGGGGCGCATCAAGGGCTTCAAGCATCTTGGCTTCGACTTCCGCGAGCATCTTTGAGTAGGCCGTCGCAATCTCCTGTAAAGGAGCTCGCAGCTCCTTTACATAGGATTTGCCGTCTGCGGCCCCCAACAGAGAAGCGAGGTCGACAAACAGGACCTTGTGTGGATCATTGGCCTTTAGAAGCATGTCGCGTATGGCCTTTGCCGTATCCCCGATTCTCTGAGTGCGCCGCGACCACTCAGGCAGGTTGAAGACCATGGCAACCAGACCCCTTGCTGCATCGAGGGGATCTGCCGTGCCAGCCTTCTCCCCGACCTCGACGAGCAGCTTGGAAATGCCTTCGAGAATTTTGTTCTTGTCTTCGTCGATGGCAATCCAGCGCAGCGTGAAGCGAGAGGGATCTTGCAGGCACTCGTCGATATCGGCATCGGTCAGCCGTGGAATGAACATCCCTTCTTTGTAGACGGCGACGTTGGCTTTGTGAGCCAGCAGGAACGCAGTCAAGAACACAGGGAGGATGCCCTTTTTCATGCCAAACGGCGGGTGGCTCCATCGCTCATAGACCGCGTCCACTCCAACGCGGGCGCTGGCATCTGTGAAAAGCTCCTTTGTGGCTTTCCATAATTCCGCAAAGCCTTCTCCCGAGGCCGCGGAAGGGTGGCAGAAGCCCCAATACTCGCCTTCCTTGCGGTAGAGATCCGATGTGACGAGCAACGTGTCAAACAGTCCGCGTTCCGCTGGGAATCCCTCGATTCCCAGGTGCTCTTGGCCCTCGGCGTTGATCATCGCGTGCAGCAAATCGCGTCGTGCTTTGACGCTATTGCTCGACACGCTGTCGCGATTGACCAGCTCGCTCCAAACAGACGGGCAGGACCAATAGAGTCGATCGGCGAGGCTGGACGCGACCGGGGAAAGCTTGGCTCCTGGCTCGATGACATCTTCGCTGCCGTCGTGCCACTTGGACAGGGAGACTGCCGCCTGGAGCTGGTCTTCCAGGTCGGATCGGGTGGCTGCCAAGCGGGCGAAGACCTCGCGGCGAGCGACGGGATCACCGCCGAGCTCATGGCGCTCTTTGACCTGTTCGAGGGCCACTAATTCGGCTGAGAGCTCGGCGATGCGGGCATGATTGGATGGGATGCCCACCAACACTGGCCACGGCTCCAGGTGCGCGCAGGCTTGGGCCCGCTTGCGGGCCTCGCGGGCGGACATGCCTCTGCTAGGAAGGGCAAGGATGAACTGACCGAATTCGCCCCGCTGAGGCTCGTAGCCTTGGGCGATCTTCTCGGTCTGCTCGACGCTGCGCAGCGACAGCTCCATCCATCGCATGGATCCTGTCTCGTGGTAGTGCCTCTTGGCGACTACAGGATGCATGCCCATGAGCTGCGAGAGCTTGGCGTAGTCGATTCCGGGAGAGGCTGCCAAGGCTTGGCCGATGGCGGCATCGATGTCGAAGTCGCTGCCTTCAAAAACCGACCATGCTCCGGTGTAGCTTTTGAACAAGGCGACCTTCAGCGAGGCGAGCTTGCGCAGTGCCTCGTCGATTTGCTCTTGCGGAACCTTGTAGAACAAGGCCGACAGCACCGGCAAATCCGCTGCCAAGCCAGAGCCATTTCGGAACATGTCGATGACGGCGATGTTCTTGATCATCGCCACCAGCAGCGGGTCGCCCGATTTGGCTTCGGCACGCTCGACGGCTTCGACTGCTTGGGACCAGCGGTGCCCATCGGGGGAGGCCAGGATCGCAGGTTCGAGATTTGAGCGTAGATAGTCCCAATAGTCGCTGGGCCGATACCAAGTCGCTTGGCTCAGCGGAGTCGATTGGAGATAGGAGCGAAAGCCATGGGCTTCGATCGATGATAGGAATCCGAAGGTGCTGCGCTCGTTTTGTCCGAATTGACGCTTGGAGATCGGGCCAAGCAGGGCGGCCATAGCAGGGTGCAGCGGCCAGCAGCGCGCCAGGGAGGAGGCGAAGTCGTTTCCGACGGCGGGCCGGCGCGATCTGATGGCATCTGCGACCGTGTTTGACGCATCGAGCATCCAATCCGGGCGCCTCTGCGCTTCGATTGCCCGTCCGATGAGCTCGACGACTTCATCGCTCGCGGCCACGAAGGGGAGGTCCAAGTATCGGCCTTGGACCTTGGTCCAGTCGTCTCGTGTGTCGATGCCTAGGCGGGCGGAATACTGTGCGAAAGATTGGTGCAGGACGCCAACGATCACCAGGCGTCCTTCTGAGCGCGCGGACGCTTCCGCCAGCTCTTGGAAGAAGTAGACATCGTCGCCTGAGCCGAGTGCCGAGGCTTCCAGGAACTTGCCCATCTCATCGATGAACACAAGGATGCCATCGCTGGGGCGGTCCTTTGCCTCGGCGAGCAGATCTGCGATGACGCTTTGCGCATTGGGTTTGTTGCGGCCGTCGAAATTTTTGCCTTGGGCCTTGCGGATGGCTGCGCCCAATTCGGAGACGACGCTGCCTCGCCGTCCTACTACGGGAACGATGAGCCAGCCATTGCGGACGGGGAATGCCTTGTCGAATGCAGGCTTCGAGTTGAGCTGCAGGGCGGCGCGAGCCTTCGCGCGGAGGCCCTTGTCGGGGTGCAGGGCGCTAGCCAACGCCACGGCCAAGGAAGATTTCCCTCCGCCAAAAGGCCCGGTCCAAGTGAAGCTGCGCTGATTGGTTCCCGCAACCTGCCTGCACATTCCATCGATGACCGAGGAAGCGGTCGAATGGAAGATGTAGCCGTCCAATGCATCGGCGCGGCCGACGTCCGCATCGATCCGGATCGATCGTTGATATTGGCGGGAAATCTGGATGATGTCCGAGAGCGTCGGCTCTTTTGTCTCAGTCATAGGCGCGCCTCACCATTTCCTTTTGATCCTCTTTGGAGAGGGGTTTCCTATGGACTTGGCGCAAGCCAGCGGAGTCGGTCCACGCGAGTTTTCCACCAGTGAAGTCGGCGAGCGAGATCAGCCGCTGCGCGATTGACTCTTCGTCGAGCTTGAAGACCCGGCCCGGCGAACCCTCCGCATAAGCGACTGTTTCGAAGGCCAGCGAGCTTTGACCCTCTGCCATCCGATCCCAATAGTCGATCAAGGCGTAGGCAAAGGCTCCATCATGCAGCGACGCCTTGGGTCCGCGGCGGAAGGCGTATTGGCCTTTGTGGACTTCTTGGAGCAAGCCCAACTCGCCAAGCAGCGGCTCGGCGAAGTCCTCTGGCGAGCCCCCCCCTGCCCGCGGCGCGTAGCTGCGGAGGCAGGTCTCCAAGTCGCGCGAGATCGTCGACGTGGACAGCCTGTGCTTGGGGTCGAGTTCGCGGGCGTATCGTGCCAACGGCTCTTC
>Ga0207433_10001187_pt1 | contig 57037 bp, 48 predicted proteins | sample YelNatPaOPGAMG01_FD_187559 | JGI IMG/M metagenome (GOLD analysis project Ga0207433, IMG submission 187559) | Hot spring thermophilic microbial communities from Obsidian Pool, Yellowstone National Park, USA - OP-RAMG-01 (SPAdes) (version 3) | ecosystem: Environmental > Aquatic > Thermal springs...
GGGTAGAGGAATTTGTTTATAGATAATTTTATGTTATAATTTTTCTATGAAATCTTATTATATTACTGGGCTTATCCTTTCTCATGAGAATATAGGAGAAGGGGATAGGTTGATTGTGTTTCTTACTAAAGAGAGAGGAAAACTTAAAGCTGTTGCTAGAGGTTCTAGGAAGATATCAAGTAAACTGGCAGGAAGCTTAGAACCACTAAATGCCGTGAAGGCATGGATAAATATAGGAAAGACGTTTGATATTATTAAAGGGGTAGAGGTCCTAAGGACATTCCCAAACGTAAGGAAGGACCTGAATAGATATCTTACTGCAATTAAGATGCTAGAATTTACTGAGGTTATAGCTCAAGAAAATGATAATGGAGAGAAATTTTATAAGCTTCTTTTAGGAGTGATTACTGCCCTGGATAGATATGATGTCAATATAGACTCTCTTTTGAGGTTCTTCTGGATCAATGTTCTCTCTTTAACTGGTTATAAATTGAGACTAGATAGATGTATCTGTGGGGAAACGGATATATCTCATTTTAGTCCTTCTTCGGGGGGAGCAGTCTGCAGAGACTGTGCATTAAGGTCGGACGATGCTATGGTTGTCTCTGGTAAGGCGATAGAACTTCTTAGAGAGTATGAAGGGATAAGATTAAGTGAAGCCATAGAAAAGGATGTCCCTCAGATATTAGGAAAAGAGGTGGATGATATATTAGAAAGGTTTAGAGTATATCATACAGGTATAAAACTAAAATCGGAAGAGGTGAAGCTGTGACCTTTCAAGAATTGATATTAAAACTTCTATATTTCTGGCAAGAAAAGGATTGTATAATAACTCAACCCTATGATATGGAGGTTGGGGCAGGGACGATGAGTCCCGATACATTCTTTAGAGCTCTTGGGCCAGAAAGATGGAATGTAGCTTATGTACAACCCAGTAGAAGACCTGCTGATGGAAGATTTGGAGAGAATCCAAACAGGCTCTGTAAGTATTATCAACTCCAGGTAATCCTTAAGCCTGCCCCCTCTGATGTAATAGATGTATATATAGACAGTCTCAGATATATAGGAATAGACCCTATACTCCATGACATCAGATTTGTAGAGGATAACTGGGAATCTCCAACCCTAGGAGCTTGGGGAGTAGGATGGGAGGTATGGCTGGACGGTATGGAGATCACCCAATTTACCTATTTCCAGCAGATGGGAGGGTTCCCTGTAAACCCAGTTTCAGCTGAGATTACATACGGATTAGAAAGGATTGCTATGTATGTACAGGAGAAAGAGAGTGTATTTGATCTATCCTGGAATAGCTCCGTCTCCTATGGAAACATTCGACTGGAGGAAGAGGTGGAGCATTCTAAGTATGCCCTTTTAAATGGCGATGGAAACCTCCTTAGAGACCTCTTTAACTTCTATGAGAAAGAATCCAGAAGGCTTTTAGATATTAAACTTGTCCTTCCCGCCTATGATTATACCCTTAAATGTTCACATACATTTAATCTCCTCGATGCCGGAGGTATGCTCTCCTACACCGAAAGGGTAGCTTATATAGGAAGGGTAAGGGCATTGGCTAGAGAATGTGCTAAACTCTATATGGAAATGAGAGGAGTCTCTTATGAAAACAGCGCTTCTTGAGATAGGAACAGAAGAGCTTCCAGCCAGGATATTCCCAGATGTATTAGATCAGATAGAAAGGAATATTCGGGGTTTAATCGAAAGATACAGTATCCAATGCCAGGATATAAAGGTCTTCGGCACACCAAGGAGACTGGTACTATTTATATACAATATGGCTCTATCACAGGAGGATAAGATAAAGAAGGTAAAAGGTCCCCCTAAGAGCGTTTCCCTAGACAATGATGGTAATCCTACCAAAGCCTTACTTGGCTTTGTCGAAAGACAGGGATGTAGATTAGAAGATATAATCTTTGAAAAGACCCAACAGGGAGAATACGCATTTGCTCAGATTAGAGAAAAGGGTAAGAATGTAAAGGACCTGCTTGGAGATATCTTTCTAGAACTTATAAGGTCTCTAGATTTTCCTAGACCTATGTACTGGGAAGATACAAGATTTGTATTCTCTCGTCCTATAAGATGGATTGTTGCCCTATTAGATGACGAGATAATTCCATTTAGATTAGCTGGAATAGATAGTAATAGATATACATATGGGCATAGATTCCTATCTCCAGAGAAGATATATCTGAAAGATGTCCAGGATTATAAAGAAAAACTAGAAGATGCCTATGTAATATTTGACCACAATAAGAGGAAAGGATATATTTTAGATGCTATAAATAGGCTATCGGAGGATATAGGGGTCCAGCCAGTATTAACTGAGGAATTATTAAACGAGGTTACCTTTCTGGTAGAGTACCCATTTATAATACTCGGTGGTTTTTCTGAATATTTTCTAAATATCCCTTCTGAGGTTCTTACAACAGTTATGGTCCATCACCAGAGATATATCCCTCTCAAAAGAAAGAATGGAGTCCTATATCCAGGATTTATCATCGTGAGCAATATGGGACAGGATGCGATAATCAATATAAAAAAAGGTAATGAGAGGGTTATCACCGCTCGATTTGACGATGCAAAGTTCTTTTATGAGAGGGATACATCTATCCCTTTAAGAGAAAGGATAAGTGACCTATCAAAGATAAGTCTTCCCGATAATAGAGGCACGTTAAAGGACAAGGTAGAAATGATGAATACCCTATTGGCTTATCTCATAGAGAGGTTATCCCTCTCTGATAGGAGAAAAGACCTGGAAGATGCTCTTATCCTCTCTGAAACAGATAGAACTACTGAGATGGCAAAGGAATTTCCAGAACTTCACGGTATTATAGGGGGTATATACGCAAGGTTGTCAGAGAAAGAAACGATATGGAAGGCTATATACCATCATGAAGAGGTGAATCCAGATGACTTTAATGCAAAGGTCATAGCCATTGTAGAAAGAATGTATGATATAGTCTCTTCATTTAACGGAGGTTATATCCCTTCCGGCTCCCAAGACCCGTATGGATTAAGGAAAGAAGCGTATAATCTGGTATATCTTCTGGGGGAGAGCGGTATCGATATAGAATTATCATTACTTATGGATATATTGGGTGCCAGGAACAAAAAGGAGATATGGACTTTCATATCTCAGAGGGTCTATAATTATCTTATAGAGAAAGGAATAAGGAGAGACCTGGTAGAATCGGCTCTAGGTTTAGAGACTACGTCTATCTCCAGGATAACAAATACGGCTATTGTTTTGCAGGAGCTATCATACCAAGATATGTTCCCTCAGTTTGTTACTGCTGCAGTTAGATGCTTTAGGATAACAAGAGACCTAACCGATCTCCCTGTTTGTGACCCTGGTTACTTTGAGACAGATGATGAAAGAGCCCTTTATGATTTTGTAAACAGGGTAAATCTAGATGGGGAGATGTCTCTCAAGCAGAGATATGAAAGGCTTCTTCCACTAGTGGAGATATTAGAGAGATTCTTTAAGAATGTGTTTGTTATGGTTGATGATGAGAAGATAAAAGTAAACAGACTTTCTCTATTAAAGGATACCTATAGACTTTTTAGTCCTTTTGGAGACCTCACTAAGGTGGAAGAGAAATGAAGTTTTATATATGGACTATAGGCTGTCAGATGAATGAGAAACAATCAGAAGAACTTGGTACCATATTAGAGAGAAGGGGGGATACCCCTGTAGATTCTCCTTCTGATGCTGACCTAATAGTACTAAATACCTGTTCCGTAAGAAGACGTTCTGAGATAAGAGTAGAAGGTAGACTAGGAGAATTCAAAAGGCTTAAGAATAGTGACCACCATCCCATTATAGTTGTGGCAGGCTGCTATGCCCAAGCTCATAGAGAGAAGATACTAGAGAGATTCCCATATGTTGACAAGGTGGTAGGGACATTTGATTTCTTAAATATTCCGGAGATTCTTAATGAAGAAAAGAGGCTCTACACAGAAGAGAGACCCGGTGGATGGGAGATAGTGATTCCTGATAAGAGTGGTGTCTCTGCCTTCGTAAGGATTATGGAAGGATGTAATAACTTCTGCAGTTATTGTATAGTTCCATATGTGAGAGGGAGAGAGCGCAGTAAACCCAGCGACCTTATTATAGAGGAGGTAAAAGGTCTTGTTTCAAAAGGGGCAAAAGAAGTCACTCTCCTTGGACAGAATGTAAATTCTTATGGTAAGGATATACCTGGAGAATTAACATTTGCAGAACTTTTATACAGACTAAATGATATAGATGGTTTAGAGAGGATTCGTTTTACCACATCACATCCAAAAGATATATCTAGTGAGCTTATAAGAGCGATAAAGGATCTCCCTAAAGTATGTGAGCACCTTCATCTTCCAGTGCAAGGAGGAAATGACAGGATACTCCAGTTGATGAATAGAGGGTATACTAAGGCACAGTACAGAGTACTTGTAGATAAGATAAGGGAAAGTATCCCTGGGATTGCACTTACTACAGATATCATTATAGGGTATCCAACCGAGACAGATGAAGAATTTGAAGAGCTTTTAGATTTTATAAGAGAAATAAGATTTGACCAGGTCTATTCTGCAATCTTTTCCCCTAGGCCTATGACAGCGGCATCAAAACTCCCAGACCTTCCCTATAAGATTAAGCATACAAGATATGAGATATTCAATAGGATTCAAAATGAGATCTCTGACGAGATAAATAAGAAACTTATCGGCACAGTGCAGGAGGTCCTAATAGAAGAAGGTAAGACAAAATGGAACTATCAATCAAGAGGACGAACAAGGACAAATAAGGTGGTTATAATAGATGAAAGGATTGAATCAGGAAGGATAGTTCCTGTAAAGATCACAGAGGCTAATAACTATACACTAAAAGGGGTGGTTTTATAGATGTCTTCCGTCTCTATGATAGAGCAGTATAGGAGGATAAAGAAGAGTTATCCAGATACACTTCTCTTCTTTAGACTTGGAGATTTCTATGAACTCTTCCAAGATGATGCCTATATAGCTAGTAGAGAACTACAAATCACCCTTACATCAAAAGAGATAGGAAAGAATACTCGCATCCCTATGGCTGGAATTCCGTATCATGCAGCTGAGAATTATATCCCAAAGCTCCTAGAGAAAGGGTATAAGATAGCTATATGCGAGCAATTAGAAGACCCCAAACTAGCAAAGGGCTTAGTAAAGAGGGATGTAGTTAAGATAATCACTCCAGGGACAAGTTTTATCTCTTTAGATTCTGATAATAATAACTATGTAGCAAGTATCATAAGAGATGAAAGGTCAGGTTTTGGCATATCATTTATAGATATATCTACCGGGGAGTTCTATACAAATCAATTTCCTATGAGAGAATGGGATGTACTCCTCGAGAGTCTATTGAAACTAAACGTCTCAGAACTTGTTATACCAAAAGATGATGACCCGTTTAGCTTCCTCCACGGAGGTATTCAGAAAAACTGGGTGATATCTGAATTTGACCCGGAGTACTTTGACTACTATCTTGCCTACGAAAAACTTTTAAACCTATACGATCTCCAAAATCTAACATCTTTTGGTATAGAGGATATGCCCCTGGCAATAGAAAGTGCAGGTGCTCTCCTATCATACCTAGAGTATACCCAAAAGGGTCTTCCAAAACATATAATGCCCATAAAGATATATAGCCCATCCAAATATATGTCTATAGACCATCGGGCTATAGAGAGTCTAGAGCTCTTAAAAAGTACTGACCATAGTTCCAAATTTACCCTATACAGTACTATAAACTATACTATTACCCCCATGGGTTCAAGGCTACTTAAGAACTGGATCATCTATCCTCTCATAGATGTAGGTTCTATCGAGTATAGGCTTGATGGCGTGGAAGAGCTCTTCAATAATCAACTCTATTGTGAAAAGATAAGAGAACAACTAAAGGACATAGGAGATTTTGAACGTATTATTGGCAGGCTTTCCTGTGGTATTGGAAATGCAAGAGACCTCATAGCCCTTAAAAACTCCCTGCGGAATGCTATGCACTTGAAGGATATATACTCTCCAAGAGCCAAGGTTTTAATAGATATCTGGGAGAGGATAAAGGACTTTACACCATTATTAGAACTCATTGAAAGGGCTATAGTAGAAGACCCACCATTAGCAATAACTGAAGGTGGTATTATAAAACACGGATTTAGCCAAGAGGTGGATGAGCTTAGAGATATCTTACAAAACTCCAGCAGGTGGTTAGCCCAATTCGAGGCAAGAGAGAAGGAAAAAACAGGTATAAAATCTCTAAAAGTAAGTTATAATAAGATATTCGGTTACTATATAGAGGTGACAAAATCAAACCTTTCCCTCGTACCAAAGGATTATATAAGAAAGCAGACCTTAGTAAATGCCGAAAGATTTATCACCGAAGAGCTAAAGGCATTCGAAGATAAGGTCCTAGGTGCTGACGAAAAACTAAATGCCCTGGAATATAACATATTCTTACAACTAAGAGATGCCGCTGGTAAGTGGGTAAAGGACATTCAAGAGACATCTTCTGCAATAGCCACCCTTGATGTTCTACAAAGTTTTGCTTATGTTTCAAGGATAAATAACTATACCAGGCCTACTATAGCTGATGACTCTAAGATAGAGATAAAGAATGGAAGGCATCCAATTGTAGAAAGGTCACTCGACCATACATTTATCCCGAATGATACATATCTGGATAGAGAGAACCATCAGGTACTCCTTATTACAGGTCCCAATATGGCTGGAAAGTCTACATATATGAGACAGACAGGACTTATAGTTATTATGGCACAGATAGGATGCTTTGTACCAGCAGAAAAAGCCCATATAGGGATAGTAGACAGGCTCTTTACCAGGATAGGAGCTCAGGACTACCTCAGTCTCAATCAGAGCACGTTTATGGTAGAGATGGAAGAGACCGCCAGGATATTGAATAACATTACCCCCAGGAGTCTAATCATATTTGACGAGGTAGGGAGAGGGACAAGTACATATGATGGGATGAGTCTCGCCTGGGCACTGGTAGAATATCTAGGAAATGCAAAGGATAGACCTCGCACACTATTTGCCACTCACTATCATGAGCTTACAACCCTGGAGAATCAGATATCTGGGGTAAAAAACTATACGGTAGCAGTAGAGGAGAAGGGTGACCATATCACCTTTCTCTATAAGGTGAAGAGAGGGTCAGCTGATAAAAGCTATGGGATATATGTGGCTAAGCTGGCAGGGATCCCTGGGTCTATAATAGGAAGAGCCAGTGAGATATTAAAAACACTGGAGGCTGTAGATAAGAAGGAACCTTTTCCAAAGAAAAAGGTAATACAACCACCATTATTCACCATAATCGAGCATCCAATTATTGAAGAGTTGAAGAGTATAGACATAGAACTTCTCTCTCCACTTGATGCCCTTCTTAAGATTTCAGAATGGTCAAAAGTCCTAAAGGAGGAAGGTAGTGAACAGAATAAAAAGATTGCCTCAAAACGTCATTCAGCACATAGCAGCAGGAGAAGTAGTTGAAAGACCTGCGTCGGTAGTAAAGGAGCTGTTAGAGAACTCTATAGATGCAGGAGCTAGACATATCTATGTAAACATAGTACAGGGTGGGAAGAGAAGGATTGAGGTAAGAGATGATGGAACTGGAATACCAAAAGAGGATGTTCCTCTTGTCTTTGAAAGATACTCCACAAGTAAGATAAATGACATAGATGACCTATACAGGATATCTACCCTGGGTTTTAGAGGAGAGGCGCTTTCAAGTATTGCCCTCGTATCAAAGGTTACACTGGAGACAAATACAGGAGATGAAGGGGTAAGATATATAATAGAAGGGGGGATAGAGAAAAGCCTGGAAGCTTCTCTTATTCCAAAGGGGACAAGAATAGTGGTAGAAAATCTCTTCTATAATACTCCAGCAAGGCGGAAATTTTTGAAGAATGATTCCTATGAGAAGAGTCTTGCCATAGATTGGGTAAAAAAGTATGCCCTTATATATCCAGATATCTCCTTCCAGCTAGAAGCAGATGGACAAGAGGTCTTTGTAACTCCAGGGACAGGGATATTTAAGGATGTTGCTTCTATTATCTTTGAAGAACTCATAGAGCCAATAGATATAGATTTCTCCACCACCTATATATCTGGAAGAGGGATTATAGAGAGATCGAGGATGTATCCTGACAGGAGGAGAGAGGTATTTGCAGTAAATGGAAGGGTAATAAGACTCTATATCCTTCAGAAGGTGGTAGAAGAGGCCATAGCTAAGGCTATTGGAGATAAGGGGTTTCCTTTTATAATACTTGACCTTAAGATACCATATAACTTTATAGATGTAAATATCCATCCAGCAAAGTTGGAGATAAAGGTCCTTGAAGAGGGTAAGACGTACAGTGCGGTATATAATGCCATATATGACCTCCTAAGAGAAAAAGAGGCTTATTACCCATCGAATCGAGCTATTGAGTCCAATAGTATTAAGATAGAAGAAGAAATCATTCCTTATGAAAGGACACCACTCCTCCCAGAGGTTTCACCAAAGGAGAGTAGAGAAATATTCCCATTAGAACCCATAGGACAATATCTTAACACATTCATCATCTGTTCTTCCAGTAAAGGACTCTTCCTTGTAGACCAGCATGTGGCTCACGAACGTGTTATATTTGATTCATTTGGAGAGATAAAAAGTATTCCACAGCTTCTCTTGGAACCTAAATATGTAAATCTTACCCATATACCATATGAAGAGATAGAACTACTTGTTAAAGGTCTAGATGAACTAGGTTTTGAATGTGATATATCAGGACCAGAGAGTATTGTAATAAGGGCTATCCCCGGTTTTCTAAATAGAATAGATATAGAACAAGCTCTTCTAGGACCTTTGGAGGAAAAGGATTTGAGTATAAACACTATTAAGAGGGAGATAGCCTGTAAGAGTGCAGTAAAATCAGGTGACAGGCTTACTATGGAGGAGATGAAAAGACTCCTTGATGACCTTTCTAAGGTGGACAATTTCAGGTTCTGTCCTCACGGTAGACCCATCATCATTGAGTTGATAGGTCGCGAAGATATATTCAAAAAATTTGGGAGATAGAGGGGATTAATATGAGTATAAAGTATGCTTTTGTAACACCACATCCTCCTATCATCATTCCAGAGATAGGAGGAGCACATCTAGAGGATGTTTCCTCTACGGTAAAGGCGATGCAGTCTTTGGGGAAGAGGGCAAAGGAAATAAGCCCTAGGACAATTATAATAGTGTCTCCGCACAGCGAGTTGTACTTTAACTATTTTGGTATAGTTACACAGGATAGGATTATTGGAAGTTTTTCTGAGTTTGGAGCACCAGAAGTAAGGTTTGACCTGGAGATAGATGAGATTACCACTAAAAAGGTTATAGAAGAGGCAAAGAAGGCATCATTACCTATAAGAGGGATAGAAGATGTATATCTTGACCATGGGGCAATGGTTCCACTATATTATATCCTTAAGGAGTTAGATTATAAACCAAGATTAGTGCTTCTATCATTCTCTCTCCTACCTCTGGATAAGGTATTCTCGTTTGGCAAGGTAATAGATATGGTAGGAGAAGAGGATACGCTATTCATAGCCAGTGGGGATATGTCACATAGGCTCATCCCTGGTGCCCCAGCCGGTTATGACCCTATGGGGAAGATATTTGACCAGGCAGTAACAGAGATATTAAAGTCTGGAGAACTAAAAGAGTTCTTGAATATTGATTCCGACCTTATAGAGAGGGCAGGCGAGTGTGGACTTCGTTCCCTTGTTATGCTGGCAGGTATTATGGATGAAAAAAGGATAAGAACAAGTTTCCTTTCCTATGAAGGTCCATTTGGTGTAGGATATCTGGTTGGAGAGGTCATCTCTGTGAATTCTGAAGACCTTACTTCATATATATTAAACCTCGCTAAGGAAGCGGTAGAGACCTATATAAGAGAAGGGAGGGTTATATCTCCTAAGGATATCCCTGAGGAACTAAAGAGAAGGGCAGGGGCATTCGTTACTATAAAGAAGCATGGAGAACTTCGAGGATGTATTGGAACTATAGCCCCCACCAGAGAAAATCTCGCCTATGAAATCATCAACAATGCCATAAGTTCTGCTACAGAAGACCCAAGATTTAATCCGATAAGAGAGGAAGAACTTTCAGAACTCTCATACTCCGTTGACATTCTAAATCCTCCAGAGAAGATTACTGATATCTCTCTATTAGACCCAAAGAAATATGGAGTAATTGTAGAGAGTGGCTGGCAGAGAGGTCTATTATTACCAGACCTGGAAGGGGTTGATACAGTAGAGGAACAATTAAGAATAGCCGCTCTAAAAGCAGGGCTAACAATAGACGAGATAGAGAATATCTACAGGTTTACTGTAACAAGGTACGGAGAGAAATAATAACTGTTATATATTAACGATCGACAAACAGAACTCAGGAATCAGGATGTATGGCAGGATGGTCATCCCTGCCTGTCCTTTTCATCCTATACATATCTTTGTCTGCAGCTATAATAAGCTCATCAAGCGGTAATGGGTTCTGGGGATTAAATATCGAAAACCCATAACTTATAGATAGGGGATAAATCTTCTTAAGCTCAAGGGTGATCCTGCTAAGTTTATCTACAATACCCTCCATTATCTCTTTTGCCTTATCTATATTGCACTGTATAAATGCGATTACAAACTCATCCCCTCCAAACCTAAATACTGTATCAGACCCTCTAATACTTTCCTTTATTACCTTGGCAATAGTCCTTAAACATTCATCTCCCTCTATATGTCCAAATGTGTCATTTATCATCTTAAGCCCATCTGTATCTATAAATACGATAGTAACTGGGGATTTCCTGATGGTGGCTAATTCAAGTTCCCTTCTGACTATCTCTAGCCCTATCCTCTTATTATATACACCAGTAAGCTCATCTATGGTGGCATAATATGTCAGACGTTCCTCTAACTCCTTCTCCTTAGTAAAATCTATCCCGGAAGACAAGACTCCTATTACTCTCCCCTTTTCATCCTTCAAAAGGGAGTTATGCCATCTTATTACCTTATCTCCTTTCTTTGTCCTTATATAATTTTCAAGATATTCCTCCTGTAGTGAAGAACCATCATCTATCAATTTAAAGTAGTAATCTTTAAGCTCCTTTCTAGTATATTCTGGCACAAAGTTCTCAAACCAGTCCTTACCGATAATCTCATCCTTAGGATAACCTAAAACCTCTGAACCCATCTTATTAACAAGAGATACCTTACCATTCCTATCGAGTAAGAGGAATATTATCCCGGCATATTCTATATAATCTTTAAATGTATCTGCCTCCTTTAAAAGTTCCGCAAATATAGTCTTATATGGAGCCCTCAATGATATCTCCAATAAAGCCTTACCTATGAGATAAAAGGATATAAATTTAAAGATATGTCCAATTACATTGGATATACCATAAACACTTATATATAAAGTAAAGAAAAGTTCACTTACTACAGTTGCCAATATGCTTAGAGTTATAAGAGAAAATACTGTATCATCAAGAGCACTCTTATTCTTCCATAGGATAAACGCAGATAAAAGTAAGATCCCTGAGATTATATACTCACTTATCTTCTTAAATTGTGTAAGTCCTACCCCTTCTATATAACAGGTAGGGAAATCTTTAAAATAGAATATCATAGCCAATAAGATGCCTGTGGAAATTGCATAGATAAGATATATAAAAGAGACACAGCTAAACTTAATCTTTCTATATAAAAAGACTGGGGCTAATGCCAAAGAGATACTCTCTATATATCTTGCTGTAATCCAGAGCTGTGTGGGCTCATTGGCTGTAATCTGAGGGAATATATTCATCCCTTTATAGGCAAGTGTATGTATTAGGTCTATAGTACTAACAAAGAGATAGGCGATTCCAAGAAAAGGAAAGTAGCAGTTCTTTGTATAGTTATAGGAATATATAGATAGGATATATATCATAATCCCAATGATAATTGAATATAATTCGATACCTGTATGAAACAGTAAGAAATTCCTCTGAGAGACAAAGAAAGACATAAAAAGGATTAAACAAAGGATTAAAAGTTCATATACATTTATTGCTCTATATCCTTCTATCTTATGCAGCTAATCCCTCCAGAAATATAGTCTAAATATTTTATCATAGGTAATCAAAGAATAATAGAGTTAACCTGCCCCTTAAAAATCTACCAATTCTCCTTCTTCGTTACATATCTCCAAAAAATCACCTGTTATTTCCACCTTATCTTTTATCTCTGCCAACACACTCCTGGATGCGTATAGCTCGCTTAAAGTAAGTGTGTTCTTTATCCTTATAACCCTGGCATCTGGAATCTCTATGGGTCCACAGGTTTTTAAAGCCCATTCAATAGCAGTTCTTGAATCTCTGGCAATAATTGGTATCTTACCTCTAAGGATAAACGTACTTGTGATAACATTCTGATATGTGGCATCAAAATCTATCTTGTCAAAGAGTTTCCTGGTAATAAAGTCTGCAAGCCCTAAGCCTATGGCATTCCCATGAGTCTTTTCGGTAAGATCGGTAACAACAATTCTGGCAATCTTTGGTTTTTCTGGCTCTGGCTCACCGTCTATATACATCCTTCCTATAATATTGGTATCCATCCCTGAACCGCTTATCTCCTTACCTATCTCATCAACTACCAGGAGATCCAGTTTATCTACGGGTAGTGAAGGCATATTCTCTCTTGCTATATCAAGTAATCTCTTATCTGCCTCTTTAAATTCCTCAGGTCTTACCCCCTCTATTATCATAGTTTCATCATAGGCATTTTCCACTATACCAAGGCCAAATATTATATTGCCATACCTTATAATCCTCTCGGCAGTAGATGGTATCAGGTGCTTTAATCCATATGTTCCAAACCTATGGATTTCTATAGCCTGTTTATGTTTTCCCAAGCCTATTACACACATCTTTAACAATCCACTTTCCACATCACCATGAAAATCTGTATGAGGTTTTATTCTATTTATTACAATAGTTCCATCAGCAGAGTAGGCAAATTTATCCATAAAAACCCTGTTTTCTAACCCATCAGACGGCAGTTCTATCACCTCCATAGAAGACATAATGGGGGCACCTATATAATCCTCTCTAACCCCATAACTTTCTAATAGTCTTTTCTGCCCTTCCGGTGTAGCCCCTCCATGACTACCCATAGCTGGAACAATGAACGGCTTCCCCCCAAGGTCTTTTATCTTTTCTACTGTTGCCTTCACAATTCTATCGATATTCCTTATACCCCTACTACCAACTGCAATAGCTATCTCTGCACCAGGTTTTATAGATATCCCTCGTTTAGTTATCTCTTCCTTCACCCTACCCTCTATATCCTCTATCCTCTCTCTATTAAAAAACTGCCTTACCTTTATCAATCTTGGCATATCCATATTTAAATCTCCTTTTATATTTATCTATACTTAAATCTATTATAGCTTCTATTATATCAACAATTTCTAGAATCCGAATCAATCTTTTATGATAAAATTTTAGAAAACAAAATAGGAGGATTCGAATTTTATGGAAAGAAGTAGAGAAATATCGCTATTATTGTCATCAACTATACCCTTATTATGGCTTTGTTATGCCCTTATATCCAGGATCATAAAACCATATATAGCCTGTATCATCTCTCTTATAATTACAATCTTGGGCTCTTCCTGCGTATGGAGGATGCCAAACGATATCCTATACTGGAGCATTATAGATGGAATTATATCTTCACTATACCCTATCATATGGACGGTATTTAGCGCTCTTTTTACATATAGACTTATATGCGAGACAAAAGCTATAGATGGAATCAAAAGAAGTCTATCAGGCATATCTAATGACAGGCTAATCCAGGCTTTTATAGTAGCATTCTGTTTTGGCTCTCTCCTGGAAGGGATAGCCGGTTTTGGCACTTCTGTTATAATCCCTTCTGCTATATTACTATCATTAGGGTTCCCTCCCTATCAGGCAGCAATAATCTCTCTGATATCTAATACTGTACCGGTAGTATATGCTGCTGTAGGTGTTCCGGTGATGGCATTAGCTAAAGTTACTGGACTTTCCCTAAAAACGCTCAGTGGTGTTATAGGGTTACAACTATTTCCAGTTACACTAATAATCCCATTTCTTATAAAAAAGATATTGAAAACACCAGGGAATATCTCTCTTGTCTTTGGAACAGGCTTAGTATTTGCCATTACACAAAGCCTTGTGGGATGGTATATCGGTCCTGAACTTCCAGCAATCCTGGCTTCATTCCTGACTATTAGTTTTTTAATTATATATCTGAGATTAAAAGAAAATATCCATAGTATAAAAGACATCTCTAAAGAAGATATGAAGTCCTGGTTCCCCTATGGGATTATAGTCCTATCTCTGCTCATAACAAGATTCAATAGTAGGATAACTACATTGCTTTCCAGTTATCCATTCTCATTGACATTTCCGATTGAGCCTCTAAACAAAACGATAAAGATAGACCTTCTCTACACCCCAGGGACACTTATAATAGTCTCATCCATTATAGGTGGATTGCTATTAAAAGCAAGATTGATAGACTACAGAAAGGCTCTCCTGGGTACACTCTTCCAGATTCTCCCTACATTTTCAGTTATAACATCTATGGTCATTATGGCAAACATTATGAGTTATGCAGGTATGACTAAATTCCTTGCCATTAAACTTATAGAAGTATTTGGCATATTTTATCCCTTTATATCCCCATTCCTTGGAGCTATTGGAACATTCTTGGGTGGAAGTGATACTACTTCAAATGTTCTCTTCGGAACCTTACAAACTGAGGCAGGCAAGAATATAGGTGTTTCTCCAATATGGTTAGCAAGTGCCAATGCCACTGGTGCAACCGGAGGGAAACTTATATCTCTCCAGAATCTTACCTTAGCGGTTTCAGGGATAAATAAGAAGGGAGAAGAGGGAAGATTGATGAAGATGGTATTCCCATATTTCCTATTCTATCTAATAATAATGGGGTTGATCATTTATATAGGTTCAAAGATAATTATCCGATAAAATCCTTTCCTTTAAAAGAGAAGTAGATATCCTGTGTATAATTACATTGATGTTTAACAGGCAAAAGGACGCCCATCCTAATCAAAGATCGAAGAGTCAAGAGAAATGTAGAAGTTATCTTTATATGGTATAATAAGTTCTATAAATAATAAAAACATCCCTGGTCTTTCTGGGTTGCTAGATATAATATGGGAGGTAAAAGAAAGTGAAGAATAGTCAGGTTTTGTGGGCAATTATATTAGGTATAAGTATAATCATTAGCGCCTCCATAGGCTCTTATACCTTCTATAAGGTGAAATCTCTAGAAAATACGCTTAGTGTAACAGGTTCAGCCAGAGAAAGGGTAACCTCCGATATCGTAAGGTGGGTCGGAGTATTTAGCAGAAATGTCCCATCCGATTCTCTTAAGAAGGGGTATCAGCAGATGAATAATGACCTAAACCTAGTTTTAGAATTCTATAAAGAAAATGGAATCGACTCAAAGAACCTCATAATATCACCCGTTTCTGTTGAACAGCCTTGGCTCTACGATAAGCAGGCTCCCAGGGAATACATCTTAAAACAGACAGTTGAGATTCAATCCAGCGATATTCAAAAGATAACTGAGCTAGCAAAGAATTTTCAAAAATTGCTCGATAGAGGGGTAATATTCTCTACCCAGTCCCTGGAATACTACTACTCTAAGCTTCCTGAGTTGAGGGTAACCCTTCTTACTGATGCTATGAACGATGCTAAGGCTAGAGCAGAAAGGATTGCTCAAAGTACAGGTCAAAAGGTTGGAGGTTTAAAATCCGCCAGTATGGGAGTAGTTCAGGTATTAGCTCCAAATTCCACGGAGGTGAGTGATTATGGTACCTATGATACATCTACAATAGAGAAGGAGGTAATGGTAGCAGTAAGAGCGGTATTCGTATTAAAATAGGTTCAGGGAATATCTTAGCGAACCTTTTTGTTATTCTTTTCATATTAAGATTGTACTATCTTAGTTTTAATTTGAGGAGGTGAAGATTTTATGAAAAGCAAAAGCTTTTTAAAGGTTATCCTATTGTTAGGCTTCATAATGGCATATGTTGTTCCAAACAATGCCTTAGCTAACGATATAAATATCCTTGTCTCTGGAAATAATACCTTTGCCTTAGACCTATACAGAAAGCTATCAGAAGAAAAAGGTAACCTCTTTTTCTCTCCCTATAGCATCTCATCTGCCCTTGCTATGACATATGCAGGGGCAAGGAAAGAAACCGCAAAGCAGATGGCTAGTACATTACACTTTACTTTATCGCAAAAAAGACTACATCCAGCTTTCTATAACCTATCAAAGCTATTACAGCCCAATAATAAAGATTATCAGCTATCTATAGCTAATGCCCTATGGGGACAAAAGGGATATACCTTTTTGCAGAACTTTCTAGATATAACAAACAGATACTATGAGGCAGGATTTAAAGAGGTAGACTATATAAATGATATAGCAAGAGAGCAAACTAGACAGACGATAAATAGCTGGGTAGAAAATAAGACTAATGGTAAGATAAAGAATCTCATCAGTCCTAGGGACCTTACCTCACTTACCCGTCTTGTGCTAACGAATGCTATATACTTTAAAGGAAAATGGGAATTCCAGTTTAAACCTGAAGACACTAAAACTATGCCATTCTATATTACAGAGAAGGATACAGTAGATACCCCTATGATGTACCAACGGGCAGAGTTTAAATATACAGAGGATAACGATGTTCAGGTGCTAGAGTTACCATATACAGGGGGAGATATCTCTATGGTTATCATCCTTCCTAAGACTGAGGTTCTACTTTCTAATGTTGAAAAAGAACTTTCGATGGAAAGACTAAACTCCTGGTTGTCAAAACTTTCTAAACAAGAGGTAGATGTATATATACCAAGATTTAAACTTGAAAAGAGATTCATACTCAATGAGCCTCTACAGAAATTAGGAATGATAGATGCCTTTGACGAGGAACGGGCTAATTTCTCTGGAATAACTGTTCAATCCAAATTATACATAACTAGTGTAATTCATCAGGCTTTTGTTGAGGTAAATGAGGAAGGAACTGAGGCAGCAGCAGCTACTGCTGTCATAATGGGTACAAAGGCAGTTATCTCCAGGCCGGTCTTCCAGGCAAATAGACCCTTTATCTTCTTCATAAGGGACCTGCGTTCTGGAAGTATACTCTTTATTGGCAGACTAGTTACACCAGAAAAATAACAGCATTTAAGAATTGGCTCTATAAATTTTGAGAAGAAACTGTTTCTACCTTTTCTTCAATATAAAAATCTGGTATACTATTATCTCAAGTAAGAAATAAAAATTATAAACGGAGGTGAAGTAATAGTGAAAAGGTTTTTAGTAGGTTTAGTGGTAATCTTAATGCTTGCCACTTCTGTTGCATTTGGAGCTGATACTCCAAAATACGGAGGTACCCTTATCTTTGGTAGAGGTGGCGATGCCGTTGGACTCGATCCAGCAGACGTAACAGATGGTGAGTCTACCAGAGTTACAGAGATGATCTTTGAAGGGCTTGTTGGCTTTAAAGGAGAAACTACAGACATAGTTCCAGTCTTAGCCACAAGCTGGAATATATCAAAAGATGGAAAGGTTTGGACATTCAAGCTTCGTAAAGGAGTAAAGTTCCACGATGGAACACCTTTTAATGCAGAAGCAGTAAAGTTCAGCTTTGACCGTCAATTTGACAAGAATAACCCATATTACAAGTTTGGAAAATGGGAGTATGCCGAATTTGCCCTTGATGCCTTACAGAAGGTTGAGGTTGTAGATGATTATACAGTGAGATTCACCTTGAAGTATCCATTCTCTCCATTCTTAGCTAATCTTGCAATGTTCTCCTGCGCCATAGTAAGCCCCACGGCTGTAAAGAAATATGAAGCTGACTTCTTTAAAAATCCTGTAGGAACTGGCCCATTCAAGTTTGTAGAGTGGACTCAGAAGGATAAGATAGTCCTTGAAGCAAACCAGGATTACTGGGGTGGAAGACCTTATCTAGACAAACTGATATTTAGAGTAATTCCAGATAACTCTGTCCGGTGGCTCGAACTACAAAAAGGGACAATAGATGCTATGGATGGGATAAATACAGACGATATCCCCGCAATAAAACAAGACCCTAACGTAACATTCTATCAGGTGCCTGCACTGAATATATGTTATCTAGCAATGAACGTGGAGAAGAAGCCATTCGATAATGTATACGTAAGGAAGGCAATAAACTATGCCATTAACAAGAAGGCTATAGTAGATGCCTTCTATAAAGGAATAGGCATTGTAGCCAAAAATCCAATTCCACCTAATATGATGGGGTATAATGATAAGATAGCTGATTATGAGTATAACCCAGAAAAGGCGAAAGAACTCCTTGCCAGAGCAGGATATCCAAATGGGTTTGAGACCACACTCTGGGCTCCTCCAATTCCTAGGGTATATATCCCACAGCCAACAAAGGTGGCGGAAGCCATTCAGTCTGACCTTGCCAAGGTTGGAATTAAAGCCAAGATAGTAACATATGATTGGGGCACTTATCTCCAAAAAACAAGAAGTGGTGAACATGATATGGCTATACTTGGATGGGGTTCTGATAATGGAGATCCTGATAATACTATATATGTTCTTTTAGACAAAGATAACGCCAAGAAAGGTGTGGCAAGTAACATAGCGTTTTATAAAAATGATAAGCTTCACGATATATTGATAAAGGCTCAGCAGGTTTCTTCTATCCCTGCAAGAAAGAGACTCTACGAGGCAGCTCAAGAGATAATAAAGGCAGATGCCCCATGGGTAACATTAGCCCATACAAGTTATATTGCTGCAACAAGGAAGTACGTTAAAGACTTCGCACTTCCAGCCATTGGTGCTATTAAGTTTACAAGAGTATGGTTAGATAAGTAATTTCTTCAGGGAGGGTGTCTAATAGACCCCCTCCCTTCCTTTGACTTTAAGGAGGACAGAATCGATTGTATAATTATATTCTTAGAAGGCTATTGATAGTAATACCAGTGATGATAGGAGTAAGTGCAGTAGTATTTTTTCTTATAAGGTCTATACCTGGTGACCCAGCCCTTATACTCCTTGGAGAACATTCTAACCCAGAGGCATTAGCAAAGGTTCGTGCTCAGTTAGGTCTGGATAAACCTATAATTATCCAGTTCTTCTATTTTCTCTTTAATATGGCAAGGGGAGATTTTGGAAGGTCATTTATCACAAATGAGGTAGTCATAAAAGAGATTTCTATCCATTTTCCGGCAACATTAGAGTTAACATTATTTAGTATGCTTATCGGATCTGTAGTAGGACTATTCTTAGGAGTCACCGCCTCAACACACAGAAACTCTATAATAGACTATATCACTACCACGATCTCTGTTGCAGGTATCTCTATGCCTGTTTTTTGGCTAGGATTGATTGTAATAATATTGTTCTCGATAAGATTACCTATATTTCCAATCTCCGGAAGGCTTGACCCAACTATATCTTTTAAAGGTCCGACTGGACTTATAGTTCTTGACTCTATTATAAGAGGTAATTTTAAGGTCTTTAAAGATGCCTTCTACCATCTTGTACTTCCATCGTTCTGCCTTGGGACAATTCCCCTTGCTTCAATAGCAAGGATGACCAGGTCTAGTATGCTTGAGATTCTCAACCAGGATTTTATCCGGACAGCAAAAGCAAAAGGATTACCTAATAGAAAGGTCATATATGTGCATGCATTAAGAAATGCCTTAATTCCAGTTGTAACTGTTATTGGCTTACAATTTGGCGCCCTCCTTGGTGGTGCTGTCCTCACAGAAACGATATTTGCCTGGCCAGGGATAGGTAGACTCTCTGTAGAGGCGATAAACGCAAGGGATTACCCTGTTATTCAAGGATGTATAATATTCTTTGCCTTTATATTTGTATTTATAAATCTCATAGTAGATATCCTTTATGCATTTATAGACCCAAGGATAAGGTATGAATAGGTGATATGGTATGAGAAGACTTTTCAGAAACAGGGCAGCGTTATTTGGATTCTTTATGATTTTATTCTTTGTTATCTTAGGAATATTTGCCCCGATCTTTGCTCCATATGACCCTTATGACCAGACCCTTAGTGATAGACTCCAACCTCCATCCCTAAAACATCTATTAGGGACTGATGACCTGGGAAGAGACATCTTGTCGAGAATTATCTATGGAGCCAGGATATCTCTTGCTATAGGATTGATCTCAGTAGCATTAGCACTCGGGGCAGGTGTTAGCACAGGTTTACTGGCTGCATACTATGGAGGAATAGTAGATACTATTCTGATGAGGCTATTTGATATAATGTTGGCATTCCCCACCATACTCCTTGCCATAGCCATTATGGCTGCCTTAGGTCCTGACCTTAAGAATGCTATGATTGCTGTAGGCATAGTTAATATCCCTACCTTTGCCAGGATTGCAAGGGCAAGTGCCTTAGTAATAAAGGAACAGGAGTATGTTATGGCTGCTAATGCACTCGGACAATCAAGCCTTAAGATTATATTCCGACATATACTTCCGAATATAGTTGGACCGCTTACCGTTCAGGCAACACTAAGCTATGGAAGTTCTATATTGAGTGCTGCCGGTCTTGGCTTTCTTGGAATGGGCGCACAGCCACCAACTCCAGAGTGGGGAGCGATGTTAAGTCAGGCCAGGAGTTTTATAATGAGTGCTCCCTGGACAGTTACATTCCCAGGGATTGCAATACTCTTAAGTGTCCTTGGATTTAATATCCTTGGAGATGGATTAAGAGATTTCTTAGACCCAAGGTTAAGATAGGAGGAACTTTTATATGCGTCACCACATCTTTTCACACTATCTTTAATATGCTCTAGTTTGCATTATTTTAAAGTTTATGTTAAAATTAAAACAGAAAGAGAATAAATATTAGAAAGGAGATGAAAAGTGGGCTTAGTCCCACTTTTTGTACTAATGGAGACAAGGGGAAATATACTTGCGATTGTAGAAGAAGAAGTAGGTAAGGTTATAGAGAATATGGGATATGAGCTTGTAGATGTAGAATACACAAAGGAGAGAGAGGGTTGGGTCCTCCGTCTCTTTGTGGATAGGGTTGATGGGAACATTACTCTCAAGGATTGTGAGAAGGTAAGTCAGGTGGTAAGTCTTCTACTTGATGAGATCGACCCCATCCCTTATTCCTACAATCTGGAGGTCTTTTCCCCAGGTTTAGATAGACCATTAAAAAGGGTCAAAGATTTCGTCAGGTTTAGAGGGCATAAGGTTCAGTTAAAGTTGAAAGACCCCGTTGAAGGAGCAAGGAATATAAAAGGTATTATAAAAGAGGTAGAACAAACAAGGGTATTGATAGATAGAGAAGGTACTATCCTGGTTATACCATTTGACAATATCTTAAAAGCGAGGCTTGAAATAGAACTATGAGCAGCAGTCTCCTATTAATGCTAAAACAGATAGAAAAAGAAAAGGGTATTCCGATAGAGTCTCTCTTTACATTCTTAGAGAGTGCCCTTCTTTCTGCTTATAGAAAACAGTTTGGGACCACCCAGAATGTTTCTATCTCTATTGACAGAAACAATGGCGAAATACATATATATGCCAATAAAAAGATAGTAGAAAAAGTAGAGAATAGTACTGTAGAGATAAGCCTTAAAGATGCACTAAAGCTTAATCCTCAGGCAAAGATAGGAGATACTATTAATGTAGAGATTATTCCTGCTGCTGAATTTGGCAGGTTTGCCTTTCAGACGGCAAAACAGGTTATAATCCAGAAATTAGAAGAGGCAGAAAGGGATATCCTTTATGATGAATTCTCCAGAAAGCTTAATGAAGTGGCAAGAGGTACTATATATAGAATAGATAAGAAAGGTGTCTATCTGGACCTTGGTAGGGTAGAAGGGTTACTGCCCACCTATGAACAGGTTCCTTCTGAAGAGTATAGGGTAGGAGATAAATTGATTGTATATATTCTGAAGGTTTCAAGGACCTCTCACGGACCTGAAGTAACCTGTTCAAGGACTCATCCTGGTCTGGTCAAAAAGATCTTTGAGATGGAGATACCAGAGGTCCAAAACGGATTGGTAATTATAAAGGGGATTGCTAGAGAGGCAGGAATAAGGACTAAGATTGCGGTAGCATCAAAGGATGGCAACATAGACCCGGTAGGAACCTGCATAGGGTCAAAAGGGATAAGGATACAGCCCATAGTAAAGGAACTTAAGAGAGAGAAGATAGATGTCATTGCCTGGAGTGAGGACCCTCTAATATTTATAGGCAACGCACTAAATCCTGCCAGAGTTATAAGGATAGATCAGACAGGTGAAAGGAGTGTAAGGGTAATAGTCCCTAAAGATCATCTTTCTCTTGCTATCGGTAAAGAAGGTCAGAATGTAAGGCTTGCTGCAAAGCTTACTGGCTGGAAGATTGATATAAGGACAGAGGATGAGGTCGAAGATAATGATAGAACGAACCTGTATAGTGTGTCGACAGAAGAAGGATAAGAAAGAACTTGTACGTATAGTAAGGACTCCTGAGGGGAAGATAGTGATAGATTATACTCAGAAGATGGCAGGAAGAGGAGCTTATGTATGCAGCAGCATAGACTGTATCGAGAAGATAGACAGGAAGAGTTACATACCGCATTCTCTTAGGAGTAAAATAGATAGAGAGGTTCTTTATGAATTGAAATCAGAGCTTATGAATCTTCTTAAAAGAGGAGATGTTAAACGTGAGGGTTTACGAATTAGCTAAGAAGCTTGGCATAAATAGCCATGAATTATTAGATAAATTGAAGGACTTAGGGGTAAGAGTAAGGTCACATCTTAGTATACTTGATGAGGATATAATTGATACTATAGAAGGTCTTATCGCCCCGGATATTGGAGAAGAAATAGTGAAAGAGGAAACGAAAGAGGAAATGAAAGTAGAAACACAGAAGGAAGAAGTAGTAGTAGAGATACCAGAAGCTCCAGAAAGAGAAAAGAAACAAAAGGGGATAAGAATCCCTTTAAAGGCTACTGTAAGAGAGGTCTCAGACCTATTCAATATTCCTGTAAGTCAGATCATAATGTCTCTTATGGGGATGGGTATAATGGCTAATATAAATAAAGAACTGGATCAGGGGACTATATTCAAACTTGCTGAGAAATTCAACATTCAGGTAGATACCACCCAGCCCCAAAAGGCTCGACTCGCTACCAGATTAAAGATACAGCCTACGGAAGGTGACCCAAGGGCTCCCATCGTTACAGTATTAGGGCATGTAGACCATGGAAAGACCACCCTGCTGGATGTTATTAGAAAGACAAATGTAACAGACACAGAGGCAGGTGGGATAACCCAACATATAGGGGCGTATCAGGTAGAGATAGAAGGGCGTAAGATTACTTTTATCGATACACCAGGGCATGAGGCTTTTACTGCTCTAAGGGCAAGAGGGGCAAGGGTTACCGATATAGCCATCCTGGTTGTAGCAGCCGATGATGGGGTTATGCCCCAAACCATAGAGGCTATAGACCATGCGAGAGCAGCAGAAGTGCCTATTATAGTGGCTATTAATAAGATAGATAAGCCAGAGGCAAATATAGATAGGGTAAAGACTCAGCTTTCAGATATAGGACTCATCCCTGAGGAATGGGGTGGAGACACTATAATGGTTCCTATATCGGCTAAGAAGAAGATTGGAATAGAACAACTGTTAGAGATGGTATTATTGTTAGCTGATATTATGGAACTAAAGGCTAGGTATGAGATTCCAGCTAGAGGTACTATTATAGAAACAGTACTCGACAAAGGCAAGGGACCTGTAGCTATAGCTATAGTAATGGAAGGAACCCTAAAGGTTGGGGACATAATAGTTGCTGATGGCATTTATGGAAAGGTAAGGGCTCTATTTAATGATAAGGGAGAAAGGATTAAAAAGGCTACCCCATCGATGCCTGTTCAGATAGTAGGATTCCCTAAATTACCTATGGCTGGAGGGAACTTTGTAGTGGTAGAAAACGAGAAAAAAGCTAAGGAATTAGTTGCTCAATGGAATGAAGAGATAAATAGAGAAGAAGCGGTTTCTCTTGAAAATATAAGATTGAGAATAGAATCAGGAGAATTAAAATCTTTAAATCTCATATTAAAGGGAGATACCCAAGGCTCTTTAGATGCTTTAGAAAAGTTCCTAAAGGATATAAATGTAGAGGGGGTAAATCTCACCCTAGTAAGAAAAGGGGTTGGTAATATCACAGAGGGAGATGTTCTTCTAGCTAAGGCATCGAAGGCAGTAATTGTAGGCTTCAATGTGGGATTAGAATCGGGAGTGCCCAGATTAGCAGAGAGTGAAAACATAAGTATAAAAACATATAATATAATATATAACCTTATAGACGATATAACCCTTGCGCTGAAAGGACTACTTAAACCAGAGAAAAAAGAGGTCCTCCTCGGGAAGGCAGAGATACGGCAAGTTTTTAGATCATCAAAACTTGGGAATATAGCAGGATGTTATGTACTGGAAGGTAAGATAGTGAGAAATAGTAATATAAGGATAAGAAGAGAGGATGCTATAATCTTTGAAGGAAAACTCACCTCTTTAAAGAGATTTAAAGAGGATGTAAGAGAGGTCTCCTCTGGATATGAATGTGGAATATTTATAGATGGATTTGGAGATTATAAAGAAAAGGATATTATAGAGAGTTACGTTTATGAGTAGCTATGACAATAGGTGTATGTGAGGTAGAGCTTTATATACCAAATGCATTAAGCTTAAAGGATAAACGGAGATATCTTCAGAGCCTCATAAAGAGGTTGAGAAATAATTTTAACGCCTCGGTAGCCGAGATAGAATATAAGGATAAATGGCAGAAGACAGTTATTGGTATTGCCTGTATAGAAGATGGAAGAGGGAAATTAGATACAGTTTTCTCTGATATAATCAATTATATCTCTAGAGAAGATAGCCTAGAGTTAATCGATTATTCAATAGAACTTTTTTAGAACGGAGGGAACAATGAGACCATTAAGGTCAGAGAGACTAGGAGAGTTGATAAGGGCAGAGGTAAGCGATATTATATTCAGGATGAAGGACCCAAGGATAGGTTTTGTTACTGTAACAGAGGTCAATGTCTCTAAAGATATGAGATATGCCAAGGTCTTCATAAGCATTATGGGAGAGAAGGAGGCAAGAGAACATTCATTTGAGGCTATAAAGAATGCCTCAGGTTTTATCAGAACAGAACTTGCCCATAGGCTAAATATACGAAGGACCCCTGAGATTACCTTTATACTTGATACATCTATAGAAAGAGGGGTATGGCTTGCCAATTATATAGAGAAAGTTACACATGAAAGCTGAGGACCTGGTTTCTATCTCTAAAATAGTGGAGATAATAAAAGAAAAAAGAAGTTTTCTTGTAACGTCTCATATCTATCCTGATGGGGATGCAATCGGCTCTGTAGTTGGGCTCTCAAAGGCTATTACCTTGTTAGGAAAGAAATCCTACCCATATATATCTGATAGGATTCCAGAGCAATTCCTGAAACTTCCTGGAGCTACCGAGATAAAAAACCGATGGGAAGGGACAGAGATAGATGTAGCCTTTGTACTAGATGCAAGCAATCTGGAGAGAATAGGAGACGTATATAAAGTCCTGCCATCTATTGTGATAAATATTGACCACCATCCAGATAATACATACTTTGGAAATATAAATCTAGTTATACCCACATCTTCTAGCACAAGCGAGGTCGTATTCAACCTTGTGAATAATCTAGTTACAGATAGAGAGGTGGCTACTGCCCTATACTATGGTCTCATATCAGATACAGGTGGCTTTATGTATAATAATACTACTAATGAAACGTTTGAGGCGGCAGCTAAGATGATTGAAGCAGGAGTTAGTGCTGGAGAAGTTGCAATGGAGCTCTTCTATTCTATCCCATATGAACTTATGTGCATCTATATAGATATATTAAAAAATATTAAGATAGATAAAGTATCTAGACTAGCATGGGGTCTTATCCCCCTGGAAATTATGGAGGATAAGATATTTCAAAACAATACATCCACCCTTTTAGATATGATATTGAGAATCTCTGAGGTTGACACTATAGTTCTAATCAAGGAACATAAGGATAAATTCAGGGCCAGCTTGAGAAGTAAGAATGCGGATGTTGGATCAATAGCCCGCCTCTTAGGAGGGGGTGGGCATAGAGGGGCGGCAGCCTTTGACCTTCCAAAATCTGATGATATTATTATAGAAACCATAGAGAAAATAAAAAATCTATTGGGAGGAAGAACTTGAATGGAATTATAAATATAATAAAACCTCCACTTCTTACGTCGTTTAAGACTGTAGAACTATTAAAACGTAAGTATAGGATACAACATATTGGGCATTTAGGGGTGCTCGATCCGATAGCTACAGGACTGCTTCAGATAGCTATAGGTGATGCAACTAAACTCTTCGATTACTTCACAAATCAGGAACGCCTATATAGGGTAGAGGCTGTGTTTGGGATATCCACCAATACCCAGGATGCTGCTGGAATTCCAACTAAATTTAGTGAAAATACCAGTCTAGATGGACTGAACGACCTCTTAAAGGATTTTATTGGAGAGATACTTCAGATCCCTCCTATGTATTCTACGATTAGGTATAAGGGGAAGAAACTTTATGAGATTGCCAGAGAAGGTAAAGAGGTCCCTAGAAATCCTAGGAAGGTAATAATAAAGGACATAAAGATTCTAGACGTAGAAGAAGGACAGTATCCAAGAGTAACTATGGACGTAGTTTGCCATAGAGGAACATATATAAGGACACTCTGCTATGATATAGGAGAGAGACTAGGGACTGGGGCACATATGTTCTCACTAATAAGGATGAAAGTTGGCGGAATAAGCGTAGCACAGGCATATCCTATATCTAGAATCCTTGAAGGGAAGGACCCAATCAATAGATACTTTATGCCATGGGAAGAGATAGAATTAAAGAAGGTAGAACTTATAACTAAGATCCAGAAAGACCAGTTTGTAACAGGAAAACCTGTTCAATTATATAGACCATTTCCATTTAGAAAAGAATTTGTTTCAGTATGGTACGATGGAAAATGTTTAGGGGTAGGAAATATCTCTCAAGACATCCTACTACCAATAGTAACTGAGAGGAACTGACATTGACAAGGTGGGAAGAAATACGAATAGATAAGCCTACAATAGTAACATTAGGGGTATTTGATGGTGTTCACAAGGGACATCAGAAGATACTTAATTCCCTTGTAGACAGGTCCTTATCTATAGGGTTACCTGGGGTCGTAATAACATTTCATCCCCATCCTGCTGAAGTGATTACAAAGACCCGTATAGGTCTTATTATGGACCTCGAGGATAGAATAAAACTCATAGAGAGGTTTCCCCACTCCTATACTGTTTTGATCCCATTTAATGAAGAGTTCTCTAAAAAGACTCCAATAGAGTTCATAGAAGAATTGGTCCAAAGATTCAACCTAGAAGAGATAATAGTAGGATATAATTTCCAGTTTGGAAAAGCCCATAAGGGAGATGTTAGTCTGTTAAAAAATTTGGGAGAAAGATATGGGTTTAAAGTCTCAGTAATTCCTCCAGTGGAGTATAAAGACCGTCCTATAAGTAGCTCAAGAATAAGGGAGGAACTAAAAAGAGGTAATATAAGAGATGCAAATGAAATGTTAGGGAGGCCATTTTCAATAAAAGGAAGGGTCCTTAGAGGGAAAGGGTTAGGTAAGGAACTTGGATTTCCCACCGCTAATATACTCCCTCCAGAAGGAATCCTGACCCCAAGATTTGGGGTATACGCCTCTATAGGAGAGATAGAGGATGGGAGAAAGTATGTTGGGGTTACCAGTATAGGTCTTGCTCCCACAGTAAGGTTTGATCAGACAGTTATAGCAGAAACTTATCTCTTAGACTTTACTGAAGATATCTATGACAGGTTTATAAGGGTTAGTTTAATAGAGTGGCTAAGGCCAGAAATAAGGTTCAAAAGTATCGAGGCATTAGTAGAACAGATTAAAAAGGATATAGCAATAACAAGAGAGATTATAAAACACGAGAGTTTTCTATTATATTAGACCTGCTTTTTGCTTCTCTTTTCTAGATACATCTGTCTATCTGCCTCTTCTAATAGTGTCTTTAAAGAGACAGGCTTATCGGGGTCATATGAGACTGCTCCAACACTTAAAGAAAGGTGATATAAATGATTCCTTCTTCTATTCCAAGCTTCAAGCTTCTTTTCTAATCTTTCTTTTAATCTTTCCTCATTATTATCAGCTGTTTCTAAACCCAGAACCACAAATTCATCTCCACCTATACGGGCTAGAATATCAGACCTCCTAAAGGTCCTTTTTAATATTGAAGAGGTCTCTATTAATGCATTATCTCCTACACTATGGCCCAGATTATCATTGATCCATTTCAGGTCATCTACATCTATATAAAGTAGTATGCTCCTTCTTCTCAATCTTTCACTAAGTCTTAAATGTTGCTCTCCTAAGGTCAAAAATCCTCTTCTATTATAGAGTCTAGTTAACTCATCCTTAAGAGTCAATTCTTTAAGAGCCATTTCTGTTCTTCTTCTTTCTATAATATTATCTATCATCGTAAATATATCCTCTACCCTTTTGGTAAAGATTGTATATATACGTTTCTCTCTATCTGTTATAGAGGTATCCTTCTCAAGATAGAGTAATCTAAACCTTTCTTCATCTCCTAGTGGGAAAGACATCTTATTTGGAGCTTCTTCCCTTAAACAATCTAAAACGTCTTTAACGTCTTGGAATCCCCAGGAACCAGATAATCTATAACTATTCCCTACCTTTTTTAAAAGGGCAGAACGTCTTACTCCTAAAAGCCTTTTTGTCTTTTCTATTACTTCTTTAGCAAAACTCTCCTGAGAACCTGAAAAAGAGAATGAAGCTATCTCATGAAGGATAGATAGTTCCATATTTAAGGTCCTCGTAATTCTACTTCTTTTGCTACCGTTGTAACCATCTCCTTCCTGCTTCTTTCCCCCGATTCCTATAACCAGGGTCTTATTAAGAAACTCAGGACTAACCTTACCTCCTATCTCCCCCCAAGTAAGCATACCAACAATAGGGACATCCGTACCTATAGACTCTCTAATTGCCTCTAATTCCAACTTAAATCTCTCCCTCATAAGAGAAGACCTAGATATACAATCAAAGACAATGGCAAAACCTGGCTTTGAAACTCCTCTAATCCCATCTTTAGCTATACACCTTGAGGATTCAATAAGATGACGGATATCTCCCTTCATTATATAACCTACCGAACCCTTATGAATCTTTGTGGCAAAGGATATACTCTTATCGGTATTGAGCCTAATAGGGTCACGTATCAAGTATTCTCCTGATAGCCCCGGGAAACCTAACGGATGAAGAACCATATAGGAAAAGAGGTCTCTGTTTTTACTATTCCTTAATCTTTCACGGTAGACATCACTAGCTGGCATCCCATCTATCTCTATGATTCTATTCTTAGAGGTCTCTGTAATTATAAGAGGATCTCTCATAATACTAAACCCATGGCCCAGGGATATATTTATATCTATCCCACCAATGAAGGCAATATTTATAGGACCCTTACTTACTCCATCATCTGTATAACTGCAGAAATACTGGCTTTCTGGGCTTTTCCCAAATCCACCACCTATATATCTAAAGCCTGGTCCCATAACATTGTATAACCCAGACAAGAATTCAGAGATATCTATAACCCTTTTACTAAAAAAGACAATTAATGTTCCATCATCTAAGCCACTTTCTAGTAGAACTCTCCCTGCTTTTTCTCCCATTCTAACAGCAGTCTTCTCCAGATGTTCCTGTACGTATGTTTTAGCTATGATCTCAGGACCACTTATAGATAATACACCAACCCCTCTAGATACCAATCTATCGTATATGATAATAGCTTCACTTGAAGCTCCTATTATCCTAGAATTTTTTACAGATTCCTTTACCCCTCTAAACAAAGCCTGAGGGTCATCATAATAAGTAGTAAAAAGAAACACAATAACTGGGTCCCCTGAAGCTGAAACCGCTTCTCTGGCAGCCTCTTTACCTGCCTGATATGGGTCCTTTAATGTACTATATCCTAAGCCAACATTCATATCTGATATAATATCTCTATTACTGGGCTATTGTCAACTATCTGTTATTATGATATATTATTTAGGGCTTAAGTGGAGGCGAGCCACATTTAGACTATATTCTAGAGGAGAAGGAGTTTTTGTGCGTCCAATATTACCATACTTACAGAGGTATATACCTAATCTGCGTCCCTATAAGAAGCTCTATCTATTGGGGATATTAGGTGTAATATTTGAGGTTTCTACTAACCTTTTTACTCCCTGGAGTATGAAACTTGTAGTAGATACCATCCTTGCCAGTGGTAGTAATAAACAAGGACTCACATTATTTCTCGTACGAATTGCCTTTATACTGCTTGCATTGGGTCTTATACGCGCATGGGGTATCTATCTACAGATTATGGGTTTTGAAGGAGCTTCTCAACGTGTAGGAAAAGACCTAAGAGAGAAACTCTATGACCATATCCAAAGGCTTCCATTTGCCTTTCATAACTCCACAAGAACAGGGGAGATAATGTCGAGAATAACAAGTGATGTAAATTGTATAAGAGAGGCTTTTGGATTTGGGTCGCTATTTATGGTGCTATTTATAGCATATTATATAAGTGTTCTTGCCATACTCTTTTATATAAACTGGGAATTCACGCTAGTGACTTCAATCACTATGCCTATTATTATCTATACTGGAATAAAATATAGAGGAAAGGTCGATCCACTATTTGAAAAGTTACAGGAGGAGATTGCTAAATTTACAGCTATAGTCCAGGAGAATATCTCTGGGATCCGTATAGTAAAAGCATTCTTCAAGGAAAAGAGAGAAATACAGAGATTTACAAGAGAGAATAATACCCTCTTCGATGTAAATATGAAGATTGTAAAGACAAATGCATTCTACCATCCACTTATGGACTTCCTTACCTCTATGGGTTTCGTCTTGATACTTCTGTATGGGGGGAAGGAGGTAATTGAAGACCGAACATCTATAGGGCTTCTTGTAGCCTTTACTGGATATCTAATGATGCTGGTATGGCCTGTAAGGATGGTAGGATTCATTCTTAGTATGATTCAAAAGGGAGATGCTGCTGCCGAAAGGATAACAAAACTCCTTGAAGAGAAGAGATTGCCAGATACAGGTATGATTGAACTTGACCATATAAGAGGAGAGATACGGTTTGAGAATGTATATTTCTCTTACCCTGATTCCAACGAGTATGTGTTAGAGGATATAAATATCGATGTTAAACCTGGAGAGGTGATAGCCTTGGTAGGTGCTACCGGTTCTGGTAAGAGCACATTAGTTCAGCTTATACCGAGGTTCTTTGACGTTACCTCCGGGAGAATAACCCTTGATGGCATAGATATAAGGGATATGAGGTTATCTAATCTCCGCAGTCATATAGCGATGGTCTTTCAAGAAAACCTCCTTTTCTCCACCACAATAAGGGAGAATATTGCCTTTGGCCATCCAGATGCCACTTTTGAAGAGATTGTGAATGTAGCCAAGGCAGCCCAGGCGGATGGATTTATTAGAGAACTTCCAAACGGCTATGACACGGTGGTAGGAGAAAGAGGTATAGGGCTTTCCGGAGGTCAGAGGCAACGTATCGCTATCGCTAGGGCTCTATTAAAGAATCCCAAGATACTTATTCTTGATGACTCTACCAGTAGTGTAGACCAAGAGACTGAGCACGAGATACAGAAGGCTTTGGAGAACCTGATGTATAATAGGACCACATTTATTATTGCCCATCGTCTATTCTCTGTTAAAATGGCTGACCAAATTATTGTACTTGAGAAAGGTAAGATAGTAGAGAAAGGAAAACACAAGGAGCTATTGGCTAAGAATGGATTTTATAGAAGGATCTATAACCTTCAGTGGGGGCAAAAAGAATCCATATTCAATGAGATAAGGGAGAACCTAGAGGAATATGCATAATGACGAATTAGAAGAAGGTAGGGTTAATCATTACTATTTAAAGAGGCTTTTAAGTTATCTTAAACCCTATTGGTTTCAGCTTGTGATATCTTTTATAGTTGTTCTAGCCATTACTGGTATTTCTTTGCTAAGTCCATGGATTATTAAGGTTATAATAGATAGCTACATAATGAAAGGAAAATATCTTGAGATGTTAAGAATGGTAGGGATATTAGTACTTATTTATGTAGCAGGGTGGATCCTTGGGAATCTAAGGACCTATATGCTTTCTCTCATAGGACAAAGGGTAATATTTAAACTAAGGCAGGAATTATTCGAACACCTTCAAAACCTTTCCTTTAGATTCTATGATAATACACCAGTGGGTAAGATTATCACCAGATTAACCAGTGATATTGATGCTCTGAGTGAACTCGTCAGTGGAGGGATAATAAATATATTTTCCGAACTTTTGATGTTAGTTGGAATTATAGTAATAATGTTTAGGCTTCATATGTCACTCACCTGGGCAACCTTATCTACACTTCCAATACTCATCTATATGTTTACAGGATTTGAGAGAAAACTACTGGAATCAGAAAGGAATGTACGTACTACCGCTACCGACCTGAACATCAATCTACAGGAGAGTATATCTGGGGTTCGTGTAACTCAAGCCTTCAATAGAGAGGAAAGAAATCTGGAAAGATTTAAGGAGATAAATGAAAGCCATTTTCAAGCCTGCCTCAGGTCTATAAAACTTATTTCTCTCCTCTGGCCTGGGGTAGAAATCTTCTGGATATTATCATCTATAGTGGTAGTAGTATTTGGAGGTTATTGGTTGATTAAGGGTCAGATAACAGTAGGTATCATTGCAGCCTTTCTTACCTATACTGGTAATTTCTTCGGTCCTATAAGAAACTTAAGTCAGTTCTTACAGATTATACAGAGGGCATCTGCTGGAGCAGAAAAGATTTTTACTGTCCTTGATACCAAACCAGACCTCAAAGAAGCACCTGACGCTGTTGAATTGCCACCAATAGAAGGTAGAGTTGTCTTTAATAATGTATACTTCTCATACGATGGTATTGAGCCAGTGCTAAAGGGTATTAACCTAGTAGTAGACCCGGGACAGACAGTAGCGATAGTAGGACACACAGGTGCTGGGAAAACATCCCTCGCCAATCTATTGTGTAGATTCTATGATCCAGATGAAGGTTGTATTACTATAGATGGATATGATTTAAAGAAGGTTACCTTCAGGTCTCTGAGAAGACAGATCGGTTTAGTATTACAAGAGCCGTTTCTTTTCTCAGGAACCGTAAGAGAAAATATGCTCTACGGAAAGGAAGATGCTACAGACCAAGAGATATGGAATAGTCTAGATATAGTAGGTATTGGGGATTTTGTAAGGAGGCTTCCATCTGCACTCGATACACCTGTTGGGGAAAGAGGCGTTTCTCTTTCAATGGGACAAAGGCAATTACTTTCCTTTGCCAGAATGGTACTAGCCAATCCTAAATTACTCATACTAGATGAGGCTACTGCAAATATAGATACGGATACAGAGGTCCAAATCCAAATAGCCCTAAGAAAGCTTCTCTCTGGAAGGACTGCCTTTGTTATTGCCCATAGACTTTCCACAATAAGAGAAGCAGATCAAATTATTGTCCTTGAGAATGGTAAGATAGTAGAGAAAGGAACCCATAGTGAACTTCTTGTCCTAGGGAATATATATTACAGAATGAGTATGGCTCAATTTAGAGATCTTCCCTCACCTGACACTGAATACCTGGAGGCATAAAGAATGCCGGACAGTTGTAATTAGTAGAGAGGTATCCTTGAAGAAGAGTGTTTTAGTACGATTAATTAAGATATTCTTGAAGATAAGGGATGAGAACTACCCCAGTCTTACACGTCTTCTTAGAGAGGTCTCTTATGAAATAGGTAGGGTTAGTGAGAGGACACTGAAAAGAGACCTATATACACTTAAATACGAATTTGATCTACCAATAGGATACGATAGGAGAAGAGGAGGGTACTACCTGGAGGAGAAATGTGATTTCCCGTTCCCTGCATTGAGTGGAGGAGAGGTAATTGCTCTCATAATTGCCACAAACCTTTTACATGAGTTTAGGGGCACTCCACTGGAGAAGGAATTAGGTAGTCTGGAAAAGAAGCTTGACCTCTTTTTTAACGATAAAGTAAGTCTAAATCCTCAGGAACTCGAAATGGCTCTCTCTGTTCCTATATCTTACATAAAGATAAAGACAGATATTAGCAGTACCTTTGAGAAGGTCTTTCAGGCAATAAGGAAGAAAAGGAGGCTTCAAATCGAGTATTCCAGTTTAAGTTCAGGAGAGAAGAGGGAACGTAAGGTAGACCCATATCATCTCTATAATTTCCAAGGGGTCTGGTATTTTTGTGGATATTGCCACCTAAGAAATGAGATAAGGGATTTTGCTCTCGACAGGATAGAAAAGATACAGATACTTCAAGAAACATTTGAGTTTCCTAAGGATTTTAATATCAAGAACTATCTGAATCAGGCATTTAGGATATTCAAAGGAGATAAGGAGAAGATAAGGATAAGGTTCGATTCATATCAGGCTAGATGGATAAGGGAAAGGATATGGCATGAGAGTCAAAAGATAGAAGAATTAGGAAATGGAGAGGTCATACTGGAAATAGAAGGAAATCCGGAAGAGATAAAGAGGTGGATCCTAGGCTACGGCTCTCATGCAGAGATATTAGAGCCTGACTCCTTAAGGGAGGAGATCAAGAAAGAATTAGAAGCCCTTCTTAGGGTCTATAAGACCGTGTAATTCACCTGTTATCCTCTTCGCAATATTCAATATTGATGTTTAGTGGACAGGCATCCCCACTGTCCACAATGGAAAAACGAGACGCCTGTCCTGCTAATCCTTTTAAAACTTATCTTCTGCAAAGATTAAAGATTCGAGTTTATCTGGACCTCTATTTACCCATACGTTTTAGATTTTCTATACAACGTCTAACTGACTCAAGTGGTGGACGTCCTGGAGTCTCATACTCTACTATATACCACTCGGTATTTCCAATCGTCTCGCAGAGTTCAAATATCTCATTCCAAGATACTTCGCCTTCTCCAACAGCCGGTGCAGTAAATGGATACTCCTTAATATGAACGGTCCTTGCCCTACCTGGATATCTCTTAAGTATCTCTACAGGATTAGCCCCACCATAAATAGCATTACCAATATCAAGTTGCATTACAACATCTTTATCTGCTGCCCCAAAGAACACATCCCAAGGGACCTCCCCTTCTAATGGTTTGAACTCTATATCATGGTTATGATATCCAACATACATATTATAGAGCTTCAACTCCTTAGCAATCTCACTTATTATCTTAGCTGTATTAAGCCAAGCACTCTTAGAACCTATATACTCTGGTGGGAGACCAGGGATAATAAGAAATTTATTACCCAGGATAGAATTGAACTCTACAGTCTTTTTAAGTTCATCACCCAGAAGTGTATTAATACCAATATGGGTTCCTGCTACCTTCAGTCCAAAATCATCCATAATCTTTTTTAGTTCTTTTGCGTCCTTATTATAATATCCAGCAAATTCTACACCTTCATATCCCATCTCAGACACTGCCTTTATTGTACCCAAAAAATCTTTCGCACAGTCTTCTCTTACCGAATAGAGCTGTAAAGCTATTGGTATTCTAGCCATTTTAAACCTCCTTTTCATTCAAAAAGATTTTTAATTCCTCCTCTGTGGGAAGTTTCGCAGTTCCTCCTATCCCTGTACAGGATAGAGCCCCACAGACATTCCCAATAGTAAGGCATTTCTCAGTACTGTAGTTTTTTAATGTTGCATAGATAAACCCAGCATTAAATGAGTCACCCGCTCCAGTAGTATCCACTACCTCTACCTTAAAACCAGGCTTATAATATCTTATTCCATCCCTCAATGCTAATGCTCCATCTGCTCCTAGTTTTATTACTAAGGTCTTTACCTTCTTTACCAGATCCATATCTATATCATCTATAGAATCTCCAACTAGAGATAATCTTTTCGCTTCTATCTCATTAACAAAAAGGATATCTACATATGGGATTAGTTCAAAGATACTATTCCAATTGGCATCAGCTGGGTCCCAACCTGGATCGAGAGAGGTAGTTAAACCCTTTGATTTTGCATAAATATACAAATCCTTTATATCCTTCTGTAATTCTTTCTGCAGAAAATAGGAGGATATATGGAGATGTTTAGAGCTAGAGATAAAATCCCTATCGTTTTCCTCTATAGTAAAGCTCTCCATCACTCCAGGATATGTTATAAGGGCTCTATTCTCAGGATAGGTAAGAGAAACGGTAAATCCAGTATTCCTTTCCTTTAACATCCTTACCCTTTTAGTATCTATCCCTTCCCTATTCAAGGTTTCTAATATATATCTTCCTAGTATATCCTCTCCTACCGCTCCTATAAAACTTACATCTAATCCTAACCTTGATAAGCCAACAGCAAATATAGCAGAAGAACTCCCAAGGGTAACCTTTCCTTCTAATGCAAGCTTTTCTTTATCAAGTTCGGGAAAACCATTTATACCTCTTAGTATTATATCAACATTAAGCTCTCCAACAACAGAGACATCTGACATAATCAATAACTCCTTTCCATACCCACTAAAAAAGAAGCGGATAGAGTAAATCTCTATCCGCTATTTATTACTCTTTTGCATTATGCCAATAGACATCCCATCCAAGATAGTTAGAAAAAGCTTCATAAAGAATCCCTGCAACCTTAGAACGGTTCATTGCTACGTGATGCTCAAAACCTCTTTCACAGGCAAAACGAAGTAACTGTTGAAGATTCTCTACGTAGACTACCCCATAACCACCGAAGGTATTAACTGGGTCATCTGTAAACATCCCTTCTCCAACATAAGCCTGGATTATTCCTAGATTATCATTGGTAGAAACCCTTGCAAATGTCATAGGACCACCAGCTATCTTTCCCACACATGTACCATAGGCATTTTCCTTTCCTACTGTACCAGAGATTATATCTCCATACCACATCTTAGGGCTTTCAAAGAAGGATTTAGGTAGATTACTGCAGTGGAATACTACTGCCTTATCTGGATCATCACCATAGTTATTATTCCAGTCGAGTATGGCACTTGGAGTTTCAGATGCCAGCTGGAGGGCATACATAGCTATTACTCCAGGGACATCGGTCTCACAGGCGCTTGGGAAGAGTCCTTCACTCATCATACTCATCACTGTACAAGGAATAATTCCGTATATCTCCTCTATAGCACTCCAGCACTGTATAGCAGTGGCAACAAGTTTATTCTCTTTCATCCATTCATCTATTACTACCGCAAGCTTAGCCATCTTTACTATTGAAGCATCAGGTACGCCCCTGGTATCCACATAACTCCTAATAGCCTCAGCCTTTTGGACAACACTAGAATTCGTATCTGCAAGCTTTGATATCCTGGCAAGAATCTCGGAGAGGTCTATCGTTTCTATTGAAATGCCATTATTCTCTAGCATCTTCTCACTAAATCTTACCGTATTAAAAGCCGCCGGTCTTGCCCCTATAAGCCCAATCCTAGCCTTCCTCAGACCTTTTACTACCCTGCATACCCCCATAAACCACTTCAGGTCTTCTCTAAAACTGGCAGATTCTGGAGCTACCGTATGCAGCTTTGTAAGAGAAAATGGTATTCCATACTGGACCAAATTGTTACATACAGACATCTTGCCACAGAAGCTATCCCTTCTATGTGCCACATCCATCTTATCTAGGTCGTCTGGAAATGCATGTATCAAAACAGGAACATCAAGCTCTGAGAATTTTAACGTATTAGCCACTGCCTTCTCATCCCCAAAATTTGGAAGCGTAACAACTATACCATCTATCTTATCTCTGTTCGCCTTGAATAGCTCTGCACATTTGATAGAATCGTCTAACTTTTCAACAGCCCCAAACTTTCCTTCATCAGGGTTAAGTGTTATTACATCAAATCCTTCCTCCTTAAGCACCTTCATCATCCTATCCCTTCCCTCTTTTATAAGCTCTGCCGGGAAGAACCCTCTACTACCTACTATTAAACCTATCGTTCCTTTCATTCAATTCACCTCCATTATAATTCTTCTAAAGGCTTTACATTGCCAATAGTTATCTTTGGCCCATTTACCGGGCTAGCCCATCTCACCGAATTATATATAACCCTCTGGACCTCAGGTTGATAATAGATAGGGAAAGTCTCATGCCCAGGACGGAAATAAAATATCTTCCCCTTTCCCCTATAAAAACAGCAGCCACTTCTAAAAACCTCTCCTCCCTTAAACCAGCTTATAAATATTAGTTCATCTGGTCTTGGGATATCAAATCTCTCACCATACATCTCTGTATGAGGTATCTCAAAGTACTCTCCTAAACCCTCTGCTATAGGATGTCCTGGCTCTACAACCCAAATCCTTTCCTTTTCCCCTTCTTCCCTCCATTTTAACTGACAACTTGTACCCATAAGTCTTCTGAATATCTTGGAAAGATGACCAGAATGTAGGACTATAAGACCCATCCCATCCTTAACTATCCTCTCCTGCACCTTATCTACCACCTCATCCTTTACCTCCTGGTGTGCCATATGTCCCCACCATATAAGGACATCGGTATTCTGCAGAACATCATCTGTCAAGCCATTTTCAGGTTCATCTAGGGTAGCGGTTTTTACCTCTAACCCTGGCTGCCTCTTCAGATAATCTGCAATAGCATTATGGATTCCCTCTGGATAAACCCTCCTTACCTCCTCATGAATCTTCTCGTGACGAAACTCATTCCAAATAGTTACCTTTATATCTCCCACCTTATTCACCTTCTTCCTTAACCAACTTTATTGAATTATACTATTAATTCTGGTCTCAGGCAATGGGGAATAAGATGGCAAGATTCTATAGTTTTTGCATAGATTATTTTAGCTACCAAGCCGTTGAATCGAATCATCTTTAATGTTATAATTCCAATTTGTAATTAACTTAGTAAATAACTAGCTAGGAGGCAAGGTAATGAAAGAAAAGGTAAGAGTAGCCCTAATAGGATGCGGGAGGGTAGCGTCGGTACATGCTCAAGCTTTAAAAAGATTAGAGGAGACAGAATTAAAGGCGGTAGTAGATATAGTAGAGGAAAAGGCTAAGTTTTTTAGCGAGACGTATGATGTTAAAGATTGGTATACAGACTACAGAGAAGTTTTAGCTAGGGATGACATAGATGCAGTAGAGATATGTCTTCCTCACTATCTTCATGCTGAGGTAGCTATAAGTGCGATGAAGGCAAAAAAACATGTGTTAACCGAAAAACCAATGGCAATAACATTAGAAGATGCCGACAGGATGATTGCAACAGCCAAAGAAAACAGGGTAACATTAGGAGTAATATTCCAGAATAGATACAATGATGCCTCCCAAGAGGTAAAGAAAGCTATAGAGTCCGGAGACCTAGGGGAGATAAAAGGAGCAAGGATGTTTCTTACCTGGTATAGACCAGATAGTTATTATAGAGAAAGTGATTGGAAAGGTACATGGGATAAAGAGGGTGGCGGGGTTCTTATAGACCAAGCCATACATACAATAGACCTTATGCAATGGCTTATAGGGAAAGAGATAGATTATATAGATGCAAAATATGATACTAGGGCTCATGATTTTATAAAGGTAGATGATGTGGCAGAGGCATATATAAAGTTTAAACCTGATATCGTTGGTTGTGTCTACGCTAACTGTTTCTATCCTTACGATGCCCCGGTATTTTTAGAGATATATGGGTCAAAAGGAATCGCCCATATTATAGGAGATAAGGGAATTATACAGTTAGGCAATAGAACTATCCAAGTAGAACAGTCTAGCAATCCAGGAAGCGGTCTAAGATATTGGGGTTCAAGTCATGAAAGACAGATAAAAGACTTTTATAAGGACCTCCTTTCAGGGAAGAAACCATTCATAGATGGAGAGGCAGGAAGGGTTGCCTTATCAATGGTCTTAGCTATGTATCAGTCAAGCAGACTGGGTAAACCTATAAAATTCCCTATCTAAAATGAATCCATATCTTTCTACATTCTTTATAGCAATGACTCCACTGGGAGAGTTGAGGGCTTCTCTCCCGGTGGCTATAGGTATCTATAAGATGTCGTGGCAGAGTGCATTTATAATCTCGTTTTTTGGGAATATGGTTCCGCCAATATTTATTCTTCTCTTTCTAGAGCCCCTCTCTAGGTTTTTAATGGAACGGTCCGGATTCTTTGAGAGATTCTTTAATTGGCTATTCTCTAGGACAAGGTCAAGGAGTACTACTATTGAAAGATACGAGGCGATAGGCTTGGCGATATTTGTAGCTGTTCCTCTCCCTATGACAGGGGCTTGGACAGGAGCAATAGCAGCGGTCCTTTTGGGTATTAAATTCTTCAGGGCGGTTATATCTATAGGAATAGGTGTTCTGATAGCTGATATTATAGTTACTTTAGGGATCTTAGGTGTTATATCTCTCTTCTAGAGGTGTATAATTGAAAAAGAAGCTGTGTTTAGGTGCCCATCTTTCTATAGCAGGCGGATTAGAGAACACTATAAAAGAAGCTGAAAGATTGGGCCTTTGTACACTGCAGTTTTTCTCTAGAAATCCCAGAAGTTTAAAAGACCCCAAAAGGCCTACCATAGTTGATATCCCTTATAAGCCATTCTTCCTCCATGGGCCATATCTACTGAATCTAGCCAGTCCTGATGATGAACTTTATACCGTTACAAAGAGTTCCTTAATCGAAGACTTAATCTGGGCTGAAAGCCTAGGGGCAGAAGGGATAATAGTTCATCCTGGAAGTCACAAAGGCTCTGGTGTAAACTTCGGTCTAAATAGAATTATCTCTGCCCTCAATGAGGTCCTAGAAAAAACTGCAACTAAATGCAAGGTTATTATAGAGAACACTGCCGGTTCAGGAACAGAGCTAGGAGCAATCCCACAGGAGATCTCCGAGATATTTAATGAGATAAGGGCTGAGAATAGACTAGGTCTCTGTCTTGACACCTGCCATCTATTTGCTAGCGGATTTGACATAAGGACAAAGGAAGGGATAGAAAAAACATTCGATGAGTGGTTCTCTATGATAGATAGAACCTATCTTATATGCTTTCATACCAATGATTCAAAAGGTAATTTAGGCTCACATCTAGATAGACATACCCATATAGGAGAGGGAAATATAGGAGAGGATGGATTTAGGAATCTCTTTTCCTTCCGGATATTTAGAGAAAGTCCACTTATCATAGAAACCCCTAAAGAACCACCTGGTTCAGATGAAAAGAATATAGAAAGACTTAGACACCTGGCTATAGAATATTATGGTATTAAATAGCATCCAGGAGGAGTTGATGGTATTTAACTTTGAAGAGATATTTAGATTGATATTTGAAAGGTCTAACTACGGAATAGATGTATTAGACATTGGTGGTAAGATTGTTATAATAAATTGTAGATTCTGCGATTTACTTGGATATCCTAAAGAGGAACTTATAGATAAAAACATTATAGATATCATCTCTTCAGAAGATAGAGAAGAAAGCATAAGGTTATTAGAAGACCTAGGTTCAGGTAAAAGGGAATATTCTTATACAGAAAAGCGATATATAAGAAAAGATGGAAATATTGTATGGGTAAGGTCAAATTCTTTCTTTATAAAGGATAGAGAAGGAAATCCTTATGTGATGGAAATAACTGAAGACATCACTAAAGAGAAAGGCATTGAACTCGAATTGAATAAGGTCTATCAGGCAATTGAACAGTCATCAGATTGGGTTGTCATTACCGATAAGGATGGGAATATAGAATATGCCAATAAGATAGTAGAAGAGATAACCGGATATAAAAGGGAGGAACTCCTTGGGAAGAATCCCAGGGTCTTTAAATCTGGTAAACACAGTAAGGAATTCTACAGTGAGCTCTGGAATACTGTACTTTCTGGAAATACCTTCTATGGGACTATTACAAATAGGAAGAAAACAGGGGAACTCTTCGAACTCTTTCATACTATAACCCCTATTACGGATAATAAGGGGAATATCACCCATCTCATATCTACAGCTAAGGATATAACGCCAGAAAAACTCCTAATGGAAAAGATAGAATGTATCTCTTATACCGACTCATTGACGGGTTTGGCAAATAGAAATTTCTTTCTAAATAGAATACGACAAGAGATCCTAGAGGCAAGAGGAAGAAGGGTATATATCGCAGTAATAGGTATGGATATAAATAACTTTTCTAGTATAAACTATATGTACGGATATTCAACAGGGGATAATGTACTAAAAGAGGTAGGGGCAAAACTTACAGAATCTGTCCCTGAAGGATACACAGTGGCTCGATTAGGAAGTGATGAATTCGGTATACTGGCTACTAATATGGGAAAACTAGATGAGGTCAATATTGTAATCCATAGAATACTGGAGAGATTTTCTTCACCTATAGAGATTAATGGACTCTCTATTCCGATAAATTTGAATATTGGAATATCGATATACCCGAACGATGGTGAAGATCCCCAGACCCTATTAAAAAACATAGATATAACAATATTAGAGTCTAAAAATAATGGGAAGGATCGGAATACTTATACCTTTTTCTCTAAGGATTTAAATGAAAGGATAGAAAGATTCCTGGAGATACAGAGGCGTGTGAATAGCAGTACAAGTAAAGAGTCTATGATTATTCGGTATCAACCGTATTTTGACATATCAACAAGGGAATTATTGGGAATGGAAGCCCTTTCCAGATGCCCCTGTGTTGAAGAAGGGTGGATATCTAATGAAGAATTCTTCAATGTTCTTGAAGAGACAGGGATGATACTAACAGTTGGTGATTGGATTATAGAGAAAGTCTTTGAAGATATAAAAGGGTGGCAATCCAAAGGATATAACATTGTTCCTATATCCATAAATATATCCCCTATTCAATTTAAAGAGAAAGGTTTTTTAGAAAAGATAGAGGAGAGGATAAAAAGGTATGCGCTCAACCCTAAGCTTATTGGTATAGAGATAACTGAAAGGGTTTTTATGGAGGATATAGACACTACAGAATCAAACCTGAAAAGACTCAAAACATTAGGAGTAAAGGTATCTATAGATGACTTTGGAAAGGGATATTCATCTCTAAGCTATCTCAAAAGGCTCTCGGTAGACTACCTAAAGATAGATATCTCATTTATAAAGGATATCTATAATGACCCGGATGATGCCAGTATTGTATCTGCTATCATCTCAATGGCACATAATCTGGGTATCAAAACTATAGCAGAAGGGGTAGAGACGGAGGAGCAACTGAAAATCCTGCGACTCTTAAGATGTGATATCGCTCAAGGATATCTGCTTTCCAAGCCTCTCCTTCCGAATGAACTGGAAAGGTACATAGGAAAGAATCTCTAACATAAAGACAGGACTATGATCTACCTTGAGCTAGTGCTCTCTCTTACCAGAGCCTCTATTATGTCCTGTATATAACCAAAAGCCAAACATACAACAGTATCTGCCCCGCCATAGTAGATTGCAAGCCTTCCTGTATTAGCATCATATAAGGTAGCACAGGGAAATGTTACATTTGGGACATCTCCCACACACTCATAAATCTCTTGAGGAGACAACAGATAAGATCTTGCCCTGTATTTGACAGTCCAGGGCTTTTCTGGGTCTAATAGAGCTGCCCCAAAACTATAGACATAGCCATTACAGGATAACAATACCCCATGATATATAAGTAGCCAGCCCTCACTGGTTTCAATAGGTGTAGGACCAGCTCCTATCTTTAATGACTGCCAACTAGTATAACCTCTGGACATTACATGCCTATGACATCCCCAATGTATCATATCTGGACTTTCGCTATAAAATATGTCTCCAAATGCAGTATGCCCCGTATCAGAGGGTCTGCTCAACATTGCATACTTTCCATTAATCTTTTTCGGGAACAAGACTCCATTTCTATTGTATGGAAGGAATGCATTCTCCATCTGATAGAATTTTTCAAAGTCAAAAGTATAACCAACCCCTATAGTAGGTCCATAGTAGCCGTTACACCAGGTGATATAATACCTATCTTCTATAAACGTAACCCTCGGATCATACTTATACTCACTTATCAAAGGGTCCCTGGTCTCCTGGATAAAATCGATAGGTTTATCATCAATCTCCCAGTTGATTCCATCTCTGGAGAAACCCCTCCTTATATTCATAGACCTAGTCCTGTCATCTACTCTAAAGACACCGGCAAACCCATCTTTAAAAGGAACTACAGCACTATTGAAGATACTATTTGCATCCTTAGCCTGGTTCCTTCTAATTATAGGATTCCTCTTAGAACGCCAGATAACATCTTTATAATCCTTAGGCTTATCCTCCCAAGGCATATTAGGTAAAGGTTCTCCTAAAACTTTGATCTCCATCTTTCTCCCTCCTTTTTTTACTAAATTATAAAAGGAAATATCGTATCTGTCTAGTGTCCGATCGACTCTTCAACTTTTTCTCCATCTCTCTTGACAAGTTCCAAAGTCCAATATATTCTATATGGCAGGAAGTAGATATGTCAGAATATATAAGAAGTTTATATGATTAATAAATATATACTTATAGGAATTTTTCTATCTTTCTCAGGATTATTCTTTGGGCTTGTCATATCCCTCGGGGGGGTGGGGGGGGGTAGGAATAAAAATAAGGTCTCTCATAATAAAGAGAGACCTTATTTTTATAATTTATCCAGAGAGATACTTGAGAAGAAAAAAATAAAACTAAAGATAGAAGGAGGTTATTATCTATGTCAGTAGAAGAAGTTGTTTCTGAAAAGACAGCATCTGGAAAGAAACTCGCACAACCTAAAGGGATAGATAGTGTCTCTATGCAGAAAGATAGAGAAGCTGCCAAGAAACTTGCCCAAGAAAGGGTTAAGGCTAGGACACTAGCTAAGCAACAGCAGTTATCGGAGAGGATAGCAACTGCAGCTGAACAGTTAGCCAGTAGTATAGAGGAGCTGTCGAGTGCTGCAGAAGAACTTAACAGGTCTATGGAGCAGATAGCAGCTGGAGCAGAACAGGCCAGTGGAGCAGCCGAAGAGTCTAGATCTGCTATAACCCAGATAGAAAAAAATACTCAAACCAATGCTGAGGTGGTTAATAATGTCCTAAATAGAATAAATAATCTTCAACTTTTAGTAGAAGAGACCACTACACTTATAGAACAGATAATTCAAGGTATAAATAATACTGCTGAATCAACAGTTGAGACGGGGAAATTGATAAACGATCTAGAGAAGAGGGCTGAAGAGGTAGGAAATATTGTCCAGGCAGTTGTAAGGATTGCAGATCAGACAAATCTATTAGCTTTAAATGCTGCTATTGAAGCGGCAAGAGCAGGAGAGCATGGCAGAGGTTTTGCAGTAGTAGCAGATGAGGTGAGAAACCTAGCAGAGATTTCGGAGAGAAGTGCAAGAGAGATAAAGGATGTAGTTGCAGATATACAGAGTGCGGTTAGAGAAGTAGTATCTCAGACAAATGAGATAGCTGGATCAGCAAGAGAAGAGGTAGAAAAGGGTAGGGTTGTAAGCGAAGGACTTGCTAAGATAAACAGTATAATGATTGAATTCCAGAAGGCAGGTTCAGAGATAGATAGGGTTTCAAGAGATATAGCTAATATGTCAGGAGAGTTTTTAAAGGGGGCAGAGGTGGTAGCCAATCAGGCGGATCAACTTGCCTCTGCAGCAGAAGAAGGAAGAAAGGGCGTAGAGCAGCAGGTAAAGGCGCTTTCAGAGGTATCTACTGCTGCTCAGGAACTATCACAGACGGCAGACGAATTGAAAAACTCTACTGATGTAAAGAAGTCTGGAGAAGAACTTGCAGCAATGGCTGAGGAGCTATCTGCAAATATAGAAGAGACATCCTCAGCATCCCAGGAAGTGGCTGGTGCGATAGAGCAGATTAGAAAGTCTGCAGAGATTCAGGCTAGAGAGTCAGCACTGGGGGCTGAGAGAGCAGAAAGGATCGCCTCTTCAGCTAAACAGATTCAGGGGAGGGCGGAAGCTGTACTAAAACAGGCACAGGAGGTTCAAAGTATGCTCCGTGAAAACGATAAGAGGGTCAATGAGCTTATAGAGAATGTTCAGAAGGCTGGAGAAGCAAATATGAAGGCTGTAGACCAGATAAGACTCCTTAGTGAAAAAACCAGGAAGATAGAGAAAACCGTAGAGACAATAACTAATGTCACTATACAGACAAATATGCTTGCTGTAAGTGGGTCTATCGAAGCAGCAAGGGCAGGTGAATATGGAAGAGGGTTCTCAGTTGTCGCTGGTGATATAAGAAACCTGGCTAATGAGTCTGCAGAGAACGCTGACAAGATTAAGGACCTTGTTAGAGAACTTCAATATCAGATCGAGAGAAGTATGCAGAATATAGAGCTTGCGGCAAGGAATGTGCTCTCTGAGGCTGAAAGGGCTAAGTCCGCTACCGAGAATCTCAACAAAATAGAGGAGAGTAATAACGAGATAATAAGTTCTCTCAATACAGTTTTAGATAACACTACTCAAGCCCTCTCTGCGATTGAACAGGCAGCTAAAGGGGTAGAGCAGATTAGTTCTGCAGCTGAAGAAGCTTCAAAGGCTATAACACAGGCTGCGTCGGCGGCTGAAGAGCAGGCTAGAGGTCTCCAGGAGATATCACAGGCTATAGAAGAGGTTGCGTCTCTTGCTGATGAATTGCAGAGTATATAAGAGGTGGAAGAATGAATACACCTACTTTAGAAAAGGTTAATCAAGAGCTAAAAACGTATGATCAGATAGTTATGTTTAGAATTGGTAAGGAATCATTCGGAGCTAAGATAGAAAGGGTAAAGGAAATAATCAGATATCCTTCTATAACTACTATACCTAGAGCTCCAGACTTCCTGGCTGGGATTACTAACCTCCGGGGACAGGTATTACCTGTGATAGATGCCAGGGTAATGTTAGGGATAGATATTAAAGATATCACAGAATCTACAAGGATCCTGGTTATAGATTCTCATAATTCACAGACAGGTATAATTGTTGATAGTGTCAATGGAGTTATCAGTCTGGAAGAAGCCACTATAGAGCCTCCACCACCGGCGATAGAACTAGAAATTGATGCTAAGTATGTAAAAAACATTATAAAACGAAGAAACACTGATAGTCTCATTATGGAACTTGATATAGACCTGATTACATCCTTTAAGACATCACAAGCTAAAGAACATCGAGAATCTCTATTTGGTTCTAAAGAAAGCTCTAACCTTGAAGAAATTAAAGAATCAGTCAAGGAGAGTCAGTTAGTCACCTTTATAATATCCGACGAAGAATATAGTTTTCCTATAGAATCGGTAAGAGAAGTGTTAAGGGTGGGTTACATAACAGAAGTCCCTGAGGTTCAACCGTATGTCTTGGGAGTACTGTCCGTAAGGGATACCCTCTTACCTGTGATAGATATAAGAAAACTATTTAACTTACCTTCTCTGGCTGAAGACATTAAGACAGAACTAGATAACTTTGATAGAATGCATACAGTATGGCTCAGAGACATAACTAATGCTCTGACCACAGGTGCAACCCTTACAGATGAACTCAATCTAGAAAATTGTGACTTTGGAAAGTGGCTAGAAGACTTTAGAACATCCAGTGAAGAATTGGCAAGGTTGATACAGTCCACAAGGTATGACCATATAGAACTCCACAGAAGAGTAAAAGAGGTAAATAAGGATGAATTAAACCAGCTAGGAGAGAGATTATCTATAGACATAGAAAAGATTAAAGACGCTATAGAAACTGCAGTAAAAGAAGATCAGAAGATCTTAGTAGTTGAGATTAAAGGCCTGCCGGTGGGATTTCTAGTCGATAGGATGCAACAAGTAATAAGGGTGTCTGATAAGCTTATTGAGCCACCTCCATCTGTCCTCGCCACTGAGAGGACAAAAAATCTTAAGGGGATACTCAAGTTAGACGAGGGTAAGAGGCTTGTACTGATTCTAGATGAAGAGAAACTTATAGACATAAGAGAGATAGAAAAGATAGAAAAGCAGGATGTTACCCTTGAGGAAGATACAGATAGAGAGGTATCTATCGATGAGATTCAGGTTATCACATTCAGGGTGGGGGATGAAGAATTTGGAATAGATATAGAGAGCGTAAGGGAGATAAATAGGCTCGATAAGATAACTTCTATACCTAGATCTCCATCCTTTATAAAAGGGATAATGAATCTTAGAGGCAATGTAATACCAGTTATAGACCTTAGAGAAAGATTTTGCCTGGAAAGAACAGAATATACTGAAGCCAAGAGGGTAATTATAGTAGAGATAGGTAATAAACTTACTGGACTCTTAGTAGATTCTGTCTCCGAGGTTCTTAGAATCTCTAAAAGAGACATAGAATCTCCTCCAGAGATAATCGAAACTGATGTTAATATGGAGTTTATAAGAGCCATTGGAAAAACAAACGGCGGAAATAGAATCATCCTAATAATCGACGTAGAAAAGATACTGAATAGTGAGGAAAAACAGGAGTTAGAGAACACAGAGAAGGAATATCTAAAAGATTCAACGGAGGAGTAGAATGCCTAAGAAGATAAGAGTACTGATAGTGGATGACTCCGCTCTTATGAGAAAGGTATTAAAGGAGATCCTTTCTTCCGATCCAGAGATCGAAGTAATTGGCACTGCAAGAGATGGAGAGGATGGGATAAATAAGGCTATAGAACTTGAGCCAGACGTTATCACTATGGATATAAATATGCCTGGAATGGACGGACTTACTGCCCTCCAATATATAGTCTCTCAAGAGGTATGCCCTGTTATAATGGTGAGCTCCCTCACACAAGAGGGAGCTCTAGCAACATTTGAGGCACTCGAGCTAGGAGCATTCGACTATGTAGCAAAGCCTGGGGGGACGATCTCTCTCAATCTTAAAAAGATATCTGATGAGATAATAGAAAAGGTCAAGGTGGCAGGTAGAGAAGGGGTCCTTGGTAGGATAAGGAGAAGATTAAAAAGAACCGCTGAACACAGGGTTGAGGTTACTAAAAAATCAAAGGCTCCACCTACTGGAGAGGTAAGAAAAGCGGTAGCTATAGGGGTTTCTACAGGAGGACCTAAGACCTTAATGGAGATACTCCCAGAACTGCCTCCTGACCTTGATGCAGCTGTGTTTATTGTCCAACATATGCCACCAAACTTTACGGCATCATTTGCTAAGAGACTAGACCAGTATTCTCAGATAACAATAAAAGAGGCAGAGGCTGGAGATATAGTTACTAATAACAGTGGCTATCTAGGTAAAGGGGGTTATCATCTCCTATTGAGAAGGGATAGAACTGATGAGGATATAAGAATACGGCTCTCCACTAAGCCTGAATATCTATTTGTCCCTTCTGTGAATGTTATGATGGAGTCTGTATTAGAGGCTTTTGGAAGTAATACAGTTGGTGTTCTCCTCACAGGGATGGGTGATGATGGAGCGGATGCTATGGTCAAGATAAAGAAAGCAGGGGGAATAACTATTGCTGAAAGTGAGGAGACAGCTATAGTTTTTGGAATGCCTAAAGAGGCTATTGAAAGAGGAGGAGCAGATATAATTGCACCAAGTTACAAGATAGCAGAAGAGATAATTAGTGGATTGAAGTCTCTTGGTTGAAGGATAATAGTGGAGGTAAGAATATGAGTTTATTAAAGGATGTTGTAGAAAAACTAGAGAGTAATGATGAGGATATAAGGCTTTCTGCTATAGAGGATATAGTAGATAATAATACGGTAGAAGCGATTCCATATCTTTTAAGAAGACTACCAAAGGAGGATTCAATCTTAATCAAAGAAACGATTATCTTTGCTCTTAAAAATCTAGATTGTTCAGGGGCTTACCAACAACTATTCTATCTCTTTAAGTCTCCAGATGCCTATTTAAGGAACTCTGCTATTAGTATATTCGCATCTTCAGGGGATAAGGCAGTTAATTTTCTCAGCTCTAGGTTTAATAATGAAGATAGAGAGGTAAAGAAGCTCATAATTGATACTCTATTTAAAATAGGAACGCACAGTAGCATTCTAGCCATAAGACCTGCAATTAGAGACGCTGCTATAAATGTAAAGATGACCGCTATAGAATATCTAGGGAGACTTGGAGACTATGATAGCATCCCCGAGATCTTAGATATACTCAGAAATACAGACCATCCAATGCTGGCGTTTTCTATCGTTGAAGCTCTTCTCAATCTTAATGATAAAAAAGCCCTAGAAAAAGCGCTCGATATCCTAATACCTGAAGGGAACATAGATGCCATAGACCCAGTACTTAAGCCAGAGGTCCTCAAGATATCAGGTAGACTTGGGAGGACTAATCTATTACTTACTCTACTGGAAAGATTGGAAGATATAGAGGATTATGCAGGGGAAATAATCTCTACAATAGAAGAGTTAGACGAGGAATCTTTAGGAGAACTCCTCTCTTACCCTAAGATACAGGAAATATTACTGGATATAGTTAAAGGTACCTCCATAGAGGAAGATATACGTTATAAAGCTGGGGAGTATATACTTAAGATCGAATCTTTACCGTCTGAGACCCTATTCGATATAGGTATGTCTTTACTCACAGCTGGAGATAGCCTCAAGGTATTGGGTATAAATCTAATAGGTATATCTAGGCATGCAGAGGCTAAAAAAATTTTACTGGAGGTGATAGAGTATACAAACGACGAACTAATAAAGGGAGTATGTTTAGAGACTTTAAGTCTACTTGAATAGGAGAAGAGGTTATGGCTTATTCCTTAGGAACTAACGAATTAAAGATTACTCTAAGTGAATATGAAAAGATTACTGAGCTAATATACAAAAGGACAGGTATCAGATTTGAGGCAAATAAGATGTATTTTGTGGTAAAGAGATTGGAGAAACGTCTTGAAGAGCTAAAGATGACTTCTGTCACCGAGTATATAAGATATCTTTACTTTCTTGATAAAGGTGAGACAGAATTTCAGAAACTTGCAGAATTACTCACTATAAATGAGACATATTTTTTTAGAGACTTCCCCCAGCTAAGGACATTTGCTGAATACTGTCTTCCAGATGTTGCCCAGAGAAAGCTTAAAGAAGGTCAAAGAACTCTAACTGTGTGGTCTGTTGGATGTTCCACAGGTGAAGAACCTTATACCCTAGCGATAATCCTTAGAGAGATGTTAGATGATGTATATCAGTGGGATATCAATATACTGGCGGTAGATATAGATAGAGATGCTTTGGAAAAAGCAAGAATCGGAGTCTATGAGGAGAGAAGTGTGAAGGATGTCCCTTTAGAGTATATAGATAAGTATTTTACCATCTTAAATGATGGGAGATTTAAGGTCTCTGACGAGATAAAGTCAATGGTAACTCTTGCCTACCTAAATCTTGGAGACCGGTTAAGCCTAAGAAGATATAGAGGTTTTGACTTTATCTTCTGCAGGAATGTCCTTATATACTTTGATGACATCTCCAGAAAACAGGTCGTCGACCACTTTTATATTGCGTTGAATCGAGGTGGATACATATTTCTTGGTTCTAGTGAATCATTGAGCAGGATAACTAATGCATTTAAGTTAAAGAGGATGGGAGGGAATCTAGTATATGTCAAAGAGTAGAATCTCAGCAGATAAAAGAAAGGTCCTAGTTGTAGACGACTCCCCAGTTGTGAGAAGTTTCCATTCTAATATTTTGAAGTCTGCAGGATTTAGAGTAGATAATGCCTCTGATGGAGCTGAAGCTTTGGAAAAAGCATTATCTAGGGATTACAACCTGATTCTCTGTGATATAAATATGCCCAATATGGATGGGATTGCCTTCTTAAGAAGATATAGGGAAGAGGGGAAAGAGACCCCTACGATAATTATTACAACACAGGAGGAAATGGTTAACAGGAAGAAATGTTATGAGGCAGGGGCAAATCTCTATCTGGTAAAACCTATAAAGCCATCTTCTCTGATACTGCATATAAGAGTGCTCCTTAGTGAGTAAAGAAGGTGAGATATTATGGAATTAAAGAGAGAGGGAGAAAGGTTAACTTTATATCTTTCGAATAGTGCTACTATCTTTAGTATAGAAGAGGACTTCTTAAAAATAAATGATGAACTTGTCTCCAATAATCTAAAATTCATAGAGATTAATACTAGTCAGTTAGAGGAGATTGATACCGCATATCTACAGCTTATCCTTTCTATTATAAATACAACAGATGGTATCTTTGACCTAGAGATCACCGGGAATAGCGAAAGTTTTAGTGAAATCCTAGATCTATATGGCATAAAGCTAGGAGGATGATGCAATGTGACGAAGTCTATCCTAATAGTTGACGATGCCGTATCTATGAGAGGACTGGTTGCTATGACCTTAAGAAATGCTGGATACGAGGTGATAGAGGCATCGGATGGTAAAGATGCCATCAATAAACTGGAGTCTAAAAGGGTAAATCTTATAATTACAGACTTAAATATGCCTAATATGGATGGCATAACCCTTATAAAGACAGTGAAGTCTATGCAACTTTATAAATTTATCCCCATCATTATGCTAACTACAGAGAGTCAGGCAGAGAAAAAACTGGAGGGGCAGAAGGCAGGAGCAAAGGCATGGATTGTAAAGCCATTTAAACCAGAAACTCTATTAGATGTAGTTAAAAAGATCATTGGATAATCTCAAGGGGTGAAAGATGAATACTGATATAGAATATTATAGAAGACAATTCTATCAGGAAGCTCGTGAGATATTAGAGACCCTAAGCGAGAGCGTCTTAAGATTAGAGGTAAATCCTGAAGATAGAGAACTTATAAATTCTATCTTTAGAGGTATCCACACTATTAAAGGTAGTGCTGGTAGCTTTGGGCTCGATAATATTTCTTCTTTTTCCCATTATTTTGAAGGGGTTTTGAGTCTTCTTAGAGATGAAATTATAAAAGTTGACTCGGAGCTTATAGACCTAATTCTAGCAGGGATCGACCATCTACTTGAATTGGTTGGAGGATATGAAAATGGTTCATCTATACAGATAGATAATTCTCTTATGGAAAGATTTAAGGCTATTATGGATAAGAAAGAGACTATAAAGGAAGAAAAAGAAAGCAAAAAAGAGATTGAACAAATAGAGGAATCAATACCAGAAGAGCTCATAGATATTCTAGAGAAGTATCATCAAGATGGGTTAAGTGTATATAAAATAGTTTTAAAGTACGATTCCGATACGTTTAGAAACGGGTATGATCCAGCTATCTTACTTAAGAATATAAGAGATGCCAGTAGTTACTATAAGGCTTATACTACCTGGCAGAACATACCTAAGATAAGTGACCTAGACCCATTCGAAATATACCTATTCCCTACAGTTTATATCGCCACCAATCTATCCAGAGACGAGATAAAAAGCCTTGCATTTGATGAATCCCTTTTAGAAGTGAAAGAGATATCTTCTATATGTGAAGAAGAGCCTATAGAAAATCAGGAAGAGCTCTTTAAAGAATTTCTAGCTGAGCTTCCAGAGATGTTAGCTGTCCTGGAGTCTTCAACCATCGACTATGAAAAGACTGGCTCTAGAGATGCCCTTAATAGTATATTCAGAGTGGTACATACTATAAAAGGTGATTCCTCTTACCTTGGACTAAAAGAACTTTCTGAGTTTACCCACACTTTTGAGAGCTTTCTAGAAAAATTACGTTCAGGAGAGTTCCAGGGAGGTCCTGAATATATAGATGTAATCCTTAAGGCTATAGATGACCTGAAGGGGATGATATCCTCTCTCTCTTCTAATAAGAAGATATCTATGCCTTCATCTGAAAAGACCATCTTAGAATATCTTTCGGGTAAAACAAAGGAAGAGACCCCCAAGATAGATATCTCTGATGAAGAATGGGAGGTGTTTATCTTTGAGGTTCAGCAGTATGAAGATATACTTTCTACCTATATAAAATCCCAATTAGACGGAGAGACAGTTAGTATTATTAGACGAGCAATCGATGGGTTAAGGAAACTGTTCAGGTTCTTCAACTTCCACTTTATAGAAGATCTACTCGACCGAGCATTAGAATTTATTGATGGAGAAGATTATACATCACTCCCTGATACTGTTAAAAACATCATAAGGTCTCTAATAGAGGTAGAGGAAGATCCAGATCGATATAGAGCAGGTAAGGTGGCAAAAAAGGAAGAAGAGAAAATAGTTCAAGAGACTCCTCAGGTAGTAACAGCTCCTCATAAAGAAGAGATAACATCTACTGAACCTAAAGAACAATCCAGAGAACAACAGACAGGTGTATTACGTATTGAGGAGAAAAAGGTAGATCTGTTTTCTAACCTTATTGGAGAGCTTATAATTGCCAGAAATACATATGAATATCTTCTTGGTGAACTTAGTGTTAGTGTCAATATGTCTCAGTCTCTATTAAAGAGATTCAAGGATAATTTCTATCTTATATCACGTCTCACAAATGAGATAAACCAGAATGTTGCCTTGTTAAGGATGGTCCCTTTAAAAGGAGTATTCTCTAGGTTTACTCGTGTCATTAGAGATATCTCTAGGAAAGAGAATAAAAAGATAAAACTTATAACTGATGGCGAAGATATAGAGGTTGATAAAAAGATTGCAGACATCCTTTCTGAACCACTCATACATCTAGTTAGAAATGCCTGTGACCATGGCATAGAGACACCTGATGAACGGATCAATGCAGGTAAGCCTGAAGAGGGAACAGTTATACTAAGAGCATCTCAAGAGGGGACTAACCTGATAATCAAGGTAATTGATGATGGACGGGGGATGGATAGAAACCGTATATATCAAAAAGCTATCTCGTTGGGATTAGATGTGCCTCCATCTATAGATGATCCGAACCTTTTCAATCTGATATTTCTTCCTGGTTTTTCCACTAAAGAAGAGGTCACTGATATATCCGGTAGAGGTGTTGGAATGGATGTAGTGAGAAATGCTATTACTTCTCTTGGCGGGAAGGTAGATATAAATTCTAAAGAGGGGGATGGAACAGAGATAACTCTCACTATACCTACTTCTATAGGTGTCACTCTTGCCCTAATGGTCGAGATGAATAATGAGATATATGCTATCCCTATGGAATACATAGTCGAGACTATGAAGCTACCTGTTAGAAACCTCAGGAGGTTACATGATAGGATTGGCTTTTACTATAGAGGAGATGTTTTACCTTTAGAGAAACTGGACACCCTTTTAGATAGAAGAAGAGACGGGTATAAGAGTATAAGAGATTTTATAGGTTATAAAGATGAAACAGATGAAATTCCTCTAGTAATAATAAGAGTAAGCGGAGGTAAATACGGTATTGTAGTTGATAAACTTTTGAGGAATATGGAAATAACAATAAAGCCTATGCCAGATGCCATTTCCAGCGTAGATATATTTAATGGGGTAAGTATATCAGGAGATGGTAGGATTATACTCGTATTAAACCCTGAAAAACTTGTTTAGGAGATAATAATGCAATATATACTACTTTTAATCTTAATTAGCTTTATATCGTTTCTAACAGGATACTTATTAAGTAAGAAAAAGAGAGCCATTGTAGAGGTAAAAGTAGAAGAAGACTCTAGGTATAAAGAATTGAACGGTTATCTAGAAAAGACCCTTGAGGATGTTGTTTCATTAAAGAGAAAGCTACTAAAGATAGAAGAGATTATACCAGTAGTAAATGAGCAGACCTTAAGAATAGCCTCTAGGATTGAGTCCTCTACCGTAGATACTATAAATAAATTCTCTGTTTTAGCGGATGATATAAAAAAGAATACTGATAATGCACTGGAATTAAACGACGATTCAAAGAAAAGATTGATATTTGGTATATGTAACACCATATATACTAGTTTCCTGGAGCGAAATATTGATATCCCTCAGAAATACAGGTGTAAAGATTTTGAAAAATGCAGAAAGACAAACAGGTGTATAGACGCGGAAAGGCTTCTATATGTTAGGGAGATAGTTAGGGAGATAGTTAGGAATACAGAGGAAACAGTCAATTCCTCTATAAAATCTCAAAATTCTTTTCTCTTTGAGAGGATCAACCTTTTAGTAGGCGATGTCAAGGGTATAAAGAAATTGTCTGAAGATATCGAGTATATAGCAAATATGACAAATCTATTGGCTTTAAATGCTGCTATTGAAGCGGCAAGAGCAGGAGAGTATGGAAGAGGCTTCGCGGTAGTAGCAGGAGAGGTTAGAAAGTTAGCAGAACACTCGAATAAGACAGCTAAGGAGATAAAAAACTCCTTAGCCCTTATATTAAGTTCACTTGATGAGACATATAAGACCTTTTCTTCTGCAATTGAAAAAGAGAGTAGATTATTTGAAGATACCAGCAACATCTACGGAGATATAATATCAGGATTAGTTTCATCGTTTCAAGATGTATATGCCTCGTTCGATTCATTTATAAGTGATACCTCAGGGATAAGAGAGATGATTAACTCAATAATATTCAATCTTCAGTTTGAAGATATAACAAAGCAAATGTCAACTCATATGGTTAAAATGCTCGAGGATATGACTAATTCATTGAAGGATATAGAATTACTTAAGGGGTTAAGGGATGATCTCCTGAGTTTAGGTGTAAAGAAGGAATTAATAGAAGAACTGGATAAATATTCTACTATGGCTGAGGAAAGAGAGATTGCTAGAGGTGTAGTATTAGGAGAGAATAAAGGATCGGTTAATTCTAAGAATGAAGACGACGTAACCTTCTTTTAGATTATTTATAGTTTTATGAACAACGCATATAACCCTGCAAATCTTACATAGACTAAACCTAGCAACCCAA